>Ga0335079_10002406_pt1 | contig 21595 bp, 16 predicted proteins | sample Lox_Sample_33_FD_206719 | JGI IMG/M metagenome (GOLD analysis project Ga0335079, IMG submission 206719) | Soil microbial communities from Loxahatchee National Wildlife Refuge, Florida, United States - Lox_Sample_3.3 | ecosystem: Environmental > Terrestrial > Soil > Wetlands | place: USA... | reverse complement strand
GCGGTCTCGGCGGTATATGACTTGCGCAGGGGCTGCACGATGCGGTGGCGCAGCTTCTTCCCGGCCCAGCGCAGCAACGCCAGCGGACGAAACCGCGGGACGAGGTATTCACGCACTTTGACGTTGAGGCGCTCGAGGCGGCTCATGTCAGTCTGGATGAGCGTGACGTACCGCCCGGACGGTTTGAGCACGCGGTGGATCTCGGCGGCGGCTGCGTCCGCGTCTTCAAAGTGCTCCATGACCGCGACGGCGACCACCACATCGAAGCATTCCGGCGGAAACGGTAACGCCTCCGCCCGCGCCACGGCGCAGTCGGCCCGCGAGCGGCGCTTCGCTCTGAGCAGCGCCTCGACTGAGGGATCGATGCCGAACTTGGCAACGCCGCTCAGCGTCGCGAGCAACATTCCCTCACCGCAGCCGATCTCGAGCACGCTGTCGTTGGCCGAGGTTTGAGCCAGCTCGCAAAAGTACTTCAGAAAGGGCTCGGAGCGACCCTGATCCTCCCATACGTTCACGTGGTGGCCATAGATGCCGTCATAGATCTCGCGAAGTTTGAGCGCGCTGGCACCGGTTGACTCGGTGAGAAAGCACGGAATCCCCTCCATGACCGGGAAAGTGATCTGGCAATTGGAGCATCGGTATGCAACCAGGGGGCCCTTGCACTTGGGGCAAACGTACATAGTGCGATCGACCTCAACGTCCGGCGCGGAGTAAATCATCAGGATCTCGTCGATGCGACGCGAAGTCCGGCGTATGCAATTGTCGTGCTGCGCTATCGCGACGAGCAACGAGAGGTGCTGCCAGGTGGCGCGGAGCTCATTATTCTCATCGGCGAAGAACGCGGAGGGCGCGAGTGCTGCATGTTATGTTACGCACACGCTGCGATCCCCTACGCGCATCGCCTGGCGATCCTGTGTTAAGCACTGGCATCCTTGAAGCATACCATGTGGTTGCTGCAGACAAGCGTGTGTCTCTCCTCATTGCGCACGCACAAGCGCAATTGCGCACGCACAGGCGCAGGTGGAAATCAGCGCCTGCCCATATAATCGGGCCCGGGTGCCCCACGACCGATTTCAGCATCTTCAATTCCCCTGATGTCCGATTCGGCTGAAAGATCCGCTGCGCCACTCAAAGTGCTGCACGTCTGGTATGCGGACTATCCGTGGGACGTCCGGGTGGAGAAGGTTATCGCGGCACTGAACGCGGCCGGCATGGTGGTGCACCTGGTTGCACGCAATGTGCGCAATCGACCGCCACGCGAGAGGCTTGATGGCGCCGAAGTGCACCGGATGAAGTGGATTCACACCTGGCCCGCAGTCTCCAGGCTGGTCAATGTGGTGTCGTCACTTCCTGCCTTCCTCAACCCCCGATGGATATTGCACATTCGCCGGGCAGCCCGCCTGACGCGGCCCGACCTGATCCTGGTCCGCGACTTGCCGCTCGCGCCCGCGGCGATCTGGATCGGACGTCGCCTGGGGATCCCCGTCGTTCTTGATATGGCGGAAAACTATCCCGGTTTCCTCCGCACGCTGCGCAACACCGGAGCGTTGCGTGGCGTCGACCTGTTAGTGCGGAACCCGTGGCTGGCCACACGCGTCGAGCGCTACGTCGTACGGCGCGCCCAGGCAGTCATCTGCGTCATTGAGGAGTCGGCGCAGCGACTCACCGAGCTTGGGGTGCCGGAGAGCAAGCTCGCGGTAGTGCGGAATACGCCGCGCATCGACGCTGCGTCCGCAGCGGCAAGCCGCACGGATGTGAGCAGCGTCCTGACGGTCGTCTACCTCGGACTGGTCGAGCGACATCGCGGCGTGCAGGACCTGGTTCGCGCCGTAGCCCAGGGTCGCCAGCACGGCTTGCAGCTGCGGCTGGTGGTCATCGGCGACGGCACGAGCTTCGGCGAGTTGCAGGGACTCGCACGTGATCTCGGGGTTCTCGGCAGCGGCGTTGAGTTGCTCGGCCGACTCGAGAACAGACGGGCGCTGGACATCGTCGCGCGCGCGGATGTCGGCGCCATTCCGCACATGCCGTGTGACGCTTGGGACGCGACGATTCCGAACAAGCTATTCGACTACATGTCGCTCGGGCTGCCGGTCATCACCAGTAATGTCCGACCGGTACAGCGAATTGTCCTGCAGGAAGCGTGCGGGCTCGCGTACCAGTGGGGGAACATCGACGACTTGTGCTCGAAGCTCGCTACGCTGCGTTCGGCCGCCGAGCGGCAGAAGATGGGCGATGCGGGCCGACGCGCCGTGCACTCCAAGTACAATTGGTCCAACGACGGCGGCGTGTTGTCACGAACGCTGCTCGCAGTGCACGATAGTTACCTTACGGCTCGAGCTCACGGTGGCAGGTGATGGGTATGCAGCGCCGCCGGTATCCTGCAGGGAAGAACTGACAACATGCGCTGGCAAGTCAAATGCATGATCGATAACGCGAAAGCGCTGTTGCCGTTCCAGGCGCAGTTGCGACGGCTCAAGGACCGCTTGGTGCCCTACCAACCCAACCTCGACGACGACATCCACACGATTCAGCAGGGGATCCGCCAGGTGCAGTGGGTTGACGCCGTGTCGCCGATCAGGGGCACGACGGTTCTCGAGGTCGGCAGCGGCTGGCAGCCGATGATCCCGGTGCTTTACTCACTGGCGGGAGCCGCCCGTGTCTATCTCACCGACCTCAATGTGCTGCTGCGTCCGGACACATTCGCCGCCGCGCTGCGCGCCCTGCGCACTCAACGAGCGGCGATTCTGCGGGAGCTCAAGCTCGAGGCGCAGACCCTCGACCACGCGCTGCGTGAAGATCCGGCGGCCTCGATGGAACGACGCCTCGAGGAATTGCGTCTCGTGTACCTGGCACCGTGCGACTGCCGGAAATTGAATCTGCCGGCTGAATCCGTGGACGTGGTCACCTCGCGCGCCTGCCTCGAACACATTCCACCGGATGTGCTGCTGGACATCTTCCACGAGTCGCATCGTCTGCTGAAGCACGGCGGTTTGGCATGCCACTGGGTCGATCCTTCCGACCATTGGGAGCATCAGGACAAGAGCCTCAGCCGGGTAAACTTCCTCAAATACTCAGATGCCCTGTTCCGTCTGACATTCATCAACCCGATCAACTATCAGAACAGGCTGCGTCATCCCGAGTACGTGCAGATGCTCGACACAGCGGGCTTTCGCCTCGTGCGCGAGGAACGCCAGGTGGACGAAGCGTCACTGCGGCGTCTGCCGCATATGCGCCTGGCGGAACGGTTCCGCAAATTCTCCTACGAGGACCTCGCGACTATCGATAGCCTGCTTCTGGCCGTCAAAGGTTGAGGCCGGCTGCGGGCGGCGCCGCTGGCGTGGCAGCGCGTGTCAACTGCGCACGCCTGCGACCGTGGCTTGCGGTGACGCCTCCGAAGGCTCGACGGCCGGGGGCGTGCCACGCGCCGGCAGGGTGATGCGCACCAGCGCCGCCGCCGTTGCCACCAGCATCCATAGTGCCGCGGAATACCCCTGTGACAGGAAGAAACCGGCCGCGAGGTTGCCGGCGAGCCCGATACGTATCGCGCGCGCATAAAGCGCCGCCTTGGCGTCCTGTCCACCCGAGGAAGCCTGTCGTGCCAGCTGGGAAATACGGCCGAGGTTCCTCCACGTTGTCAGGTAACTGTAGAGGTAGAGAAGCAGGCCGAGCGCGCCGAGCTCCACGAACACCTGAACCAGGCAGTTGTGGGCGGCACGGTACTGCCCGCCGCCCAAGCCGTCCACCGCTTCCGCGGAGCCCAGCCCATAGCCGATGGGGCGCTCGAGTGCCATTCCCACGTCCCGCTGCCAGATCGCCCAGCGACTCCCCTTGAGATTCGAATCCGCGCTGTAGTCATTCTGCAGATTGAGCAGGGTTGCCATGCGCTCCTGCGTGGCCTGCGGCAGGTATCCCCAGATGACCGCCGCTGCCGCGATCAGCACGACGAATTTCCCCACGGTTCGGCCAAGTGAGAATCTTTTTACCGCGCCATTGCGGTCACGGCTCAGGGGGAAGGCAACTATGAGAAGCGTTATGACCGAGAACCCGATTGCCCCGCCGCGCGATCCGGTCAACAGGACCGACAGCACCATGAGCAATGCCAGACCGCTGAGGGCGCTCCAACCCAGCCGCGAGTTGCGCGGCCGCAGTGCCAGCACGATCGGCAGCGCGGTGTCGAGCGCGTAAGCGATGTCATTCGGGTCGAAGTTGTCGTTGATTGCCGCACGCCCACCGTGATAGTTCAGTATCAATCCCACGGACAGCGAAGCACTCGCTGCCGCGAATCCCAGCAGCAATCGCTCCACGTCCCGAAGCGTCTGCGTGACCTTCAGCAGCAGCGTCATCGAAAGCAGCAGGATCAGAATGAGCTGACTCAGGATCAGCGTGTTCGATTTGTAGATCGAGAACGATACGCTGAGGATCGCCAGCATCATGAAGGCGACTGCCGGTCGAGCGATCCGCAACGACCTGACCCTTACTGCCGGCAATGCGGCGCGGTTGCGGAACGCCGAGATCGCTGCGATGAGGAAGGCGATCTTGACTATCGGTATCGCAGCCAGGCCCGGGACCCACTCCGATATCTTTCCCACCATGACCATGATCATGACGGCCACCGCAGTGACGCAGACTGGCACCGGCGGCAAACTCACGCGCGCTGCCGCTGTCGGCATAGCGTCCCCGAGCGGCTCGGATGAGGCGGGTACTGCAGTTACGCGTTCGTCCATGCTGATCAACGTGGACCCTGCCGGTTGCCGCGTCAATAGCCCTGATCGCGAGGCAAGCGGCGATTTGTCGCGACGTTCCTCGTGCTCAGGTCGATGACAGGGGCATGGCGCTGTGCTGCACCCGGGGGAACACCTCGGCGTAGTAGGAGGCCAGGCGCTGGCGATAGCGGTCCAGGGAGAACTCGCGCGTCGCCCGCGCGCGGGCCCCCGCCACGAATCGCGACGCCAGAGCGCGATCCTCCAGCAGCCGCGCCACGGCGTTGGCGAGAGCCGTCGGCTCGGCGACGCCGGCGAGCAAACCGGTTTCTTCGTCGACGACGATCTCCGGATTACCTCCGGCGCGGGTCGCGACGATCGGCACACCGGCCATCATGGCCTCGAGCAGGACGTTCGCGGAACCTTCGCTGTGCGATGGCAATACGAACAGGTCGGCGATACCGTAGAAGGGGCTCACGTCCGCATGAAAGCCGACGAAGCGGACGCGCTCGCCGATGCCGAGCGCACGGGCACGTTTCTCGAGGGCCTCCCGTTCCGGGCCGGTGCCGACCAGCACCAGCGTCCATGGCCGCGCGACCGAGCGCAGTGTCCCCAGCGCGCGCAACAGATCTGCGTGGCCCTTTTCCCTGGACAAGCGTCCGATCGAGAGAATCACGGCCGCATCGCTGCCAATGCCGAGCTGCTCTCGCAAGCGAGCGCGTTGGTCCGGCGCGGTCGGCGCTACCGGCATGGCCGCGTTGTGCAGAAAGCGCAGGCGCTCGGGCTTGACGCCATAGGCGATGAGCCGGCCGGCAAACGCCGCGCAGACGCTGACGACGCGGTCGGCCGAGCGCAGGCTCACGCGGTCAATCTGGTTGTACACCTTCTGCTTGAAATCGATGTACACCTCGCCATGGTGAAACGCGAACCACTGACGATGGGCGTGCAAGTCAGGCAGCAGCTTGACCAGCAGGTGCGACTTATTATTGTGCGTCTGGATGATGTCGGGTTGCTCTTTGGCGATGAGTTCCCGCAGCTGCGCAATCACCCCCGGGTCGAAGCGATAGCGTTCGCGGATGACGTGCGTGTCGATACCGGCGGCGCGGGCGACGCCTGCGAATCCGTCGCTCTCGTAGGCGCGCGCGTTCCTGTCGAAGGTTGCGATAGCGATACTCAGTCCGGTGCGCGCGCCTTCCGCGGTACGCAGCCAGCGACAGAAGCTGATGAGGTTTTTGGCTGGCCCGGTGACCGAGGCCGCCTCCATCATCGCCAGGATCCGCACGGTCTGCGGTGCATTCACTCGGAGGCCTGATTCATCTGCGGCGATTGCGCGGCGTAGTTTATACTAGCCCGCCCCGCAGGCGTGCAGACTTACAAGATCCAGCGCCGCCATTATGGTGAAATCTCTCCGCGTGCGACCGGTCGCACCTCAGGACTGAGCTCGCGAGATGTGCGGCATAGTCGGATACGCCGGCCAGCCTGGCGCGCTCTCGCCCGCGCTGTTGGTCGCGATGCGCGACACGATCGTGCATCGCGGCCCGGATGCCGGCGGAATATGGTCAGCCGCCGATCAGTCCGTAATCCTGGGCCACCGCCGGCTTGCCATCCTCGATCTGTCTCCCACGGGCGCCCAGCCCATGGAGAACTCTCGCAAGACGAGCGTCGTGGTATTCAACGGCGAGATCTACAACCACGAGGAGCTGCGCCGGGAGCTGGCGGCCGGCGGCGCACGTTTCGCCGGTCGCAGCGACACGGAGGTGCTGTTGGCGGCCTACGATGCGTGGGGCGAGGCCTGCGTCGAACGACTGCGGGGTATGTTCGCCTTCGCGCTCTATGACCACAGCCGCCGAGTGTTGTTTATGGCGCGCGACCGCGCCGGCGAAAAGCCGCTGTACTGGGCGCAGCACCGCGGCGGCCTGGTATTCGCCTCGGAACTCAAGGCGTTGATGGCGGATGCGGAGTTCCCGCGGCGGCTGTCGCCGGAGGGTCTGGCGTACTACCTGAGCTTCGGTTACGTGCCCGGCACCCGCTGCATTCTGCAGGGCGTCCACAAGCTCGCGCCAGCGCATTGCCTCAGCTGGTCGACCGCCACTTCGGTTGCCACCGTTCGGCGCTACTGGGACGTTCCGGCGGCCCAGGCAGACGATATCGATGGCGTCGAAGACTTGACCGCCGAGTTGCAGCAACTGCTGACCTCGGCGGTCAGCGAGCAGCTGATTGCGGACGTACCGTTGGCGGTGCTCCTCAGCGGCGGCATCGATTCCAGCCTGGTCACTGCTGTGGCGGCGCGCGCCGCCAGCGGCACGGTGCGCACCTTCACCGTAACACTGCCCGAGCACCCGCAGCTCGATGAGCAGCGCTTTGCCGCAGCGGTGGCGACACATCTGCGCACCGACCACGTTGAGTTGCCGCTCGATCAATCAAGCGTCGACCTGATTCACCGGCTCGCCGCTCAGTACGACGAACCCATTGCAGACTCCTCGATGATACCGACCTACCTGCTGGCTCGAACCGTGTCCCGGCACTGCAAGGTCGTGCTCGGCGGGGACGGTGGCGACGAGCTCTTCGGCGGCTACCTGTCCTATCAGTCCGCCTTGCGACGCGATGACCTGCAGAGAAGGCTACCGCGGGGCACGCGCACGTTGCTCGCCTCCACCGCCCGCAGCGTACTGCCCGACGGTACGAGGGGGCGGAATTCCCTCATGGCACTGGCGGGGACGAGCGCCGACGCCATCGCGCAGTCAGCGGTGTGGACGGACGCCACCGACTTCGGGCGCGTCAGTCCCTGGCTTGCGCAACGATCGCCGCTACCGCCGCCGAAGCTGTGGCGCCGCGAGCTGGTGGAGACCGGCCGGGGACTTCCGGGGGCGGCGATGGCCGCCGACTTCAGATCCTACTTGCCCGAAGACATCCTGGTGAAGGTCGACCGGGCCGCCATGCTGTGCTCGCTCGAGGTACGCGCCCCGTTTCTCGACAGGCGCATCATCGAGTTTGCGTACGCGCGCGTGCCCAACCGGCTCCGCGTAACGCTCCAGGAGCGCAAGATTCTCCTCAAGCGCCTCGCCCGGCGGCTGTTGCCACCTGAGCTCGATATCGATCGCAAGCAGGGTTTCACGATTCCGATATCCAAGTGGCTGACTCCGCAGGTCCTGCAGAACTGGCGAGATGAATGCGACGGGCCGATACGTTCGGTGCTGTCCGACGAGGCCGTGACGAGCCTGGTAAGACGCCGGGCAAACGTGGCAGCGGAGCACAGTCTGTACGCCGCCATCATGCTCACGCTCTGGATGCGCCACTACCGCATCTCTGTCTAGCTGGCCGGTCCCTGCGCAGCGTCTGCTTCCCTACCAGCCCTCGGGGGGCGCGATCTGCCACACCGGCCGAGCCGGGTTGCCGGAGACCACGGTGAGCTCCGGCACGCTCATCTTCACCACCGACCCCATGGCGACAACCGCTCCGCGACCGATCGTCACGCCCTTCATGATGGTTGAACGACTGCCGATCCACGCATAGTCCTCGACGGTAATCGGACCAATCCCATCGCGGCCGGGCGGCTCGTGACGCGCACGTGCATACGGATCGAGCGGATGACCGTCGTAACCCATCAGCGCCACGCGAGTCGAGATCATCACGTGTCGGCCGATCCTGATGGAATCGCCAACGATCAACTCCGTGCCAAAGCCGATGCCCGAATCATCACCGATGATCAACGTCTTGGGACTGCCGTCCCCCGCAGCCATCCACACCAGTTGACCGTCGAGATTGACACGGTTCCCGAGTGTGATGCGGAGATTGCCCATGATTTTCGGCATCCCCTCATAGAGAAGAACCCCTTTACCCACCCGGTCGCATTGCAGGCGCAGCAGAGGCTGGTGGTAGAGCTTGTTCCACAACAGCCGCAACGGTCCGGTGCGAAAACGGCGCTCCGCCAGCAGCATGTGATGCAGACCCGGGACTAACGGCATCTCGGATCTGGCCGCGGACTTGAGCAGCTCCCACGCGCGACGTTGTGCCGGCGTCTCCCGTCGATGTGCCCATTCCAGAAGTCCCAAGCTGACCTCGATTCAAAACGAACCTACGCAGCGCATCCGGCGTCGCTACGCATCGCATCCGCGTCGCTACGCACCGCATCCAGCGTCGCTGCGCAGCACATCCGCGTCGCGGGCTCTACCGATGACCAGGCGGACAGACGTGCGCGCCGGCGCAACCCGGGGACGCTGCGGTCCATGGCGCCGTGGCGCCTGACGCGCGGCTGCCGCAAGGCTCGATTGCCGCTGTCAACGCCTGCGACGCCCTATGGACCGCGATCGGGCGAGGAGTAGCTTCCGTACCCGTAGTAATAGCCGGCTCCGCTCTTGCCGGGAGCCTCGTTGAGGACGATGCCCTGCAGCTTGTTTCTCTCGACCAGCGCCACCGCTTCGAGAATCGCGTGCCGCGGCGTAACTCCGGCTCGCACCACCAGAATCACCTGCCCCGGTAGCCTTACCAGCGCGTGTGCCTCGCTCGAGCCGAGCAATGGCGAGGCATCGAGCAACACCAGCCTGCGCGGGTTTCGTGCCATGAGACGCGCGATAATCTGCCCCATGCGTGCGCTCGCCAGCAACTCGGTCGCATTGTCGACAAACTTACCCGTCGGCAGGACGGCAAGTCCACGAATGTCGGTCCCGAACACCAGCGACTCGACGTCGAGTTTGTCGTCGAGCAATGCGTCGGTGAGGCCCGGCTCGTTCTCGAGCCCGCAGACACGGCTGATGTTGGAGCGGGGCAGATCGGCGTCGACGAGCAGCACCGAGGCATCGCGCTCGCGCGCGATGCTCAGACCCAGATTCAAGCTCGTGAACGTCTTGCCGTCGCCCGGGAACGCACTGGTGACCACGAACAGGCGCGTCTCCGCAACGCCAGCGAGAGCCTTCTCGATCAGCGGCCGCTTGATCTGGCGATAATGATCGGCAAAGCGCCGCTCGAGCCCTGCCTCGGGAAAGTACCCCTTGTCGCGCAGCGCATTCAGATCGATGCGGAGGCGCTTGGTCGGCTCCTCCACTTCCACGACCGGAGCCACCGACGCCGCCACCACCAGCGCGGGCGCTTTTGCAGCGCCCGGCGCCAGGCTCACCGGGGAGGTTATGCGCGCGTTCGCCTGCGCGTCGCCCTCGCCTGCGCGGCGCAGCTTGGCAAGTGCGCTCTCGATGAGACTCATGGATGCACCAGGTGCTTGAATGGCGTGAGGCTCAGACGGATGCCCGCCTGACTCATACCCAGGGCGACACCGAACGCAACGAGCAGGCAGGCCGTGGCCATCGAGAGCCGCCACACGTCGCGACGCAAAGCCAGGCGCTTGCGCTCAGGGAATGCTGCCGTCACCTCTCCGAGCAGCGGAACCTTCACCGCCTGCGCGAGCGCTTTCGCCGAGCAGATCACCGGGAACAGATAGTTCAGTCCGTACGCCAGCCCCGCGCCGCCGGCGAGCGCCGCGAAGAAAATCGCCAGCATCAGCAGCTTGCGTCGCGGCCAGACCGGGCCGAAAGGCGCCGACGGTGGCTGTACGATCTCGAAGCGCACCGATCCGGCGTTGTCCGCGCGCTCGCCGAGCCGGGCTTTCTGCAGGTTCCCCAGCAGTGCGGTGTATTGCGCCTTGTTCACATCGTAGTCGCGGTTGAGCTGCGCGAATTCGGCTTCCACCTGCGGCGCGGTGTCCAGCGAGCGGCGCAGCTCCGCCACCTTGGCTTCGTGCTGCGCGAGCTCCGTGTGCAGGTCGGCAATGTCGACGTCCACCTGATTGAGCGCCAGCTGCACACTCTGGTAGACGGGGTTGGTGCTGGCCCTGCTGATGGCGGCTGCGTCCGGATCGCCCTGTCGCAGACCCTCGATCTCGGCCGCCCGCCGACGCTTGAGGTCCTCGAGCGTTTGCCGGGCGGCGATGACGTCCGGATGGTTATCCGTGAATTTCAGCAGCAACTCGTCCAGATGCGCCTGCGCCTCATCGATGCGTGAGAGTGTGTCGAAGCCTCCCTTGGTACCGGAGCCACCGGCGCTCGCTCCGGGAGCCGCTGCCGCGACGGCGATGTCACCGTGGAGTTGTTTCGTGAGCGTGGCGCGGCGCGACTCGGCCGCGGCCAGCTTCGTCTTGACTCCGGCCGCTGCGTCCGACTCCTTCTGCAGTTCCGCGAAGTAGCCGCCCTGCTCGGTGGGCATCAGCCCGATGTGGCGTGATTTGAACGCGGCGAGTCGATCTTCGGCCTGCCGCAGGCGCTTCTCGTAGTCGGCGATTTGCGCTTCGAGGAACTGCTGTGCATTCTCCGACCCCTCGCGTTTGCCGCCGAGGGTCTCATTGACCAGCGTATCGAGGAGAATGCCCACGACGCGCAGGGCGCGCGCGCGGTCATGGTCCTGGTAGGCAATGTGATAAATGCTGCCGGCAGTGCTGCGTTCCTCCTCGTGGCCATTGGCGCTGCGTACATTGATGTCAATGCGCTTGCCCATCGCCGACAGCAGTTCCTGCCGCTGCCGATCCGTGCCTCCGTGCGGCAGCACGCCGCCCTCACTCGCGATGCGCTCGAGTGACGGATCGGCAAGCAGCGACTGGCGTACGAAATTCAGCTCGGCGTCCACGTCCTGCTCGACCGTGAGTCCCTGCAGCGCCGGACGGAGCGAGGTCTTGGTGTTGACGAATACGCTCGCGCCCGCCTCGTAGCGATCCTGCAACGCGAATATGACCAGCCACCCCGCCAGCGCCAAAACCGCCGCCGCCGCGACCGCGAGCCAGCGAAAGCGCCAAGTGCCGCTCAACTGGTCGCGCAGCTCGTTAATGATCGGGTTCACGTGGGCCGTCTCATACCCTTTACGGCTCGGGTCCGTATTTTCGTTTTCCTCGGTCGGCCTTATAGATGTTATCGCATGCAGACCTGCCAAATCCGGGACGCTGGGCGGAGTGTGATGCGGCGCACGTGATCCCTCGAGCGTGGGCTCGGGATTGGCAGGCGAATAAGAATCGGCAAAACAAGGGATTAGCCCGACTTCCGTGACTTACCGTGCCGATCCTCCCGCGAACTCTTCGCCGACGGCCACGCGCTGGCCCCGCGTGTGCCCAGAGCGGCGGATTTCACGTGGATAAGCCGACGATTACGCGAGAAACTTGGGCGGGGCCCGTACCGATCGGAACGGCATGGAAAAGGCCATCGACTCCTGGCGATTGTTTTGGGTGCTGGCGCTCGGAACGAGCATCGCCGTGTGTCTTGGGCTCCCGGGCACCGACTTCCACTCTGCACGCGGCATGGAGTCCATCATTCTGCGGGCGGTGCGCTGCGCGCTCCCCTGGTTTCTCGTTGCCTTCACGGCGTCGTCGCTGGCGACGCTCTGGCCGAGCCGGTTCACTCGCTGGTTGCGCGCGAATCGTCGCTATTTCGGTCTCGCCTTCGCCTTCGGCATGGGCTGGCATCTGCTGTTCGTCGGCTACTCGATCTTCATGTTTGGCAACAAGCTCAATGCCAAGGCCACCGAGCTGGACCTCATTGGTCTCGCTTTCCTGCTCATGCTGACCGTGACTTCGTTCCGTTGGTGCGCGCGTCGTTTGAGCTCGTCGGACTGGCGGCGTCTTCACAAAGCCGGCGTCTACGTCATCTGGTTCCTGGCGACGGAGATCTTCCTGGGAATCGTCCGTGGCGGCGCAGATTTCCTGCATGAGCTGTTCCTGGCTCTGCTCGTTTTCGCCTGGCTGCTGCGCGTTGCCGCCTGGGTGAAGAAAAGACTGCCACGCCGCGGCTACGCGGGCGCTGCCGATGCCGCAGTGCGCAGCGGCAATCCGAGCAGTTCCAGATAGCGGTCGGTGATCGCATCGAGCGCGTAGTGCTTCTGTAGATTCTCCAACGCGTTCCTCACGAGACGCTGTCGCAGCTCGGGGGAGCCTGCAACCGACGCCATCGCGGTGGCGAGTTTGGCCGCATCCTGCGGCGGTACTGTCAGCCCTCGATCCTCACCGAACAACTGCGGAATACCCCCCACCGCCGTCGCCACGCACGGCACTCCGGCCGCCATGGCCTCGAGCAGCACCATCGGTAATCCTTCGCTTCTTGAGCTCATCACCACGGCATCCGCGGCCTTCAGTAGCTGCGATACATCCGTGCGGAACCCGAGAAACGTCACCCGCTCAGTGAGGTGCAACGCGTCGCGCTTCGATTCCAACATCGCGCGCTCGCTCCCGTCGCCAACCAGATACAGCCGCGAGCGGCTCAGAACCTCGCTCGGCAGCGCGGCGAAAGCGTCGAGCAGCGTGCCCAGGTCCTTGATGGGATTCAGCCGCCCGACATAGAAGAATGCAAAGACATCGGGCGAGATACCCAGTCGTCGCCGTGCGTCGCTGACGCACTCCGGAGTCCTGGCAGCGACTCGCACGCCGTTCGCCACATAGTGCACTCGGTCGGCGGGGACAGCGAGCTCGGTGCGGAAGTAATCGGCCTGCGCGGGTTCAACGACGGTGATCGCGCTCGCATACCGACAATAGCGCAGGGCGGGCCTGTGATACGCCGCGCCCCAATCTGCCCACTGCAGGGCGTGCTCGGTCATGACCAGCCTGACCCGAGCCAGCCGCGCGGGAATGGCGCAGAGGATCAGCGCGGCCGTGTGATGCACGTGCAGGGCGCTGATCTGCTCCCTTCGCAGCATCTGCCAGAACCTCCAAAGGTAGCTCAGACGGCGAAAAAAACCCCGGTATCTGGAGTAGTTCATGTCCAGGCAGCGGATGCCGGATGCTTCCAGTTGCGTTCGCATCGGCCCATCGGAATCGTGGAAGGCGAAGCAAACGACCCGATAGCCGCGTCGCTGAAATTCCAGTGCCAGATCGGCGCCGACTCGCTCCGATCCACCGATCTGGTACGTAAACAGACCCTCGGCCACTACCGAAGCGCTGCGCATGCTCCTAGTTTGCACGCGCGCGCGCCGGTGCGTCTCGCCCTGGCATGATCGACGTCAGTGCGCTCGGCCTCTCCGCGGGCATCCCCGGGGGCATCACGTGTACGAAGTTTGCCAGCACGGCGCGGCCTGCCGCACAGGACGGGGAGCACGCGGTCCTCAGCGCGAACAGCGCCGAATAGGGTGGTGTTCCGAAGGCATTGATGCCGTACCACAACTGGGCAAACAGCGGCGTTGCGATCGGGCGGTCGCCTATGACATAGATCGACCAGATCACGGAGCGCAACGCGCTTGCGTCGGCGACCACGTCTTCCCGAAAGAGCTTGCCGTCCTCGGTGACGCGTGCGGTGGCCAAGGGCGTCAGTCCAGCGTTGCCGATGAGCGAGTTGTCCTCGTTCACCAGTTCGCGACCCTGCGCCTGCGCGCTGTAGCCAACAGCCAGGACTTCAACGGCATGCCCCGAGAGGTCGCGATACGCGCCGTGCCACTCCTCGTGAGACCCGACAAATACCGGCCGCCAGTTGTGGTCGGTGGTCTCAAGCGGCCCCGTCCACTCTGCGCGCCCGGCTGGCAAACGCAGTCCGCGCGCCGACGCCGGATCGGTGGCCGCTGCGAGGCCGGCAGCCAGCAGCGGCGGCACCAGCAGCGCACCGACCGCCGCGAGGTAGCCGCTGACACCTTGGCTACTCGGTCGCAGCGCAGGCGATGTGACTCGTGGCGTCTCCGGGGATGCCGCCGGCCGGGCAATCCACACGAACCCCACCAGCACTATCACGAACAGAACATAACCGAACAGCAGGTGATGGCGCGTGACCAGCACGTGACGCATCTGGGTCGAATAGCCAACGTGTACGATCGCGAGCACGCGAATCCAGTTGGCGACGATCGCAACGACGGCCATAGCGCCCAGGAGTCGCATTCTGCGCCCGAGTGAGGCCTGCTCGAGCTCCCCCAGCAGTGCAGCCACGGCGAGACCTTGGACGAGAAATCCGACGCCGCTACACACCAGTCCGACGTTGAACTTCATGTCGTCGGGCAAGGAAATCAGGGACCCCGAAACCGTCGCCGGAACACCGATCGCCGGGGCGGCGAGCTTCGCCATCCACAGCGTCAGGCTCTGCAGCGGGCCGGCGAGCACGTTCCAGGCCGGCATCGCGAAGTACAGAAAGCCGACGGGCACGGCGATCACACGTGTCACGGCGGGCCCGAGCGCGGTCCACACCCCAAGCAGCATCAGCACCGGCAGCATGAGGAACTGCAGCCCCTCGATGCTCGCTTTCCATAAGATGAGCGCCACGATGCTGCACGGGAGCAGCAGCCACAGCGCGCGCAGGTCGCGCTGCACGTGTGCCAGGGCGATGCGCCCTCGTGCCCGCCACAGCAGCCACAATGCGAGCGCAGCGACGAGCAGCCCGTGACCGCCAAAGAAGAGGTCGTCGGTCCAGTAGTGCCACAGAGCACCGCTGGTCGGCCAGTAGGCGACGATGGTGAGTGTGATCAGCCCCAGGATGCGCAGTTCACTGCTGCGCGCCGACACCTGCGAGCTGGCGGCCGACGTCCGTATGGGGTCTCTCCCGGTGAGCGCTCGATGGTATCCCACGCCCTCTCATCTACCTGGCACGGTCTATGCAGACTGTGATGCAGTGCACGTCGGCACTCTTTACAGGCTGCCGGTGCGGCTGTTGCCGGCGGATCTTGCTACAAGCCATTGATTTAAAAAGATAGTGAGCGATTGGTGGCCCTGATGCACCACGGGTCACGGCGCTGCCCGAGGTCGGATTCTCTTACGCAGGTTTTCCGGTTGCGTCGCAATACGTCAAACGCTGCGCGTGCATCAACCACTTACGCCCCTGGCGCAATCCTTGCACTTCCCATCAGTAATCAGGGTTCATGGGGCGTCCTCGTGAGAAACATATTCTGGGCATTGCTCGTCGCACTTGGAGTCGTCGCGCTCGGGAGTGAGCCCGCTAGCGCAGGCGCGACCTGCAAGGTCGTCCCGTCGTGGTGCCCGCCCGCGCCCGGTGGGAGCGGCGGCACGAACTCGGTCCCTGAGCCGGCCACGCTGGGCGTGCTCGCCATGGGCGCCTGTGCCGCGGCGGTCGCGGCCCGGCGTCGCAGGAAATAGCCTCCTCCGCGGCGCGCTCACCCGGCGCGCTCCCGTCGCGCGCACCCGGCGCGCTCCCGAGAACTTCGCGCTCGTAACACTCCAGGCCGCCGACCCGGCGCGCCAGGCCGCGGCGTGTGCGTCACCTATTGCCGCTCAGGCAATCTCTCAGGCAGAGACGTTGCGCACGCGCTCGCCCGGCTCGAAAGGGCGCTTGAGGCGCAGAAAGTGCTTCTCCAGCGCGTGATAGCTGCAGAACGCCAGCACGTAGGTGATCAGGAGCACTGACAGGGCGTAAAGGAACACTATCGGCAGCGGCGGCAGCTTGCCGAACCGCCCGATCAGCCAGGGTTCGCCGATCAGCTTGTGCAGGAGGTTGTGGAACACGTACATGGCGTAGCTGTATCTGCCGCACGAACGCAGGGGTGCCGATGCCAGCATCGCACCGACCCCGATGCCGCTCAGCGCACGACCCTCGAGCATCGCAGTCCAGGTGACAAATGCGGCGGACGATAAGGCCAGCAGCGTGTAGCCAAGGGTCGCCCCGCTCAGAGCATCCCGATTGTAGAGATGCGTGAGGGGAATTCCGGCCAGGAACACCAGCAGCGCCGCGGTGCCGACGAGCGGGAGCTTGGCGCGCAGCGCCGCTTCCAGCGCCGGGATGCGCAGCAGACACGCCCCGGCTCCGCCGAGCGCCAGCGCGTCCATACGGCATGCGGTGTTTGCATAGAGCGTCCACGTGCTCGCGCCGTATGCCGCAAGCGCACAGCGCAGCAGCAACGCCCCGACGGCGATCCACAGGCACGCGCGCAGCAGCCGTCGCGGGGCGAGTCCAACCACCAGCAGCGGCCAGATCAGGTAGAACTGCTCCTCGACCGCCAGCGACCAGAAGTGTGCGAATCCGTACGGCAGCGACTGCGTCCAGTTCGCCGTGAACAACCAAAGAGGCGCCTGATGCTCGCTGCTGAAAGGCGGCGGCGGACGGGCCACGAGGGGCACGAGCACCAGCAGGACGAGCAGTACCGCATAGTAGAGCGGCAGGATGCGCAGCGCGCGCTTGGCGTAGAAGTTGCGAAAGTAGTGCGCTGAGCGCTGGCTATCGAGCAGCCCGCCGGTAATCAGAAAACCGGAGAGAGCGAAGAACAACTGCACGCCGATCCAGCCGCAGTTTGCGAGCAGGGGAAACACGTGCAGCACTCGGCTCGCGACCGCCATCGGCATGGCGGTGCTGTTGTGAAACACCACCCAGATGATCGCGACGCCGCGGATACCGTCGAGGGCAGGAATCTGCCGCACCGGTGCGGACGCGCTATTCATCCTGGCGTCGCGGCCTGCGCACGCGAGGTCGCGCGAGTGCCTCTCACGCCCAGTACTCGCGGCGACCGTGATGGAGGAAAGCCGCGTCGTTGTCGAGCATCTGCACGCGCACCGGCAGCGGCGGCAGCAACGCGGCGTCAGCCGCCCGCAAGCGCACCGGGAATTTGAGCCGCGCACGAAAGCCGCAAGCGGACAGCGCCTCCTCGAGCAGCCGATCGTTCGCCCAGATCACGACCTCGGCGGCCTGGCCGTCACGCCGTGCCTGCTTGACGGCGCACACCACCATCGCGCGCCAGTCGTCGAGCTCGTCCGAATCCATCCAGCAGTCTGCGATGCGGACCTGACCGGGTGCTGAAGCCAGCAGAAAATAGCCGCGCGCTCGGCCTGATTTCTCCATCGCGTAGAGCGCCATCGAGGCGATCGGACACTCGAGCGCATGGCGCAACAGCGCCGGGTTACGCTCGAGCACCGCGATCCCACGTGCCGGGGTCGGCAGCGCTGCGGCGATCGCTTCGAGGTCGGTCGCTTCGAGGCGGCGCACCGCCCAGTCGGCACTGCCCGTCGTGGATGCACCGAGGGTCCACATCAGGCTGCGTACGAAACGCCCCACCAGCCTGCCGCGCTGCGAGGCGCTCTCACGCAGCAGCCGCAGCGGAAAGAGCGCGCGCACGTAGCCGGTGACCGCGCCCATATCGCGAAAGCCGATGAGCGGCAGGATCTGCGCCGTGTCGGCACTGCCGCCGACCGCAAGCAGCGCCTGCGACTGCTGGCCGATGTGCTTCATCAGTGCCACCCCGGCACCGATGGCGCCGGGGCGTGCGACCCAGTCGATGACGTGAATCATGCTGACGCGCTGCGCCGGCGATGCACACCAGGTGGGCACGATCGCGCCGTGCGCAACGGGTACACCATCGTCGGTGAGGATAAAGGAGCGCGGCCCCGGCCAATCAGCGCGCGGCTGCCAGTACTTCCAGTTGAGCGCCTGGACGTCGATGTTCGGATGCAACGCGGCCGCAGCAAACAATTCGCGAATTGCCGGCGCATCGGCGGCCGTCGTGGGCCGAGCCACGCGCTTCATCGCCGCCATTGATCCGTTAATCCCTGTTGACTCATGCGCTGATGTTGGATCTGCCGTTGGCCGTTGGTGCGCTGCGACATCGCTGTTCGAATGCAACATGATCCGTGTCGGTGAGCGGAGACATCTTGCACGTTTGCGCGCGAGACGGTCTACTCGGCCGGCTGCAAGGGCAAACCCTCCGCGAGGAGGGGGCGCAAAGCTTCCGGTCTCAAGGCCCGTAGGTCCGGTCTGAGATAGCGGGGTTACCGGCAACACGTCCACGCGTGCTGTCGTCATCTCTGAGGGTGTCCGCCGCCTCTTGCATCGTTGCAAACATCGGGTTTGCAGGGGAGAGTTTTGGTCTCAGAGACGTTTCGGCCCTTGCGCCTGGCGCTGCTCGTGGTTCTCGCGCTGCTCGTCGCGGCGTGCGGCCAGGTCAGCGTCACCGGCTCGCCGTCCAATCTGAGCTCCGCCACCCCTTCGGGCGTCCCGGGACTCGGCGGCTCGCAATCGACTGGAACCGACACGCCGGTCATCTCCGGTACCCCTGCGACCAGCGCCATCGTCGGACAGGCCTACGGCTTCACCCCGTCGGCTTCGGACCCGCAGGGCAACTCGCTCACCTTCTCGATCACCAACCTGCCGTCCTGGGCGAGCTTCGACAACACGAGCGGGACGTTGTCGGGAACTCCGACGCCCGACAGTGTCGGCACCTACGGCAACATCCAGATCAGTGTCAGCAACGGCCAGGCGATGGCATCGTTGCCAGCCTTCTCGATTACGGTCGAAGCGCTGCTGACGATCGCGGGTACACCGGCTACCACGGCCGTGGTTGGTGCCCCCTATGACTTCGTGCCGACCACCAACGCCCCACCGGGCACCACGCTGACCTTCGCGGTGCAGAACGCGCCGCCGTGGGCGAGCTTCGACACGACCACCGGTGAGCTGTCGGGGACGCCGACCCAGGCCGGATCCTTCCCCAACATCATGATCAGCGTGAGCGACGGCATCCAGTCGGCAGCGCTCGCGGCATTCAGCATCACCGTGTCGAGCCAGGGCTCGACCGGCAGCCCACCGACCATCAGCGGGCACCCGCCGAGCGGCGTGGTCGCCGGCTCGCCCTACAGCTTCACGCCGAGCGCGACTTCTCCGAGCGGCGCGCCGCTCACCTTCAGCGTGCAGAATCTGCCGTCCTGGGCGAGCTTCAATCCGGCCAATGGATCGCTGACCGGCACGGCGACGAACGCTCAGGTCGGCACCTATACCAACATCGTGATCAGCGTGAGCGATGGCACGCTGTCGGCGTCGCTCGCGCCCTTCTCGATCAAGGTGGTGGCACCAATCACCATCTCGGGGACGCCGCCGACGCAGGTGATCGCCGGGCAGACTTACTCCTTCAAGCCGACCGTGAGCGCCCCGGGCGGTACTACGCTCACGTTCTCGATCCAGAATCGGCCCGCGTGGGCCACGTTCAGCGCGGTCAACGGCATGCTCTCGGGCACGCCGACCACCGCCCAGGCGGGTACTTACGGAAACGTCGTGATCAGCGTTTCCGACGGCGTGCAGACGGTGGCGCTCCCCGCTTTCTCGATCCAGGTCGTGACACCGCTCACGATCTCGGGGACGCCGCCGACGCAGGTCGCCCCCGGTAAGCCCTACGCGTTCCAGCCGACGACCAACGCGCCAAGCGGAACCGCGCTCACCTTCGCGATACAGAACCAGCCCGCGTGGGCGTCCTTTAACACCGCCACCGGTGCACTGAGCGGCACGCCGGGAGCCTCCCAGAGCGGGACTTACGCCGGTATCGCCATCAGCGTGAGCAACGGCACGCAGTCAGCCGCGCTGCCGGCCTTCTCCGTTACCGTAACCAGCACGCCGTCCGGACCGACGATCTCCGGAAGCCCGCCGACCTCGGCCAAGGTCGGCACCGCCTACAGTTTCACCCCGACGACCACCGATCCGAGCGGCAACAAGCTGACTTTCAGCATCCAGAACCCGCCCTCCTGGGCGAGCTTCAATACCGCGACCGGTGCGCTGAGCGGCACGCCCGCCGCCAGCAACGTCGGCACGTTCCTCGCGATCGTGATCAGCGTGAGCGACGGCACCTCGAGCGCCGCGCTCCCGCCGTTCTCCATCACCGTCACTAGTGGTGATGCCGGGCCCACGATCTCCGGCACTCCGCCGACGTCGGTCAAGGTCGGAGCGAGCTACAGCTTCACGCCGACGACCACCGATCCGAGCGGCAACCCGCTCACCTTCAGCATCCAGAACCCGCCCTCCTGGGCGAGCTTCAATACGGCAACCGGGGCGCTCGGCGGAACGCCCGTGGCGGGCAATGCCGGGACCTACTCGAACATCGTGATCAGCGTCAGCGACGGCACCTTGAGTGCTGCGCTCGCGCCATTCTCCATCACCGTCACCAATCCGGGTTCCGGCCCGACAATCTCCGGCACGCCGGCGACCTCGATCAACGTCGGATCCGCCTACAGCTTCACGCCGACGACCACCGATCCGAGCGGCAACCCGCTGACCTTCACCGTCCAGAACCTGCCCTCGTGGGCGACCTTCAACAGCGCCACCGGCGCGCTCAAAGGGACACCCGCGGCGGCCGATGCCGGCACCTACCCGAACATCGTGATCAGCGTGAGTGACGGCACCGCGAGCGCATCGCTCCCGGCGTTTACCATCACCGTGAATCAGGGGTCGAACGGCAGCGCAACGCTCAACTGGACTGCCGTGACGACGAACACCAACGGCTCGGTGTTGTCCAACCTTGCGGGCTACAAGGTGTATTACGGCACCTCGGCGAACGCCATGAATACCGTCGTGACGCTCGCGAATCCGAGTGTGACGACTTACCTGGTCTCGAATCTCACCTCTGGAACCTGGTACTTCGCCGTGGCCGCATACACTGCCGGTGGCACGGTGGGCGTTCAGTCCAACGTCGGCCAGAAGACGATTCCGTAAGCCTCCCGGTGCTCTACCGGGGGCGGCCTCTGAGGCCGCCCGACTCAGCTCAGCGGCGCCCCACGCCCCGACACGCGGGCGGGGTCATCCGTCACGGGAACGAAGAATTCGGTATGCGAGGCGATGCGTCCGCCGCGTACGTCGATCAGATCGATGAGCTCTGTCGGCACGACCACGCCGGTGATCTTCGAGTGAATATCGACGCGCCAGTGGGCGGCGGCCCGCGGTACATCGACGGTGAGCGAGAGGATCATGTACTGCGTGAGCTTGAACGTCTTGACCAGAATGGACAGCCACGGCCGGATCTCGGCGATGCCGCTTGCGGCGATCGCAATCGGCTTGCCGTCGGTGGTGCCGGCGATCCGCAGACGTGCCTCCTCGGAGTAAAGTCCGCAGAGCCGCTCGAGGTTTCCGTCCACCCGGGCCGCGTGCAGCTCACGCACCAGCTGCTCAACTTGCAGGCGATCCGTCATGCCGTGTCCCCTTTGCGGTCTTTCGCTGAAGCCAGCAGGCTGCGGATGTCGGCGCCCATGAGACCGAAAGCTG
>Ga0335079_10002405_pt1 | contig 21599 bp, 18 predicted proteins | sample Lox_Sample_33_FD_206719 | JGI IMG/M metagenome (GOLD analysis project Ga0335079, IMG submission 206719) | Soil microbial communities from Loxahatchee National Wildlife Refuge, Florida, United States - Lox_Sample_3.3 | ecosystem: Environmental > Terrestrial > Soil > Wetlands | place: USA... | reverse complement strand
GCGGCCAAGCGACGCTCGTCCCGGTCAGCTCCACCCACTCGTCGCAGCCTGCGAGCCGCTCCCGGAGCCGGCGGCCCGCCACCGTCCAGCGGCCCATCCAGAAATCGAAGTCCCGTGCGCTCGACGCCTCGGGTGCGTGCACGACCATCTCGTCCTCCTTCGTCGGATGTACCGCGCGAGCGTAGGTCACGATTAGGGCGATTCTCGCCCGCTATTGTCATGAGGCTTCGACCGTGCCGACGCCGACGTCACGCCTGCTCGAACTGCTCGAGCTGCTGCAGTCGCGGCCCCTGACGACGGGGCGCGAGATCGCCGAGCGCCTCGGCGTCGACCGGCGCACGGTCAGGCGCTACGTGAACGCGCTCGAGGACCTGGGCATCCCGATCGAGGGGCAGCGCGGCGTCGGCGGCGGCTATCGCATCCGTCCCGGTTTCCGCCTGCCACCGCTGATGCTCGACGAGGACGAGGTCCTCGCGGTCTCGCTCGGGCTCCTCGCCGCCGGCCGCTTCCGACTCGCGGGCGAGGAGGCCGCCGTCGAGCGCGCGCTCGACAAGGTGCACCGCGTGCTCCCCGACACGATCCGCCGCAGGATCGAAGCGCTCGAGACGACGGTGGCGTTCGCGGCACGTCCCGCCGGCGGGGCGCCGATCGGGAGCGACATGGCGTTGCTGCTCGCCGACGCGATCCACCGCAGGCGCCGGCTCACGATGACGTACGTCTCGTTCGCCGGCGAGCGGTCGGAGCGCGTTCTGAGCCCGTTCGGGCTCGTGATCCACGAGAGCCGCTGGTACCTCGTCGCGCACGACCATGCGCGAGACGACCTGCGGACGTTCCGGGCCGACCGGTGCAGCGAGATCGCGATCGCCGACGGCGCGCTGCACCCGCCGCCCGACGGGTTCGACGCGGTCGAGGTCGTGAGCCGATCGCTCGCGCGCGTTCCGCGGAGATGGGAGGTCGACGTGCTGCTCGACCTGCCGCTCGAGATCGCCGCGGCCCGGCTGCCGCCCGCGCTGGCCGAGCTCGCGCCCGCGGACGGCGGCACGCGCCTGCGGATGCGCGTCGACTCGCTCGACTGGACGGCCGCGGTGCTGGCCGGCCTCAACTGCGACTTTTTCGTCGAGCAGCCCGTCGAGCTCGTCGGCGCGGTCAGGCGCGTAGCCGAGCGCCTGCGGCGGCTCAGCGCGTCAACGTGACCTTGGCGAGCCCGAGCGGATGGTCGAGATCGATGCCGCGCAGCTTCGCGAGCTGCAGCGCGGCGAGCTGTCCGGGGACGACGGCGACGAGCGGGCTGAGCCAGTCCGGAACGCCCTCGATCAACCTGAGCGCGACCTCGCCGCGCGCGAGCAGCTGCTCGTCGTCGGAGATCACGACGAGCCGCGCGCCCCGCGCAGCCACCGAGTCGATCCCTTCGCCCATCGCTGCGAATGCGGGGCCGGTTGGCGCGATCGCGAACACCGGCCAGCCGTGCCCGATCGCCGCGACGGGCCCGTGCATCAGGTCGGCCGCCGACCAGGCCTCGACGAGCAGCCCCGACATCTCGCGGATCTTCAGCGCGGTCTCGAAGGCGGTGCAGTAGTTGACGCCGCGGGCGATCACGGTCCCGCCGTCGATGCCGCCGAGGACATCGACCGCGGCGACGTCCTGCCGCGAGCGCTCCAGCTGCCGGGCGAGCTGATCGGGCACTCGCTCGAGCTCGGCGAGCGCACGAGCATCGGACGTGGACACCGCGAAGACGAGCGCCACCGCACCCAGCGAGTTGACATACGTCTTCGTCGCCGCGACCGCCCGCTCGCTGCCTGCTTCCAGCTTCAGCACTCCGTCGGCGGCGCGCCCGAGCGGTGAGGCAGGCGCGTTGGTGAGTGCGATCGTCGGCCGCCCCTGGCGCTTCGCCTCCTCGACGACCTCGACCACGTCGGGCGACTTGCCCGACTGCGAGATGCCGATCACGAGCGCACCCTCGAGCCGCGGCGGCTGGTGGTAGAGCGTGAACAGCGACGGCGTCGCGAACGCGACCGGGATGCGCCGGGCCCGGCCGAGCAGGTACTGGGCGTAGCGGGCGGCGTTCCCCGAGCTCCCACGCGATGCGATCAGGACGTAGTGGACGTCGCTGCGATGGAACAGCTCCGCGATCCGCTCGGCGTAGCCGCGCTGCTTCGCGAGGAGCCTCGCGAGCGCCTCGGGCTGCGCACGGAGCTCGCGCTCGAGGTTCGAGCTCACGTGCGCGCGACCTCGGCGCGACGGTTGACGAACACGCTCTCGCGCGCGACCTCGACGCCGGTCGCGAGCGCGCCGGCGAGGACCGCGCCATCCGCGAGCGCCGACACCTCCACCCGCGGCGGGAACGGGAGCCAGTCGACGAGCAGCTGCCGGATCGGCTCCAGCAGCAGGTCGCCGTTCGAGCCGATCCCGCCGCCGAGAACGACGAGCGAGACGTCGACCGCGGTCGCGACCGGGAGGACATGCACGGCGATCCGCCGCGCGGTCTCCTCGACGACGGCCCGGGCGACGTCGTCGCCGGCCCGCGCTGCGGCGAAGATCGCCCGCGTCCCGTACGGCGCCTCGAGCGTCGTCGCCGACGACGCGGCCAGGCACTGCGCGAAGCCCGAGATCGCAGCGGCACACGGGTCGTCCTGCTCGTCGCGGCCGCCACGGGCGTAGTCGAGCTCGCCCGCCGCCCCGTTGCGGCCGCGGTGGAGCCTCCCGTCGAGGACGAGGCCGGCGCCGAGCCCACTGCCCACGGACACGAACGCGAAATCGTCGACGCCGCGCGCGACCCCGCGGGCGTGCTCGCCGAGCGCAGCGAGGTTGACGTCGTTCTCCAGCGTCACGGGAACGCCGAGCTGCGCTTCGAGATCGGCGGCGAGCGACCGCTCGCCGAGCCCGGGAACGTCGCCCGCCAGCCGCACGAACGGCGACTCGGCCGAGACCACTCCCGGGACGCCGACCACCGCGCAGTCGACGAGGCCCCCGTCGAGCCCGCTCGCCCGCTCGAGGGCAGCGCGGAGCCCATGCGCGGCGTCGACCACCGCGTCCACGTGCAGGCCCCCGATCTCGACGTCCTGGCGGGCCCGCACCTCGCCTCTGAGATCCGAGAGGCCGCCGCGCAAAAATCGCACGCCGAGGTCGAAGCCGAGGACGAGCGCGGCCTCCGGTACCGGCTCGAAGAACACGGCGCCGTAGCTCGGCCCGTCGTCGGCCGCCGACGCCTCGCGGACGAGACCGGCGTCGAGGAGTGCCCTGAGCGCGAGCGACACGGTCGGCTTCGAGATCCCCGCGCGGCGCGAGATCTGCGCGCGCGAGATCGGCGCCGACCGGCGGATCGCCTCGAGCACGGTCCGCTCGTTCAGGTCGCGGAGGAGGGCCGGGACCGCTCGCGTCGTCACTTCGTAAGTAAGATTAACCAGAATGCTGAAGGTCGCCGTGATCGGAGGCGGGTCGACGTACACCCCGGAGCTCGTCTCCGGGCTCACACACCTGCCGGTGGTCGAGCTCGCGCTCCACGACATCTCCCGCGAGCGGCGGGAGGTGGTGGGCGCCATGGCGGCGCGGATGCTCGAGCGGCAGGGCTACCGGGGCGCGCTCACGCTCACCGACGACCTCGACCGCGCGGTCGACGGCGCCGACTTCGTGCTGATCCAGATCCGCGTCGGCGGCCAGGAGGCGAGGCTGCACGACGAGACGATCCCGCTCGCCTGCGGCTGCATCGGGCAGGAGACGACCGGCGCCGGCGGCTTCGCCAAGGCGATGCGCACCGTTCCCGTCGTGCTCGGGATCGCGGAGCGGGTGCGCGCCGGCGCCGCGCCGGGCGCCTGGATCGTCGATTTCACGAATCCGGTCGGGATCGTCACGCGGGCGCTCCTCGATGCCGGTCATCGCGCGATCGGGCTCTGCAACGTGGCCATCGGGTTCCAGCGCACGTTCGCAGGCCTGCTCGGCGTCGAGCCCCCGCGGGTCGTCGTCGACCAGGTCGGCCTGAACCATCTGACGTGGGTGCGCGGCGTGCTGCTCGACGGCGTCGACATCCTGCCTTCGCTGCTCGAGGAGCACGGCGACGCGCTCGCCGACGACGTCGAGCTGCCGCGCCGCCTCCTCGACGAGCTCGGCGCAGTTCCCTCCTACTACCTCCGCTACTTCTACGCGCACGACGCGGTGCTGCGCGAGCAGCTGGACGGCACGCCCCGGGCAGAGGTCGTCGGGCGCATCGAGCACGAGCTGCTCGACCTCTACCGCGACCCGACCGTCGTCGAGCGGCCGGCACTGCTGATGCAGCGCGGGGGCGCCTACTACAGCGAGGCGGCGCTCGGGCTCGTCGCGTCTCTGTCCAGCGGCGACGACGACGCGGTGCACGAGGTGGACATCCGCAACAGCGGGACGCTGCCCGGGCTCGCCGACGACGACGTGGTCGAGGTGCCTGCGCGTGTGGGACGCGACGGAGCGGTCGCGCTCGCCCAGCGCCCACTTGCACCGGAGCTGCTCGGCCTCGTCCAGCACGTCGCGGCGTACGAGCGGCTGACGGCACGAGCCGCCGTGACCCGGTCACCGGTCGAGGCGCGGAAGGCGCTGCTCGCGCATCCGCTGATCGGGCAGATCGAGCTCGTGGACGGCCTGCTCGACAGCCTTCTCGCCGAGGCAGTCCACTGACCGTCGTCCTCGCGGCCGACGGCGGCAGCTCGAAGACGCACGTCGCACGCGTGCGCGACGACGGCATGCTGCTCGGCTTCGCTCACGGGCCGCGCAGCTCCGTCGACCGGCTCGGGCTGAACGGCAGCCTCGACGTGCTCGCCCGCCTGATCGAGGAGGCAGGCGGCGGCGCCGACCTCGCGGTGCTGCTGCTCGCGGGGATCGACGTCCCCGAGGAGGAGGACGAGCTTCGCGCAGCCGCCGAGGCGCGCGGCTGGGCGCCCCGTATCGTTGCCGGCAACGACACCTTCGCCGTCCTGCGCGCGGGGTCGGAGACCGGCATCGGCGTCGCCGTCACCTGCGGGACCGGCGTGAACTGCGTCGGTGTCGCGCCCGACGGCCGCCACGTGCGCTACGCCTCGCTCGGCACGATCAGCGGCGACTGGGGCGGCGGCCGCGACATCGGCCTGGCGGCGCTCTTCGCCGCTGCGAGAAGCGAGGACGGGCGCGGGCCGCGCACGGTGCTCGAGCAGCTCGTGCCGGCGCACTTCGCGGTCGAAACGCCGTCGGAGCTCGCACGCCTGATCCATCTCGATGAGATCCCTCAGAACCGCGTCGCCGAGCTCAGCCCGCTGACGCTGGCCGCGGCGGCCGGCGACGAGGTGGCCCGCGAGATCGTCGACCGCCAGGCGGCCGAGGTCGTGACGATGGCGGTCGCAGCGCTCGAACGGCTCGGGCTGACGGGCGAGCGGGCCGACGTCGTGCTCGGCGGCGGCGTGCTCCAGTCGGGCAACGAGCGGCTCCTGCGCGGCGTCGAGGCCGGACTGCGCGCGGCCGGCCCGCACCTGTGCATGCGGGTCGCGAGCTCACCGCCGATCGTCGGGGCCGCCCTCCTCGCCCTCGACGAGCTCTCCGCAGGCCCCGAGCCGCAGGCCCGGCTGCGAGCGGAGATCGGAGCGGCGGTGAGGTGTCAGGCCGACGCGGCGCTCGCGACGTCCGGCTCGGCGACGTGACAGGCGACGCGGCGGCCGGGCCCGATCTCGCGTAGCAGCGGTGTCAGCCCTTCGCAGGCGACGACCCGGTGCGGGCAGCGCTGCCGGAAGCGGCATCCCGGAGTCGGGTTGACCACGCGCGGCGGCTCGCCGACGTCGATCGTGTCGGCCAGCCCGAGCTTCGCCTTCGGATCGGGCACGGCCGAGAGCAACAGCTGCGTGTACGGATGCTTCGGCCGCTGCAGCACGTCCTCGGTCGGCCCTTCCTCGACGAGGTGCCCGGCGTACATGACGAGCACGCGGTCGGCGATGTAGCGGGCGCTCGCGACGTCGTGCGTGATGTAGAGGAACGACACGCCCTCGCGCTCGCGAAGCTCGGTCATCAGGTTGAGGATCCCGACGCGGATCGAGACGTCGAGCATCGACACCGGCTCGTCGGCGACGATCAGCTTCGGACGCAGGCCGAGCGCCTGCGCGAACCCGATCCGCTGGCGCTGCCCGCCGCTCAGCTCGTACGGGTACTTCTGCACGACGTCCTGCGCGGGGACGAGCCCGACGGTGCCGAGCACGTGCTCGAGCTCTTCGCGGCGGCCGCGGCGGCCGAGCTTGGTGCGATGCAGCTTGAGGCCGCGCATGATCCCGTGGGAGACGCGGTACGCAGGGTTGATCGAGCTGTACGGATCCTGGAACACCATCGGAACCTCGCCGCTGTAGGCGAGGCGCTCCTTGCGCGAGCGCAGCCTGCTCACGGGCTTGCCCCTGAAGTAGATCTCGCCCTTCGTCGGCCGGTAGATGAGCGCGAGCAGTCGCGCGATCGTGCTCTTGCCGCTTCCGCTCTCGCCGACGAGCGCGACGATCTCCCCCTCGCCGATCGTGAGATCCACGTCGTCGACCGCGTGCAGCGTCTGACGCGACATCAGCGGCCCGACCTTGAAGTGCCGCGTCAGGCCCTCGGTGCGCAGGAGCGGTTCGCTCATGCGACATCGCGCTGTTCGTATCTCACGCAGCGGACGAGGGAGCCGTCGACAGGGTAGAGCGGCGGGCTCGCGGCCAGGCACGCGTCGGTCGCGACCGGGCAGCGCGGCTGGAACCGGCAGCCGGCGGGCGGGCGCGCGAGATCGGGCGGCGAGCCGGGGATGCCGAGCAGCGGCACCTTCGGGCCGCGGACCGACGGAAACGCTTCGAGCAGCCCGCCCGAGTAGGGATGGAGCGGCGCATCGAACAGCTGCCGCGTCTCCCCGAGCTCGACCACCTGGCCGGCGTACATGACCATCAGCCGGTCCGAGAAGTGGCTGACGAGCGACATGTCGTGGGTGACGAACACGACGGCGAACCCGAGCCGCTTCTGCAGCTCCTTGATCTGCACCATCAGCGAGCGCTGGGCGACGACGTCGAGCGCCGACGTCGGCTCGTCCATGATGATCAGCTCCGGCGAGAACAGCAGCGCCATCGCGATCATCGCCCGCTGCCGCATCCCGCCCGACAGCTGATGCGGATAGCTGTGAAGGTGAATCGGGTCGATCGAGACGAGCCGCAGCACCTCTTTCGAGCGAGCCGTGATCTCGGCCGACGTCATGTCGGAGTGCGCCTTGCAGGCGTCGCGCATCTGTGCGCCGACGGTGAGCACCGGGTTCAGCGCGTTCATCGCGCTCTGCATCACGACGGAGAGCTCGCTCCAGCGGATGCTGCGCAGCTCGCTCTCGCCGAGCGCGACGAGATCGCGGCCGTGGAAGCGGACGCTGCCGCCGGTGATCTCCGCCGGCGGGTTGAGCAGCCGGGAGATCGCATAGAGGAGCGTCGACTTCCCGCATCCGGACTCGCCGACGATCGCGAGGAACTCTCCTCGCGCGAGCTGCAGGTCGACGTGGTCCACGGCGACCACCGGTTCGGTGCCTGTCGCGTAGGCGACCGAGAGGTCGGCCACCTCCAGGATCGTGTCGGGATCGGTCGCGGCCGCCGCGGGCTCGAGCGGCGCGACGGCCGCCGGCCGGATGCGGCGAACGGGGCGCAGCGCAGGGTTGCTGATCTCGTCGAACGCGTAGTTGAGCAGCGCGAAGGCGGCGCCGAGCAGCGCAACGCAGACGCCCGGCATGATCGCCCACAGCGGCATGCCCGCCCCGAGCGCCTCGTTGTTCTCGGCCCAGTAGAGCATCGTCCCCCAGCTCTGGCTGTTCGGGTCGCCGAGGCCGATGAACTGCAGGCCCGCCGCGGTGAGGACCGCGTAGACGGCGGCGCCGAGGAACGCCGCCACGATCAGCGACGTCATCGTCGGCAGGATCTCGAAGAGGATGATGTAGGACCGCCGTTCGCCGCGCACTCGTGCGGCCTCGAGGAAGTCGCGCATGCGCATCGAGAGCGTCTGCGACCGCAACTGCCGGGCACCGTACGACCAGCCGAGCGCGCCGAGCACGATCACGAGCGTCGCGAAGCCGGCGTTCTTCTGGTACGCCGCGATCACGATCACGAGTGGAAAGATCGGGATCACGAGGATCACATCCGTGACCAGTGACAGCACGCCGTCGGTCGTGCCGCCGATGTAGGCGGCGGTGACGCCGATCAGCACGGCGAGGAGAGTCGCGAGCCCGCCCACCGCGAACGCGATCAGCAGCGACTGCCGTGTACCCCAGACGATCTGCGAGAACACGTCCTGGCCGTACGCGGTCGTGCCGAGCAGATGGTGCGACGAGGCGCCGAGCCCCGGCTGGAAGATCTCGGCCGCCGGATCGTCCGGTGCGATCTGCCCGGGGAAGACCGCGAGGACGACGAACACGAGCAGGAGGACGAGGCCGGCGAGCGCCTTCCGGTTGTGCGCGACGGCGCGCCAGAGGGTCGACCCGCTGCGGCGCCGCGCGCGCGCCGGGGGCTCGACGCCGTCCGCAGGGACGGCAGGTGGCGTGACAGCGACGGACGGGGTGCTCAGCGCCGGTCCCGCGTCCGTGGGTCGAGGATCGCCGTCGCCGCGTCCGCCACGAGGATCGCGAACAGGACGGTGACGATGATCATCAGGAAGAGGCCCTGCATGAGCGCGTAGTCCTGGTTCTCGACCGACTGCAGGAACATCCACCCCACCCCGGGGTAGTTGAAGACGAACTCGACGAGGATCGCGCCGCTGACCACGAACCCGAGCGACATCGCGAATCCGGTGAGGTTGGGGAGGATCGCGTTGCGGCCGGCGTACGTCCACATCACGCGCCACGGGCTGAGCCCTTTCGCACGGGCCATGCGCACGTAGTCCTCGGCGAGGACCGTGATCATGTTGTTGCGCATGGTGAGGATCCACGCGCCGATCGACGTGACCAGGATCGTGAACGCCGGAAGCAGCGAATGGCGGACCGCGTCCTCGGTGAACCCCCACGTCCAGCCGACGTTGTCGGTGACGTTGTACCCGCCGCTCTCGGGGAACCAGCGGAGCTTGATCGCAAACAGCCAGATCACGATCAACGCCAGCCAGAAGTACGGGAAGGCAGAGATGATCACGAACACCGGCGGGAGGACCCCGTCGACGATCCCGCCGCGCCGCCAGCCGGCGACCAGGCCGATCAGCGTGCCGAGGACGAACGCGAGGATCGTCGTCACGCCGACGAGGACGAGCGTCCACGGCAGCGCCTGCAGCACCTCGTGCGTCACCGCCTCCGGGAAGAAGGTCAGCGACGTGCCGAAGCGGCCCGTGAAGATGTCGCCGAGGTACGTGAAGTACGCGCTCACCAGGCTCTGGTGCGTGTTGACCCCGAAGGCGACCTCGAGCGCGTGCAGCGCCTGCGGGTTCACGTGACCCTTGTACCTCGCCATCATCGCGAGGGCGGGGTTGCCCGGCATGAGGCGCGGGATCAGAAAGTTGATCGTGATCGCCGCCCAGAGGGTGACGACGAAGAATCCGATTCTCCGAACGACGAACCTCATGATCCGCGCCTCATGCCGGGCTCCGGTTGCTCGAGGCTACCCCTTGGGCCTCAGGTGTAGCAGCACCACGCCGATGTCGGGGAGGGCGTAGGCCGCGGGCGCGGCATACGGGTTCGACGGCGTCACCCAGCCCGTGATGTTGGTCGTGTCGTACTGGTACCAGTCGACCTCCTCGGTGATCGGGATCACCGGCACGTCGTCGACCATCGCCTGCTCCAGCTGGTCGACGATCGCGTGCTGCTTCGCCGTGTCGGTCGTTGCGCCGTAGGAGTCGATCGCCGAATCGATCTTCGCGTTCGAGTAGCGCTCCCAGTTCGACGCTGCGGACTTGCCGATCGGCGCGGAGTTCTTCGAGTAGAGGATCTGGCGCAGCTCGTAGTACGGCGCCGGGCCTCCGGTCTCCGCGTTGTAGGCCAGCTGGTACTTGCCGTTGTACAGGTCGGCGTCGAACGTCGTGCTCGAGAGGTTCTCGGGCGTGAGCTTGATGCCGACCGCCTTCAGCTCGCTCTGGATCACCTGCACCGACGCGACCCAGTCCGAGTAGCCGCCGATGTTGATGATCGTGAACGCGAGGGGCTTCCCGGAGGGCGTGTGGAAGACGCCGCCGGACTCGGTGAAGCCCGCCGCCTTGAGGGTCGAGATCGCTTTCGCCGGGTTGTACGAGTACGCGTTCGCGAGACCCGGCTTGACCCAGCTCTTGAAGGTCGGGCTGACGACGCCGGTCTGGTTGGCCGGCGGCTCGTAGCCGTACTCGCCGATCTGCGACACGCGCGAGCGGTCGATCGCGTACGCGAGCGCCTTCCGCACGGCGACGTTGGAGAGGATCGGATCCTCGAGGTTGATGAACATCGAGACGTTCGCAACCGGCGCGAACCAGATGTGGTGGTTCGGGCTCTTCGAGAGGTAGTAGTTCTTGATGTTCGGGATGAACTGGCTTCCCCACTGCGCCTCGCCGCTGGCGAGCTCCTGGTTCGCCGGGTCGTTCGACGTGAACGACGGGTAGTAGACGGTGTCGATCTTCGGCAGGCCCTTCTGCCAGTAGCTCGGGTTCTTCGAGTACTTGACGACCTGCGGCGAGCAGCTGGCCATCGTGTAGGGGCCGCTGCCGACCGGGCTCGGGTCGTTGTAGGTGACCGGGTTCGCGATCTTCGACCAGATGTGCTCGGGGACGATCGGGGTCTGGTCGGCGATGTAATAGAAGTACGGGACGGCGGACGTCTTGAAGTTGAAGACGACCTTGTTCCCCTTCTGGGTGACGCTCGAGAGCACCGACCAGACGGCGTTGAGATCGAGGCCGGGGTGCGCCTTGAGGAGCTTGAACGTGAAGGCGACGTCGGCGGCCGTGAGCGGCCGGCCGTCGGTCCACTTCACTCCCGGGCGGATCGTGAAGGTCAGCGTCCGGTTGCCGTTGCTCCACGTGTATGCGGAGGCGAGCCACGGGGTCGCGGCGCCGCTCTTCAGGCCGTTGACGAAGACGAGCTCCTCGTAGACGGTGCCGACCGAGAGGATGTTCACCGACGGGTTGTAGGGGTTGAACCCGCAGGTCCAGGTGGTGCCGCTCTCGTTCGAGATCGTCACCGAAGATCCTGAGGCGGCGGTCGTCCGGGGGCGGGCGCCACTGCCGGAAGCGGCGAGGAACGCCGCCACCGCCACCACGACGCCGACCAGCAGCAAACCGGGCATCACGCGTTTCATCATCGATTCCTCCCCGGTCGTTCGCCGACCGGCTTCGTGTTGTGGGGTGCCGCCGGACGCACGCACGTCCGGGTCCTGCAAGGGGCGATCGCCTGCTCCGGTGCTGGTCTCGTCCACACCACCACCTATGACGACGTTGCCTCCGCCGCCGTTTGCATCGCTTTCGTGAGCTCGCGGCTCCGCGCCGCCTCGACGGCGAGCGAGACCGCACCGACCAGGGCGGCGTCGAACGGAAACGCACCGAGGACGAGCTCGGGCGGGAAGGGGACGGCGGACTCGAGCGCCGAGCGCAGGGGGGCCTCGAGGCGGTCCCAGGACCGGACGATCCCGCCGCCCACGGCGATGCGCGAGGGATTGATCGCGACCGCCAGGTTGACGAGGTGGAAGGCGAGGTCGCGGACGACCTCGTCGATCAGGCCGGCGAGACGACGGTCGCCGTTCTCGTTGGCGAAGACGTCGGCCGCGCTCAACTCCCGGCCCGTCCGCTCCCGCGCGGCGGCCGCGATCGCGATGCCGCTGACGACCTGTTCGAGCACCTGGTGCTGCCCGTGCCCGACCTCGACCGGGCGGAGCAGGCTGTAGCCGATCTCGCCGGCGGCACCGTTCGCGCCGGTGACCACCTTGCCGTCGCAGACGATCGCCATCGCGAGGCCGGTCCCGAGGTTGAGGTAGATCGCCGGATCGTGTCCGGCCAGCGCACCGGCGCTCACCTCCGCGGTCGCCGCCGCCTTGACGTCCGTCACGAGCCGTACGGCGTCGCAGCCGAGTGCGGTCGAGACCTCGTCCCCGAGTGCGAGCCCCTCCCAGCCGGGGATCGCCGGTGCGAGGCCCACACTGTGCTTCTCGGGAATGCCGAACGTCGAGACCCCGATTGCCGCGAGCGGCCGTCCATCGACGAGCCGCTGCGCCAGCGCGAGGCCCCGCAGCAGGTTCGGGCGCGCCCCGAGGGCCGGGTCGGTGGCAATCGTCCCCTCGCCGAGGCGGCCGCCGTCCACGCCCGCGATCGCGCCGGCGATCTTGGTCCCGCCGAAGTCGAGCCCGAGGACGATCGTGTCCTCCACGAATTAGGAAACTAACCTATCTTTTAATCGATGACAAGTCTCCACGGCGCCCGCCCCCAGACCATCCGCTCGCTGAACGAGCAGCTGACCCTCGACCTCGTCCGCCAGCAGGGCCCGCTCGCGCGTGCCGATCTGGCCCGCCTCTCGGGGCTCTCGAAGCCGACCGTGGCCCAGGCGCTGACGACTCTCGAGCGCGACGCGCTGGTCGAGGTGACCGGCCGGCGCACCGGCAGCCGCGGCCGGACGGCGGCGCTCTACGAGCTGCGGCGCGATGCGGGGTTCGTGCTGGGCCTCGACGTCGGGCGCGAGTACTTCCGCGGGGCGATCGCCGACCTCGGCGGCTCCGTCCGGGCGAAGCTGAACGCGCGTGCGCGCTCGACCGGCGCGCGCAGGCGTGTGAGCGAGCTCGCCGCGCTCGCCGACGACCTGTTTCGCGCCGCGGCGGTCAAGCGCTCGCGGTCGATCGTGCACACCGTCGTCGGCAGCCCGGGCGTGCTCGATCCCGCCCGCGACGCGCTGACGATGGCGAGCAACCTGCCCGGCTGGGAACGTCCGGCCGTCCTCACCGAGCTGCGGCGCGTCTTCGGACGCTCGACCGTGGTCGAGAACGACGTCGACGTCGCCGCGCTGGCCGAGCGCGACCACGGACACGGGCGCGAGGTTTCGACATTCGCGTTCGTCTCGGTCGGCAGCGGCATCGGGATGGGACTCGTGATCGACGGGAAGCTCCACCGCGGCGCGCACGGCGCCGCCGGCGAGATCGCCTTCCTGCCGCTCGCGCCCGGCGAGGTCGACGAGCGCGAGGCCCGGCGGCACGGCGCGCTCGAGGCGGCTGCGTCGTCGGCCGCGGTCGTGCGGGCGGCACGCGCGCGGGGCCTCGACGGCCATCTCACGGCGCGGCGCGTCTTTGCGAGCGCGGCCGAGGGCGACGAGCGCGCCGCCGTCGTCGTCGGCCACGAGGCTGCGCTGGTCGCGCGCGCGCTCGCGTCCATCGTCGCGATGATCGACCCCGAGCTCCTGGTGCTCGGAGGCGGAATCGGACGCGCGCCCGGCTTCGCGGCGGCGGTCGCATCCGAGCTCGAGCGTCACGTGCCGTTCGTCCCCGAGATCCGCGTGAGCGCGCTCGGCGAGGATGCCGTCGTCGAGGGCTGCCTGGCGGCCGGGACGGAGCAGCTGTGGCAGCGCCTGCTCGAGTCGAGGGCCGATCAGCGCCCGACGTAGCTGGTCGTCGATAATCGGCCGGTGGCAGCGAAGACCACGATCTCGGCGGCGGTGAGGCACGCGGCGCTGTTCCCGCACGAGGACCTCCCGGACCCGCCCCCGGGGCACCCGTACCGGCTGATCCGGCGGCCGTCGTACGCGGTCGGCATCTTCCCGGGCGGGACGTTCGGCACGGTCGCCGTGTCGGCGATCCGTCCCGACGAGCTCGACGCGGTCCTCGACGACACGCGGTCGGTGCTCGCCGGAGAAGGTGCGGGCCGGGCGGTCTGGTTCGTCCCCGACGCCTCCCCACCCGGGCTGCTCGAGGCGCTCCTGGCGCGCGGCGTGATGCCGAGCGCCGAGCCGCCGTTCGAGCCGTACGTGACGGCGATGGCGCTCGTGTCGGCGCCCGATCCCGGCCCGCAGGACGTCGAGGCGAGGCTTGCCCGGTCGTTCGAGGAGTTCGCCGCCGGGCATCGGATCGCCGACGACGCGTTCGAGATGAGCGAGGCCGACCGGAAGGTCTTCGAGGCCAGGAGCCGGGCCTTGTGGGAGTTCGAGCTCGATGACGGCGCGTACCGGACGTTCGTCGCGCTGATCGACGGCGAGGTCGTTGCGTTCGCGGCCGCGATCGCCGGCGAGAACATGACCTACCTCTCCGGCGGCGGGACCCGCCCCGACCGGCGGGGGCGCGGTGCGTACCGCGCGCTCGTCCGCGCGCGGTGGGACGCGGCTGCAGAGCGCGGAACGCCCGCGCTCGCGGTCGGAGCCGGGGCGATGTCCGGCCCGATCCTGGAGCGCCTGGGCTTCGAGCCGGTCGGCCGGATCGACTGCCTCGTGGACAAGTTCGAATGAGCAACCTCAACGAGCCAAGGAGGTCGTGGACGTGCGTGTGATCGGGATCGAGGCGAAGGATCAGGCGGCGGGCGAGTTCGTCCTCGAGTCGCTGGACATGGCGGTCAAGGCAAAGCGCGTCACGCTCGAGGATCTGGTGTTCGTGTCGAGGGAGGCGGGCGGAGAGGTGAAGATCCACCAGACGCGGGGCCTGAACCTGGGCCGGCTGCGCGACCGTGGTGTGAGCGACAAGCTGATGAAAGGTGTCGGCGAGACGCTGGAGCCCGGCCAGACGATGGTCTTCGCACTCGGGAGCGACGAGGCGATCGAGGCGATCGACGACCGTGTCAAGGAGCTCTCGGCGGAGGGCGAGTTCCCCACCTTCACCGTCGATCAGCACAGCGACGATGCGCTGGCGCAGGCCAAGGCGCAGCTCAGCCGAGACGACGCGCCGGAGGCGTGACCGTCACACCCGTTGCGTGTCCCGGCGGTACGCCCAGGCGGCGAGCACGCCGAGCACGATCGTCCACGTGATCGTGACGAACCAGCCGAGAGCCCCCCACGGGCGGCCGCCGCTTGCGACGTGGCTCGCCTGCACGAGCCAGTAGGAGGGCAGCGCCTGCGCAACCGCGTGCAGGAACCCGTTGTTGATCGGGAACCACACGCCGCCGAGGATGCTCAGCAGCGCGGTGAGCCCGCCGACGGCCGGGCCGAGCGAATCGACGGTGAGCACGTGGCCGAGCACGATGCCGAGCGCGGCGAACGGCAGGAGGCCGACGAGCAGCAGCGCGATCATCTCGACCCAGCTTCGCGCCGACAGTCGCACGCCGAGCGTCGTCCCGGCGATCGCGAGCAGCGCGATCGTCATCAGCGCGGTCAGGTACGCGACGAGGATCTTCGTCGCGAGGTAGCTCCGCGGCGACAGCGGCGTCAACCGGAGCTGGCGCGTCCACCCGAGGCTGCGGTCGAAGGCGATCCGGGCGCCGCCGGAGATGACGGCGTTCATCGTCCCGAACGCCGCGAGGCCGACCATCAGATAGAGCGGCGCAGAGACGCCGCTGCCTCCCAGGTCGGTCTCGTTCTTGTTCGGCCCGGCGATCAGGTAGTAGAGGACGAGCGGGAAGCCCAGCGAGAGCACGACGAAGCGCCGATTGCGCAGCACCCGGACGAGCTCGTAGCGGACGTAGTTCCTCAAGCCGCCACCTCCTCGTCGTCGCCGCGCGTCAGCTCCATGAACGCCTCCTCGAAGCCCGCCCCGGTGATCTCGAGGTCCCGTGCTTCGGGATGGGCCTGGAGCAGCGCGCGAACAGCGGCGTCCGAGTCGCTGCAGCGGAGGACGATCGCCTCGCCGCGGCCGTCTGCGCTGACCACGCCCGGCAGGCGGGCGAGGGCTGCCAGATCCGCGCCGGGGAGCGTCGCACGGATGGTGCGCAGTCCGACCATCGCCTTGATCTCGGTGGTCGGCCCGTCGACGACGACGCGTCCGCGTGCCATCAGCACCGCGCGGTCGGCATACGCGTCGGCCTCCTCGAGGTAGTGCGTCGCAAACAGCACGGTCTTCCCGCGCGCTGCGAACTCGCGCATCGTCGTCCAGAAGGCGTGCCGTCCCTCGACGTCCATCGCGGCCGTCGGCTCGTCCAGCACGAGCAGCTCCGGGTTCGTCACGATCGCGATCGCGAAGCGAACGCGCTGGGTCTCGCCGCCCGACAGCTTTTGTGTTCGCCGCTCCGCGAGGCGGGCGATGCCGACCTGCTGGAGCACCTCGTCCACGTCGACCGGCGCCCGGTAGAGCGACCCGATCACGGAGACGATTTCGCGCACGGTCAGATCGCGCGGCAGCGACCCGATCTGCAGCATCGCCCCGATCAGGCCTTCCTTGATCGCATCGGCCGGCGTCCGCCCGAGGAGCGCCACCGAGCCCGCGTCGGCCCGGGTCAGGCCGAGCAGCATGTCGATCGTCGTCGACTTCCCGGCGCCGTTCGGACCGAGCAGCGCCACCACCTCCCCCGGGTCGATCGAGACGTCGACCCCGCGCACGGCGTGCACCGGGCCCTCGGGCGACCGGAAGGTCTTCTCGATCCCCTGGAGCGAGACGGCAGGCGCGTGAATTGCCATCGACCCATGGTGCAGGCTCGGACGGACCCTGCGCTGCAGGACCGTCCGGTGGTTTGGCTCCGAGGGTTTCGCGGGAATGTGCCGAACGGCTTCGACGTGCTTCCCCCGCTGCCTCGCCTCATCCCCCCCGCCGTCGTCGCCGTCCTCGCGGCGGCGCTGGTCGTCGTCCCGACGCCTGCCCCCGCGACGACGCTCGTCGGCAACTGCACGCCCGACGCGTCCTGGGCCGCGAACCACACCGACCTGGCGAACGCGGTGATCAAGCTGGTGAATGCGCATCGCGTCTCGCTCGGCCTCCGCGCCCTCGCCGTGTCCCCCGCACTCACGCGGTCGGCCGTGTGGAAGGCGCGCCACATGGCGACATACCGCTACATGGGCCACGACGACCCGGCGCCGCCGGTCGCGCGGACCGTGGGCGAGCGCATCGCAGCATGCGGCTACTCGGCCGGTTGGGGCGAGAACATCGCCGAGGGCTACCCGACCGCATCCAGCGTCGTCGCCGCCTGGCTCGCCTCGCCCGGGCACAAGGCGAACATCGAGAACCCGTCGTACGTCGTCACCGGCTCCGGGGCCGCGATCGCGACCGGCGGGATCACGCTGTGGGCGCAGGACTTCGGCACGAGCAACGACAGCGGTAGCGCGACCTCCGGCGGGACGCACACGGTGGCGATCGTGCTGCGCGGCCTCCACCTCGCACCGCACCGCCCACACGCCGGCGGGCAGCTGAGCGCCCGCGTCGGCGCCGTCAGCGCCCCGTCGATGAAACCGCTCGCGCACGCGACCGTCACGTGCAGCGGGAGCGCCGGCGGCCACGCGCTGCCGGTCGTGTCACACAGCTTCCACGGCGGCGTCGCGGCGTGCACCTGGCGCGTGCCGGGCACCGCGCTCGTGAGCGCGGAGATCGTCGTCCGCAGCGGCGGCCATGCCGCGGCCGCGGGCTTCGAGACGAAGCCGGACTAGAAGATCTCGGCGCACCAGGGCTCGGCGGCGGCCGCAAAGAGCGCATCCGCCCGCACGACCGCGCCCGCCCGCAGCTCCTCGAGCCTGAGCGCCCGCGCGAGCTCGGCGAAGCGGAAGCCGCCGAGGTAGGCGGAGCTGAGCGCCGCGATGCCGAGGCGAAGCTCGGGCTCCGAATCCGTGCGCGCGACGCCGTCGGCTGCGACGCGGAAGCGCCCGGCGTTCCACGGAGCGGCATCGTCGACGACGTCGATCACCACCGGCTCGGCGCCGCCGAACGCACGTGCGCCGAGCGCCGCCTCGACGTCGACGAGTCTCGCCAGGAGGCCGTCCTCGACGCGCATGACCATGCTGCGCGGCTCGGCCAGCAGGAGGAACAGCGGATGGTCGACCGGCAGCAGCCCGGCAGCGAACTGCGATGTCCAGTCGAAGTCGAGCAGCCACCGCCAGAGCTCGCGCGCCGCCTCCGGTGTCGGCGTCACGGCTTCGAGGATGCGCACGGTGCCGCTCGTCAGGCCTCCCTGCCATTCCTGCGTCACGCGGTACAGGGCGTAACCGGCCGGCTCTCCGTCGAGCCACAGCAACGCCTGTGTCAGCGGCCCGCCCTTCCGCCGGGCCGGATCGTCGTCGAGCCGGCGCGTCCGCCACCAGGCCTCGGTCCGCGACATCATCCCGGGGCGCTCCCGGCGCATCTGCTCGTAGAGGGCGGGGAAGACGCGCGCCGCCTCATCGGCATCGACGAGGCGCACCTCCCCTCGCGGCGTGAACGGGTCGGCGAACGCCGTGCGATGCCGCTCGAGCGTCATCTCCCCGACCCGCGACGCGATGCCGTAGCCGTACCGTGGATAGATGGAGGTCTCGGATGCCCACAGGCAGGCGATCGCATCCCTGCGTGCCCGAGAGTCCGCCAGCTGCGCTGCCATCATGGCGTTCAGCACGCCGCGGCGGCGATGTGTCGGCAGGACGCCGACCACCGTCACGCCCCCACAGGGGATCGTCCCGCCTCCGGGAACCGAGACGTCGAACGACGCCGTCCCGACGCCGCCGACGGCGCTCCCGTCGATGCGCGCGACGAGGACGCGCTCGAGCTCGAGCCAATGCGCGAGACGTTCGGCGCTCTCCGCCGTGGCCGCCGTCCCGAAATAGTGGTAGATCGGTGTGATCGCTTCGACGAGCTCGTCCGGCGACGAGCACGGCCGAACCTCGACGGTCAACCCACCTTCTCCAGCGGCGCATAGTCGAGCATCAGCCGCCGCTCGCTCCCGTCCTCGAACCGCACCGTCACGACGCCGCCCGCCTCGATCGCGAGCACGATCCCCGTGCCGAGCGAGGCGTGGCGCACGGCGTCGCCCGTCGCGATGTCGGGCAGCACCTCGCGCGGGACGAACTCGCGCTGTACCGCGCGGCCGTAGTCGGACCACGAGGCCGGCCGCAGCCGCTCGCGCTCGACGCCGAGCGAAGGCAGCTCGTCGAGGAATCGCGAGGGTAGGTTCGCCTCGCTCCGTCCGAACAGGTTGCGGCGCATCGCGTGCGTCAGCGTGAGGCGCTCCTTCGCCCGTGTCATGCCCACGTAGCAGAGGCGCCGCTCCTCCTCCAGCGAGTTCTCCTCGAGCGAGCGGACGTGCGGGAAGACGCCCTCCTCCAGGCCGAGGATGAACACCGCGCGGAACTCGAGGCCCTTCGCGTTGTGCAGCGTCAGCAGTGTCACCTCCCCGGCGCCGTCGTCGTCGCCGCGGAGCGCGTCCTGGTCGGAGTACAGCGAGATCTCCTGCAGGAACCCCGACAGCGAGGGCTCCTGCGCTGCGCCGTCGTACTCGCGCGCGACGCCGACGAGCTCCTCGAGGTTCTCGATCCGGCCGCGGGCCTCGATCGTCCGCTCGGCCTCGAGCGCGTCGAGGTAGCCGGTGCGCTCGAGCACGGCCTCGACGATGCCCGCCACGGAGGAGTCGGTCGCGGTGGCGAGCAGCGACTCCATCACGCTGCGGAACCCCTTCACCGCCCGTGCAGACGCGGGCGCCAGGCCGGCTTCCTCGGGATGGGCGGTCGCGTCCCACAGCGAGATCCCGAGGCCGTCGGCGTAGGTCTGGAGACGCGCCACCGAGGTGTCGCCGATCCCGCGGCGGGGCCTGTTCGCGATCCGCAGGAGGCTCACCGCGTCGAACGGGTTGTCGAGCGCCTGCAGGTAGGCGACCGCGTCCTTGATCTCCGCCCGCTCGTAGAACCGCGGGCCGCCGATCACCTGGTAGTCGATCCCCTGGCGGACGAGCACGTCCTCGAGCACGCGGCTCTGCGCGTTCGTGCGGTACGTGACCGCGATCTCCGACGCGCTGGAGCCGCTTCCGATCAGCGCAGCGATCTCGGCCGCGACGAAGCGGGCCTCGGCGTGCTCGTCCTCGGTCTCGACGACGTGCACGAGCTCGCCTTCGCCCAGCTCCGACCAGAGGTTCTTCTCCTTCCGCTCCCGGTTGTGCGAGATGACGGCGTTCGCCGCCGCGAGGATCGTGTTCGTCGAGCGGTAGTTCTGCTCGAGCGGGATCACGCGCGTGGCGGGGAAGTCGCGCTCGAAGTCGAGGATGTTCCGGATGTCGGCGCCGCGAAACGCGTAGACCGACTGGTCGGGGTCGCCGACCGCCATCAGGTTGCCGTGCTCCGACGCGAGGAGCTTGAGCAGCACGTACTGCGCGTGGTTCGTGTCCTGGTACTCGTCGACGAGGATGTAGCGAAACGCCCTCGACCACTTCTCGTGCGCCTCCGGGAAGCGCTGCAGCACGTCGACGGTGAGCATCAGGAGGTCGTCGAAGTCGACGGCGTTCGAGGCGAACAGCCGGCGCTGGTAGAGCTGATAGACGTCGGCGACGGTCTGGTCGTAGAAGCTCGCGACGCGGGCGGAATACTCGTCTGCGGAGATCAGCTGGTTCTTCGCCTTGGAGATCTGGGCGTGGATGCCGCGCGGAACGAACCGCTTCGGGTCGCGGTCGAGCTCCTCGAGGCAGGCCTTCACGAGCCGCACCTGGTCGGCCTGGTCGTAGATCGTGAAGTTCGAGCGGTAGCCGAGGCGCTCCGCCTCGCGACGCAGGATGCGGCCGCACGCCGCGTGGAACGTCATGATCCAGATCGCGCGGGCGATCGGGCCGAGCGCGCGCTCGACGCGCTCCTTCATCTCCTGGGCAGCCTTGTTGGTGAACGTGATCGCGAGGATCTCGTTCGGTTTGGCACCGATCGCGGAGAGCAGGTGCGCGACGCGGTGCGTGAGCACGCGCGTCTTCCCCGACCCGGCCCCGGCGATCACGAGCAGCGGGCCTTCGGTGGTCAGCACCGCCTGCCGCTGGGCGGGGTTCAGGTCGGCGAGGTAGGTCTCGGGCTCGGCGACTGGCATCCCCTCGGACGTTAGCGGTCAGATGAGGCGCTCGACCTCGCCCTCGAGCCAGCCGCTGGCCGCCCGGAGCGCGTCTGCGTCGGCCGACTTGAGCACGACCTCGACCCAGCGCCCGTGGGCCTCGAAGGTCGGGTAGGAGCCGACACTGACGGTGGGCCAGCGTTCCGACGCCGCGACGAGAGCCGAGACGATCGTCGCCTCGCCGGTCGCGTACGAGCGCCGCCACACCCCGATCGGATCGCTGCCGTGGAAGGCGTCCTCGTAGCGCTCGAACATCGCCTCCATCTCCCGCGGCAGGCCGGGGAGCACCCAGACGTTCGCCAGCCGGAAGCCCGGGGCGCCGCCAAGCGGGTTCTCGAGCGCCTCTGCGCCCTCCGGCAGCGCCGCCCAGCGTGCCGCGTACTCCGGCGCGCCCGTGAACCGCGAGCGCAGGTCGGCCGCCAGCTCCGGCTGCTCGCGCTGCGGCACGTCGAACGCCGCTGCGAGCGATTCGCGCGTGATGTCGTCGGGCGTGCCGCCGAGGCCGCCGGTGACGATCAGCCGGTCGACACGCGAGCGCTCCCTCCGGACGAAGTCGACGATCGGCTCGAGCGTGTCCGGCACCGATGCGCTGAGGACGACCTTCACTCCGAGCTGCTCGAGGCGCTGTGCGAGCCAGGACGCGTTCGTGTTCGGGACGTCGCCGGAGACGAGCTCGTTGCCGATCGTCAGGATCGCGGCGACCACGCGAAGGAGTATCGCGGCCCGGTGGCGGGCAGCCGCCGGCTCCTGGCCCGGCCCAGTCCCGGCGGGCATCCCACCCGCCGCTTCGTGCCCTTCAGCGACCCCGTCCGCCGGCGGGGCCGTCGC
>Ga0335079_10002401_pt1 | contig 21628 bp, 23 predicted proteins | sample Lox_Sample_33_FD_206719 | JGI IMG/M metagenome (GOLD analysis project Ga0335079, IMG submission 206719) | Soil microbial communities from Loxahatchee National Wildlife Refuge, Florida, United States - Lox_Sample_3.3 | ecosystem: Environmental > Terrestrial > Soil > Wetlands | place: USA... | reverse complement strand
CCGGTCGCAAACCCCTTAGTGGGCTGGAAATTGCGCTGCGGAATCGGCGGCAGCGCGCCCCGCGCGGCGAAATATTCCGGTCCGAGCGGCGCACGGCGGAGCCCAGCCGCTGCATAATGGTGTTCGCGGGAGGGCTCGCGAGTCCGCGAGCGTGTCCTGCAGGTGCGTTTCCCGACGCGCCATCCGATCGACCCTTGTTGGGGGAGCCGATGTTCGAGCGAGGCAGCCTGCGCGGCGCCGTCGACCACGATGCCATCATCAGCAGCATCGCCCAGGAAGTGCATTACCCGATCCCGATCGTGAAGCGGATCTACGAGGATGAGTTCGCGCGACTGAAGTCGGTCGCGCGCGTCAGCGACTATCTGGTGCTGTTCGCATCGCGACGCACCCGCGACCTGCTGCTCTCGGCGAGGCGCCAGCGCTACAGCGCGACGGGGTGAGCGGCGAGCGGCGGCCTCACTTCCGGGCCGTCTTCCAGTCGCGCTCGCGCAGCCTGGCCTCGTCGATCTGCACCCGCGTCATCTTCGCGGCGACGTCCTGGATCGCTCGGGCGACGTCCATCGCCGCCTCGCCCGCCGGCAGTCCGGCCAGGGCCAGCTCGAGCCAGGTGAGCGCCTGGACGTTGTCCTGCGGCACGCCGTTGCCGGCGGCGTACATCAGCCCGAGGTTGAATTGCGCGAACGCCATGTCCTGGTCCGCGGCCTTCCGGAACCACTTGGCCGCTTCGGCGTCGTTCTTGGCCACACCCGTGCCCGATGCGTAGCTCGCACCGACGTTGTACTGCGCCGCGGCGTTGCCCTGGTTCGCGGCCCGCTCGAACCACTTGAACGCCGCCTGATCATCCCTTGCTACGCCCTTGCCTTCCGCGAACAGGCTGCCGAGCGAATACTGCGCGATCGCGTTGCCCTGCTCCGCGAGAGGCGTCCACAGCTCCGCTGCCGTGGTGTAGTCCTTCCGGTGATACGCGGCGACCCCGTCCTCGAGCGGGCCGGCGACCGCGCTGGCCGCCATCGCGAGCGCGATCGCGCAAGCCGCCGGGAGGCTGCGCGCTCGCGGCCTCATCGCGCCGCGTCGCCGCGCTGCGGAGGCTCGCCCTCCGTACGGTCCTGGTCCGCCATCCATTCTTTCAGCAAAGTGTAAGTAACCGCGAGCACCACCGGCCCGACGAACAGCCCGATGATACCGAAGGCGATGAGGCCGCCGATCACGCCTGCGAAGATGAGCAGCAGCGGCAGATCCGCGCCCCTGCGGATCAGCATCGGCCGCAGGACATTATCCAGCATTCCGACCAGCACGCTCCAGACCAGCAGCGCGATCGCCCACGCCGTCGTGCCGTGCCAGAAGAGCCAGATCGACGCCGGGAGCAGGATGAGCAGCGGACCGATCTGGGCGATACACAGGATGAGAATCACGGCGGTGAGGAGTCCCGCGAAGGGAACGCCCGCGACCGCGAGACCGACGCCGGCGAGCGTCGACTGCACCAGTGCAGTGACGACGACGCCCAGCGCTACCGCGCGGATCGCCTGACCGGCGAGCAGGACCACTGCCTCGCCGCGTTCGCCCGCGAGGCGGCGGCCGAAGCGGAGCATGCCTGCCCGCGCGGTTTCGCCCTTCGCATACATGATGGCGGCGATGCCTACGGTCAGCAGGAACTCGACTCCGAGCACGCCGATGCTGCCGAACGCGCCCGGCAGCCATTTCGCCACCGCGCGCACGAACGGCTCGAGGCGCGCGAAGAGATCGGGAACTCCGGCTGCGGCGATCGCCGTCCAAGTTTCTGCGATCTTCGTGCCGACCAGGGGAACCCGCGCCACCCAGTCGGGAGGCAGCGGAATCGTCGCATTCGGAAGCGCACGGATCCACTGCGTGATCGTGTCCATGTTGGCCACGAGCGCCTGGATGGCAAGCAGAACGGGCACCACGAAGATCAGCAGCATCGCGGAAGTCATCGCGACGACCGCGAACGCCCGTCCGTGCAGAAGAACCTGAACCTTGAGCAGCAGCGGCCACGTCGCCACGACGATCATCGCGGCCCAGACGACGGACAGCAGGAACGGCCGCAAGACCCAGAATGAGGTGCCGATCAGGACCGCGATCAGCAGCACGGAGAGCACGGTGCGGGTCAGCTCGCCGCGGACGATCGTTGCAGCCGCATCCTTGGCCATGGCCGGAGGCTTCCGAACGCAAGATGATGTTTGACGTCACCGCGGTGCGCGCGGCGAGGACAACCGCGGGCGATGCGGCGCCACACTACGCCGTATTGCCCGGCGTGTCCAAGGCCGGGCGCTGGTCGGCCTTGACCGGCGTCGCGGTAAGCCGGCAGCATGGCGCCATGGCCCTCGACACCTGGCTCATCTACCTCATCGCAGCGACCGGGCTGTCGCTGTCTCCCGGCCCCAACGGCCTGCTCGCCCTGACCCATGGCGCGTTGCATGGGCGTCGCAAGGCGCTCTACACCATCTGCGGCGGGGCCGTCGGCTTCGTCTCGGTCATCGCGCTGTCGATGTTCGGCATCGGCGCGCTGCTCAAGGCCTCGCTGACGTGGCTGACGATCATGAAATGGGTGGGCGGGGCGTACCTCGTGTGGCTGGGCGTCCAGGTGTGGCGCTCACCGCCAATCGGCGTCGAGGTCGGCGTCTCCACGGCGCCCAGGCGAGGCTGGTCGATGTTCCGCCAGGGCGCGCTCTCGGCGCTCACCAATCCGAAGGGGCTGCTCTTCTTCGCCGCCTTCCTCCCGCAGTTCATCGATCCCGCGCGCAGCCTCGTCGTCCAGTTCGCGATCATGGCCGCGACCTTCGCGGCGATCGAGATCGCCACCGAGCTCGCGATCGCGAGCATGGCCCACCGCATAAGCCCCTGGCTGCGGAGAGTCGGTCGCCGCTTCAACCGGATCTGCGGCGGACTGTTCATCGCGATCGGCGCGGGGCTGCCCGTGCGGGGCTGAGCGCGGCGACCCGGGGCTCGGCGAACGATTCCGGCCCGGCGCTTGCGATCGCGCGGCGGCGCTAGCCGTCCGCCGTGCGACCCGGCCTGCCGGAGGTGCAGCGCAGCGCGGCGGAGGCCCGTCTCGAATCGACGCCGCCGGCATGGGCGCCGGCGCTCGCGAAGGCTGCCGTCAGGACTGCGGCCACCGCGCTCACGGGATCATCGTAGACGTCCGTCTCCGCGGGAAAGATCACCAGCACCGACATGGCGACGGCGGTCATCGCCAATGCCGCGAGACCGAGCGTCACACCGGGCGTTGAAGGTTCGTAGCGACGCATCCTCGAGCTCTCCTCGATCGGTTGCGAATCCTGTTTCAAGTGTTTCATCGCTTGCGGAGGGTGGAAGCGCGCTCTCGATGCCGTCGTCGAAATCCGGATACGGAATCCCAGGAGCGGAGCGGTCGTGGTCACGACCGGCGCCTTTCGTCACGGAGGCTCGCGCGCATTCCGGATGCGAACACGCCGACGACCGTCTTATTCCAGCATTCCGATCGGCAGGGCCTGCGCCGGGCGCGAGCGACGCCGTCGACTCCGGGCGACGCCGGTCCGTCTCAGCGCACGAACAGAGGAATCAGCAGCGCGCCCAGGATGCCGTGCAGACCCATGGCGAGGCCAGAGAACCGGCCCGCTTCTTCGTTCACGCTGAACGCGCGCGCCGTCCCGATGCCGTGGGCCGCGATGCCGAGCGCGAAGCCGCGCTGCCACCAGGCCTTCGAGCCGACCGCATCGAGGACAAAGCGCCCCAGCGCGGCGCCGAGAATGCCGGTGCTGACCGCGAACACCGCCGTGAGCGTCGGCGAGGCATGGATGCGCTCGGCCACACCCATCGCGATCGGCGCCGTGACGGATTTCGCGTAGAAGCCGCCGACGATCGAGTCGTCCGCTCCGAGCAGGCGGGCGATGCCCACGGCGCTCACGATCGACGTCGCGCCGCCGGCGAGCAGCGCCGCGAACAACGGAACGACGCGCCCGCGAAGCTCCTTCAGGCCGTGGTAGATCGGCACGGCGAGCGCCACCGTGGCCGTTCCCAGCAGGAAGTGGACGAATTGCGCGCCCTCGAAATACTTCGGGTACGGCATGTCGATCGCCGTGATCGCCGCCGCCACCAGCAGCACGGCGATCGCGACCGGGTTGGCCAGTGGATGCCTGCCCAGGCGCTCGGAGACGACGATGCCGATCTGATACGCCGCGAGCGTGAGGACCAGCGCGAGCAGCGGGCTGCCCGAGAGATAGACCCAGATCTCGTGGATGTCGGGCAGATCAGGATTCACGCCGCCGCCTCCGGGCGAGAACGCGGAGCACGGTCGCCGACACCGCGATCGTGAGCACGACGCTCACGACCAGCGCGGCGACCACCGCGAGCGCGTTGGACTTGAGATGCGGCCAGAACATCACCACGCCTACCGCCGCGGGTACGAATAGGAGTCCCAGATGCCGGGTGAGCGTCGAAGCGACGAGCTCGACCTGCGCCGGCACGCGCTTGCGAAGCTGCAGCCAAGCGAGCAGCAGGATCAGGCCGATCACGGGCCCCGGAATGAGCGTGAGCGCGAACCGCGACACGATCTCGCCGAGTCCCTGGAAGAGGAGAATTTCGACCAATCCCGCGATCATCGGCACGCCGGCGCGCTGATCCGTCCGCTTGTCCGTGGTGTGGCGACCCTGCTAGTCTAACCAATCCGATGCGGATTGCGCCGCTCGAGGCTCGACGTTTGCGGATCCCGACGCGGAAATGCGCGTCTTCGGATCGCGAGCTTCCCGACCATCTTCCCGCGAAACGCCTGGAGCCCTGACCATGACCGACCTCTTCGACAATCCGATGGGACTCATGGGTTTCGAGTTCGTGGAGTTCGCCTCGCCGACGACGGGCGTTCTCGAGACCGTGCTGCGGGCGCTGGGTTTCACCGAGGTCGCCCGCCATCGCTCCAAGGACGTATCGCTGTATCGCCAGGGCGAGATCAACTTCATCGTCAACCGCGAGCCGAAGAGCGCGGCAGCGTACTTCGCCGCCGAGCACGGCCCCTCCGCCTGCGGGATGGCGTTCCGGGTTCGAGACTCGCACCAGGCCTACCGGCTCGCGCTGGAGGCCGGTGCCCAGCCCATGGAGATGCCCACCGGGCCGATGGAGCTGCGGCTTCCCGCCATCAAGGGCATCGGCGGTGCGCCGCTGTACCTGATCGACCGGTTCGGCGACGGTACATCGATCTACGACATCGACTTCAAGTTCATCGACGGCGTCGATCGCCACCCGAAAGGACACGGCCTCAGGCTCATCGACCACCTCACCCACAATGTGTACCGCGGCCGGATGGCCTACTGGGCGAGCTTCTACGAGCGCATCTTCAACTTCAGGGAGCTGCGCTACTTCGACATCAAGGGCGAATACACCGGGCTCACGTCCCGCGCGATGACCGCACCGGACGGCAGGATCCGCATCCCCCTGAACGAAGAGGCGTCGCGGACGCCGGGGCAGATCGAGGAGTTCCTGATGCAGTTCAACGGCGAGGGCATTCAGCACATCGCGCTCCTCACCGACGACCTGCTCGCGAGCGTCGACAGCCTGCGCGCGACCGACGTGGCGCTGATGTCCGCGCCGCCCGCCACATACTACGAGATGCTCGAGGAGCGGCTGCCGGGGCACGGCGAGCAGGCGAGCGAGCTGCAGGCACGCGGCATCCTGCTCGACGGCTCGACCGAAAACGGCAAGCAGCGGCTGCTGCTGCAGATATTCTCCCAGACCCTGCTGGGTCCCGTGTTCTTCGAGTTCATCCAGCGCAAGGGCGACGAGGGCTTCGGCGAGGGCAACTTCAAGGCCCTGTTCGAGTCGCTCGAGCGCGACCAGCTTCGCCGCGGCGTGATCCAGGCCGCATAGCGCGGGCCAGAGCGCGAGCCGCGGATGAGGCCGGAACTCGACGAGACTCACGACCCCGCGCTCGCGAGCTGGGTCGAGTCGGCCAACGCGGCCGACGCGGATTTCCCGATCCAGAACCTGCCGTTCGGCCGCTTCCGCCGACCGCAGGCGACCGAGTGGTGCATCGCCGTCGCGATCGGCGACCAGGCGCTCGATCTGCTGCGCGCAGGGCTGGTCGATACGGACGACATGAACCGCCTGATGCAGGCGGACGTCGCGAGCCGGCACGCGCTGCGCAGGGCGATTTCGCGCGCGCTGCGCCGAGGCAGCGCGGGAGCGGATCGCCTGCGCGCGTGGCTGGTGCCGCAGGCGGACGTCGAGATGGGGCTGCCTTGCCGGATCGGCGATTACACGGACTTCTACACTGGCATTCACCATGCGACCAACGTCGGCAAGCTCTTCCGCCCTGACAATCCGCTGCTCCCGAATTACAAGTGGGTGCCGATCGGCTATCACGGTCGCGCGTCGTCGATCGTCGCCAGCCCGCGGCCGTTCGAGCGGCCCTCGGGGCAGTTCAAGCTCCCCGACGAGCCCGCGCCGAGCTTCGGGCCGACGCGCCGCCTCGACTTCGAGCTTGAGCTCGGTGCCTTCGTGGGCATGCCCAACGCCCTCGGCGAGCCGATACCGATGGAGCAGGCGGAGGCGCATCTCTTCGGCCTCGCGCTGCTCAACGACTGGACCGCGCGCGACGTGCAGACCTGGGAGTACCAGCCGCTGGGACCTTTTCTGTCGAAGAGCTTCGCGACGAGCGTTTCGCCATGGATCGTCACGCTCGAGGCTCTCGCGCCGTTCCGGGTCCCGTTCGAGCGACCCGCGGGCGATCCCCAGCCCCTGCCTTATCTCGATTCGGTCGCCAATCGGCGCACGGGCGCGATCGACATCTCGCTGGAAGTAGCGCTCCAGACCGCGGCGATGCGCGACGCAGGCTCGCCGGCACAGCCGCTCATGACTTCGAATTTCCGCGAGAGCTACTGGACGCTCGCCCAGCTCGTCGCGCACCACAGCGTCAACGGATGCAACCTCCAGGCGGGCGATCTCCTCGGCACCGGCACGCAGTCCGGTTCCGCGCCGGCCCAGGGCGGCTCGCTGCTCGAGCTCTCGCAAGGCGGCAAGCTGCCGCTGCGCCTGGCCAACGGCGAGTCGCGAAGCTTTCTCGAGGACGGCGACTCCGTGATCCTGCGCGCCCGCTGCGAGCGCTCCGGGTTCCGCCGCATCGGATTCGGCGAGTGCCGCGGGACGGTGCTTCCGGCGCGCGTGCGCGCCGGCTGACGCTTCAGCCGCCGTCAGTCGATGAGCTTCATGACGACGACGGTGAGGTCGTCGTCGCGCGGAGTCGTGCCGGAAAAGCGGTCCAGCGCGACCACGACGCTCTCGACGATCGTTTCCGGGTCGTCGGCGCGGTGCGCGGCCACGGTTTCCGCGAGTCGATCGCGACCGAACATCTCGCCGGCGCCGTTGCGCGTTTCGGTGATGCCGTCGGTATAGAAGACCACGACGTCGCCGATCCGCATCCTGAGCGTCACCTCCGCGAAGCGGGCCTCCTTGTCGACACCGAGCAGCACGCCCTCGGCCTCGAGCGTCGTGCAGCGCGCCTCGCTCGCCCGCAGCAGTAGCGCGGGCGGGTGTCCCGCGTTGGCGTATTTCAGCTCGCGGCTCTCGGCGTCGAAGGTCGCGCAGCATGCGGTGATGAAGTGCCCCGCCTGATCGAGGTCGTCGTGAAGGAGGTCGTTGAGGCGAGCGAGGATCTGCGCCGCGCCCGGTTCGACCAGCCGCTCGGCGAGAAACGTGATGCGTGCTTCGGCCATGAGCAGCGCGGCGCCGACCCCGTGCCCGGAAACGTCGCCGATGAAGCTGTCCACGCCGTCGTGTCCGCGCGGGAAGTAGCCGAAGTAGTCCCCGCCGACCGCCGCAGCCGGGATGCAGCGCCCGGCGACGCGCATGCCCGCGAGCGTCAGCGGCGCCTGCGGCAGCAGCGAGCGCTGGATCTGCTTGGCGATGTCCATGTGCGCGCGGGTCACCGCGAGCTCGACCTCGGCGCTTCGACTTCTCTCCTCGGCGGCGCGCAGCTCGCGGTCGCGTGTCTCCAGCGTCCCGGACATGCCGTTGAAGGCCTGGGCGAGCAGCTCGAGCTCGCTGCGGTCGCCCAGGATTTTCGCGCGTGCCCCGAGCTCTCCCGCGCCGATCCTTCGGATCGCGTCGACCAGGGCGTCGATCTGCCGGAGGATGAATCCCGCGCCGAACCACGCCGCCGCCATGGCGCCGAGCGTGACCAGGCCCAGCGCGGCCAGGTTGCGCCAGAGGCGACGATCGACGTCGGCGAACGCGACCGCCCGCGACACGCCGATCGTCGCGTGAAGATCGAGACCGGGGATCAGCGGCGCGTGGGCCCACAGCCGCGGCTCCCCCTGCGCATCGTCGGCCTCGAACACGCCGGCATCCTTGTCCCTCGAGAGCGCGGCGAGGACCTGCACTTCGGGCAGCGGCTTGCCGATCAGGTCGCCGGTGTCGGGCAGGCGGGCGAGAAGCGTCCCATTGCGGTCCGTCACCATGAGCAGCGCCCCCGGCGGAAACTCGACCTTCGCGAGCGCGACCGCCAGCCAGTTCAGGCTCTGCGCCGCGAAGACCACCGCCTGCACTTCGCCGCCCTCACCCAGGATCGGATAGGCGTAGTTGATCGACGGGAGGAGCGTCACGCGCCCGATCTGGTAATCGCCGACGGCAAACTGCCTGGTCTCCATCGCCTTGCGGAAATACCTGCGGTCGGAGACGTTCACGGCGGAGTGCAGGGGCACCGCGCTGCACGACATGTTCCCGTCCGGCTCGGCCCGCGCGAGATTGAGGTACATGGGGATCGCCGCGAGCATCTCGCGCAGGAACGCGCTGCAGGCCGCGGGCTCGCCGGTGTCGAGCTGCGGCGCGCGGGCGATCGCGGCCAACAGCTGGCGTGCGCCTTCGATCTCCGCGAGCTGGGTGCTCGCGACGATGCGGATGAGCCGCATCTCGTCCCGATTGACGCTGGCGATCGCTGTCGCGCGCTCCTCGCTCTGCGTATAGAGAACCAGCGCGAGCCACGGCAGGAGCACGAGGCCGACGAGAAGGAGCAGCCGCAGGCGCAGGCTGAAGAACCGGCCCTGCTCCAGCTTCGCCTGGTACTCGGGGCCCTTGGACGGAGGCGGAGGGGTCGGCCGTACGCGCCAACCCGAGCCCGAGCCAGTACGCCGCAACATCCGAGAGATCCCTCCTTCGCGCCCGGCGCGCGCGCCAGCGAGAGGCGCGACTACGCGCTAACCGGATTCCCCAGCAGCCATCGTACTACAGCGCGGCCGCCTCGCCCGCCGATCCGCGATGCTCGGGCATAACCGGCTGGCCTCGGCAGTCTGACGGTTAGGCGGCACGCGATCGGCGACGTGGAGTCGTTCCGCCGCGAGGCTGCGACGTCATGGTGCGCCGCGCGCTCGCGCGCACTTCGCAAGCATCCGAGGGCTCCACGCCGATAGCTCACGTCGTCCGTTGGCCGCCTGATTTTCCCTATTGCGCACTTAAGGAGCAATCCATGTCCTCCCGACGTCATCCCGTGAACCGCGCGCTCTACGTCGCCGCAATCCTTTCGCTCGGCGCCGCGCGCATCGCTTTCGCCGACGACAGCAGCATGAGCCGCTTCGGCGGCGATTCCTACGCCTACTTCAACCGGCAGCCGACGGCCGCCTCGCCCGACGCCGCATGGCGTCGCAGCCATCCCGGCGGTTTCACGGAGCGAGAGCTCCAGGCGCTGTCGTCGTCGAGCCTCTCCGCGGCCGCGAGCACGCTCGCTCCGCCGGTGTTCGCCACCGCGGCGGCCGATCCGCTCTGGTGCGACGCGCACTCCCGCGGCTTGACGGAGCGCGAGTTCCAGGCGCTGTCGTCTTCCGCGCTCGCTCACTGGCAAGCTGCGGACGCAGGCGAGCCGGTGCCCAAGCCGGGATCGTTCCTCGCCCGGGTCGCGAGCCTGATTCATCCCGAGCGAGCCGGGCCCGCGGCGCCGCGATGACCCTCTCGGGCCGCCTGCGGATTCGCCTCGGAGGCAGCGCCTCGCCTCGCGCCCAGCCACGCGGCGGGGGCGAGGCGCTCGCTCGCATCCGTCCGCCACGACGTATACTTGCGCCCTTCGACGGCAGCTCGCCGCCCTCCCCGGACCGCATCGCCATGGAATGGAGCTCAAATCTCGGGAAGCTCGTCCTCCGGCTCACGCTGGGCGGCCTCATGCTGCTGCACGGCCTCGCCAAGGTCAGCGGCGGCATCGCCCCGATCGTCGGGCGCGTGGCCCAATCCGGCCTGCCCCCGGCGTTCGCCTACCTGGTCTACGTCGGCGAGGTGCTCGCCCCGGTGCTGCTCATCATCGGACTGTGGACCCGCGCGGCGGCGGCGCTGGCGGCGATCAACATGATCGTGGCGATCTCGCTCATGCACACGAGCCAGCTCGGCGAGATGAGCAAGAGCGGCGGCTGGGCGCTGGAGCTGCAGGCTTTCTACCTGTTCACCGCGGTCGCGGTGATGCTCCTCGGCGCCGGAAGATTCAGCCTGGGCGGCGCGAAGGGCCGGCTGAACTAGGGCGCGCTGCGGTCACGCGAACGGACGAGCGGCGCTGATGCCGGGGCGCAGCCCCAAGCTCGGCTCGCCGTACAGTCCGCGGACGAGATCCTTGGCGAATCGTCCGACCCAGTCCTCGCGCGGTCCCGCCTTGTAGACTCTCACCGTCCGCGTCGGGGCGTGGCTGACGCTCACTTCGTAGCGCGGATCCCATCCTGCGCCGCCGGCAGAGGTCCGTTCAGGCAGAACATGCAGGGAAAAGTCCTCGTGGCGGAATCCGCGCCGGCTCAGCTCGGCTTCGAAATCCTGCTTCTCCCCGAGCTGCTCCAGGACGCGGGTTCTACCCATGCACATCACGGACATGATCGGCCCCTGCCATGGTCAGGCGGATCTTGGCCGGGTCCCGTTACAGATTCATGACGGCGGGCGCTGGAAGCCTGCCGGCGTCTCGGCCGCTCGAGGCGCTCCGGCGCGATCGACCCCTCCGGGATTGACCGCGAGCGATGGCCGAGCCAACATCGGCCATCCGATTCCGACCCGCGCGTCGGGCACGCCGCGGGCCCTCCGTCGAACCACTCCGAAAGGACAGCGAAACCATGAACGACAAGACGGTTGCTTCCCGCCGCACTGCGCGCTTGCGCACGCCGAACAGCCTGGGAGCCGACGCGGCGCGCGACATCGCCGGCGCGCTCAATGCGCTGCTGGCCGATCTCTTCGCGACGTACCTCAAGACCAAGAACTTCCACTGGCACGTCTCGGGTCCGCACTTTCGCGACTACCACCTCCTGCTCGACGAGCAGGCCGACCAGCTCTACGCGACCACCGACCCTATCGCAGAGCGCGTGCGCAAGCTCGGCGGGACGACGCTGCGCTCGATCGGCCACATCGGCCGCCTGCAGCGCGTCGCCGACAACGATGCCGACTACGTCACCCCGCTCGACATGCTGGCCGAGCTGCGCGAGGACAACTCGCGGCTCGCCGATCGCATGCGCGAGGCCCACGGGGTATGCGACGAGCACGGTGACATCGCCACGGCGAGCATGCTCGAAGTCTGGATCGACGAAGCGGAGCGCCGCGCCTGGTTCCTGTTCGAAGCCAGCCGTTCGGGCGAAACGCCGGGGCGCTGACGATCCCGCCGCGATCGCGGCGCCTCGCGAGCGACCCACGCTCGTGCGGCACGGTGTCAGAACCCGATGGAATATCGGCTCCATCGAAGCCGCCGATGCCCGGGATTCGAAAATACGATTGGAACGGGGACCGGTGGATGCCTATCTTGTCGTGGTGCGGCGCAGCGTCATTCGAGCCGCCATCACGATAAGGAGCACAGGCGATGGAACGCAAGCAAGCCGATCGAGTTGTCGACACGATGAACACGCTCGAGAGGGCGCGCGCTCTTCAGGGCATGCACGAGGCGCTGCTGCTCGGAAACCTCACCCTTGCGGCAACCTCTCGCGTTCGCAAGGCGCTCAGGAGCGCGGGAGAGGCGATGACCCTGGTTTACGGCGCGCCCCACCGCTAGACGACGCAAGAGCATGGCGGCACGGAAGCCGGCCTTCGCGGCCGGCCTTTTCGTGCGCGTTCAACTCGCCCGCGCGCGCCCGCCGCAATCGCGGCCGTGCTCTAGCGCTTGCTCGCCGCCGACACCGCCGCGCGCAGCGCGAGCAGGTAGCTGTCGACGCCGAAGCCCGAGATCTGCCCCAGGATGATCTCGGCGAACACCGACTTGTGCCGGAACTCCTCGCGCGCGTGGATGTTCGACATGTGCAGCTCGACCACCGGACAGGTCAGGATCGCGAGCGCGTCGCGGATGCCGTAGCTGTAGTGCGTCCAGGCGCCGGCGTTGAGCATCACCCCGTCCACCTTGTCCTGGTAGGCCTGGTGGATCTTCTCGCACATGTCGCCCTCGCTGTTGGTCTGGTAGCTCGTCACCTTGACCCCGAGCTCCTTGGCCAGCGCCTGCAACTCGCCGTCGATCTGCTTGAGGGTGATCGTCCCGTATTGCTTGGGATCGCGCTTCCCGAACATGTTGTGGTTGATGCCGTGGAGCATCAGGAATTTTTTCATGTGGACTCCGGTTACTCGATGTCGATGTTGACGGCCTTGCCGGTTTTCGCCGCCTCGACGATGGCTTCGGTCACGCGCAAGTTCTGCAACCCGTCGCGGCCCGTCACCAGCGGCTCGGCGTCGCCGCGGATCACCGCGGCGAAGTGCTCGATCTGCAGCGCGAGCGGATCCGCGCGATCGAGCAGGATCGTTTTCTCCATGAACGGCTTGTACCAGGAGCGTTCTTCCTTCTTCGCGTAGTACTTCAGGCGCATGCTCGGAACGGCCAGCGAGCCGTCGGTGCCCATCACGACGTAGGCGTCCTCGTCGGGATAGCTCGCGTAGTCCTTGTTCTCTTGCGTCGTCTGCTCCCAGCTCCGCGGCGAAGCCGCGGTGTCGGACAGCAGGAAGGTCCCCAGCGCGCCGTTGTCGAAGCGCAGGTTGATCGCCACCGTGTCCTCGACGGCGAACTGGCGCGTCGCATTCGAGGCGAATGCCTGAACCGCGACGATCTCCCCGACCATCGCGCGCAGGTTGCCGACCTCGTGGATCATGTTGATCAGGACCGGACCGCCTCCGGGCGCCTTGCGCCAGGCGTTCGGGCCGTCGAAGTAGACATCCGGCTTGAAGAACACCGCGCTGCCGATCACGCCGACGATCGGCCCGAGCATGCCGGAGCGGATCGTCTCCACGGCCTTGCGGAGGATCGGGCTGTGCGGCCGATGATGGCCGACGAGCAGCTTCGCGTCCGACCGCTCGGCCGCATCGACCAGGCGCTTGCCCTCCGCGAGCGTGGGCGCGATCGGCTTCTCCACCAGCACCGGTATGCCCGCGGCGACGCACTGCAGCGCCTGCTCGACGTGCATCCGGTTCGGCGTCGCCAGGACGATGCCGTCGGGTCGATCCTTCGCGAGCAGCTCGTCGAGCGTCCCGTACAGCGGAACGCCTTCCTTCCGGGCGACCTCCGCCGCCCTGGGCGACGGATCGACGATCGCCGAGAGCCGCGCGGAGGCGCTCTTCTGCGTCTCCTCGATGTGACGCAAGCCGATGAGCCCGGCACCGGCGACGGCGATGCGCAGCTTGGTCATCGCGCCTGCGTCCGCGTAAGAGCCATGAGGAAGCCTAGACGATCGGGGTTTCGCCCGTCACCCGACGAAAGTTAGGGCATCAAAGCGACGCGAGCAGCGCTCGCGTCTTGTCGAGCATCTGCCGGGTGCGCTTCACGGCCGGAACGCTCTTCGCGAGTGTCTCCATCGGGATCTCCAGGCTGAGCGGGAGGTCCGCGGGCAGCGCGCGGAGGATGCCGCGGAGATCGAGCCCGCCGTCGCCCGGCATCAATCGCTCCGCACGCGCCTGGTGGAGAAGCCCCTTGACGTCGGTCGGCCGCTCCGCCGGCGCGTCGCAGAGCTGCGCGTAGCGGAAGAGCGTCCGCGGCACGGCCGGAATCTCCGCGGCGGTACTCCCGCCGCGGTCGAAATGGATCGGATCGATCAGCACGCCGCCGTTGGCGTGAGCGGCGGCTTTCACGATGCGCACGCCCTTGGCGAAGTTCTGGCAGTCGGTCCAGGGCATCGGCTCGAGATTGGCGCCGATGCCATAGCGCTCGGCGAGCTCGCAGAATGCGGCGAAATGCTCCGCGAGCCGCGATTCCACCGGGTCGTTGCCTGCGACCAGCGCCTGGGTCGCCCCGAGGCGCGCGCCGGTGGCGAGCGGCGGATCGTAGTCGGCGACGACCGTGTCGGGACGCAGGCGGAAGATCTCGATATCGAGCACGCGCATCCCCGTCTGCTCGAGGCGCCGCCCTGTCTCGCGAACGAGCGGCGTGTCGCCGATCATCGGGTGCTGGATTTCCTCGGCGGTCGCGGGAATGAGCCGCAAGCCCACGCAATCGAATCCCGCGTCAGCGGCGCAGGACACCATGTCGGGAGGAGCGAGCTCGAGGACCGTCAGCGCGGCGAGACCGATCGGATGGGACATGGCGGGATCAGTGCAGCGGCGAGAATTTCGCGGGAACGAAAACGGTGGATTCCATGCTTCCCAGCCAGTCCGGACCGCCCTTGGGCGGCCAGATGCCCGCGCTCACCGCGTTGGCGCGGATGCGCGTGCGCTCGTCGACGCCGGAATACGGGCAGATGTGGATCATCCGCGGGGTCGAGCCGTTGAGCGCATACGCGGCGAGGAGAATAGGCGAGAGCTTCTGGCGGGCCGCGATCGCCTCCTTCCATGCGTCGAGGACGGGCCGCAGGCCGGCGGGCTTGATGCGGTAGATGCGCACTTCGTAGATCGCGCCGAACGCGCCCGGCGCGAGCGGGGCGAAAAAAGGAAACGGCGCATAGGTATCGAGCGCCAGATCGGTCAGGATGTCGGTCGCGCCGAAGAGATCGCCGCTTTCGAGCATCCGCGCCCGCTCCGCGTCCAGCGCGTCGCTGCTCTCGAATCCACGCAGCACCTGGACCCGGTTGAGTGCTCCGATCTCCGCGGTCCACACCGCGAACAGCTTGGCGCGTCCCGCGTTGGCCGCGAGATAGCGCTCGATGCCGGCGAGCGCCTTCCCCGCGGTTCCGGTCTGGATCGAGAGCGTTGCCACTTCGTAGCGTGTCATCGCAGCTCCTCGGGTGCAGTGCGATCGATGCCGCAAACGGCCGCGGCGGGGGCGCCGTCGCGGCCGGCGGCGGCCAGGTCCTCACCGGCGATGAAGCCGAAGGTCATCGCCGGACCCAGCGTGATGCCTCCCGCCGGATAGCAGCCGGCCATGATGCTCGCCATGTCGCTGCCGACGGCGTAAAGCCCCCGGACCGGCGTGCCGTCGCTTCGCAGCGCCCGGGCACGCGCGTCGGTCTTGACGCCCGCGAAGGTTCCCAGGCTGCCGGGCAAAACCTTCACCGCGTAGAACGGCGCCCGCTCGACCGCTGCGACGCAGGGGTTGGGTTCGACCTTCGGGTCACCCCCTGCGCGATTGAACGGCGTCGTACCGCGACCGAAGGCGGGATCCTCTCCGCTGCGGGCATGGCGATTGTAGTCGGCGATGGTACGCTCGAGCGCCTCCGGAGCAATGCCGCAGGCGAGTGCGAGCTCACGCAGCGTCGCGCCGCGCTTCAAGTAGCCCGAGCGCAGATGCGGCGCGAGCTGGAAGGGAAACGGCTTGGCGTAGCCCAGCCCGTAGCGACGAAGCGTCGGATGATCGGCGAGAAGATACGCAGCGACCTCTTCCCCCTCGGCCGTGGCCTGCTGCAGCGCCGCCACGAAATCGCAATAGGAGCCGGCTTCGTTGACGAACCTGCGCCCGTCCGCCCTGACCGCGACCACGCCCGGCTTCGCGCGGTCGATGAGATGCGGGAAGATGCCGAGGCGCCCATCCGGGTGCCGGACCTCCGACACTGGCGCCCACGCGGCCGGGTGCTGCAGCTCCGTGTCGATCGCCGCGCCCACAGCCTCCGCCAGGCGCAGGCCGTCGCCGGTGTTGGTCGGCGGCGCCGCGGACCAGTGCTCGCGACCCGTGGGCGCGTGCGGGAAGAGCGCGCGGCGGCGCGCGACGTCGTGCGGAAAGCCGCCGGCCGCGAGAACCACGCCGCGCCGGGTCGTCACGCGCACGCGCTTGCCCTTGATCTCCACGACCGCGCCGGTCACCGCGCCGTCCGCCGTGAGCAGCTCGACAGCGCAGGCGTGGTTGAACATCGGGATGCAGCGACGCGCCGCGGAGTAGAGCAGCCGCGCCACCAGGGCGTTGCCGTTGACGAGGTGCACGCTGCGACCGTCGCGCAGCAGGTGGAAGCCGTGGGCGGCGAATCGCTTGCCGGCGTGCCACGCGGACCCGGGCGAGCGCGTCGCGTTCATGAAGTGCTGCAGGTCGGTGCCTGCGGCGATGGCCATGCCATAGACCGTGATCTCCGGCAGCGGGGGCCGGAGCTTCGCGAGCAGCTTGCCGAGCTCGCGGCCGTCGAAGGGCACCGCGGTGATCCCGCGCCCGACCCCGGCGCCCTCCGACGCGGGATGAAAATCGGGCGTGCGCAATCCCGGGGAGAATTTCACTTCCGTCTCGCGCTCGAAGAACTCCACCATGCGCGGACCGTTGTCGAGAAAGGCATCGACGCGCGCCGCGTCGAAGCGGCTCCCGAGCTCGTTCTGCAGATAGCGCCGCGCGGCGGGCACGTCGTCGACGATCCCGCCCTCCACCGCGTGGCGGTTCCCCGGTATCCACAGCCAGCCGCCCGACCACGCCGTCGTCCCGCCGAAGAGCTCCGTCTTCTCGACGACCGCGACGTCGAGCCCGCGCTGGCTCGCGGTGAGCGCGGCGGAGAGGCCGCCGCCTCCCGAGCCGATGACGAGCACGTCGCACTCCGATGCCCTGCCGCTCACGATCCGATCTCCCGGCGCGTCCGCGTCTTCAGCGCGCCGGAGCCTGCATCGGCAGGATGACCATCTGCATGCCCTCGAGCTCGAGGCGCCGCTGGATCGCATAGACGATCTGGTTGTGCAGGAGCCGCGTGAGCCAGGTCTCGTGCTCGAACACCAGCTTGGAGGCGAAGAAGATGACGTGCGGGAACTCCTTGCGCGCTTCGCGGCAGCACTTGACCGCCTCGTCGACGCCGTCCACGCCGAAGCCGAGGTAGTACTTCGAGGCGATGCCATGCTGGCGCGCGAGCTCCATGTAGACCTCCATGTCCTTCATGCCCTTGGCACGAAGCTGATCGCAGGTCTGCTCGCCGCCGTAGCTCCGGACGTCGACGGGCTGGGCGCTCACCACCAGGAAGTTCTTATAGAATCCGGGCCAGAGCTCCATCACGGTCCGCGAGGCGTGCACCAGTCCGCTGCGGCTGCGGCCGATGATGAACGCGGCCGTCGGCCGGTCCGGTGCGAGCCGCGGCCGGGCCGCGAAATGACCCGCCGGCGGCGTATACAGCTGCTCGGCGCGCTCGACCGCCGCTGCGGTGTGATTGTAGTGCCGGCGGATGGCGTAGCCGACGGCGATCACGATGCCCGTGATGATCAGCGTGATCCATCCGCCTTCACCGAACTTCTCGATCGTCGTCACGGCGAGAATCCCGGCGCACACCGCGAGGCCGGTCAGCGAGAGCAGCAGCCGCGGCACCCACTTGCTCTCGCTGCGGTGGTTCCACCAGTAGCGCACGAGGCCGAGAAGCGACAGCGTGAAGGTCAGGAATACGTTGATGCTGTAGAGGACGACGAGCACCGAGACGTCGCCCTTCGTGATCAGCAGGACGATGAGCGCCGCGCCGGCCATCAGGATCGCGCCGTTCTGCGTCACCAGGCGGCTGGAGAGATTGCGGAACTGGTGCGGCATCCAGGAGTCGACGGCCATGTTGGCCAGCACGGCAGGACCGCCGAGGAAGCCGGTGTTCGCGGCGACCAGCAGCAGGCCGGCCTCGAGCGCCAGCACGAGCGTCAGCGCGGCCTGGTTCAGCGCGGCGCTGCCCCAGCCGAAGCTCTGGATGATCGACTGGAAGGTCACCGCGTTGAGCGTCTGTCCCTCGACGTGGCGCGCGTCCCATAGCAGGTAGAGCACGATGATGCCGGCCGCGGTGAAGGCGAGCGACACCGCCATGAAGAACATCGTCCACTTGCCCGTTCGAATGCGCGGCTCGGCGAGCGACTGCACGTTGTTGGATACTGCCTCGATCCCGGTGTACGTGCCGCCTCCGAGCGAGTACGCGCGCAGGAGGAGCGCTACGACCGCGGCCCAGCCGATCTGGCCGCTCATCTGCCGCGTCTGCGACGCCGTGTCGGCCAGAATCATGGGCAGGCGCCCTGCGTGAACAGCCACGCCGTAGAAGATCAGGAGCGTGTGCGTGATGACGAAGCCGAGGAAGATGGGAATGAGAACGCGGATCGATTCCTTCATGCCGCGTAGATTGAGATACAGCAGCACGAGCGTCAGCCCGAGCTCGACTTCGAGCTTGGCCACTCCGAAGGACGGCGGCAGCAGCGAGAACAGCGCATCGACGCCGCTCGCCACCGAGATGGCGATGGTGAGGACGTAGTCGACGATCAGCGCGCAGCCCGACACCAGCCCGGCACGCGGCCCGACGAGGCGGGTGGCCACCTTGTAGCCTCCGCCGCCGGATGGAAAAAGCTCGATGACCTGGTTGTAAGCGACCGCGATGACGAACACCGAGGCCGCCGTCAGGGCCGCGAGGTAGACGCTGAGCGCCGTGTGCGGCCCGAGGGCGAGAAACGCCTCCTCGGGGCCGTAGCAGGCCGACGACAGCCCGTCCGCGCCCAGCCCGATCCAGGCGATGAACGCGACGAGCGCGACGTGCTTGCGCGTCTCGCCGCCGAACGGGTCGAGCGCCTTGCCCAGCAGCGATTCGCGGAGTCGCGCCCGTTGCACGATGCCTCCTCGACTCCCGCGACGCCGGCGCGGCGTCGCGGGCGCGGGTCCGACGGGTCGACCGAGAGCGCGGCCGCCGGACCCACCCGCGCGGGTCCGGCGCTACCGAGGGCGAAGCCTAGGCCCCGGCCGAGGCGAGCGACTGCGCCCGGAGGCGATCGTACTCCGCTTTCGGCACCGGCACGGCGTGCGGATTGCCCAGGTCGTTCATGTGGATCCGGTAGGTCTCCCGGGCGGTCCAGGCCGCGATCGCCGAGATCGCCGTGATCGCCAGCGTGATCGTGCCGATGGTCATCGGGATATTGATCGACCCGGGCGGCGCGACCGCGACGAACATCGCCGGCAGCAGCGCGGTGATCAGCGTGCCGATGTTCTGCGAGATCGCCATGCCGGACACCCGGCTGCGCGTCGGAAACAGCTCGGGGTAGAACGACGGGAAGATCGCGTTGTAGCCCTGGTAGACCACGCCCCACATGAGCAGCGACATGCCGAAGGCCAGCGGCACGCTCTTGATGCTGATCGCGTAGAGGTAGCCGTAGGACAGCAATCCGGAGACCAGGCAGCCGACGATGATCACGGGCCGGCGACCGATCCTGTCGGCGAGGTTGCCGACGAAGGGAATCACGATCACCGCCACGATGTTGCCGACTACCGGGATCCACAGGTAGACGTCGGTGTGAAACCCGATCCCATACCCGGGCTGGACCGCGTAGGCGGCGCCGAAGATCGTCGCGACGACCGGGATGACGTTCATCAGCGCCATGCAGATCACGCGCAGCATGTCCGGCCAGTTGTTCTGAATCGCCTGGATGACCGGCGCCTTCGGCACTTCTTGGTGCGCGGCTTCTTCCGTGAACGCCGGCGTCTCCTCGACCTTGCGGCGGATGATGTAGCCGGCGATCACGACGACGACGCTCATCAGGAAGGGAATCCGCCAGCCCCAGCTCATGAACGCGTCGGGGGACATGTAGTGCGCGAGCGGGAGGAACACCGCGGCGGCGAAGATCTGTCCCGCCTGCACGCCCTGGAGCGTGAAGCTGCCGTAGAACGCTCGCCGTCCGAACGGCGCGTGCTCGAGAATCATCGAGCTCGCCCCCGATATCTCGCCGGCGACCGCGAAGCCCTGGATCAGCCGCAGGACGACGAGCAGCAGCGGCGCCAGCCAGCCGACCTGCTGGTACGTCGGCAGGACGCCCACGGCCATGGTCGAGAAGCCCATCATGAACATGCACAGCAGCAGTACCCTCTTGCGGCCGTGCGTGTCGCCCCAGTGCCCGAGGAAGAAGGCGCCGATCGGCCGCGCGACGTAGCCTACGCCGTAGGTCGCCAGCGACGCGACGATGGCGACGGTCGGATCTCCCTTGGGAAAGAAGATCTGCGGGAAGACGAGCGACGCCGCGGTTGCATAGATGAAGAAGTCGTAGTACTCGAGCGCCGAGCCGATCCAACCGCTGGCGGTCGCCTTCTTTGTCTGGTGTACGCCGTGTGGCTCATGATCTGCGGCACTAGCCATTGCGACCTCCCATGTGGATGAAGTGAGCTGCGGCCGGGGAAACCGCTCCGGCCGCTCGCGTATCCGCCCCACCGCTGCCTCCGCGGGACGGCGCTCGCGATTCGTAAAGTGCTTCGGACATCGTTTCTCCTCCGCGCTGCCGAGGTCTCAACCCGCCTGCGCCGCGCGAAGTGCCTAGCGCAGATCCACGCGCTCGAGCACGACCGCCCCGGGAGGCTCACCGCTCGCCTTGCCGGTGATGGGCGCCCTCGGCAGCCTGGCTTCGCCCGGCTCGATCACGAACCCGTGCTCGAGTGAGTACCACGTTCCCTTCACGTCCGGCGCGGGCGCGGGCTCGCGGTCGTGCCGGACGTACCTGCCTATGAGCGCCCGCGTGACGCCGAACTGAGCGTCGGTCTCGAGGTTGGGGTCGTCGCTCGAATACACCTGCGAGAACTGCGTCTTGAACCCGGGTTTGTAGATCAGGAAGTGGATGTGCGCCGGGCGCATGTTGTGGCGGCCTTGTGCGCGCAGAAGCTCGCCGACCGGTCCGTTGACCGGGATCGGATAGCCTGCGGGCTTCACGCTGCGGAACCTGATTTGCCCGTTCATGTCCGTGGTGAACTTGCCGCGCATGTTCATGTCGGCCTGGTCCGGATCCTGATTCTCGTAGATGCCCTCGCCCGAGGTATGCCAGACGTCGACCTCGGCATCCGCCACGGGCCTGCCTTGGAGGTCCTCGATCGTCGCCGTGACGAAGATCGGGTCGCCGGGCGTGGGCGAGCGGACGATGGATGCGCCGTTTTCCTCCCGCGGCGAGTCGGCCCGCCAGAAGGGTCCGAGCAGGTTGGCGGTGGTCTCGCGCTTCCCCTTGTCGCCGTTGTTCTGCAGGCACACGAGCGATGATACGCCGAGCGACCCGGCGATCAGCACGACCTCGTTGTGTGACGCATTGCTCAGCTGACCGAGGGTCGCGATGGTCGCGCAGGCCTTCTGGAACTCCGCTTCGGTGAGCCGCGTCTCGCGCACGAAGGCGTGCAGGTGCCGCACCCCGGCGCTCATGATGTCGCGGAAGCGCGCATCGGGCGAGCGCTCGATCTCGCTCAGCACGGCTTGCGTGACGTCGTCGGGATTCTTCACGATCATGGTCTTGTCCTGCTCTCGGGCGCGGCCGCGCAGCGCTATTCCGCCGCCCGCTGCGCGCGCTGGGCCTGCGAGGCCATCCTCGCCGGAGCGTTCAGCGCACCGTAGGCGTCGTAGCCCCCTACGCGCTCCACGATCTCGAA
>Ga0335079_10002400_pt1 | contig 21629 bp, 15 predicted proteins | sample Lox_Sample_33_FD_206719 | JGI IMG/M metagenome (GOLD analysis project Ga0335079, IMG submission 206719) | Soil microbial communities from Loxahatchee National Wildlife Refuge, Florida, United States - Lox_Sample_3.3 | ecosystem: Environmental > Terrestrial > Soil > Wetlands | place: USA... | reverse complement strand
CAATTTCTGCAGGGACACTGTGACTTCGCCCACATTCGGCAGGAACGAAAGAACGGCAAGGTATCCATTCTCATCCAAAATCGAAAATAGGGTGCGGAGCGCGTCTTTCATACTCAACATGGAGATTCCGTGTCGTGTCCTGCCCTCCGCATACAATTGGATTCCGTCCTGCTGCAAACGAATTTGTGTAACCGCGGACTTCCCTCCCGACGCGTTCCTCCCTAGATACTCCATCGCTAAAGCTCTTCCCGCTTGCATCTCTGGGGCTTCGAACGGATTCACTTCCAGCGCCGAGCCCGCCAGACAGGTGGCAATCTCCCATCGGTACGCCTCCGCCCCAAAGTCTTCCACCCCTCCCAACTCCACGAACGCCGCGGGTATTCCCTCTCTCTTTAGATAATTCTCTGCTTGATCCAGTTCAGGATCTGGCATCCCTGCCACCCGGATGAGCGCAGCCATGAAATTCCCTCGAATCGTGCTGAAAGTTGCATGTCCCGCCGTTATCGGCACAATTCCCCTCCCTCCCGAGCACGTGTTCGTCCCCACAAGCTGCTCCACCCGATGCGCGATTGCTCTCGACGCTCTATGAGTGACAATAATCTGTCTATCGTGTCCATTTTCCGCCCCCGCCGCCAGAAGAGCAGCAAGGCTCAATGCCGGATGCTCACTCAAAGCACCTTCTGATTCGCACATCGCGCGCATCGCACGCGCCTTGGCCAGAAGCGCCTCAGGCTCACGCTTACGCAAACCGGAAAGCAGCAGAGTAAAATGAATCACTCCGGAAAATCGGTCCGGATATCCTGCCGGATCAAGTAATATATTTCGGAAATGATATTCTCCCGCCAAATCCCGCAGGTATGAATCTTCTTCAGTGACCGCGACAAAATTTCGCCCCGGGAACGGGCTTCCCAGAGCCTTCAGGCGCTCCAAAAAATGTAGAAACAGCCCATGCGTTTCGATGAGCTTCCCGGTCTTACTGGCCATGAGAAAAAGCGTTCGCTGGAGATTTACGATCTCCTCTATCCTCCGGATGTCTTCCGGATGCACCGAATCGAGAATGAAAAAGCGCTTGCCGTAAGCGAACAAACCCAGGGACGGAACGATCTCTGCCGCTAGATTCGAGCTTCCCAGAGCGATGAACACAACGTCAGCAAATTCATCTCCTACTCCCTCCGCCACCCGTGCCGCTCGCCTCGCGTAACCTTCCAGTCCTTCGGGCAATTCGAGCCAAGCCAATTTGTGGACACCCTTGGCGCCCCGCGCTTTTTCCCCCGGCCACAGGTTGCTATCCTTCGACCAGAAGCGTCTCAGTGTGTTTGTTTGCCGGAATCTGTCAAGTTCGTACTCATAGGCGAGCTTGAGGGCCCCAGGCAAGACGACCAGCTTGGGGATACCCACAGGCCTCCTTTAAACTGAAAGTTATTACAAATATTTGCATAGTTGTCTCAAATTACTCCCCTCTGCGCAAGCGCATCCATCTAAGCGCTTCAATCTATCGCCTAGGAATTTCCCCCAACTTGCAGTAAGGTGAAATTTCACAACATTCACCAGGAGAGCCCGAGGAGAAAATGATGGCCAACGATTCCTGTGATCCCACGCCCGCAGTCAGCCAGCCTGTTGCCCCCGGCACCCGCATGGTCCACTGCGTCAAATTCGGCAAGGAACTTCCCGGCTTGGATCGCGTTCCTTGGAAGGGTGAACTCGGAAAGCGTGTCTATGAAAACGTTTCCAAGGACGCTTGGAAACTTTGGATCGAACATTCAAAAATGATCATGAACGAGTATCGCCTCAACCCGCTCGATCCCAATTCCCAGAAAATCATGGAAGAGCAGATGGAACAGTTTTTCTTCGGCGAAGGCGCGCGGCTCCCGGAAGGCTACGTCGCCCCCAAAGCGAAAGGTTAACTCCCCGCTTTGTGAAACTGGCCCGTCACGGGGTGCTCCACCGGCAACTGCGGCGTAATTGTGAATCGCAATTTAGCGTGCGCCGCGCGCACAGTCGCCTCCGCTTCTTCCGGCGTCTCGCCCTTCGCAAACAAAAACCCCAGATAGCTTGATCCTTCCGGCCACGCCGTGATCGTATCCTTCACCCGCGCCGTGATGAACAATTCTGTTACTCCCTTTGTCCTCCGCGCCTGTTCTTCTCCAACCACCTGCTCAAGCATTCCACTCTTCGGCACTGGAATCATCATTGCTGCCGACGCTCTCGCTTCACGCGGCGGAACCTCCTTCATTTCTCCCAACGCATGACGGAGCAGCAATTCTTCGAGCCCGATCGTTCCGCCGCACCTCTCCGAAACGAATTGCAGCGCTCTCGCGCACATTCCCCCAATCGGCCGCGGTGCTACCTCCAACGGCCATACCCCTTCCTCGTTGATGCGGAACTCCGCGTGTATCGGCCCGTGCGTCAATCCGAGCGCGCCAACGGCTGCACTCGCGCATCGCACGATCTCTCGCTGCACTTCGCCCGAGAGTCGCGACGGCGTAACGTAAATCGTCTCTTCGAAATAGGGCCCTTCGAGCGCATCCGGCTTGTCAAAAATCGCTAGAACTTGCAATCTCCCCTCGGTCAACAGCCCCTCCACCGCCACTTCCCTCCCCGGGATGTATTCCTCCACGATCAGCTGGCTCAAATTCTCTTCTTTCTTCGCACGGATTTCCGGCAACGCCAAAAGTTGCCGAATCCTCTCCGCTGCTTCGGCAAACTCTTCCCTCGAATTCGCTCGAATCACTCCCTGACTTGCCGAAAGCGACATCGGTTTCAATACGCAAGGATAGGAGATCCCCAATAGCGCGGGCTCCGCAGGAGGATTCACAGCCACGCCTACAAACCACGGCGTGCGCAAACCTGCCTCCCGAAAAATCTCACGCGTGCGCAGTTTGCTTCGGCACGCTTGCACTGACGCCGGATGGTTGTACGCAACCCCCAACCCGCGTGCCGCATAAGCTGCGGCAATCGTTGGGCGGTCGCCCACAGCGAGTATCCCGTCAACCCGCCCCGCGCGAAACTTCTCCATCACCGTCTGCGCCGCCGCCTCCGCCGCCTCGAATTGCACTGCAACGGCGCCGTCTCCCCATGGATCGTCCAATTCGTGGCAGCGATCAGTGACATATACCAGTTCGACGCCAAGTTTCTGCGCGGCTTCCTCGAAGCTGCGCGTCTGGTAACCCAACTTCGCCGCAAACAGCAGCACTCGTTGTTTCTCGCGCATCGTTCTCCGTGCCCTCGGTTTCCGCCCTCTGCGTTCTCTGCGTTGAATCTCTTTCTGTGTTCCCAATTCGCACAAATGGTTCGACATCCGTACTCACACGAATCCTTCCGCCTTCTTCCCTGCTTCTCTGATCTTCAGAAGGGGAACCAACTGTTCCCTCGTGGGTTCGGCTCAACAGTACCAGGGCTCGTTCAGATAAGGCACCGTCGCGCGGTCCGCAAGTATCGGCAGACTGTCCAATTCTCCGCACTCTCCTGCGCTCTTCCGCGCCGCCCGCCATATCCTCGCAAAAATCTCTCTCCGCGTTTCTTTTCTTTTCTCGCCGGCGGCCACGATCTCTTGCACCTCCGTGGCCAAGGCATCCATCCGTTCATCCTCGTGTCGCCAGGGATGCACAAGTGCCTTCTCATCAAACGGCCCACAAATCTTTTGGATCTCCCGCAGCTCCAGCAGCCTCGATCCAGCGGGAATCAGCAGCCGGATCCCGAGCTGGATCGGCGCGACAGATTCCTCAAGCCCGCATTCCCGCAGGGTCTCCAGCAGCTCCAGATATTTCTCAATCGTTGTCCACGGTGTGAACGGCACAAACGTCGGCTGCAGGGTCAGCCCCTCGCGTCCGCAATCCTCCAGCACTTCCAGAAAATCCGCCCGCGTATGCCCCTTCTTCAATTTTTCCAGCACCGCGTCGTCCAATGACTCCACAGCGCTCGTCACCAGCAAACATCCGGTCTCTCGCAGTCTCCCCAGATGCTTTTTGTGCTTCCGCAGATGCTCGATCTTGATCGTCGCGTCGTACGTCAACGCCGGAAACTCCTCGTGCAGCGCCTCCACAATCCGCATCGCGTGCTTAATTCCATTGAAAAAATCCGCATCGCCAAACGTGATGTGCTTCGCTCCCGTCTTCACCTGTTGTCGAATATCCGCCAGCACCACCTCCGGCTGCACGATCCGAAAAACTCCGCGATACACGGGCACAACCGGGCAATGCCGGCATAAATGTTTGCAGCCCCGGCTCGCTTCTGTGTATCCCGTGGTCCGGTGCTCTCCATTCGGAAGCACCAGGTGCGCGTATTTCTTCAACGCCGGTAGCCCGCTCCGGTCCGGAACCTCGAATTTCAGCCGTGGAATCGTTCCCTCGCCTTTTTCGTCGCTCCTCTGTCCATTGCTCGCGTATCGAGAGAGTTCATCCGCCAGCCCTGCGAGCTCCTCTTCGAACTCCGCTCCGAAAACGCTTCCCACTCCCTCCTTCCGAAACACCGCTTCATTCATCCGCGCGTACAGCCCAAACACGCAAAATTGCGCCTTCGGATTCATTTGCCGTAGCGGCCCGATGATTTGCAGCGTCATCCGCGCCGCCGTGTGCATCGGCACATAAAATCCGATCATCTCCGCTTCGCTCACCGTCTCTTCATCGAGCGGCTTCCGCGATACATCCGCACACCTTACCTCATGGCCCCGTTTCCTCAGCCACGCCGCGGGCGACGCCAATCCAAACGGCTGCCGTCCCAGCTCATAGGTCGAAATCAGCGCAATTTTCATTCGTTTCCCAGTATAGCCCACGCGCTTCTGGAACTTTCTTACTTGGCTTTCCGGGACACTTCTCAAAACGGCGCTGTGCCCATGGGGGTTGGGCGCCCATATTCTTCTTCCAGGCGCCACATCACAGGTTTATCCCGCGGCCGATGCGGGCATTTCCTCACAGAAAGTTGACCAGCGCGTCCGTCGTCTGCTTCGGTTGCTCTTCCAGAATCCAGTGGCCGGAGTTCTTTATGATCACCACTGTCACATCCGTCGCTACCAATTTCATCTGCGCCGCCAGCGCTTCTCCCAAGGACTTATCGCCGCCCATGGACAGCACCGGCATCGTCAGCTTCGTCCGCGACATCTCTGCAAAATCTTTTGCCGCCTGCGGCCACGAAACGAAATATTCCCAGGCCGCGTGCATTCTTCCAGGCCGCGAATACGCCCCGAGATACGCCTTCCGGTCCGCTTCCGGAATCGAATGCTCCTTGTCCGCCGCGAGATCGTTCCAGAAATAAGCGAAGTAAATATTCTCGCGGCCCTTCACCAGCGCTTCCGGCGTCGGCCCGTTGAACCGGAAATGCCAGTAATTCGGCGAATTGTAGATCGGCTCCCATCCCTCCACGCCCGGCAAAAACGCATCCATCACCACAAGTTTTTCCACTTCCGAGGGAAATTGCGCCGCGTACGCGTACGCCACCATCAGTCCGATATCGTGTCCCACCACGCGCGCTTTCCTGATTCCCAGCGACCGCGCCAGATCGTGAATCTCGATCGCTGCTTTCTTCATCCCCATTTCGCCGCTCGGAATGGACGAATCCCCGATCCCCGGAAGGTCCGGCGCAATCACAGTGAATTTCTCGCCGAGCACCGGAAGAATTGGATCCCACATCCGCGATGTCTCCGCGAATCCATGCAGCAAAATCACCGTCGGCCCCGATCCTCCCATCTTGTAATGGATTGTCCCGCCATCAATCGCCGCATCCCGTGGCACAAACTCTTTCTTCGCGGCCTGCGCGCTCGCCACAACGGAAAGAGCGCAGCACATCGCGCATAGGCACGCAGCGCAAATCACTCGAAAAACCAGATTCCTCTTCTTCATGTCCTCTTCCCCTCCGTTCACTTTTTCGATCCAGTTTACAACCTCGCACATCAAGCTACTTGTCGCGGCCTGGATGCTCCTCGCCGCTGAAATGCTCCACGATTATAGGCGGTCTTGATTGTGGCGGGCACTTGGCCCCGCACTGGAGTGGCTCGGCCAGTGGGACGCCAGGGGTTCCCTCCGCCCTTCCCTTGCAGTAAGATCATGCGCAAATGATGGCGTGGAGGCCCTTATGCATGCCGATCGAGTGGAAGTTTCCTGGGATTCCTCCAAATCCAATTGGATCGTCCGGATCCAATCGGGCGAAGAAGCAATTCGACGCCCTTGCAAAGTTCCAAAGGACGCCGACGAGCAAACTCTTCGCTCGTTGGCGCAGAAAACTCTCCAGGATGAAGGCTACGACCAGGATGTCTCGGAATTGATCATCCACCGCTAGCCACCCCTTCGACCAACCTTCTCACTTCGATTTTTTTGGCCGGGCAGAGCGCGGCATCATCGGAGGTGGAAGGCAACGTGATACCTCGCAGCGAATGCAAGTGCTCTTGTCATATTCCCGACTGCAAAGTAATTCACTTTGTGCCATGTTGTGAGACCGGCCCGACCATCCCAACCCAAAAATTCAAGCCAAAACGCCCGAAGAAAAAATCCACATCATCCTCCGGTGACCGAAAGGGAAAGTGACCTAAATTAAGCGAGCGCACCCCTCACGCCGCTTTCTTCACGCTGTCTTTCAGCAGTCCCAGCCTTACCATGCTCTCCGCCGTCGCGACGATCGCCTCTTCGTTCGAACGCGGTGCCCATCCCAGCATGCCCTTGGCCTTCTCGTTCGTCGCATTTTTTCTCTTGCCCAGCTCCGGTAGAATCAGTTTCGCCGCAGGATCGCGCAGCGCAACCAGCCACACCATCCAGTTTGGAACTTGCCGGGTCGGAACTCTTCTCGCCGCCGCTCCCATCCTGCTCTTCAACACTTTGGCAATCTCTTGCATGGTCATAAAATCGCCCGCGACCGCCAGGAATCGTTCGCCCTTCGCAACCGGATTCGTCATTGCTCGCAAATGCAGGTCAGCCACGTCGCGCACATCCACCACCCCAAAATAAAGTTGCGGGCATCCCGGCAGCGCCCCGTCCATCAACCGCTGCACCAGCAAAATCGAAGTCGAATAGTCCGGCCCGAGCACCGGCCCGAACACCCCCACCGGATTGACCACGGAAAGCTCCAGCTTCCCGCCCTCTTTTTCCATGAACTCCCACGCCGCGCGCTCCGCAAGCGTCTTCGATTTCGGATATGCCGCCAGCCCCTCGGCGTTCGGATCCGTCCAATCCTTTTCCGTGTACGGCGTTCCGTGCTCTTTTTGGCCATAACCGATCGCCGCGAACGACGATGTCAGCACCACCCGCTTCACTCCCGCATCCCGCGAAGCCCTCAGCACCCGTAGCGTTCCTTCCCGCGCTGGCACGATCAGCTCATCTTCATTCTTCGGAACGCTCGGTGGCAGCGGCGACGCCACATGTAACACATAATCGCAGCTAGCCACCGCTTCCGCCCATCCTGCCTCTTTCTCCAAATCCGCCGCGAAAAACGACAATCGCTCCCCCGCCTCCGCGCCTCCTTCTTTCAGCAGCGCCCGCACGTCCCCTTCGCGCTTCAGGTTCCTCACCGTCGTGCGCACCTCATAGCCCGCCGCCAGCAGTTGCACGATGCAATGGCTCCCAATGAACCCCGATCCACCCGTCACCAATACCCTCTGCGCCATCGAACCCCCTCCAAATCCTACCTTTCAAGTAGATAGCTCGCGCCCTCTTTTGGTTATACGCACCTGTCGGCAGTCGCGCTAAACAGGACCTGTAGTCCCAGTTGGCACTAGCGTGTAAGATCAAACGTCACAAATTTCGCTAATGGTTCGGCAAACGCAACCCATGGGAACTCAGGTGATCGGCTAACAGTGTTGCTGCCCAAAACTAAATTTCATCCCAGGCCCTCCGATGAATAGACTGACGGGACGCCCTCAACCTCCGCGCCCGCGCCCAAGTTCAGCCCCTGCTGGAGTTCCGCTCCTGGCTCTGTTCTGCCTCTTCCACGCTTCGTGCCTTGTAGCTCACCCGGAAACGAGACACACACGGGCTCCGGCTCGGCCCATCCTGGAGGTCAGGCTGACCAAACCGCTCCGATGGACAAACGGCTGTTTGAATGTGAGCATCGACCGTATAAACCGGTCGGGATCGATTTTGTACATTCCCGATATGGGCCTCTATATGTATTCAACCGTCGTCTACGCGACAACGGTCGCGGAAACGGATGGTCGGAACGGTTGGATTGGTTTGTACGGTTGGTTTGACCTCGTGAGTTTGGATGCGACTCCGCTTGCACCCGGAGCAACTCTGCACAAGGACATCTGCTATATCAGACCTTCCATTGGCGTCACCAATAGTGAGGAGAAGACCGCTCGCAACATACCGGTTAGAGGCCGCTTGAAGATTAGCGCCTATTATTTTCTGACCAAAGAGGATTGGCTAAAGAATAAGGCGGAACAAGACGGACACTATCCCAATTTTCAAGATGGACTTGGCGATGTCTCCAAAACCAATCCGGCAGCGGCCACAATCGAAACAGTCATTCCTTGCTATGGCGTCGGATGTCAGCCCGGGTGCGACGTACCTCCCGTGGTTCTCGATGGGGAGCAGACCTTCCTCTTCAACTTTAAATTTGATCAGCCCGGCTGGAAAGCCCGTGGAGAGGCAATCAACCAAGTGTTGGCGCGCAAATCATCCGCTTGTTCCGAAGCTAACCCTGCCTCGAACAGATAGGCATGAATTCGCGATCCGCAAGTTTGCAGCCGGTTGGCCGCTAGGTGTCCAGCAAACTGAAGATCGGATTTCCCGACAAGTAGCTCTAACCCTGCAGGGCAGCACGGAGAATCTCCCATGTGTCGCTCCGGATACTTCTTAGCAGGCGATCCTCCCCTCGTCTCACTCCTCCAGCGGGATGCCACCCACTTCGGTTATCATAGAAAGTTACCTTAGCCCTCGAAAGGAAGCGAGATGCCCTTCTCCGCAAGCAACTCGTTCGGTACCCGCGACAAACTGAGCGTCGGTGCGCAATCCTTTGAAATCCATCGCCTGGAAAAACTGGAAAATTCCGCAAACGCCGATCTCGCCAAGCTTCCCTTTTCGCTCCGCATTCTTCTCGAAAATCTTCTTCGCTGCGAAGACGGCCGCTTTGTTCACGCCGCGGACATCACCGCTCTCGCCAATTGGAAGCCCGGCTCGCCCGACAAAGAAATTGCCTTTATGCCCGCTCGTGTTCTTCTCCAGGATTTCACCGGCGTTCCCGCCGTCGTGGATTTCGCCGCCATGCGCGAAGCTGTGGACAAAATGGGCGGCAATCCCAAGCGCATCAATCCGCTCTTCCCCGCCGAATTGGTCATTGACCATTCCGTGCAAGTAGACGGCTTCGGCAACGTTAACGCCTTCGGCCTGAACGCCCAGCTCGAATTTCAGCGCAATGTCGAGCGCTATGCCTTTCTCCGCTGGGGACAAACCGCGTTCCACAATTTCAAGGTCGTTCCTCCCGATACCGGCATCTGCCACCAGGTGAATCTCGAATATCTCGCGCGCGTCGTTTGCGCCGTTCCCGTCGGCAGCCGCATGGAAGCGTATCCCGATTCCCTGGTCGGCACCGATTCGCACACCACCATGGTCAATTCTCTCGGCGTTTTCGGTTGGGGCGTCGGCGGTATCGAAGCGGAAGCCGCCATGCTCGGCCAGCCCAGCTCCATGCTGATTCCCGATGTCGTCGGCTTCAAGCTCCACGGGAAATTGCCCGAAGGCGCCACCGCTACTGATCTTGTTCTCACCGTCACGGAGATGCTCCGCAAAAAAGGCGTCGTCGGCAAATTCGTCGAGTTCTACGGCAGCGGCCTTTCCAGTTTGAGCGTGCCCGACCGCGCCACTATCGCTAACATGGCGCCCGAATATGGCGCCACCATGGGTTTCTTCCCCGTGGACAAGGAAACTCTGGCCTATCTCCATTTCACCGCTCGCTCACAGGAACAAATCGCTCTTGTTGAAGCCTATTGCAAGGAGCAAGCCCTCTTCCGCACCGACGTCACTCCCGATCCTCTCTTCAGCGGCACGCTGGAGCTCGATCTCGGCTCCGTCGAGCCCACCATCGCGGGGCCCAAGCGTCCGCAAGATCGCGTTCCCTTGCGCCATGCAAAGGTTTCTTTCACAAAAGTCGTCGAAAATCAGCCCAAAAAGAACGTCAGCGTTCGAAACAATGGCGACGCGTTCGAACTCTCCAGCGGCGCTGTCGTCATCGCCGCCATCACCAGCTGCACCAACACTTCGAATCCGTCATTGATGCTCGGCGCCGGCCTTCTCGCCAAAAAAGCTGTCGAACGCGGCCTCCAAGTCAAGCCCTGGGTAAAAACCAGCCTCGCGCCGGGCTCCAAAGTCGTCACCGATTATTTGCACGCCGCCGGCCTCGACGTCTTCCTCGATAAATTGAAATTCAATCTTGTCGGCTACGGCTGCACCACCTGCATCGGCAACAGCGGCCCGCTCCCCGACGCCATCGGCGCGGCTATCAGGGAAAATGATCTCATCGCTGTCGCCGTTCTCAGCGGCAATCGCAATTTCGAAGGCCGCATCCATCCGCTCGTCCGCGCAAATTATCTCGCTTCACCTCCGCTCGTTGTCGCTTACGCGCTTGCAGGCCGCATGGATCTCGATCTCACCACCGAACCGCTCGGCTCCGGCTCGGATGGAAAGCCCGTGTATCTACGCGAAATCTGGCCTACGCCGCAGGAAATAGAATCCACGGTGCGCAGCGCCGTTTCCACCGAACAGTTCAAGAAAGAATATGGCGCCGTGTTCGAAGGCGACGCGCAGTGGAAATCACTGAACGTTCCCCAGGGCGATCTCTATCAGTGGGATCCCAAATCCACGTACATCAAATTGCCGCCGTATTTCGAGCACATGCCGAAAACGCCGCCGCCCCTCGCCGATCTTCGCGGCGCGCGCGTCCTCGCCGTTCTCGGCGACAGCATCACCACCGATCACATTTCTCCCGCGGGCTCCATCGCCTTGGAATCTCCGGCCGGAAAATATCTCGTTGCGAACGGCGTGAAGCCGCATGAATTCAATTCCTACGGCGCGCGGCGCGGCAATCACGAAGTGATGATGCGCGGGACGTTCGCGAATATTCGGTTGAAGAATCTTCTTGCGCCCGGCACTGAAGGCGGCTGGACGACCTATCAGTCCGGCAGAGAAAAATCGGCTGCTTCGGGCTCGCCCGAAAAAATGAGCATTTACGATGCGGCGGTGAAATATCGCGAAGCGGGAATTCCGTTGGTGATCCTCGCCGGAAAAGAATACGGCTCAGGTTCTTCGCGCGACTGGGCCGCGAAGGGAACTCGCCTTCTCGGCGTGCGCGCGGTAATCGCGGAGAGTTTTGAACGCATTCATCGCAGCAATCTTGTCGGCATGGGCGTTCTCCCGCTCGAATTCAAGCCCGGAGAGACGCGCGAATCGCTGGGTCTGACAGGCCATGAAGTTTTCGAGATCGAAGGCATCGCTTCCCTTTCGCCGAAAAAATCTCTCACCGTAAAAGCGAAGTCGGCTGACGGAAAAGAAAAAACGTTCAGCGCGATCGCGCGAGCGGATACTCCCGAGGAAGTTTCGTACTATCATCACGGCGGAATTTTGCAGTACGTTCTGCGGCAACTGCTCTAAGCGCTGCGAATTAGCCGCGTTCTTCAAATCAAGATCGTAGACCGTTCCCAAAAACTTTTTCCTTCCTATTTGCGCGAAGCAGCGGGTTTCCTTTTCTGCGCGGAACTTTCGCGAGCCGAACTGTGTGGCGCGGATGTTTCCGGCGCGGGCTGGCGATTTTTCAAATACCACAGAAGAAAAATTCCAAGAAGTATGGAGCCGAGGCTGGCGCTTTGCGCGTTGGTCATTCCAAAAAACGAGCGCGGATTGAGGCGGATGAATTCGACGAGGAAGCGCGCAATTCCCGTAAGAATCAAGTAGCCGCAGAAGATTTGCCCATAAGTCTGCACGGAAGTTTTTTCGGTTGTTCCTCGCGCGGCCCAGCGCCAGAGAAGATAGGCAATCAGCATCCAGGCAATGAATTCGTAGATGGGCGTGGGATAAACGCGGCAATCGGCGGGCCAGCCGTGCTCCACGCAAGTCTGGGTCGTGGGGACAACTCCGTTGGGAAAGGCCATGCCCCACGGCCAATGCCAGGAAGTGGGCATGCCGTAGTCGCCGTCGCCGGAGAGAAGGCAGCCGATGCGTCCGATGGCGTAGCCAACGGCGGCGGCGGGAGAACAGGCATCGAGGAAAACGAGCATGGGGATTTTTTCGCGGCGCGCGAGAATGAGAAGGGTGGCGAATCCACCGAGGAATCCTCCAAACCAGGCAAATCCGTAGCGGCTGAAAAGCTGCGGCCAGGGATCGGCGAAGAATTCCGCCGGAGACTCGAGGACGTGATAGAGGCGCGCGCCGACGATTCCGGCGAGGCCGGCGATGCCGATGATAAGGAAGGCGTCGGCGCGAAGATCGCGGCGGCGGAAGTCGGCTTGAAGAACGTAAGCAGCTACGAGAAGAGCGGCGGCGACCATGAGGCCAAAGGTGGCGATGGTCAAAGGGCCCAGGTGGAGGAAGGGGATCATTTGCGATTGAGTTGACAGAAGACAGTTTACAGGAATCAGGAAGAAGGCGAAAAGGATGGGCAGGAGTGGAAGAGGGACTTGAGGGGATGTGGAAAGGAATGGGAGTGGTGGGGACCCCCACCCCCCTGTTTTTTGTAAGTGTTCATTGCAAAGGGGGTTAGGCGAGTTGGATCGCGTAAGTGTTGCATTTGAAGGAGTTGTAACCCGAGCAGAATGAACAGTTGTGAGAGGTTTTGGTAAGTGTTGATTCTGAGGGATTTGTGAAACGGGGCGAAATTCGGTAAGTCCTTCGTTTCGGGTGTGAAGCGAACTTGCGAAGGGAAGATTGCAGATGTGTTGATTCCAAAGGGATTTAGGGTTGGCGAGCGGAGAAGGGAGAAATTCGGCGGGGCGGGTGAGGGCGGTGTGAGGATTGTTCCAAAACAACATACACTATTATAACATTCACGTCAATACTCGTTCTAGTACCCACAACGAACGGGGAGAGAGCGAGCTAGGAGGCGCGGGTTGAAGCATTGTGGAGCAGGATAATGTCCGAAGAGGAGTCAAAACGAGCGACGGCAAAGTGTTTGCCGTCGGGCGACCAGCGAAAATCCAGGATCAGTTTGGAATCAAATCTGGTGAGCTGGTGTGGTTTTGAACCGTCCAGAGGCTGAACCCAGACGTTATCCACTCCGTTCTTAAGGACGACAAAGGCGACGGCTTTGCCATCGGGTGTGAAATGAAAGCCGGTATTGACAGGGGGGCCGGGCAGCTGGAAGTCCACTTGAAGCGCAGGGTCCAAATGAATGAAGCGAGGCTTCGCGTCTTCCCCCGGCAACAGATCGAGAAGCTGGATTGAGTTCTGCCATGTGTTCGATTGAGGCCTAGACTGCTGCAAGAACGTGGCTAGAGTCCTGCCGTTCGGCGATAAAGCAGAGGCGGCGGGAATAGAGGCAGACACGACGCTTCCTGGGATCACCTCGGGCGTGCCTCCATCCACAGACAGGCGCAAAACACCGCTTGCCCGAGCAAGATCCGTGTAATAAAGGAATTTGCCATCGGGTGAGCAAGCCCAAAGCACGGCGGTCCCGCCGACCTCTTGCAGGGGAACGGGATCCGAGCCGTCTGAATTTGCCCGCCAGATCCGCCAGAAATTATCGCCGCCATGGAAGACCCAGACAAAGGCGAGGGTGCCGCGGCTTCCGCACAGAACTACATCCTGAATCCAGCCGCTACTATCGTGAAGAAGAGTCGCGAAGTTAACGCCTTCAACATTCGTACGCAACAACCTCGAACCATCCGAGACGAGCAGTTGGTTCGCTTCATTCCATTCAAAGCCGGCGATATTTTGATGGAGGGGAATGCCGGAGACGGGAATCCCCGGTCCTGTACCCGACGGCGAAAGAGAGTCCAATTCCATGGAGGCCTGGGATTGGACAGTCGCGAGCGTTTGGCCATCCGCCGAAATCGTGACTCCGCGGTATTCGTTCGCGTCGTTAGTAATGCGCCGAAACGCCCCGTCCGGGTAAGAGAAAGCGCCAACTTGATACGTCATTGTTGTGTCTCCACCTCCGCGGGGGACAAAGATCGTGAGGATGGAACGACCGTCAGGCGACCAACAGAGGTCGAAGGGCAATTTGTGGTTCATGGCCGCGAAGCGCCGGAGTTTGCCGGTATCAAAATCAAAAATATCAATTTCTCCCAGCACAGCAGTGCCAAAGGAAAAGGAGCTTAGAGCAATGTGTTTGCCGTCCGGGGACCAAGCGAGGTAAATAGGGGAATCGCCGTTATCAGCATGCTCTAGAAGGACTTTCTCGCCGGATCCGTCGCCGCCGGCTTCGAGCAAGCGCCATTTCCCGACTTCGGGATCATTCCTCCGCAGATAGGCGATGTGGGAGTTGTCGGTGGAAGAGGCTACGTTCGTGTCCACATCTTTGGCGACAAGCTCCGGGGTGCCGCCAAGAACGGGGACCCGAAACAGATTGAAGGCATTGATCGTTCCAGCTGCGAGTTTACGGAAGTAAATGTAATTTCCATCCGGGGAGAACGAAGGAGTGCCCAGAGTCTGCCCGCCGGGAGGAACAATCTGGGTGTCACTGCCGGTAGGAATATTTCGAAGCCAAAGGCTTGTCCGGCCATTCTCAGATTGCACGCTGGCGACAAACTTACCGTCCGGGGATATTGCCGCGTGGTTGACCTTGCCCGTCGCGGTCAATTGCGCGACCGTGAAGGACTGGAAGGGCAAACGCACACGGCTGCGAAGAAAGGAAAAGATTCCGTAGCTGGCGGCGGCAAGCAGGACCAAGGCAATAAGCAGCGCGGCGGTGGTGCCGCGCCTGTGTCGCCGGGCGAGAGCAACGACGGATGATGAACTCGAAAGTTGTGAAGGCGGGACGTGGAAATCGGAGGGAGGAGCAATTGAGCCCGATGCCGAAGCAGAAGCTTCCTGGGCCGCTTGAGATGGGCGCGACCGGTCCGAATCCAAGTCGCGCTTCAGGCGCTTCAGATCGGTGCGCAATTCAGAAGCATTTTGAAAACGAAGGTCCGGATCTTTTTCGAGAGCTTTGCTGATGACGTCCTCGAGCTTTGCGGGCAAGTCGGGATTCAGACGAAGAGGCGGGACGGGCGCACGATTCAGAATGGCGTCAAAAATGACCGCAGAGGTGTCTCCCCGAAATGGGAGTATGCCCGTCGCCATTTCGTACAGGACGACTCCGAAAGAGAATAGATCCGTGCGTGGACCGAGTTCCTTGCCGCGCGCTTGCTCGGGTGACATGTAGGCAACGGTTCCAATGGCAGCTCCGGGGCTGGTCACATCCTGAACGGTGGCGCCAACGGAAGGGGAAACAGGGATTGCATTGAGGTCCTGCGGCGTGCCCGGCGATGCAGGATTTGTCAGTTTGGCCAAACCGAAGTCCAGAATGACCGCATGACCGCGCATGGTGACGAAAATGTTGGCCGGTTTAATGTCGCGATGGATGATACCGCGAGAGTGGGCGGAATCCAGCGCGTCGGCAATCTGGATGGCCAAGTCCAGCAACTGATCTGCGGGAAGCGGCCTGGCGCCGATCAGATATTTGAGAGTGCAACCCTCGAGAAACTGCATCGAGATAAATGGATGATGCTCGTGCTCGCCGATTTCGTAGATGGTACAGATGTTCGGGTGGTCGAGCGCGGAAGCAGCCTGAGCTTCGCGCCGAAAACGCTCCAAAGAAGCAGGATCCTGGATGAGCCCATCGGGCAGAAACTTCAGGGCGACGAAGCGGTGGAGGCGAGTGTCTTCGGCTTTGTAGACCACACCCATGCCGCCGCCGCCCAGCTTTTCGATCACGCGGTAGTGCGAAATGGTTTGGCCAATCATCGGGGAGAAGATGGTGAAAATAGTATGGTCGGCCTCCGGGCAAGTCAACGAGCGAATATTTACAGAGGAACGGACGAGCGGAGCTATGGAGTCGCGAGGTCGTGGAGGAATACTACATCGGACTGGGTATTGTTGCGGACAAGTCCGAGGGTCTTGCCGTCCGGCGACCAGCGGAAATCAAAGATATGTCCCGCCTTGAAATTGGTGATTTGGCGACCGCGAGAACCCTCGAGGGGCTGAATCCAAAGATTTTCGGCACCGTTTTCGAGGATGGCATAGGCCAGAGATTCGCCGTCGGGCGTGAACCGAACATGTTGCCCTGCCGATCGAGGGTCGGGAACCAGTTCGCGCGACGGAGGATTCGGCCCGGCATCAAGACTTAAGATCTTAATCCGGATCTGCGCCGGCGGAACGCCCACGACGTACGGCATTTGTTTTCCATCCCGGGAAAGCGTCACGGGGGCAGCGTCAAGGAATTCGTGCGAGAGAGACGTTCCGGGGACGACCTGCGATTTGCCGCCGTTGATGGAAACGCGCAGGATCCGATCTGTGGCTCGATCGAGGTAGTAGACCCATTTGCCGTCGGGCGAGCAGAAGGGTTCAATATTGGCGGCTCCTGAAGTAAGTCTCAAGGGCGGTGACCCATCCAGACTCAGGCGCCATACTTCGGGTTCATGCGCTTCGGCGTGAAAGGCCCACGTGGCGACAAGATAGCGGGTTCCGCAGGGCTCGATCGTGGCCAACAAGGCCGCCGAGTCGCTCAGGATCGTCTTGCGGTTACCCTCGGCGTCCACTCGCATCAAGCTTTGGCCATCGAAGAACAACAGATTGCCTTGAGCGTCCCATAGGAAATTGGAGAATTCTGGCAGTAAAGACGGCAGAGTTGCTGGAGAATTGTCTTGTGTACCGGCAGCGGGGAGGAGGTAAAGCGAGCTACTTGTCCGACTCTGGACCGTGGCCAATGTCTTGAAATCGGCAGAAGCGGTGAGAGTGGAATAACTGTTCGTGTCGTGAGTGATGGAGCGAAACCGACCGTCCGGAAAAGACACATAACCGAGTTGGCCTTTTTCCAGATTCGGCGGGGTGTGATAAATCACCATTAGACCTCGACCGTCTGGCGACCAGTGAAGTTCATCCATGAACTTGTTTTTAAAAGCGATCAGCGTCGAAGTTGTAGAGGTTGCCACGTCATATAAACCGATGCCGCTGAAGGATTTGTTCGAAACGAATAAAGAATAAGCGATCAGCTTGCCATCAGGAGACCAGGATAGCCAGCCGGGCGAAAACCTTGCGTCCGGTTCGACGTGACGGACCCGCTCGTCCGAACCGTCGGGATTGGTGCTGAGGAGGCGCCACTGCCCGATGATCGGATCTCCCTCGCGAGTGAAGGCAATGCGCTTCCCATCCGGCGAGAAGGCGATGTCGCTATCCACGTCCCCGGCAATCTGCTGAGCGGTTCCTCCCAGGACGGGAGCGCGATAGAGGTCGAAAACAGTCGCGGACTTATTGGCGGCCCTGCGGAAATAGATGTAGTTGCCGTCAGGCGAGAAAGCGAGGCTCTGATAGATCGCCGGGGAAGGAGAGAAAATCCGGGTGTCACTGCTGGTAGCGACATTGCGCAGCCAGAGGCTCGCCCCGGCGGGAGAATCCTGCACACTGAGGATGTATCTACCGTCGGGAGAGATCGCTGCGAGCTCGGACTGCCCCGTATTCGTGATTTGAGAGACGTCGTATTCCTGGAAGGGAGCAGGAGCAGCGCGATGAAGAAACGAATAGATGCCATAGGCAGCGGCAGCCAGGATAAGCACGATCGCGAGGACTGCGGCAAGCGTTCCGAAGGAGTGCTTCTTTGCCGCAGCGAGGATAACGGAACTCGATGGGGGCCTAGATGGCGAGGTGTCTCTCGCGGTTGAAGATCCAGCGGGTTCTTCCCTCGATTCCACGGTTTTGCGGCGCTTGTCAGAGCTGGTGTCGCGCTTCAAGCGCTTGAGATCGGCCCGGAGATCGGAAGCGTGCTGATAGCGGACGTCGCGGTCCTTTTCCAGGCATTTCTCGATGATGCGGGCCAGTTCGGGGGGTAGGGATGGATTTAGGTTGTTGATCGGGACAGGCTCGCGATTCAGGATGGCTTCAAAAATGACGGCGCTGGTTTTTCCTGGGAAAGGCGGACGGCCACACCCAAGTTCGTAAAGGACCGAGCCCGCGGAAAAGAGGTCGCTGCGGGCGTCAATCTCGTCGCCCCGTGCCTGCTCGGGCGACATGTAGGCGATGGTTCCTACCGCCGAGCCGGGACTGGTGAGATTTTCGGCAGCAGTGCCGACGAGCGTCTCTCCGCTGGCGTGCGAATCGGTCTTGCCTGGAGCGAGTTTGGCCAAGCCAAAATCAAGAATTTTCAGTTGGCCGCGGTTCGTGAGGAACAGATTCGCCGGCTTGATGTCGCGATGAACGATGCCCTTGGCGTGCGCGGCGTCCAGGGCATCGGCCATCTGGATGCCGATTTCGAGGATGCACTCCGGCGGATGGCTCGTGGAGTGAACTTCGAGGTCGAGGCTTTTGCCTTCGAGAAGCTCCATGGCAATGAAGGCGCGGCCGTTTTCTTCACCGATGTCGTAAATCGTGCAGATGTTTGAATGGTTCAGCGCCGAGGCGGCTTGGGCTTCGGTGCGAAAACGAGCGAGCGCCCGCGGATCGCTGGCGACTTCCTCAGGAAGGAACTTCAGGGCGACAAAGCGGTGGAGGCGGGTGTCCTCGGCTTTGTAGACCACACCCATGCCGCCACCGCCCAGCTTTTCGATCACGCGGTAGTGCGAAATGGTTTGGCCGATCATTGAGAAGGATTGATGGGGATATTATGAGTCGATTTCGGGCAAGTCAACGAGGGAATGTTCGTCGAGGGCCGGTGCGAGACTCCGCAGGCGTATGATGCGATTACGGAGTGGGGCGGATTGTGAAGAGCACATTTGAAGAGATTTTGAAGGAAGTGTGGAGGCGGACGCTGGTGGATGGAGCGCGGGAAGTTGACGTGGGTGGGAAGAAGTTTGCGGTGAAGAAGACGGCGAGGAAGAGATTGCGGCAAGTGGATTTTGAGTTTGCGGGAGAAGAGTACCGGGGGCTGGAGCAGAATCCAGAGACGAAATCGCGCTGGGCGCAGATGGCGAGAGAGGGAAAGAAAGTGATGCAGTTCTTGAGCGGGGGACGGTACGTGGCGAATGTGGCGGACGGGAAAGTGACGATGTACGGCGGGAGAAGAAGCTGAGGCTTGGTCCAATCGTCTAAGTGGGAACGAATCGAGGGGACGCTCGCCGGACGAGTGAGTGGGCGCAGATATAATGCGGCGCGGAGGAGAAATGGAGAAAACGAGGAGGGAGTTTTTGGCGGAGACGTCACTGGGGCTGGTGGGAGTGGCGGCGGGAGTTGGGGGCGGGTTACCGAACGGCGGCGGGGATGGAACAGGTTCGGGCGGTCAGGAGCAGAAGCCGGCGAATACGACGCCAGGGACACCGCCAGTGTTTGGAACTGCACCGGCGGTGGGGCCGGAAGTGTCAGCGGAGACTTTTGGAGAAGCGGAAAAGCTGGTGCAGGTGGAACTGTCCGCGCACGAGCGGACGCAAGCGGCGGGAAACTGGCGGAATTCGATGGCGGCGATGTACGAGCGGCGAACGGGGCCGAGGAAAGTAGCGTTGGAAGCAACTGTGGCGCCGGCGACGCGGTGGGATCCGATTCTACCGGGAATGAAAGTGGGACCGGAGCGAAACCGGTTCATACGCAGCAAGAATGATGCGGGGGCGCAGCCTTCGAAAGATGAAGACATCGCATTTGCGACGGTGACGCAGCTTTCGAGGTGGATGGAAAAGCGAGAGATCAGTTCCGAGAGATTGACGCAGATTTATTTGGATCGGCTGGAGCGATTCAATCCGAAATTGCGGTGCGTGATCACGCTTACGCAGGAATTGGCGATAACGCAGGCAAAAAGAGCGGATGAGGAGATTGCCGCGGGAAAATATCGAGGGCCGCTGCATGGGATTCCGTGGGGCGGGAAGGACTTGCTGGATACGGCGGGGATTCCCGCGACGTATGGAGCGGAGCCGTTCCGGAACCGCGTGCCGAAGAAGGATGCGGCGGTGGTAGAGAGGCTGCGAGAAGCGGGCGCGGTGCTGGTGGCGAAGCTGAGCATGGGCGCGCTGGCGCTGAACGACGTCTGGTTCGGCGGGCAGACGATGAATCCGTGGCTGCTGGAGGAAGGATCGTCGGGATCGAGCGCTGGACCAGGCGCGGCGACTGCGGCAGGACTGGTGGGATTTTCCGTGGGGAGCGAGACGGGAGGAAGCATTATCGGACCGAGCATGCGGTGCGGGATTACGGGACTGCGGCCGACGTACGGGCGAGTGGCGCGGACGGGAGCGATGACGCTTTGCTGGTCGCTGGATAAACTGGGACCGATGACGCGGAGCGTGGAGGACGCAATGCTGGTGCTGAATGCAATTTCCGGGCCGGACGCGGGAGACGTGGCGAGTCTGCCGAGCAAGCTGGATTTTGATGCGAACGCGAGCGTGCGGGGGCTGCGCGTGGGGTATTTTCCGAAGTGGATGAATGAAGATCCGGCGACGGAGGTGGATCGAGCGACGCTGGAAACAGTGAAAAAAGTTGGCATGGTTCCGGTGAAAGTGAGCATTCCAGACTGGCCCTACGATTCGCTGAACTTGATTTTGTTCGCGGAATCGGCGGCGGCGTTCGAGGAGATCACGCTGGATCACGAAGTGGACGAGCTAAAAATGCAAGTGCCGGACGCCTGGCCGAACACGTTCCGGCAGTCGCGGTTTCTGAGCGCGGTAGATTTCGTGCAGGCGGACCGGCTGAGGCGGAAAGTTGCGGAGGAGATGGAACGCGTGTTTGGGGAGGTGGATTTGCTGCTGGTGCCGTCGTTGCGCGACGAAATGCTGGTGATCACGAACAATACGGGACATCCGTCACTGACGCTGCGGGCAGGATTTATTGAGGTGTCCGAAGCGCGGAGCGATTGGGCACCCGATCCGCAGAGGCCGCTGCCGAAATTTTCGCCGCCGAAGCGAGTGCCACACGGAGTGACATTGATTGGTAGGTTGTTTGATGAAGGGACGTTAGGGGAGGCAGGGACCGCGCTGGAGCGGGCATTTGGAGTGGCGGACGAAAGGCCGGCTGGGTTTTGAGGAAGTGGCGGGAACTCGGGGGCAATAAGCTAGAATTCGGGAATTATGCCAGCGATTCCATGGCGAAGTTACGGCAATGCAAGCCCTGACGGGGAGTATGTGGCATTGGTGTCCTACCTGCCGCTGAAAAGCCATTGGCGGATTCCGGCGTTCGTTCGTTATTCGATGCAAATTGCCAAGCAACTGAAATCGGCGCCAGGGTTGCTGGGGTATTCGCTGCTGGCGCGGCCATTTTCGAAACGATTCTGGACACTTTCCGTGTGGGAGAGCGATGCGGCGCTGCGAGAGTTTGTGGTGAAGGCACCGCACGCGAGGGCGATGGCGGCATTTGCTACGCACATGGGGCCGACGAAATTTGTGAGATGGGCCGTGAAGGGAGCGGAACTGCCCTTGCAATGGGAGGATGCGCTTCGGCGGATGGAGACGAGTTTGCGATAGCGCGGGCGGATCGCGGAGTGCGACGAGGGAGGGAAGGGGGTCAATAGTTGGGGCTGTTGCGTTTGAGAGCGCGCTGAAGCTCGGCGGGAAAATCGTTTTCGTCCATCATTTTGCCGGTGATATCGCGATTGTCGCGATTGAGGTAGACGAT
>Ga0335079_10002397_pt1 | contig 21647 bp, 16 predicted proteins | sample Lox_Sample_33_FD_206719 | JGI IMG/M metagenome (GOLD analysis project Ga0335079, IMG submission 206719) | Soil microbial communities from Loxahatchee National Wildlife Refuge, Florida, United States - Lox_Sample_3.3 | ecosystem: Environmental > Terrestrial > Soil > Wetlands | place: USA... | reverse complement strand
CTTCGCTGAAAGCGGGACTGCAGTTGTTGAACGCGGAAGCGAACAACGACCAGGCGCGGCTGACGGTCGAAGATCAATTGCGCGAGATCTCGGAGACGCTGGGTGTCGATTTCCTTCTAGTCTCGAACCCCAACGGCACGCCGCGCGCCGGGGTGATGCGGATCGGCGAACAGTTGATGACTATGGATACGGCGCGAATCCGCCCGCCGCAGCGCGGCTTCTTCCGGGTGGAGAAACACGTCTATCAGATCGCCTCCACGCCGATCAATCAAGGCACTGAAAATCTGGGAATTCTAACGATCGGAGAAGGCTTCGATCTTTCCGCGTTCAGCACGCCCGCAGTGCTGATTCAAGGCGGCCAGGTGTTGGAATCGAGCGTTCCCGGCGTTTCCGAAGCTGCCGCAGGGGTTGCCTTGCGCGGTTGTCCGGCGGAGGGCGAATGCGAGATCCGGCTTGCGGGCGAAAGCTATCTGTCGCTTCCGATGGAAAGCCTCTCGTCCGACGGGTTCGCGTTGCGCACCTTGCAAAGCCTCGATTCGGCTACCCGGCCGCTGCAGCGAGCCTTGCAGGATGTCTTTCTGATTGCGGGTCTGGCGACCCTGCTGGCGACGGTCATCCTGACGGTGTTGTGTTCCCGATCTATCGTGAAACCGATTGCGGGCGTAGTGGCGCGACTCCGTGAAACCGAGCTGACCGGCATGCTGCCGGACTTTGGTTCGGATCGCGGAACCACTCCGATTCAGGAAATCCGGGAACTCACTCAAGCGTTCAATCAGGCTGGACGCGCGATTCGGGACGGCCACGAAAACCTGCACCGCGCGTACGTCGAATTCGTGGGATCGCTGGCGAACGCGCTGGATGCGCGCGACCCCTACACGGCCGGCCACAGCCGCCGGGTCAGCGACTACTCTTGTGCGATTGCATCGGTCATGGGTCTTTCCGGAGAATCGGTCGAGGAGATCCGCATCGGAGCGCTGCTCCACGACATCGGCAAAATCGGCATCGCGGATTCCGCTTTGCAAAAGCCCGGAAAGCTCAGCCGCGAGGAATGGGCGCTCATTCAGCAGCACCCGACGATCGGCCGGCGGATTCTCGAAGGGGTCGGAGGGTTTCAAGCGTACCTGCCCACGGTAGAACTGCATCACGAAAACTGGAATGGCACCGGGTACCCGTTCGGATTGCGAGGCGAGGCGGTGCCGCTTGCGGCGCGCATTGTGCATGTAGCCGATGCTTATGACGCGATGACCTCGAGCCGGCCGTACCGCCGCGCGATGAGCGGCGAAGAAGCGGTTCGGATTCTCAGGGAGAACGCCGGGACGCAATTCGATCCCGCCATTGTGCCGGTTTTCGCGGGAATTGTCGCGGTTGACGATGGGAACGCCACGGAGCGGCAGGATGAAGCGCTTCGGTCGATGCGCAACTTGAATCTGGCGCTGGTCGCCGCTGGTGACAGAATCCACAAAGAAGAGGCCGCACAATGAGGCGCATTGCCCTGCTTACTATCGCGCTCGGGTCTGCTGCCTGGGGCCAGGAGGCGAACTCCGGTTTCGATCTGCAGACGACACTCAGCCAGCAGGCTTCGTATTCACCACAACTCGAGGACTCTCCGCGCGATGGCGCTCCGGGGACTGCGGGGTTCCGCGCGGTGTTGTATCCCACGTGGAAACTGAGCAGCCACTGGAGCGTCTCCGGGGCCGTCCAGATTCACAGCCGCCCCTATTTTTACGATGAGTTCGATACGCAAGGCTATGGCGTGAAAGCCGACGTTCTGCAGGGATACGTCAGCTATTCGCAGTTCTGGCACAACGGCTCGGTGGTCGTTCGGATGGGCCAGCTGTCGACGGCGTTCGGATCGTTTCTGCTGCGCTACGACGACAGCCAGAATCCGTTGATCGATATGCCGCTCGCCTACGGATATTACGGGGCGGGAGTGACGAATCTCGGGCTGGCCGGCACGCAGGCCGATGTGACCGTTGGTAAAGCGGATCTTCGCGCGCAATTTGTGAACTCTTCCCCGGCCAATCGCCGCAGCATCTTCGATCACGATCAATACGGGAACTGGGCGGGAGGGGCCGGTTATACGATCCGCCAGGGATTGCGCGTGGGGGCTTCGGCGTATCGCGGCCCGTATCTGGATCGGCAGAGCCAATTCTACTTTCCCGGAGAAGCGCCGCCGGGCGACTTGCCCGCGACCGCGGTCGGAATCGATGCCCAGTGGGGATGGCGGCATCTGAATGTCACCGGGGAATGGCAGCACTTCGAGTTTACTTACCACAAAATTCCGACATACACCCGCCACACGGGATATGTCGAGATCCGGCAAGTGCTCAATCCGCGCTGGTATGTTGCGGAGCGTTCCGGATACGTGCGCGCGAGCGTGGGGCCAGGCCGCCAGGTTTACGAAACCGTGGCCGGCTTCCGGCCAAATCGCCACCAGATTGTGAAGATCGGGTACGAAATTCAGCAGGGCCCGGCCATCCCAGGCATGCACGGCAACACGCTATCGGCCCAGTTGGTCACCAGCTTCCACGCGATTTCGATCGCGCGCGACTAGCGCAGGCACGCTTAGTCCCCGGCTTGCGGCACGCGAATTTCCTGATCCTTATACTGCAACTGGTAGAGCTTCCAATAAATGCCGCGCTGCGCGAGCAGTTCCTGGTGGGTGCCGGATTCCCGGAGACGCGCTTTGTGCATCACCAGAATGCGGTCGGCGCGTTGGATCGTCGAAAGCCGATGCGCAATGATGATGGAGGTACGTCCCTCCACCATGCGGATGAGCGCATCGCGCACCCGGAACTCGGTCTCTGTGTCGACGCTCGAGGTAGCTTCGTCCAGGATGAGATATCGCGGATTATGCGCCAGGGCCCGCGCAAAACTGATCAACTGCTTTTGTCCCGTCGAGAGGCCGCTGCCGCGCTCGCGGATCGGGTGCTCGAAGCCTTCCGGCAAGCCACGGATGAACTCCAGCAGGTTCACCTGCTCGGCGGCGGTCTCGACTTCGTCGCGCGCGATGGCCTCGGTCCCCAGCCGGATGTTCTCTTCGAGCGTGCCGGTGAACAGGAACGGATCCTGCAAGACGACTCCAAACTGCCGGCGCAACGCGAGCGGATCGAGGTCGCGGACGTCGACGCCGCCGATGCGGATGGAGCCGCGCTGCACGTCGTAGAAACGCAGCAGGATACTGATGAGCGTGGTCTTGCCCGCGCCCGTATGTCCGACCACAGCGACGGTCTCGCCGGGCGCGATGGTAAAGCTGACGTCGCGCAGAACCCAATCTTCGCCGTTATACGCGAACCAAACATGGTCGAACTCGATGGCCGCGATGCGCTCAGGCGCGGGCTTCGGCTCGGCCGGCGGCAGCACCGTGGCCGGCGTGTCGAGCAACCGGAAGACGCGCTCCGCCGAAGCCATGGCTGACTGCAGGATGTTGTACTTCTCGCTCAGGTCTTGAATCGGCCGAAAGAACCGCTGGCCGTATTGCAGAAACGCCACCACCACACCGAGCGTCAGGCGCCCCGCAGTGATGCGGAAGCCGCCGTAGGTCAGAATGCCCGCGAGAGCCGTCATCGAGATGAATTCCACCACGGGATAAAACCAACCATAAGCCGTGATTGCGTCCTTGTAGGCTTCCATGTGCTGCCGGTTGATCTCGCGGAATTCCTCATTGCTGCGCTGCTCGCGATTAAACAACTGCAGCACGACGATTCCGGTAATGTGTTCCTGCAGATAAGCGTTAATGCGTGCGATCGCGATGCGGATGCGGCGATAGCTCTGCGTGACGGTGCGCCGGAAAATCATGGTGACGAGCACGACGAACGGCATGGCGGCGAGCATGATGGCCGTGAGCAATGGGCTCATCTGGAACATCACTGCAACAATCAGGGCGAGCACCAGCACATCGCCCAAAATGTTCACCAGGCCTGACGCGAACAGATCATTCAGCACGTCGACGTCGGTCGTAACACGCGTGACGAGGCGCCCTACCGGGTTACGGTCGTAGAAAGCCAGGTCGAGCCGCTGGAGATGCTCCATCAGTTGGCGGCGGAGATCGAACATGGCGAGCTGCCCGGTGTACTGCATGAAGTACATCTGGACGAACTCGGAGACGAAAGTGCCGGCGAGAACCAGGAGGTACAAAAGTCCTATCGAGGCCAAGCCGCTCCACGGATCGCTGGGCAATAAGGGATCAAGGAAAGTTTTCTGCGGGGCGGCGACGGGGCTGACGTATTTGTCGACGGCAATCCTGGTTAGTAGGGGCCCCAGCACCTGCAGGCCGGACTGGATCAGTAGAAACACGAGTGAGAGCGCCACCAGCTTCCAATAAGGCCGCATATAGCCGACGAGGCGCCGCATCAGGCGGGAATCGTATGCTTTACCGAGAACTTCCTCTTCCACTCTCTCCAGTGTATTCGCCAGAAGCAGCGGCTGCAGATGGGGGCAGTGTTTGCAAACGCACAAATTGGTCAATTACCCATTGGACCCAGGACTGAAATCGATTACCCTAGGTTGTTGCCTCCCCGGAAAAAACTCATGGCGATCCCTCTCCGGGTACTCTTCATCGGCGACTCCGGCGCCGAGGCGGTTTCCGCGGAATTGCAACGCAGCGGCTACGAGCCGGCTTTCCATAAAGTTTCGAGCGCGCAGGAATTGAGCGACGCGCTCGGCGGCACTTGGGATGTGGCGATCTCTGATCTTGCCGTGGGCGAATTCGGGGCCATCGCTGCGTTAAGCATTATCCAGGAGCAGGGCCTGGACCTGCCGCTCATCGCGGTGACCGGCAAAATCCGCGACTCGGAAGTGCTTTCGGTGCTCAAGGCTGGAGCGGCCGACCACCTCACGCGCAGCAACCTGATGCGGCTGAACGCCGCGGTGGAGCGCGAACTGCGCGCCGCGAGGCTTCGCCGAGAGCGCAACCGGCTGGAGGAACAATTCCGTCAGGCGCAAAAGATGGAAGCCGTCGGACGGCTCGCCGGCGGCGTCGCGCACGATTTCAACAATCTGCTCACGGTGATCACCGGCTACAGCGATCTGCTGCTGGGCGGTCGCGATCTCAAAGAGAACCAGCGGACGGCGCTGCAGGAAATCCGCCGCTCCGCCGAACGCGGGGGCGCCCTCACCAACCAATTGCTCGCGTTCAGCCGCCGCCAGCCTCTGCAAACGCGCATGGTTCATGTCAACGAGTTGGTGCTGCAGATCGAACGGCTGCTGCGCCGCTTGATTGGCGAAGACATCGAGCTCATCACCATACCGGCGGCGAGTTCCGACACGGTGGCTGGCGACCCGGGCCGGCTCGAGCAGGTCCTGATGAACCTGGCGGTCAATGCGCGCGACGCCATGCCGAATGGCGGCAAGCTGACCATCGAGACCGGCAACGCGGACCTCAGCGAAGCGGTGCTGGCGAAGCAGATCGGCGTCGAGTCCGGCCGGTTTGTAACGATCGCGATCACCGATACGGGAACCGGGATGGACGCCGAGACGCAAAGTCATTTGTTTGAGCCGTTCTTCACCACCAAGAGCGCGGCTCGCGGCACGGGGCTCGGCTTGGCAACGGCGTACGGCATCATTCGCCAGAGCGGCGGCGCGATTGGTTTCACCAGTCAGCTCGGCACCGGGACGACGGCATTCATCTATCTGCCGATGGCCGACCAGCAGACTGAAGCCGCCAGCGAAAAGACCGCGGGGGAAGTGCCGCTAACGGGAGTCGAAACGATCCTGCTGGTGGAAGACGAGACGCGCGTCCGGAAGCTGATTGTCGATGTGCTGGCCGCCCGCGGTTACCGCGTGCTGGAAGCCACTCGCGGTGCTGACGCGATCCGGCTATGCCAGCTCCACAGTTCGCAGATCGATCTTGCCGTTGTGGATGTAGTGATGCCCGAAATGAGCGGGCCGGAACTCGTGCGGCAGATTTCCCCACACGAGCCGCAGATGCGTGTTCTTTATATTTCGGGGTACACCGAAGAAGCCATGGTTCACCACGGTATCGAGCGCTCCGGAGCGGCATTCCTGCAAAAGCCGTTTATGCCAGACGCTCTGGCGCGGAAAGTACGCGAGGTTCTCGACGAGCGCAGCAACACGGCTCCGAAGCCGTGAATGCCGCTCGACTAGACCGTGGCGCACTCGTGGGCGCGCCAGTAGTTCCGTAAATATGCCGCCGCCATGCGGTCGGCGACCGACGTGTGATCGCGCATCCAGGCAGCCAAGGCTTCGATGGCTTCAAACAACGGCTGGTAGTCGCCGCTCTGCACCGCCCGTTCGAGGGCGCCGAGTCTCTCGCGCGCAGTCCGATGCTGGCGTTCATGCCAGGCGTAGGCCGGGTAGTCCGCGCCGCGCATGAGGCGCTCTTCGTGGGACAAATGTCCGTTGACCTCGGCTGCGAGCGCGCGGCGCAGGAATTCGAGCCGGGCCGGCTGCTCGCGGTCGAGCAAAGCCTGGCGTAGCTCGGCCGCGCGATCGAACATTTCCCGGTGCTGCGCGTCGATTTCCAGAACCTGAACCGCGTGTTCGTCCGTCCACTTCAAACTTCGCACGATTTCATTTTAAGATGTGGAACTCCTCCTGCCAAGCGTGGAATGCAGGCGCCTTGGCCGGGCCGGCGTGCGATAATCGCCCAATGCCGGAAGCTTGGCTACCAGTATGGGCGGCACTGAGCGATCAAGGGCTCGAGAAGCGGTTGCGTTATTACCTGTGGCTCGAAAAAATGACGCCGGCCGCGCCCCAGCCCCGTTTCAACCAACTTAGTGCCGAGGCGGAGCGCCGCGGAAAACCCGAGATTGTTGCGAGAGCGGCGCAGTGGGTTGCGCGCAGCAACACCGCGCCGCTGCTTTCGTAAGTTCAGCGCGTGCCAGGAGCTACGGGCTCATGTCCGCCGGGCCCTCCCCGATCGGCTCGGTGGAGGTGCCCAGCGCGATTGTATTGACATAGTTGGCACCGCCAATCGGGGTAATGTTGAACGACAAGGTCAGAGGCGTCTCAGACCGCAGCAGGTCATACCAGTACGAGAACTCGGACGAGGGGAGCCAGCCGGCTAAGATCGGTTGGAGCGGATTTGCCAAATTGTAGATGCCAACCACCGGCGATCCGGTCCAGGTATCCCACGTCGTCGAGAAGACCAGAAGCGCAGTTTCCACGATCCCATGCGTTTCGGGCACGCCGGCTATCTCGATAATCCGATTGCGCGTCGTGACGACGGGATTGCCGCTCCGTTGCAGTTCAAGACGAACTTTGTAGGATGCCACCAGAAAGCTGTTGCTCATAGTCCCTCCAGAAAACACTACTGTCAGCGAGTCTCAGCAATTGTGCACTTGCAAGCCAAAACGTTTCCGCAACGATCAGCCGAACCGCGTCCGCTTCCACAACATGCGGCCGGCTCCCGCGAGCAGCCCGGCGGTCGCGATCAAGATGAGGCTCGTCCAAACCCGGTCAATCGCGATCGGCTGTCTTCCCGCCATGGAAGCGAGCCAGATAAAGATCGCTAACGCGACTACGACTATTCCCAACTCCCACCCTTTTCGCTCAATTCGGTTACTGCCGAGTCCGCTGTCTCTTGCTTCAAAACCATAGCGCAAGCGCTCGCGTTCGGCGGCGTTGGACCAAGCCTCGTGTTCGCTTTCCGGAGCCACTGCCAGGCTGATCATCCAGGCGCCGGCCGCCATGATCAACGACCCGCCGGCAATCGGCAAGATCCCGGCGCCGCTCCTCTCACCGAACACCAGGACACCCCATGCCAGTCCCCAAAGTTGGTTCGTGTTCGATAGCGGAATTCCCCGGCCAATTCCGATGTACTTGACGGCGTAATTCTGGAACAGATCTCCAATCACCCAACAGAAGCCGGCGAGAAAGAGCCAGAACAGTGCCGGCTGGGCCGCGGCCAGTTGGCCGGCGAGACGCCGGGCGCCGCCCTCGAAGAACAGGGCGATCAGAAGCACGGTCCCCAGTTCGCCGAAGGTAAACATGGTGATGAAGGCGAGCGGGTTCATTCCGCTGAGGTACGCCTTGCGATACGGGATATACATCGTGCCCCAAAGCACTCCGGCGCCGAGCGCGGCGGCAATCCCGCTGGCCGCAGCCCGTTGGCCAACGGCCGTCGCCGAGGCGGTTGTCCACGCCAGCAGACAAGCCCCGATTGCGATTGTCGCTGCTCCGCCAATGACGCGAGCCGATTGGGCCCGGCCCGCGCCTCGCAGTTCTCCGAACAGCAGCCATCCCCAGAAGAGCCCAATCAGGCTGTTTGTGTTCCACAGCGGAAATGCGACGGAAAGGCCCACGTCCCGAATTGCGAACACGGTCAGGGTATTTGCAACGGCCCACAGCGCGCCGGCGAGGAGAGCCCAGACGATCAGGTGAGGCGTTCGAAGAATATCCGCGAACACGAAGCCGGTCCCCTTGAGCGCCATCGGGAGTGTCCACCGCGCCACAAAAACACCCGCCACCATGCCGAGCGAAATCAGGAAAGGAGAAAGGCCGGCGCTGACCAGCTTGATGGGCGCTTCGGCCGCGCCCAGCCACGCGCCCGCCGCCAACCCACAGATCACGCCCACCGTGTGCAGATGGCGGTCGCTCATGCGCGTGCGATGAGAAACAAGACAGCGGCGCCCAAGCCGAGCACTGCCGCGGGAATCCAGAAATGGAGATCCGTAAGCACTCTGCGCGCGACCTCGCCAGGTTTCATCTCAGGTGAGTGTAGCAGGCCCATTGACGCATCTGTAAAACCATCGGTCGAATCCAGCGCGGCCGTAGTAAATTAGCGGCTCGTCACTTAACCTGGAAAGATGGCTCGTTGGGTTCTCTTCTGCTTACCGATGATGATGCTGCAGACGGCATCTCAAGCCGCGGAATCTAATGGCGCCGTGCAACTGACGATCGTAGTGCGCGACGGCCACGGACGCGCCGTGCGCGACCTCGCAGCAGCTGATTTCACCGTTACCGAGGATGCAGCCCCCGTGGCGGTTCGCAGTGTGCGACTCGTCGATGTCAACACTCCGGATGCGGCCCCATTGGTTTCCTTGGTTTTTGATCGCATGCGTGGAGAACCGGGTCGTCTGGCGGAAGAGGCCGCCGAGAAGTTGCTATCAAGCAGCGCGGCGGGCACAGTGTTCAGCGTGTGGCTGATCGACGAGAACCTCGCACTACTCCAGAGTTTCACTCCGGACCGAGCCGCGGTCAAAGCCGCGATCCGCTCTGCTATCGCCAAAACGCCATCGATCAGCACACCGCAGGGGCCCTGGGCTACGGTTGCCACCGCCACTCTGCATACGGCGGATCGCCTGGTTCGAGAGAGCCCGTTCCGGCTGAAGGTGGCCGCGCTGATCGCAGCAGCCCAGGAGCAACGGTCTGAAACTCGCCGCAAAGCGATCGTCTATTTTTCCGCAGGTCTGCCGGTTGCGGGCCCGTCCGACGAGGGTCTTCTTAATATTGTCAGCGCGGCCACCCAGGCAAATGTCACGCTGTACACCGTGGACGCCAGCGGGCTCGCCGTCGCAAAGGCCGAGGAAAGCAGCCGCAGTCTCGCAATTTCGAACCTCAACTCCTTATCGGCGCAAGCCGTCTACCAAGCCAAGGCCAATGACCCTCGCGATTCTCCGGTGGGCCAAGATCGCGCGATCGAATCCCCGCTGAAGACCGTTGCCGAGAAGACGGGTGGCTTCAGCATATCCCGGTCTACGGACTCCCGCTGGCCGGTCCGCCGCATCGTGGAGGATCTGAGTTCTTATTACGAGCTCACTTATGTGCGAACTGCGGGTCCACCCGACAGCCGTTATCATGTCACGGCGGTCGCTGTCAGGCGCAAAGGCCTGGCCGTCGCATTTCCTTCAGGTTTTTATACTGCACCCGAGACCGCAAGCGGAGCCGCTTTGCCGTATGAACTGCCGCTATCGGACGCTTTGAGCCATGCACCCATTCTGGAATTGCCGGTGAAGATTGGCGTGTGGCGGTTTCGTTCTCCGGAACCAGCTCATCAACTCGTCGCCTTCTATTTTGAGGTTGCTGGCGACGATGTCCGGTTTCAGGAGGATGACTCGACCGGTTTGTTCGCGGCACATCTGTCCGCCCTCGCATTGGTCCGCGACAACATCGGACAGATCGCCGGCCGGTTCGGAGCCGATCGGCCGCTTGCCATCCCGGCGACGATGTTTCCGCGGGAGCGCGCGAGGCCTTTGGTCTTTCAGAAACTGCTGGAGTTGCCCCCCGGAGAATACATTCTCGAACTGGCGATCCGCGATCAGCTTGGCGGCCGCGTGCACGCCGAGAAGATTGCACTTCGGGTCGATCCGCCTTCGCCCGGACTTGCTTTGAGCGATCTTGCGCTAGTGCATCACGTGACGGCGACGTCCGGCAGCGCGTTCGATGGCGCGTTCTCTCTACCCGGCAAGTCGGTTTTCCCTTCACCCGACGCCGTGCTCCACGGCGGCAAAGAAGCGGCCGCCACGGTTTTCTTCAGGGTCTATACTGCGGGCACGGAGCCGCTCGGCCTGTCTTTCGAACTCTGGAAAGACGGCCAACGGCGTCAGAGGAAAGCGTTGCCGTCCATCGCCACCTCAGAGGACCGGTCGGCGCAGGTGATTTCGGTGGACGTCGGCAATCTTGCGGCCGGGCAATATCAGGTTCGCGTCATCGCCGAGCAGGACGGACGGAGTATCTCCCGAGATCTGGCCTTGACCATCGATCGAGACGCGGGCGCGGACAGTCTGATCTCCGGTGAACCGGAGAGCGACGAGGACGGAATCGTCCTCCGGCCGGCTCTGGAACTGCCGTCGCTTCCGCCAACCGTCGAGCAGCAGCACCTTCTCGACCAGGCCCGCATTGTCGCGCTGGGCTACTCACAGCACCTGCCGAATTTCATTTGCACGCAGGTGACGCGGCGTATGCTCGATCCCGCGGGCAAGGACCAGTGGCGGAGCATCGAAGAGACCACGGACCTCGTCACGTATTACGACCGCCAGGAGCACTATCACCGGCTTGCCCAACGCGGTGGCGTGACCGAGTTGGCATCCGACGCACCGTCGTTGAATTCGGCAGGCGAATTCGGATCTCTGCTTCATTCGATATTCGCCCCTGAATCGGAGACGCAGTTCTCGTGGTCCCGCTCCGACACCATTCGCGGGCGTGCCGTGCAAGTGTTTTCGTATCGCGTCGACTCCGCTCATTCCAAGAACCGGATCTCGTACAGCCGGGGTACGGTCCAGTCATCGATTGTCGGTTTTCGTGGACTGGTTTTCGTCGATGAGCAGAATGGGATGATCCTTCGGATCACCGAAGAGACCGATACCCTGCCCCCGGGTATGCCGGTGAGAGGCCTCTCTCTGATACTGGATTACGGTGACATTCGAGTCGGCGACCAGGTACACCTGCTTCCACTTTCGTTCACGCTCGATATCGGCCTGCGGAAGCGCATACACGCCCGAAACGAAGTCCTGTTTCGCTCGTATCAGCGCTTCACGGTTGAATCGCGGCTGGTGCCCGAGCAGTAGATGCTAACTCACGCGATTTCCGCGATGGCCGGCCGTTTCTTCCCGAAGCCGGTGGCTTGTTCGAACGCGTGCGCCATCTGCAAAACGCTGAAATCGGCTTTGTCGCGTCCGACGATCTGCAAACCCACGGGGAGCCCTTCCGGAGTAAAGCCGGCGGGCACGGACGCGGCGGGGTTTCCGGTCGCCGAAATATACCAGCACGACTTCATCCAGTCGATGTAGTTGTCAAACTTCACACCCGCAATCTCCGTGGGGTACGGCGTGTTGATATCGAACGGAGGCAACTGCGTGGTCGGCAGAATGAAGTACTCGTAGTTGTCAAGAAAGCGCTGAAAAGCTCGCCAGAGCTGTCCGTGCGCGGTCTCGGCGCGCGCCAAATCAGAACCAGTCAGCCGCAACCCTTCTTCGATTTCGCCTTTGAGCGTGTCCTTAAAAGCGTCCGGGTGCTCGCGCAGGCGCGCACCATATTCATTGGCCGAACTCCAGGCGCGCAGCATCCGGAACGAGACCTCCGCCGGCGCAAAATCCGGCTCGGCCTGTTCCACCACACACCCCAACGATTCAAAAGTTTTGCGATGGCCATCCACTACGGTCCGCACCCGTGCGTCAAACGGCACACCGCCGAGATCTTTAAACCAGGCCACTCGCACGCCTTTGAAATTCCGGTCGAGCGGCCGCGCGAAGATCGATCCCGGTTCGTTGATGGAGAGAGGCGCCCGCGGATCAGGCCCCGCCAGCGTGCTCAAGGCGAAAGCCAGGTCGGCCACCGAACGGCCGAGACAGCCGGACGTGCTGAGGGTCGACCACCCGAAAGCGGCTTTGGGGTTCGGCACGCGACCGATCGAAGGCCGGAACCCCGCCACGTTGCAAAACGCGGCCGGATTCCGCAGTGAACCGCCGGTATCGGAGCCGTCCGCCACAGGCACGAGCCCGCAAGCCAGTGCCACCGCGGCGCCGCCGGACGAGCCGCCGCACGTTTTTGTCAGATCGTAGGGATTGTGCGTGGCGCCAAACACGGTGTTGAAGGTTTGCGATCCCGCGCCAAACTCCGGCGTGTTGGTCTTTCCGATCGTGATCACACCCGCGCGGTGCAACCGTTCCACCACCAGGTCGTCTTCCTTGGGAACGTAGTCGCGATACAACGGAGAGCCATACGTGGTGCGGATGCCGCGGGTATCTCTGAGGTCCTTATGAGCGGCCGGCAGGCCGTGGAGTGCGCCCAGCTTCTCTCCGCGTGCCTGCACCTGATCGGCCTTTTCGGCTGCAGCCGCCGCCATCTCCGGCACGAGAGTCACAATCGCATTGACCTTGGGATTGACGCGCTCGATCTGCTTCAGATGCTCGGCCAGCAACTCACGCGCCGAAATCTTCTTTGCGCGGACGAGTCGGGCCATCTCGACAGCACTCAGGAAACAGACGGACGGCCCAGAGGCCTGCGCCTCCAGAACTTGCGGAAGCAGGGAAGCCGCGGCCCCGCGCAGCACTACGTCGCGACGTGTCGGTTGGTTCTCCGGCATCGGTGTGAGTCTATCACGGCGCGGTCAAGCGTCGGGTTCAAACCGGTAGCCGATATCACGCAGGGTTTGAATGTAGCGCGGCTCGATTTTGGCCCGGAGCATGGCCACGCACCGGTCGATGCTGCGAGGGGTGACGATGACGGAATGTCCCCAAACCGCATTCAGAATATCGTTGCGGGCGACGGCGCGGCCGGGCCTGCTCGCGAGGTATTTCAGGAGTTGAAACTCTTTCGCTGTCAGTTTGACCTCCACGCCGCGGCGCAGCAGCTTGTGGCCGCTTGAATCCAATTCAAAATCACCAAACTGGATTTTGCCGGCATCCATGGATTTATGCCGCCGAAGAAACGCATTCGCCCGGGCGACGAGTTCGCCGATACGAAACGGCTTGGTGATGTAGTCGTCAGCGCCCAGGTTGAGACCGAGGATGATGTCTTCCTCCTGGCCTTTGGCGGTCAACATCAGAATCGGAACATCGAGCCCGCGCTGGCGAAGCACGCGGCAAACTTCGTAGCCGTTCACGCGCGGAAGCATGAGATCGAGCAGGATCAGATCGGGCTGCGATTTCAGGGCCAGATCGACGCCGGTCTGGCCATCGCGCGCCGTCACGACTTCGAAGCCCTTGGCCCGGAACGTGTCCTGAAGGCCGCGAACTAAAGCGGGTTCATCCTCGATGATCAGGATGCGCACGGTAGCAGAACCTGGAACGCACTGCCCGCGCCCGCTTCGCTCCGGACGCGAACCATGCCGCCGTGCGCGCGCACAATGAAATCGACGATGCTCAAGCCGAGTCCGCAGCCGCCGGCCTCGCGTGCCAGGCTGCGGTCCACCTGGTAGAAGCGCCGAAAGATTCGCTTGTGCTCCCGGGCTGGGATCCCGACGCCGTTATCCTCCACCGCGAACACGACGTGGCCGGCCTCGCAGTAGGCCTGGATGGAGATCCGTTTCTGTTGACGGGTATATTTGATCGCGTTGTCCAGCAGATTTGAGAGCACCATCACCAAAGCGTCTTCGTCAGCCTGCAGCGACGGCAGGCCGGGTTTGACCTCAACTTTCAATTGGCACTCCGCGGCCTGAAGACGTTCGCGCATTGCGTTCACGGCGGCTTCCACCACGTCCGAAGGTTTCGTCTCGCGGAACGCGAACTGGTGCCGATTCCGTTCGATTCGCGAGAACGCCAGGAAATTCTCAATCACCCGGGTCAGCCGTGTGTTTTCTCCGGCGATCAGTTGCAGGTATTCGCGAGTCTTCTGCGGTTCGAGTTCGGAGTCGTCGAGGAGCGAATCGACCAGCACGCGCATCGAGGCGAGCGGAGTTTTGAGCTCATGCGAGACGGCCGCGACCAGATCCGTTTTCAGGTGCGCCAATTTCAATTGGCGGCCAAACCAGCGCCCGGCCATCATTCCGCTCAAGGCAATCGCGGCGATGACGAGGTACCCGATCCAGAAATACGTGAGAGTCCGCTGGCGAGCCAGGGTGTCCAGCGCCTTGCTGTCAGGCAGCGAAAACGAGACTTGCCATCCCGGCAGAAGGGGGCCGGCGGCCAGAGAATCTCCTGCGACGCTCGAACCGGGCGGGGCGATCCTGAACTGGACGGCCGATGAGTTCTGCTGGTCGAAGAAGGTTCGAGCGGCGGCCAGGATGGTCTCCGCCCGGTAGAGTGCAATGGCATTACCGGTCTTCGTCGTCAGCTTCCAGACTGCGGGCAGCCGGCTCGGCAACATGACTGGATCGGCTGGAGCCGTGTCGCCGGCTTCCATGAATTGCGCGCGAAGCCGCTCTGCGTCGTAAGTGGGAAACCTGACCTGGGCGATGGTCCGCAGCCGATCCATCAGGAAGAGCCGCTGCGCCGGAGGAATCGCCGTGCTGTAATCGTTCAGCCACCCCGCAAGACGGTGGACGGTGAGAATGTATCGCCGGTCATGCGGCTTCATCAATTGAAGAGCCAAAAATTGCTCGTCGGCGGCAATGAGACGGCCCTGTTCATCGCTGCCTCTGACCGCAGGGCCAGAAACGAAGTTCTCTTGAATGGCTTGGAGCGCCATCGCCTTCTGGCCGGTTGCCAGTAACGAACGCACCTCCGCCTGCGCCACTCGCGCGGCAACCGAGGTCCGATCAGGGGCGTCGGATGAGCTGCCGGCGCCCGTCGGAGCGGACTGAGCATGGATGTACACGACGGAGTCAGCCAAGCGGCGCATCACCGTGTCCGGGAAATCGGCCGGCATATCGGAAAGCTCGGCAGATCGCTTCTGCCAGAACAATTCGATGCTGTCGCGCAAGAGGTGCATCTGGCTTCGATATGCTTCCTTCAGGCTCAGGCGCGCCGCCTCTGTTTCATTTCGAGCCGCATCATTCATGAACCAGAAGACGCACGATGTCGGCGCAATCACGGCGACAAAAAGAAACAGCAACACCATCCAGGTTCGCTGGCCCCGGATCGCGTTGCCGCTTCTGCTTGCGAATGACACTTGCCGACGATACTCCTACGGAATCCGCGCCGATTGGATCAGTTGGTCGAAAGAAATCTGTAAGGCTGGAAGGTCGTCCGCGGTGGTCTTGGCGAAGAAATAGACCCGCGTATGCTCGGTGAAGACCCACGTGAGCCGTTCCGCGATATTCTGGCCGCCTTGTTTGTATTCGCCGATAGCCTGCACAGCCTGATTGCCGCCGATCGAGGTTTGCACCTCGCTTCCGGGTCTGATTTGATAATTCGGAACCCGGTGCGGCGGGAGCGAGCCCGCCCTTCTTGTAAGCAGTTGCGGCACGGTCCTGGACAACGCTCCCGGAATACTCGACGCGGGCGTGTCTACTTTCAACATGTCGACCGATGCGAAGATGGCCCGTCCCTCGGGATCCACCAGCACGGTCATCTCTTGTGGATTGCCGTCGATCGGTCTGGTAATCCCGACGGACCATCCCGAGGGCAGATCGAATTCCACGCCCGTGAGGTTGTGATGATAGTGGCCGCTATTGAGGACCCCTGCCGGCGGGGCGGGCGTCCCTGGAGAAGCCGAACGAACCCCGTACCGCTGCAACGCCAGAGCCACTTTCGATCCTCGCAGTAGCTGCTGTTGGTCCGGGTAGTTTTGCGCGAGTCTCTGATACTCCGCCGCAGCGGTGGGCAAGTCGCCCTTCTGCAGAAATGTCTCCGCCAGCCGGTACTGGGCTTGTGCGGCAAGCTCAGAGTGTCCGGCGGAGTTCACGATCTGCCGGTAGATCGAAATAGCCTCATCCAGATTACCGGTCGTCTCCTGGTCATAGATGCCGCTTTGGAGCAACTCGGTTGCCGTCTGGGCAAAGCCAGGCGCGGCGAGCAGCAGGGCCGCAGCGGGTAGGAACGCGAGTTTCATATGTCCTCCTCTCAGCCGGACTTTCCAAATCCGGCTAAGTAAAAGGCTACAGGACATATGTTACCGAATTGTTACCGAAATGCCCTTTGTTCTGCCGAGGCTGCGGCCAGGTCACTCGGCCTTGAAGATATCCCGGATTCGGCGCGGGCTATAGCGGATTTCCGAGAAAGTCGCCGTTGCGTGCTGCCCGACCGGCGATTGCGAGCCGAAGCCGACGCGCACGTCGGGAGCGAAGCCCAACGTGAACGCGCGAATCAATTTCCAGGAAATCCCATCAGGCGAGGCATAGAACGCGAATGCCGGCCCGATCTTGCCGACGCGAAACCAGATCGAACTGCCGGCTACCGGAGACGAGTTGCAGTCGTCTGAGACGCCCCGCGTCACTACGCTCACGATTGTCGGCTCGCCCCAGACTGACATTTCGAGCGCGAACTTTGCCCAGGTTGTGTCGTTCGCGTAGACCATCAGCATGCCCGCGTCCCACTGCGCTTGAAATTCGACGTTCATCTTGGCAGTAAGGACAAAATCCGGCTCGGGCCGGAAGAGCAGCAGCGGGGCATTGCTGCTGGATTTCCCGTCCATCGGAGAAATGTACCAATCCGTAGATGGCCCGGCGACTATCGATAGGCGGCCGTCATCCATGTTCGACGTGACCGGCGCGTTTTTCCATTCGGTGGAACCCGGCATGTCGTCCAGTGAGTGGATCTTCAGCTCGGCCGCTAGCAGCGCGCATCCCGATACAAACGCAAGTACAGCGAGCTGGGGTATGCATCTGCTCATAAACAACTCGCGCAGTCATTGGGCGGGCTCTCTACTCGCCCGGGCCGCAGCCACACGTCTCACCCTGGCGCCAGGTGGTCTGCAACTTCTCCCAGGCTCCCTCGCTCAGCGGCGGGGGACTGGCGATCGGCTCCACTTCGAAGCATCGGTTGCGCAGGTAGCAGTCGAGTTTCTCGCGCATCGCGAGCCGTGCCCGGTGCAGCCGCGTCTTGACCGCCTCGGTGGTCAGGTCCAGAATTTGCGCGGTCTCTTCGGTCGAGAGCTGTTCGATATCCCGCAGCAGTACCACACACCGGTAGGCGGGCTGCAGTTCGGTGATCACCTGGTGCAGCACGGCACGCACTTCGGCGCGCTGCAGCTCATCCTCCGGAAGCGCCGTCGAATCGGTGATTTCCTGCGCCGGCGTCAACTCATCTACCGAAAGCTCGTGTTCCGGTGCGAAAACACTTTTGCGCCGCTGCATCAGGCACGCGTTCTTGGCGATCCGGAAGACCCAGGCCCGGACGTGCTCCGGTTCCCGCAGGTGGTCGAAATTTTGAAACACCTTCAGCAGGGTTTCCTGCGCGACCTCCTCGGCATCCTCCGGGTGGCCGCACATCATGAGGCTGTAATGGAAAATTTTCGAGCGGAAGTGCTCGACGAATCGCTCGAACGATTCCGGCTCACCGGCGGCCAACGCGCGGGCGAGTTCGACTTCGCCTTGCCTGTCCAAGCTACGATTGTAGCGCCGCGCACCGAATTACTGTCTCAATCTGCGGCGTATTCAACAAGGTGTTATGAATCAGGCATTTCTCGACGGCGCGACGGATTCCCTCCTCGTGTCGCGCGTCGGAGCAGGGCGAGATTATCTCGATCCGAAATGACCCCAATCGCGCCGGCTGCTTGGCTTTTTCAGCCGCCACTTTGACCTCGAGCCCCGCGCACGACAACCCGTGAGCGTTGAAATATTGGGCGACATAGAAGCCCGCACAGGTGCCGAGCGAAATCAGCAGGAATTCGGGGGGTGTCATCCCCTCGTCGTAGCCGCCATTGTCGATCGGCTGATCGCAGATCACCTTATGTCCGCGGGCTTCTGCTTCGAACTGGACTTCGCCCAAATGCCGAACCGTAATTTCCATAGTCACTAATAAAGATGCAGGTTCTGGCCCAAGGTGACACAGTCACCTTTTTCAGCTACTTGCATCTTCTTTGGCGATGCACAAAGTCGTTTTGGTTCTAGGCGCAGCGACAGTCTGGGCGCAGGAACCGCTGGCCGTCCGCGACGCCGTCCGGCTGGCGCTGCAGGCTAATCCAACGGTGGTGGCCGCCTCGGAATCTGTTCAGGCGGCCCAGAGCCGGTTGGATCAGGCGCGTGCCGGAAAGCTCCCGAAGCTGAACTACTCCGAGTCGTTCACCCGCAGCGATAATCCGGTGTTTGTTTTTGGCTCGCTGCTGACGCAGCATCAGTTCGGAGAGCAGAATTTCGCCATCGGTGCGCTCAACCAGCCGGACGCGTTGAATAACTTTCAATCGCAATTGATTCTAGACCAGCCGCTCTACGATGCCGGCGAAACCAGGCACGCGCTGAAGGCGGCGAACCTGGGCCGCGACCTCTCTCAAGAGGACGCGCGCAACGTCCGCATGAAGACGATTGCCGGCGCCGCGCGCGCATACTACGACACGGTGCTGGCGGCCGAGAGCCTCAAAACGGCGGAGCAGGCGGTGCGGTCGGCCGAAGCCGATCTGGGCCGCGCCGAAAACGTCCGAGCCGCCGGGTTGTCGACCGATGTCGACGTACTCTCGATTCGCGTGCACCTCGCCAACGTGACCGAACAGCGTATCCGCCGCGCGGCCGATCTCGACGTCGCGCGCGCCGCACTGAACGACGCGCTGGGGCTTTCGCTCGACACTCCGCACATCCTGACGACGGTACTGACCCCTGCCGATCTCCCGGAGATGGAACTGGCCGGACTCGAGCGCGATGCCGCGCGCGACCGCCCCGAGATCCGGGAGAGTCATCTCGCCGCCAGTCTCGCGCAGACGCAGGCCGATGCCGCCCGGTCGGCGCTGCTGCCGCAAGTGAGCTTCCGGTCGATGGTGGAAGCCGACCGGCAGCGATTTGTGACGCGCGGCGGAGCCAACTGGCTGGCTTCTGTTTCTTTGCGGTGGAACCTGTTCAACGGCTTTTCCGATAAATCGCGCATCGAAGAGGCCAGCCATTTTCTGCGGCGCGCCGAAGCCGAATCGCAGCGCGCCGATTCGGCGGTGCGGCTCCAGGCACGGCGGGCGTATGCGGACTTGCGCGCCGCCGAGCAGCGAATCGAAGTGGCGCGCGCGGCGGTGGCCGAAGCTCAGGAGAGCCTGCGGATTACTCAGAACCGCTACGAAGCCGGAATGAGCAACGTGACCGACTTGCTACGCAACGAGACCGCGGTGCTTGAAAGCAATACGCGATATCTGGCCGCGGTGCACGATCAGCGGGTGGCGGCGTTGATGGTGGAATTCGCGGCGGGGCGCCTCGCTGCCGATTCGGAGGTTCTTAATTAATGAAGACAGCACTTCTTCTGATACCGGTAGTCTTGCTGGCCTCCTGCGGCCGTGAAGAAGGGGCTCCCAAGCTCTCGAAGAAGGCGGCCGTTGCCGTCAACACGGCAACCGCGTCGCTTCAAAGCTGGCCCGATCTCTACGAGGCCACAGGTACGGTGCGCGCGCGCACCACCGCCGTGATCGCCAGCAAGGTGATGGGCTATGTCCAGCAGGTCTCGGTGCAGGTCGGAGACCGCGTGCGTGAGGGACAACCGCTGGTCACGCTCGACGCGCGGGATCTCGAAGCCAATCTGCGTCGTGCGGAAGCGGGGCGCGTGGAGGCCGTCAGCGCGCTGCCGGAGGTCGAGAACGGAATCGCCGCGGCCAAGGCGAACTATGAGCTGGCGCAGGCCACCTTCCACCGGATCGACGACCTGGCTTCCAAGAAATCCGTCTCCAACCAGGAGTTCGATGAAGCGTCCGCGCGGCTGAAGGCCGCCCAGGCCAACTATGACATAGCGCAAGCCAAGCGCGAGCAGCTTCAGTCCAAAATCGCCCAAGCCGAGCAGGAGCAGCGTGCGGCGCGGATCATGCGCGACTACGCTGCCATCGCGGCGCCGTTCGCGGGAGTGGTCACCGCGAAATCAGTCGAGCCCGGAAACTTGGCGTCGCCCGGCGCGCCGCTGCTGACCATCGAACGTGAAGGCGCCTATCGTCTGGAGGCCGAGGTCGACGAATCGAAGTTGCCGGCGGTGCGTGCCGGCCACAGCGTCAAGGTGACTCTCGACGCGCTTGGCCGGGCATTCGATGCGCGCGTCTCCGAGATCGTGCCGTCGGTGGACGCGGTGTCGCGCGCGTATACGGTGAAGATCGATTTGCCGGCCGTGGCGCAGATGCGCTCGGGGCTATTTGGCAAGGCTTCGTTTCCACTGGGCAGCCGGCAAGCATTGGCTATTCCTTCCCAGGCGCTGCAACAGAACGGTCAGCTCCAATCCGTTTTCGTCGTGGCCAATGGAGAAGCGCGCACGCGGCTGATCACAGCCGGGCGGCACTTCGACAATGCGGTGGAAGTGCTGTCCGGATTGAGTGCCGGTGAGAGTGTAGTGGTCGCGGCGCCTCCGGCGCTGGCGGACGGCGATTGCGTGGAGGTGCGTCCGTGAAGCGCCTCGGTCCGGCGGGCCGGTTCGCGCAAGTCTGGATCTCGTCGAAACTCACACCTCTGATCGTCACTGCCGCGCTGCTCATCGGCGCATTTGCCGTGTGGAAATTGCCGCGTGAAGAAGAGCCGCAGATCATCGTGCCGATGATCGACGTCATGGTGGCGATGCCGGGCGCCTCGGCGCGCGAAGTCGAAGAGCGCGTCACCAAGCCGATGGAAAAGCTGCTGTGGGAGATCCCCGGAGTCGAGTATATCTATTCCACCTCCAGTCCCGGCCAATCGCTCGCGATCGTGCGCTTTTACGTTGGGCAGGACGAAGAAAAGAGCATCGTTCGGCTCAATCAAAAGCTCTACGCAAACTTCGACCTGATCCCTCCCGGCGCGTCGCAGCCCCTGGTGAAGCCGCGCTCCATCGACGATGTGCCGATCCTGGCGCTGACTCTCTCCAGCAAGCGCTACGGCGATTTCGAGCTGCGCCGCATCGCCGCGCAAGCCGATGACGCCGTCAAGCAGGTGACCGATGTTTCCGCTGTGACCCTGATTGGCGGCGAGCGGCGCCAGGTGCGCGTCACCATTGACCAAGCCCGGCTCGCCGCGTACAACCTGGCGCCGCTTCAAGTGGCGCAAGCGCTCGGAGTCGAAAACCGGCGCCTCGATTCCGGCCGGTTCGTGCGGCTCAATCGCGAATACCTGCTCGAAACCGGCGAGTTTCTGCGCACCGCCCAGGATGTCAGCAGCGTGGTGGTCGGGGTCGCCAATGGGAAGCCTGTTTTCGTGGGCAATGTGGCGGAGGTGAGCGACGGCGGCCAGGAGCCGGTCGAATACGTGCGCATGGTGCGCGCTGCCGATCGCCAGTTTCTTCCCGCCGTCA
>Ga0335079_10002396_pt1 | contig 21647 bp, 22 predicted proteins | sample Lox_Sample_33_FD_206719 | JGI IMG/M metagenome (GOLD analysis project Ga0335079, IMG submission 206719) | Soil microbial communities from Loxahatchee National Wildlife Refuge, Florida, United States - Lox_Sample_3.3 | ecosystem: Environmental > Terrestrial > Soil > Wetlands | place: USA... | reverse complement strand
CCTGTTCGAACATCCCCGAGGATCCGAAGCACATCAGGTAGGCCTTGTAGGACGCAGCTTTGTAATCCGCAGGGGCGTCCCGGTCGACACAGAACCAGGAGTAGACCTCGGTCTCGGTCGCGCTCACCGGCTGCCAGAGGCGCATGGAGATGAATGGGGCGACCAGCCCGTCGGCATTGACGATGGGCCAGTTGTGGACGAACGAAAGATTGGGGAGCAGCGTCGCCGCGGACGGCATGAAGCCAGAGCTGCCGACCATCGCCCGATGATCGGGATCCCAAACCGCCTGCATCCTCGCGATCATCTCGTCCGGGTAACCGATGGACAGGAGGTTCTCTCGGAAATCTGCGGTCGGGAGCTTGTACGTCGTGCCGCCACCCGTGCCGGCGAAGTACAGAGCGCCCTCCTTTCGCTTGCGCGCCTTCGGGGCGGCGAACAGGTTGATGTCCACGACGCTGGCGTGGGTGTGGGGCGTGTGGTACGTGTCGCCCGCGAAGTTCTCTGCGCCGATCTTCCAGTTCGCCTTTACCCGGAATCGCTGAGGCCCACGGATCTCCGCTCCCGCTTCCGATTGGCGCAGATAGAAGTCCAGATAGAACTGGAACCCGCCGAGGTACGTCGCGAGCTCGGGGGCCGACGGATCGAGTGACGCGAAGATCAGCCCAGCGTAGGTGTCGACCTTTGGTGGGGAGAGCAAAGACACGCCGCTGCGCGCGAGCCCGGCGTCCCCACCATACGCGTCTCCGTGGAACGGGACGCCCGTCAGCTCGCCGGTGTTTCGGTAGGTCCAGGCGTGGTAAGGACACCGGAAGTGAGACGCGTTGCCGAGCTCGGAACGACATACCTGCATACCACGATGGAGGCACATGTTGAACAACACCCGGATCTCGGCGTGTTCGTCGCGGGTGACGATGAACGAATCGTCGACGATGCGTCGCACGACGTAGTCGCCCGGCTCCGGGATCTCCGATTCGTGTGCAAGGAACATCCAGGCGCGCGCAAACACCCGTTGCTTCTCGAGCTCGAAGATCTCGCCGTCGCTGTACACGACGGCGGGGATCATGCCGTGGCGTACGTCATCGAGGATTCCTTGGATATCGCGGGGCATTGCGGTCCTCCCGTCACCCTGCTCGTCGTGTGAAATAGTCCTTGTTGATCTGTCCATACCTGGCCTGCTCCGCTGAGAGCTCTTGCTCAGCGACCGGCGCCGCGACGGGGCAGGCTTCGACGCAGGCGTCGCAATCGATCCACTCCTCGGGATCGATGTACAGCTGAGGCGCATCTGCGAAGTCCGGTTCGTCCACGGTTGGATGGATACAGTCGACCGGGCAGACCGCGACGCAGGACGTGTCCTTCGTTCCGATGCAGGCGTCTGTAATCACGTATGGCATGACACAGTCCTTAAGACGACCCCCGATGCTAGCCCGGCTCACCCATAGCGCAAATACGAACTTCTGTCTAATCGATCTGTCTCTGGCTATGGGTCAACGGTGGGGCGCAAGCTGAGTTGCCCGCGCCCCACGGCGGCGGGCCTAGTAGCCCCTGGTCTCGGTGATCGGCGAGCCGAGAAGCTGCCATGTCGTCCCGTTGAATCGGGCGACATACATCGTCTGGATCGGATATCCGTGAGTCGTGTTGATCTCGACTCCGGGCAGCAGAACGCCCTCCGGTACGTTCAGGGTCCGGACGGCCTGCATCAGTGATGCTCGAGTCGGGTGTTTCATCGCTTTCAGCGCAGCGATCATCGCCTGAGCGACGATCCAGCCTTCCTCGACGTTGAAGTCGTCGGGATTGGCCTTGGGGGTGTACTGCTTCACCGCCCTCAGGTACTCCTGCACCGACGCGTCGCGAGCCCACCGTGGATCGGTGGGATCCTTCGAATAGTCGACCGAGATGATGCCCGTGCTGTTCTGTAGGCCGGCCGGCTCCAGCACCTGCGTTTTTGATGCGTCCGGCACAGGGATGATGTGCAGCGGCTTCCATCCAAGCGACGCGGCCTGCTTGATCGCCTGGATCGTGAACTGCGCCGTCGAAAAGTCGACGAACACCTGCGCCTTCGATGCCGCAAGGTTTGAGACCTGCGTGTCGACCGTCGGGTCGGTGACCACGTAGTCCTGCTTCGCGATCACCTTCAGACCGCTCCCCGCGATCGCATGGAGAAATCCGCCGAGGTAGTCCTGGCCGAACTCGTCATTCTGGTAGAGGATCGCGATCGTGGCGTGCGGCATGACGCGCTCGAGGTAGTGCGCGTAGATCCTCGCTTCGGCAACGAAGCTCGGGAGGCCACCGATTGTCCATGGATGGGCCTTGATGTCAGCCCCCCAGTTCGACGCGCCGCTGATCAGAAAGAGGTCGGGAACCCCCGCCTGGTTGATGTAGTCCCAGTCCGCGAAGTTCGTCGGCGTGCCCGCCGACCCCAAGATCGCGAACACGTGATCCTGCTCGATCAGCTGATGCGCGTCCTGCAGGGCCCGCGCAGGGTCATACCCGTCGTCGAGTGCGGTGTACTTGATCTTCCGACCGCTCACGCCGCCGCCGGCGTTGGCTGCATCGAACGCCGCTTGGACGCCGTAGACGAGTGTCGAATACGCGGCAGCGGGTCCACTGAATGGGTAGGACCCTCCAAGCGTCACGCTTGTCTTGGAGATCCCGGGGTCCGCGCTCCCGCCGCCGCCGGTAGCCGCTGGCGCGGCCCCAGTCGCGGTTCCCGATCCACAGCCGGCGACCGCGGTCGCAAGCGCTGCCAGCAGCGGCACGACGGCCGCCACAGTGCGTACTTTCATTACTCCCTCCTTTTCAGGGCAGTCGCTGTTCGAGCCGCCCTGCTCGCCGTTTGAATGCTCCAGGGGTGACGCTCGCGGCGGCTTTCATCCGCCGAGCAGCTCCGACAACACCATCGGGCATCACGTAGATGCAGACGATCAGGGCCGCTCCATAGATCGCGCCGGTCAGAGCCTCGTCTACCTTTGCCGCATAGACGGGAAGGAACTCGATCGCCAGTCCGCCGATGATCGCACCGGCGATCGAGCGCCGCCCGCCGACTACGACAGCCGCAAGGAACCAGACCGACAGGGTCAGCGTGAAGGAATCGGGTGACACAAACCCGACGGCGAATACGTATAGGGATCCGCCGATGCCGGCATACATTGCGCTCCAAGCGAACAGGCGCGTTTTGGTCCGTGTGACGTTTACCCCAACGGCGCCCGCGGTGAGCTCGTTGTCATTCAACGCGACCACCGACCGCCCCACCTGCGAGCGAACGAGCCTCCCAGCTCCGATGAAGAGCACGGCGGCGACGGCCAGGCACAGCAGGTATACGAACTGCACCTGTGACAATCCGAGCCATGTGGGCGCCTGTGGCTGGTTGACTGTGAGGCCGTCGACGCCTCCTGTGATCGTGAATCGGCTGACGAGCGGCGTCACCGCAACAGCAAGCGTCAGCGTGACCAACCCGAGGTAGATGCCGCGCAGGCGGAGCGCTGGGAGACCGAAGAGGTACCCAGCAATGAACGAGGCCACTCCGGTCAACGGAATCGTCGCGATCACAGGAACCACGTTGTGGCTCAGCAGGACCGCGGTGAGATACGCCCCGATCGCAAAGAACGCACCGTGCCCAAGAGATATCTGCCCGCCGTAGCCGATGAGCAGATTCAGACCGAGTGTCGCCACGGCATAGGCGATGACGAGCGTCAGCTCGGAGACGGTGTACCCCGAATAGACAAAGGGAATGAACGCGGCGACGGTGAGGACGGCGGCGATCCGAAGCGGCCCCCGGGTTCCGGGCGGGAGGCTCAGCGCTGCCACCTTGGACCGGGGTCTGACGTTCGCGGCGCTCACACCCGCACCACCTCTCGGGAACCGAATAAACCAGTGGGCCGGATGAGCAGAACCACCGTGATGATCGCCAGCGGCACGAGGATCTCCAGGTCGCCTCCGATGAAGCCGACATAGGTACCTGCGAGGTTCTGCGCCACGCCGATGATCCAGCCGCCGATGAGGGCACCCACCGGACTGTCCAGTCCACCGAGCGCGGCCGCTGCGAACGCGTATATGAGGACGGAGCTCATCGTGTTGACGTTGAGGAACAGGGCCGGTGCGACGAGCGCTCCGGCGACTGCTCCGAGAACGGCGGCCACGCCCCAGCCGAACATCAGCATTCGATCGACCGGAACGCCAGCGAGGCGGCTGGAGTCCGGGCCCTGGGCGGCCGCCCGCATCGCTAGCCCCAGGTCGGTCCGCTGGAAGAACGCGTATAGGATTGCGGCGACGGCTACCAGAACGCCAACGGTCCCCACTGATTGAGCCGTGAGATGTGCCCCGCCCACACTCAGGCGTGAGGTCGAGAACACAGATGGGAAGCTGTGACTGTCGAAGCCCCAGATCCAGCCGTCGGCGCTGTTGAACAGGAAGTAGAGGCCCACCGTCAAGATCACGATGGTCAGCGCGTCAGACCCCTCGGTCGGCCTCAACACGACGCGCTCGACGAGCATGCCGCCGATGAACGCGATGACGAAGGTGAGGCCGAGCGCAGCCGCTAGCGGGAGTCCGGCCTGGAGCAGTCCCCAAGCGATGAAGGTTGAGCATGTGGCCATCTCGCCTTGGGCGAAGTTCACAACGCCCGTTGCTCGATAGATGAGCACGAGCGCAAGCGCCAGCGCGGCGTAGATCGAGCCATCGGCGAGCCCATCTACGATGGTCTGTAGGAGTCGTGCCATCTCGCCGCCGCTTCTCAATAGCCGAGGTAGGAACGACGCAGTTCGTCATCTGCCCGGACGGCCGCGGCGTCGCCGTCGAGTGCGATCCTTCCGGCTTCGAGCACGAACGCTCGTTGCGCAAACTCCAGAACGAGGTTCGCGTTCTGCTCGACGATCAGCATCGACACGCCCTCCCGGTCGTGCACGTCCCTCAGCACTTCGAACAGCGCGCGCGTAACCTTTGGTGCCAGCCCGAGCGACGGCTCGTCGAGCAGGATCAGGCGCGGGCGGAGCATGAGTGCCCGGCCGATCGCCAGCATCTGCTGCTCGCCTCCACTCAGCGTTGCGGCCTGCTGCCTGCGGCGGTCGGCGAGCGCCGGGAAGTACGCGAAGCAGCGCTCGAGGTCAGACCGCCGACCGGCGCGGTCCGAGCGCGTGTAAGCGCCGATCCGTAGGTTCTCCTCGACGGTAAACCCCCTCAACGTGCCTCGGCCCTCGGGCACGTGCGCGACCCCGAGCTTGGCGATTCGTTCAGGCGATCGTCCGGTGATGGATCGGCCGTCCAGCAGCACCTTCCCGTGGCCGCGGATCATGCCGCTGATCGCGCGAAGCGTCGTCGTCTTGCCGGCGCCGTTAGGCCCAAGGAGGGCCGCGACTTCGCCGCTCCCCACTCGGACGCTGATGCCGTGCAGCACCTGCGCCGGGCCGTAGCCGGCTCGGAGCTCGCCCACGTCGAGCAACGACCCCGTCATGCTGCCGCCCCGAGGTAGGCCTCGATGACCGCCTGGTTACGCTGCACCTCGCCTGGGGTGCCCTCAGCGATCTTGCGGCCAAAGTCGAGTACGACGATCCGACCGCAGACGGACATGACCAGCCCCATGTGATGCTCGACGAGCAGGATGGTGAGTGCCAGATCGTCCTGGAGACCCGTGATTAGCTGGGCGAGCTGATCCACTTCGCCGTGACTGAGGCCGCCGGCTGGCTCGTCCAGCAGCAGCAGCCGCGGCCGGGCGATCAATGCTCGCGCGAGCTCTACGCGCTTGAGCGTTCCGAACGGCAACCCGCGTGCTTCGTGGTCGGCGACGGAGGTCAGTTCGAGGCGCTCGAGTGCCTCGTCGGCCTGGCCCCGGACGGCGCGCTCCCGCCTTCGTCCGATGCCGAGGGCGGCGGCGGCGAAGGACCGTCCGCAACCGGAGCCGAGCATGACGTTCTCGCGCACCGTCAGGGAGGGGAAGAGGCCGAGATTCTGGAACGTCCTCGTGATGCCGAGGGGCGGCACCTCATGTGGTGGGAGCGCCAGGAGGTCGCGGCCGTCGAACGTCACCGACCCCGACGTCGGCGAGTAGAGCCTGCTGACACAGTTGAACAGGGACGTCTTGCCCGCGCCGTTGGGTCCGATCAGGCCACAGATCTCGCCTTGGCGCACGCCCATCGAGACGTCGTCGAGCGCCACGATGCCGCCGAACCGGATGGCGACGTTCGCGACCGCGAGCAGCTCGCGGCCGGGCGTGGCTGGGATGTGCGGGCGCGAACGCGCACACGTAACGATCGGCGCGGACGACCCAGGGTCGGCCGCATCCGCCGCACTGCTCATGAACTCTCCTCGTCCTTGGGCGAATGCCGCGTCAACCGTCAGCGGCTTAGAGGCCCGATGTGCACTGTCACTCTAGGCACCGGTGCCTCATACGGCAAATACGATTACGCGACGTTTCCATACGCGGCTGGATATGGGAGAAGTGCATGTGGCAACGCCCCGGTGTCACCGCGGCACAAGGCAGTTGTCTTCGGGGTTACGCGACCGCCAGCCGCGTATCGCGAAGAGCCACCCCGGCGCTGAGAGTCACGCCGGCGAGGTGTCATGGACGTCGGCGGGCTCGCCCGAGTGCGGCAGGCATTGTCCCCGCGACGACGCGGTTGGTGATGGTGCCGATGCCATCAACGGTCATGGTCACCTCGTCGCCGGGTTGCAGCGGAGGTGGGTCGAGCGCTCCGCGCAAGCCCCACAGCTCCTTGAGGCACCCGGCACCGCAGGTCCCGGAGCCGATCACGTCGCCGGGAACGAGCCACGCCCCTCGCGAGGCATACACCAGCATTTGTTCGAATGACCACCCGAGGTTGGCGAGCGAGTCTGAGCCGACGACGTCGCCGTTCAGCCAGACGCTCATCGTCAGGTCGAGACGGCCGTCGCCGGTTCGGTGAGCCTCTAGCTCGTCCGCGGTGACAAGCCATGGTCCGAGCGTTGTCGCGAAGTCCTTGCCCTTGGCCCAGCCCATGCCCAGGCGGCGGTCGGTGTCGAGCAGGTCGCGCGCGGACCAGTCGTTGAGGACCGTGTAGCCGGCGATGTGGCGCCGAGCGGACGCAAGCGTTAGGTCCCTGGCCGCGCTGCCGATCACGGCGGCGACCTCGAGCTCGAAGTCGAGACGCTGCGCGCCCGGTGGAATCTCGATGTCGTCGCCGGTGGCGAAGATCGCGTTGGGGTTCGAGAAGTAGAAGCCGGGCGCCTCGTACCACGCCTCGGGAACGCCCGCTCGTTCGCCGTTGGCGCGGAGCATCGCCTCGATGTGCTGCTCGAACCCGACGAAGTCGCGAACTGTCGGCGGGCGCAGCGGCGGCCGGAGGCGCACGTCTGCCAAGGGTACGGGCTGCCCGACCTCATCCACGAGCGACGCGCGGCGTGCGGGATCCGCCCGGAGGAACGTGAGCGCGTCGATTCCCGCAGGTAGCGGTCGCACAGCGTCGCCTTCGACAAGCCCCGCGTGCTCGCCGCCGTGGTGGTCAAACGTTGCGAGCTTCATCTGGAGCGCTCCTGCGCGCGGATCCATTCGGCCATTCGCTCGAAGCGCTCGAGGGCTGTCAGCACCGGCCGGGTCGGGTCGAGCTCCCGGTAGACCGCCTCGACGTTGACCGCGATTCGCTCTAGGTCCGTCCAATCGGCGAACTCGGTGAGGTCGATGTCGAGCGCCGCCTCCCGAGCAGTCATGCCCGCCTCGTATCGGACGGTCGCCTCGCCAACGACGTGTCGGAGGTACCGCCGCACTGCGTGCACTCCTGCGGGACCGGTGATCGGTCCGTGCCCTGGGACGTAGACCCGAGCGTTCATCGACAGAAGAGCGTCGCATGCCCGCATCCAGTTGGAAGCCGGACCCCGTGAGATCAGCGGCGTGCCGCCGATGAACAGGAGATCGCCGGTGAAGACCACACCCGCGTCGGGCACGTGGACGACTGTGTCTCCCCGGGTGTGAGCAGGTCCGAGTTCGAGCAGCTGCAACGGTCGGTCACCGACGGTCAGCGACAAGCTGTCGCTGAACGTTCTGTCGGGGAGCCGCTGCTCGATCCCGTTGAAGTCGAAGTCGCCGAAGATGCGTTGGAGAAACGGGGTGACCAGCGGGCCGAGGTCAGTGCGCATCAAGGCTGCCAGTCGCTCCGGGGGCGTCTCTTGCATGTCGAGGACCGCGGCCGCGGACGCGTAGATGGTGGTGCTGGTCGGCAGCAACTGGTTGCCGAAGCAGTGATCACCGTTGCCATGCGTGTTGACGACGGTGTCGATCGGCCTGGTTCGGGTGATCGCTCGCATCGCGTCGAGCATCGTCCTCGTGAGGCCGAGGTCGAACAGAGTATCGACCAGCATCGAGCTGCCCGCGCCGGTGATAAGGCCCGCGTTGCTCCAGCCCCAACCGCCGTCGGCCTGAACGTAGGCGAACAGGCCCTCGCCTAGCTCGTGCAGATCGGCTCGGCTCATCGCTCGCCCTCGCGCATGGCGCGTGCAGCCTGACTGACGGCGCGAAAGATGCCGACATAGCCGGTGCACCGGCAGAGGTTTCCAGCGAGGGCCTTTCGTATCTGATCCTCGGACGGGTCGGGAGTCTCGCGTAGAAGCGCCAGAGAAGACATGATCATCCCGGGTGTGCAGAACCCGCATTGAAGTGCTTGTGTCTCGTCGAACGCGCGCTGCAGGGGGTGCGGCCCGTCGTCCACGCCGGCGAGCGATTCGATCGTCCGCACCTCGCCGCCATCGACCTCGCCTGCCAGCACGCAGCAGGCCTTCACGATCGCACCGTCGAGTTCGACCGTGCATGCGCCACAGTTGCCGGTGAGGCAACCGACGTGAGTGCCGGTGAGCCGTAGGTGTTCACGCACGAGCGCCACCAGCGTGACCCGCGTGTCGACCGCGAGTTCATGGAGAGTTTGGTTCACGGTGACGCACACTCTTACCTGCGCCATGGGGCCTCCCGCGCCGTCTTCTCGCGTGTCAGCGCGCTCAACGCGACGCGGCGTGCCAAAACTCCGGCGAGCGCCTGACGGTACTCGCTGGATGCCATGTGATCATCTGTCGCGCCGACACAGGCGGCCCTCGTCGCCGCGGCAAGTGCGTCGAGGGCATCTTTGTCGCCCGCTCGGCGGAGTGGCAGCGGAATCTCGACCACGACCGGCCGGTGCGTCGCGCCGCCGATCGCCACACGACCGCCATCGTCAGTGAGTAGTGCGGCTGCGTTGACCGTGGAGTAGTTGCCCTGGATCCGCGAGTACCGCAGATAAGCCATCCGCGCACCGGGATGATGCGGTACCAGCACAGCGGTTACCAGCTCGGCGGCGTGCGCGAGTGTGCTTCTTGTGCCGATCACGAACTCGCTGGCGGCGACTCGCCGATCGCCCTCGGGTCCTCGCAGGACCACCTCGGCCCCGATCGATGCCAAGACCGTCGCCGCATCAGCGCCGGGGTGTGCGTTGGCGAGGCTGCCCCCGATCGTTCCGCGGTTCCGGACCTGGACGTCGCCGAGTCCTCCTGCCGCGTCGCCCAGCGAGGGCGCGCAGCGTGCGACCGATCCGTCGCTCGCGAGCATCCTGTGGGTGATCATTGCCCCGATGCGCAGGTAGGGCCCGTCGTGGCTGACCTCGCGCAGTCCGGCGACCTTGGACAGCGACACGATCACATTCGGGCGCTTGGTACCGAGATGCAAATCCGGCAGGAGGCTCATGCCGCCCGCTAACGGCAATCCGCGGCCGTTCGTCGCCGCGAGAAGCTCGATCGCCTCGTCGACCCGAGCGGGTTTCAGATATTCGAGCTCCCCGATCTGCATCAGATCGGCCGGGCCGCCTGAATTGCGTGCCAGACCCGCGATGGGGTATATGGGGGGCCGCCTAGCTGTACGTTCAGACCGCTGAGCGCGTCTTCGATGGCACCTGCGATGGCGCCGGCGGGTGCGCTCAGCCCGGACTCTCCGACGCCTTTCGCGCCGAGATGGGTAAACGGCGAGGGCGAGACGTGATGGGCGAACTCGACCTGTATCGCCTCCTTCGCGCTGGGGATCGTGTAATGCATGAACGACTCCGATAGCGGATGCCCTCTGTCGTCGAACGCCACGAACTCATACAACGCCGAGCCCAGTCCCTGGATCACCGCGCCCTGCAACTGTGCTTCGGCGAGCAGTGGGTTGATGATGGTGCCGGCATCGTGAACGAGGATGTAGCGCAGGACCTTCACCACGCCTGTGTCCTCGTCGACCTCGACGACGCAGGCAGCGCTCGCGTTGGACCAGTTGGGGTAGGTGCTGTAGCGACCCTGCGTCTCCGGCTGATGGAACACGTTCTCGATTCGCTTGTAACGGATCGTCTCGAGTCCCGGCTCGAGACCGTTCATGTGGGCGCCGTGGGGGTTGAGGTGGACCTCGGTGGTGACAGCGCTCAGCGGCAGGCCCGCGTCGGGACTCCCGGCAACCCACACCCTTCCGCGCTCGATCAGAACATCTGCCTCGGCGGCTTCGAGCATGCTTGCGGCGACAGCGGTCAGCTTCGCGCGCAACTCGCCGGCCGCCAACGCGACCGCACCGCCACCCGAGGTGACGGCGCGGGAGCTGAAGTTCCCGGAGCCCTGCGGACAGAGGTCGGTGTCGCCCTGGACGATCCTGACGCTCTCGATCGCGCAGCCGAGCCCGTCCGCAACGATCTGAGCAAGCCCGGTCTCGTTGCCGGTGCCGGGCGAGGTAACTCCGGTGAAGAGGGTCACGTCGCCGCTCGCGGCGACGCGCAGGTGGGCCCCCTCTACTCCTGACATCAGCGTGTTGACGGCCGCCGAACCTTCGGGGGTCAGCTCCTGGCCGAGCCCGACGCCGAGCAGACGACCGCTCGCCCGGGCGCGCTCCTGCTCCTCCCGGAACCGTGGAAGATCGATCAGCTCGAGTAGCTTGCACAGGCACGCCTCGTAATCGCCGCTATCGATGACCGCGCCAGAGGGTTGAGGGCTCGGCATGTCCGCGGTCGGGATGAAGTTCCGCAGCCGGACCTCGTGGCGCTCAACGCCGCTGGCTCTCGCAACGTGATCCATGATCCGGTCGAGGAACAGGGCCGCTGCCTCCTTGCCCATGCCGCGGTAAGCCTGCCACGGCGTCCTGTTCGTCAGCACGCCCTTCGTACGCACGCGAAGGTTCTCGATCTTGTAAGGGCCCGGTATGCACAGATGGGTCTTCGTGATCATCGTCCATCCGTTCGTCGCTGAGCCCGCACCGACATCGCCGACGAGCTCGGCCTCCAATGCCGTGACGCGACCGTCCGCCTGATACGCCGCGCGGTATCGGCAGCGCGTGTCGCGGGAGTGACCCGACGCGACTAGGTTCTCGCGGCGTGATTCGATCCATCTAACGGGCCGGCGCAGGCGCCGCGCGAGATATGGAATCAGGATCTCCTCGGGCATCACCGGGAGCTTTGCGCCGAACGCGCCCCCGACCCGCGGCTGGATCACCCGGACGTCGTTGACCGCTAGCCCGAGCGCACTCGCGATGTAGTCGCGAAGCGGGTGGGGGCTCTGCGTCGAGGCCCAGCACGTCAACCGACCGGTGACTTCATCCCACGCGGCCACAACTCCGCGCGGCTCGAGCGGGGCGCCCATGATTCGCGCCGCCGTTATCTCGCCTTGTACGACACCGTCGGCGTTTGCGAACGCGCCGTCGAGGTCGCCTGTCTCGAGAAGCTGCTCGACGAGCAGGTTGCCCGGGAGCCCAGGCTCAACGGTGGGAGCGCCCGGCGCAAGTGCCGCATCGCGGTCGAGGACCGGGTCAAGGACCTCCCACTTGACGTCGATCGCTGTTAGTGCCCCGTTCGCCGTTTCGAGGTCCTCAGCGACGACGGCCGCGACCGGCTCCCCGGCGTAGCGCACCGCGCGATTGGCCAGGGCGAAGACCGACAGCCTCGGCACTCCCACCCGTTCCGGCGTGTACGTGAGCGGAAGCGGTCCAAGCTCGCCATTGACGTCCTCACCCGCGAGTACGGCGAGGACGCCTGCGACGCGCTCCGCGGATTCCTTGTCGATGCCGAGGATCGTCGCTCGCGGATGCGGACTGCGCAGCAGACTCACGAACGCACCCTGGGCGGGCATAATGTCGCCGACGAAAGTCCCCCGGCCCGAAGCCAACTCGGCGTTGGTCAGGCTCGGTATCGACCGGCCGACGTAGCTCATCGCCGTACCTCCCAGTTAGCTTGGTCAGGCGCGGGTCGACACCGCCTCCGCGCCGCGTCGCGGACCGCTCTCCAGACCGAATAGCTGCCCCGCGGTGAGTCCGAGGATGTTGCGCCGGCTCTGCTCGTCGAGGAACGCAAGGTCCCAGATCTTGCTCGGGAGGTCAAAGTCCCAATGCGGGTAATCGGACGAGTAGAGCAGCCGCTCTCTAGCGTTGATCATCTCGAGGGTCACCCTCAGCGCATCGTGGTTGGCCGTGTTCTCCATCGGCTGGGAGGTGTAGTACATGTCGCGCATGTACTCACTGGGAAGCCTTGTAAGCAAGGGGGCCTCCGACGAGCGCATCATGTATTCGTCGTCGAGCCGCTGCATTAGGAACGGGATCCACGCGAGCCCGGCCTCGATCCACATTACGTCCAGCTTCGGAAAACGCTCTGGCAGGCCATTGATCACCCAGTTGGTCAGATGGATCATGTTGTAGAACGGAAAGCCCAGAGCATGCACGGAGAGAAAGCGGTTGAGCTGCTCCATCGCCCGCTCCTGCCAGTTGAAGGCGGCATGGAACCCAAGCGGCATTCCCGTTTCCTGGATTGCCGCGTACAGACGCATGAAGCTCTTGTCGTGGACCTGGCGGTATCGAACGCTCGTGACCATGAAGCCGACGACGCCTTCAGCCCCGGCGAACTCCGCAACCATTCGCTCGCAGGCCTGGGGATCGTTGAACGGCAGATAGAGCATCGTCTTGATCCGGGGATCAACGGGCAGCACGCGCTCTATCAGCCAGCGCGCGTAGGCGCGCGCGACCGCGACCTCGACCTCAGCTACTGGATGCATGCCGAGGTTCAGCATCGGCGTGGGGAAGACGATCTGATAGTCGATGCTCATCATCTCCATCGCGCGACGGATGATCTCGACGTCTCGCTGACCGGCGTCGCCGACGTCCTCGGTCGACCTCTTCGCATAGCGGACGACGCGCCCCGCGATGTCCTGGTTCCCGATCTGGGTCGGGATCAGCGAGGACGCGCCGATCAGCTTCGAGACGCCGCCACTCTGCGCGAGGTGGCGGATCACGGGTTCCTCGATGTACTCGACGATCTCGGACCACGATTCGGTCTCGTAGTGGTGTGCATCGACGTCGACGATCAAGACGTCTTCCAGGTTCCGCTCGCGTGCTTGGGCGGCCGCGTTGGCGAGAGCATCGCGGGTGTCGAATCGGTCAGGCGGACCCGCGGTCCGCCGAATCGTTCTGTCACGCACGCGGTCCGAGTTGTCGCGCTCGCCCGTCAGGTTCTGTCGCTCTACCGGTGTCATCTCTCTCTTCCTCCGGACCATGCCTGCCACATGCCGAGCTCGAAGACCTCCAGTTCCACGGCGGCAAGCATTGCGCTCGCCGTGACTGCCACCGATGTCGCAGTAATGGGTCGGCCGGGCAGGAAAGGCTCGCGCAGACCGGCGTCGTGCTTGTGCTCGAACAGCTCGACCGCGGAGTGGAACAGCCGCTGCACGACGTCGTCGTTGATTCCCTCAGCCGCCTCAGCGTCGAGCAGCAGCCGGGTGAGACGTTCGACCTCGGCCGCTGCCTCGCAGAGCCCCGCCTGCAGGTTCGACAAGTCAGACGACGACATATACGTCCCCGTCACGCTCTACGACGTCGAACCGCCGCAGCCGGCGCCGCCGATCAGCTGCACATTCGCCGGTCGCGAGGTCGTACTCCCAACCGTGCCAGGGGCAAACGAAGTTGATCCTCGTTGACGAGAACCGCTCTCCGATGACCGCCTGATCGGTCCCGAGCACCGCCTCGACCTTCCCGATGAGCACGCCCTCGCACGCCGGCCCGCCCTGGTGCAGGCAACGGTTTGCGTACGCGACGAACCTTCCCTGGTGCAGGAAGACTCCGATTTCTTCACTGCCGGTGGAGACGATCGTTCGATCGCCCTCCGTAAATTCGGCGGCGGCTCCAACCCTCAGTTCAGCCATGCGAGAACTATATGCCGAAGGCGCTGAATCGGCCATATCAATATCCGAACGCATATGTAGGTGGAGCGCTATGGGTAGACCCGTGCGTTCAGTGACCGTGGGTCGACGGATCGCGGACGGGCGCCCGTCCTTGGTCGAGCTCGGCCAGCATGGACATTTGCTCCGCGGACATCGTGAAGTCGAAGACGTCGATGTTCTCCGCGATCCGCTGTGGGTGGCCTGACCTGACGGCGGCGACCAGTCCCTGCTCGATGTGCCAGCGCAGAACGATCTGCGCAGGAGACTTCGAGTGCTCGCGCGCGATCTCTACGACTCTAGGGTCGGCCAGCAAGAGTCCTCCGCGTCCCAGCGGGCTCCACGCCTCGGTCACGATCCCGTGGCGCTCGTGATGCGCGCGCAAGGAGCGGCGTGGCAGTGTCGGATCGAGTTCCACCTGGTTGACCGCAGGCGCCACGCCGGTGTGCTCGAGCAGCTCGTCGAGGTGCGCTTCGAGAAAGTTCGACACCCCGATCGCTCGAACGTGGCCCGCGGCTTGGAGCTTGACGAGCCCGCGCCATGCGTCGACGTAGCGCCCTAGCCAGGGATTCGGCCAGTGGATGAGAAATAGATCGAGGTAATCGACGCGGAGCTGTCGAGCGGATCGACGAAACGCACGCTCGACGAGATCCTCGCCGTGCCACCTGGCGTTGAATTTCGAGGTGATGAACAGTTCCTCGCGCGCAACCGGTGACTCCCGGAGCGCGGCGCCGACGGCCTCCTCGTTCGCGTATTGCTCGGAGGTGTCGATCAAGCGGTATCCGACATCAATCGCGCGAAGCACGGCGTGTGTCGCTTCGCGCCCGACCAGCGGCCACGTTCCGAGCCCGAGCTGCGGGATGAAGCCGGCGCCCCCGGCAAGCGGCAGGGTCGCCGCCGCTGGCCGGGCCGGCGTGCGTTGCGATCGGCGGCGGCGGGACGGATCTCCATCGGCCACGCACCAAACCATATGTGGATCGCCGCGCCACTCCCATACTAATATGCGGACAGATATGTATTCGCTCCCGTATGTGACGGCCAAAAGCAGAACCGACGAGGGACCGATATCCCGATAGACAACCGGATCACGCTCCAGAAGCTCGAGATCTTCGAGCTGGTCGTCGAGCTCGAGAGTGTGAGCCGTGCCGCCGACCAGCTCTATACGGCCCAGCCGGTGGTCAGCGCCCATCTCCGGTCGCTCGAGAATCGCCTCGGCGCCAAGCTGTTCTACCGCGAGGGGCGCAAGCTTCAGCTGACCGAGGCGGGCCAGGCAGCGCATGCTTGGGCCACCGAGATGCTTACGCGCACACGCGAGCTTGGTCGCCACCTCGACGGGCTTTCCGATGGAAGCAGCGGCGCAGTCTCCCTCGCCGCGAGCATGTCGCTGGGCAGCTATCTGCTCCCACCGATCCTCAATCGATTCCGGCGCGAGCGGCCGATGGTTGAGATCAAGCTGAGCGTGATCGATACCGACCATGCCGTCCGCGCGGTCGAGGTCGGCGAATGTGACTTCGCCGTCGTGTTCGCTGCGAGCGCCCCTGAGGTCCCGGGTCTGACGGGAGAACCGATCGGGATCGAGCCATGTCTCTTGGTTGCCCCGCCAGATGATGAGCTCTTGGCGGGGGCCGAAACGAACGTCGACGCTCTGCGCGATATCGCGTTTGTCGAGTCGCCTCGTGGCATGCTGCGCCGAACGCTTACCGATCGGATGCTGCGCGACGCCGGTCTCGCTCGACGCCGCATCAGCATCGAGCTCGGTCACCCGGAGGCGATGAAACGAGCCGTCCGAGACGGTATGGGCGTGGCGATCCTGTTCCGCAGCTCGGTTGAGGAGGAGCTGAGCGACGGCACCCTTCGAGCGCTGGAACTTCCCGGAGCCGACCTGTCGGTTCCGGTCTACCTCGTACACCGCAAGGGGAAGCTGTTCTCGGCCAGCCAGCGCGACCTGGTCCACGCCATCCGCACTGAGGTTGCGACTCGCTCTCCCACGAGCTGAGCCGGCTGGCCGGCGGCGAGCAGTTGGTTCGCCATTCGAACCCACGCCTGATACTGTACTCGGCGTTAGTCCGAAAAGCGAACCTACATTTACGAGGAGCGAGCGGTGTCGAGCGTTCTCATCACGGGGAGCGCCCGTGGCATTGGTCGGGCCACGGCGCTTGAGCTGGCCCGACGAGGTCATCGTGTGGTCGCCACCGATCGCGACGCGGGCCTGCTGGACGACCTTCCAGTCGACTTGCGCCTCGAGCTCGATGTCTCCAGCGATCGGTCGGTCAGGCGCGCCGTCGAGGCTGCCGGCGTCCTCGACGTCCTCGTCAGCAATGCCGGTGTCATCTTCATCGCTCCGATAGAGACGACGCCACTCGTAGAGTTAGAGCGCGTGCTCGGTCAGAACACGATCGGCGCAATCCGGGTCGCCCAAGCGCTGCTCCCGGCGATGCGCAGACGCGGCAGCGGACGCCCGCTGTTCGTTTCAAGCGTCCTCGGCCGCATGACGCTCGCCACCCGCGGAGCGTATTGCGCCAGCAAGTGGGCGCTGGAGGCGCTCGCCGAGACGCTCGCAATCGAGGCTAGCCACTTCGGCCTCGAGGTTGCGCTGCTCGAACCGGCCTCAGTCTCTTCGGGCGCTCTCGACGCGCCGCGTCGATACTTCGGCGCCGACGGGGCCTACGAGACCCTCGAAGCTGAGATCGCGAGTGCCCGCGGTAGCTCGATCACGCCGGTCGAGACGGCGAGCGTCATCGCTGACTCCGTCGAGGCCGACCGGCTCCCGCTGCGGATTCCCGTCGGCGAACCGGCGATTCGCGCGCTTGCGGCGAGACGTGTGGCGTCCGACGATGCGCCGTTCCGCCTCGCCCCGATCGCCTGGTAAACGCTGACGGGGGCTCGCGCCGTCGCCGGCGCGAGCACCCCGCTGCGCTATGCGAACGTGACCTCGGCGACGTCGATCGTCATGAGTGTCGGGTGCGGACGCGCGCGTCCGTCCGGATCGCTTGGCAGCATCCGTCGCCGGGTGGCGAGCACCAGGCCATCGAATGAGCGATGGTCGGCCACGTAGTTGACGTTGGCAGGTACGCCGGGGCGTGCCGGCTTGTATTCGAAACGCCGCAGGAGCCCCTCGCGGTTGAACGAGTAGACCTGCTCGCGAGCGTGGGCGACCAGCCCCGGTGGAAACACGGCCTTCAGCCGTCGCCAGGTCTCCCCTGCCTCCTCCCAGGGCTCGATCTCCTCCGTGTGCACGTCCGCCATGGTCAGCATGAACGGCTGGGTGAAGAAGTGCCACAGATCGAACCCCGCGCTATGTACGAGCTGGAGGTCGTCCCACTGCGTAGTCGGGGTCTGGCCCACGAACGCGCTCGCAGCGTCCAGCCGCTCCTCGAGCACTTCGCCCGCGGTCGTCTCGATCGCATCGCGGTCCGGCGCGAACACTCCCCGTCGGTCGGAGGCCTTGAAGCCGTCGAACACGACTCCCTGAGCGTGAAGGTCGACGCGAACATGCGCGTCCCGGAGGACGCCCTCCTGCCCTCGTCGGCCCCACAGCTCCCCACCGACCGCCGCTCGCGCCCTGAGCGTCCGCGCCTGCTGCCAGCGCTCCAGGCCCCCGTGTGCGGCGAGCACCTGATCGAGGAGGTCGGTCATTGGCTCAACCCTCCTGCGTCTCGGCGAGCTGCTCCGCGAGCTCGCGGAGATGGTCTGGATGGTTCAGCTCGGCCTCGGTTGCCTTGCCCCACCCGCGCTCCTCCATCTCCGCCATCCGTGCGCGGGCGGCGGGCCAGCCGACGGCTTCGAGGATCGCCGAGAACGACTGCAACAGGTCGCCCTCCGAAGGCGGTGGAGTCCGCTCGTCGATGATCCGCTTCGCCGACGCGATCGCAGGCCGATGCCACCCCGCGATCCGCCTCGCGAGCGCATCCACGAAGCCGTCGAGCTCGGCATCGGCGAGCGCTCGGTTGACCCACCCGTAGAGCTCGGCCGTCGTGGCGTCAAAGTCGTCGGCACTCGCGATGATCTCCAGCGCTCGGGAGCGTCCGACCAAGGCCGGCAACCAGTCCAGCGCTCCGCCTCCGGGCGGAACCCCGAATCCGACCTCTGGCTGCGCGACGATCGCCTTCTCCCTGCTCGCGAAGCGCATATCGCACGCGAGCGCGAGCTCGTTTCCGATGCCACGGGTGCGGCCGCGGATCGAGGCAATCGAGATCACCGGCAGGCCAGCGAACCGAGTCACGAAACGGTGCCACTCCTCGGCAAGGTTCGCGGCACCCGGAACGTCGGGTACCTCATGAAGTCGGTGCACGTCGAGGTGCGAGATCCAGTAGTCAGGGTCGGCGCTCTCGAGCACCACGACGCGGACATCATCGTCCGCCTCGAGCCTCTCGGTCAGGAGCCTGAGTGCGGCGAAGACGTCCGGATCGAACAGGTTGATGGGCGGGTTGTTGAACGTCACCCGCAGGTAGCCCGTGGACACCTCAGTGACCAGAACGGGAGATGCGGTGGCAGTCATCTCATGTCACTCCCTTTCGACGGCAGCAAAGCCGTAGGTCTAGGTTTCGAACCCACCCTAGCACAATAGGTCCGAAAATCGAACCTAGTAATCGGCCACGTCGCCTCGAGGCCAGTTGGCCCCGCCGGGCCACCCGAGCTCGCCGCTTTTGCCTGTCGGCGTGCCGCTACACTGACGATCATGAGTTCGATTGTCGAACCTAAGGATCGAGGCGATGCACGGCCATGCTTCATCGCCGACGCGCTGGACGTGATCGGCGACCGCTGGTCGATCCTGATCCTCCGTGAGCTTGGATACGGCGTGCGGCGGTTCAACGACATCAGGACGAACACCGGAGCACCCAAGGAGACGCTGACCCTGCGGCTCCGAAAGCTTGAGGACGCTGGACTAATCAGCCGGAAGTCGTACTCGGAGCATCCACCTAGGCACGAGTACGCACTCACGCCCGCCGGCAAGAAGATCCGGCCGGTTCTGACCGCGCTCCGACGATGGGGCGAGTCTCAGGCGACCCCGGAGACCGACGCAGCGGCGGTCTAGACGCCCGTCGCCGCGGAGAACAACTGGTCGTACGGCGAGGCATCTCGTCGAGCGAGAACGGCCCGTGCTGATTCGCCGACCGGTATCCGGAGCCTCGGGTTTGGCTCAATCACCGCGTCGGCAACCGCTCGGGCCACATCGCTCGTCGGTATTGGCCGCTCGCGCAGTGCCGCGAGAGACCGAAGCAGCTCGCGGTAAGGGTCGTCGTCCGCGACCGCGGGCGCTGCAGTCGCACTGCTAGTCGTCGCCACCGCACCAGGCTCAAGGATGCTGACGGCGATGCCGAACCCCGCGACCTCGATCGCGAGGGTCTCGGCGATCGCCTCGAGCGCCCACTTGCTCGCGGCGTACGCGCTCAGCATCGGTACCGGGACCCGTCCGACGATGCTCGACACGTAGACAAGGCGCCCAGAGCGCCGTCGGCGCATCGACGGCACGATCGCTTGCGTGACTCGAAGTGCGCCGAGCGCGTTGAGCCTAAACAGGCGCTCCACTTCGGTAAGCGGAACCGACTCTACGGGTGACCGCCAAGTCTCGCCCGCGTTCGAGACGAGGACATCGACCTCGCCAGCGAGGGAGATGGCGGCGTCGACCGATGCCTGATCGGTGACGTCAAGCGGTAGGGTCCGGTCTACGTCGAGGTCGCTCAGGTTCCGGACGTTCCGAGCAGTCGCGATCACCCGATGCCCGCGGTCCGCGAGCTCGATCGCAATCGCACGTCCAATGCCGCGAGAGGCGCCCGTGACCAGTACAGAGAGCACGGAAGCGGCTAGGCTCGCCGACCGGCGCAGCCGGAAGCCTCCACGATGGCGACTTCGGAGACGAATGCATGCACGGGGTCGCTCACGTTCCGGACCATCAGTCCAGCATGACGTTGACTGCCTTCAGCTGCGTGAAGCTGAGGAGCTCTCCAACGCTTTCCTCCCGGCCCACGCCCGACGATTTGGTGCCGCCGAACGGCATGCCCCAGAAGTGACGCGAGGAGCCGTTGATCCAAACGTAGCCCGCATCGAGTTCCCTGACGACGCGATGTGCCGTGCGGATGTCGTCGGTCCAGACACTCGCTGTCAGCCCAAATTCGACACCGTTGGCAATTTCGACGGCCTCGGCCTCGGAATCGAATGTGATGATAGATAGGACTGGGCCGAACACTTCCTCGTTTGCCAAGCGGGAGCGCGGATCCACGGCACGGAAGACCGTGGGCTCGTAAAAGAACCCCTTCTCAAATTGCGATGGGCGCTGTCCGCCCGACACAACCTGGGCACCGTCCGTGCGACCAAGCTCCACGTAAGCCTCGGTACGCCCGCGCTGAGCTTCCGAGATGAGCGGCCCGACCTGCGTGTCATCGCGCAGCGGCGAGCCAAGTCTGAGTTCATCGACGACTGCCGCGACACGGTCGGTGAACTCCCGCTCGAGATCGCGATGGATGAGGACGCGAGAGTTTGAGCCGCACGACTGCCCGGAGGCGCCGACGAAGTTCATCCCGTGCACGGCACCCGTCACAGCGCGGTCAAGATCTGCTCCGGGCAGCACCAACATCGCGTTCTTGCCGCCAAGCTCGAGGGTCACGTCCTTGACGCCGACCTCGGCAGCCGCTCGCTGGATCTGGCGACCGACCGCGTCCGAGCCGATAAACGCGAGCCGGCGGACAGCTGGGTGAGCGACAAGCGTCTGACCCACCGCCGGCCCGACTCCGCTCAGCACGTTCAGCACCCCACGGGGCAACACGTCGGCAGCGAGCTCACCGAAGCGCAACGCGGACAGGGGGGTTTGGTCGGCCGGCTTGAGGACGACCGTGTTGCCGGCCACGAGCGGCGCCGCGACCTTGCCGATCGCGAAGAACAGCGGGTGGTTGAAGGGGACGATCCGACCGACGACGCCGAATGGCTCGCGCACCGTGTAGTGCAGGTGCTCGGCGCTCGCGGGCACCGTATCTCCACCGAGCGCCATCGACGAATCGGCGAAGAGTTCGACCAGTTCGGTCGCCCATCCGACGTCGTTGCGCATGTTTGAAATCGGGAAGCCGCCGTCAAGCGCGTCGAGGAGCGCCAGCTCTTCGGCGTGTGCACCGACTGCCGCTCCCAGTGCTCTGACAAGCCGCGCTCGCTCGCGCGGAGCCATTCTCCGCCATGTCCGTGACGCGTCCTGCGCCGCGTCGACTGCTCGGCTGACATCGTCCGGGCCTGCGTCCGGCACCCGCGCGGCTGGCAGCTCTGTCGAGGGGTCCAGCGACTCAACGTATCGTCCGCCGATCGCCGGAACCAACTCTCCGTCGATGAGGAGGTTCCATCGGCGGTCCAGGGCGTCCTCGGGTCGACCGACGACGCTCTGCTCGTGACTGGCCTCGGCTGTGGTCACGCCACCTCAATGTGTGTTCGACTGGGGGTACGCGCAGCGGGCTTGTGCCGTGCGGGCAACACCGACGCGCGTGGCATCGACGTCGCACTCTAGTCCGCTGAATCCATAGCGCCAATAG
>Ga0335079_10002393_pt1 | contig 21657 bp, 13 predicted proteins | sample Lox_Sample_33_FD_206719 | JGI IMG/M metagenome (GOLD analysis project Ga0335079, IMG submission 206719) | Soil microbial communities from Loxahatchee National Wildlife Refuge, Florida, United States - Lox_Sample_3.3 | ecosystem: Environmental > Terrestrial > Soil > Wetlands | place: USA... | reverse complement strand
TCTTGTTGGAGGAATTCCCTTTGAGGGCGTTGCGCGTGTCCACGATCAGCCTGCTGCGCTCGTCGATGCGACGGTAGTCGAACGCCTGTTGGTTGGTGACGACCACCACGCAGTCCGACTGGGAGACACCCTCGTCAACGGGAATCGCCTCCATATCCTGAGACAGGAAGCCATCGGCACGAAGCTTGGGAACAAACGGATCGCTGTACGTCACGATTGCGCCGCGCTGCCCGAGCAGATGGATGATGTCCAGCGCGGGGGACTCGCGCACGTCGTCGATGTCACGCTTATAGGCGACGCCCAGGATGTGAACGCGTGAGCCTTTTAGCGGCTTGCAATGCTCATTCAGCGCATTCTGAACCTTGTCCACCACGAAGTGGGGCATCTGGCCGTTGATGTAGCCGGCTAATTCGATAAATCGCGCCTCAATGCCCGCTTGCTTGGTCTTCCAGGAAAGATAGAAGGGATCGATGGGGATACAGTGGCCGCCCAGACCCGGGCCGGGGTAGAAAGGCATAAAGCCGAACGGCTTGGTGGCTGCCGCCTCGATGACTTCCCACACGTTAATGCCGATGCGATCGCACATCAGAGCAATCTCGTTCGCCAGCCCGATATTGATCATGCGGAAGGTGTTTTCGAGCAGCTTCACCATTTCGGCGACGCGGGTTGAGCCAACCGGAACCACGCGCTCAATCGCCTGAGAATAGAAGAGACAGCCCATCTCGGTGCAAGCGGGAGTAATGCCGCCAACAACTTTGGGAATGTTCCTGGTGTGGTATTTCGGATTGCCTGGGTCGACGCGTTCAGGAGAAAAGCACAGGAAAATGTCCTCACCGACTTGGAGCCCGGTTTTTTCGAGCATGGGGAGCAGAAGCTCTTCGGTAGTCCCGGGATAGGTTGTCGACTCGAGGATAATCAACATTCCGGGATGCGCATATTTCACGATTTCCTGACAGGCAGCAAGGACATAGCTCATGTCCGGATCTTTGGTTTTGCGAAGCGGCGTGGGAACGGCGATGTTAATCGTATCGAGATCCGCGACGACGGAGAAATCCGTGGTGGCGCGGAGGGAACCACTCTTGACCAGCGGCTTCAGGGCGGCGGGGCTGACATCTTTCACGTAGGATTCGCCGCGACCGAGCGAATCGACTTTCCGAGGATCGATATCGATGCCGGTAACCGAGAAGCCTGCCCGGCCAAACTCAGCAGCCAACGGCAGACCGACGTATCCCAATCCGGCGATCCCGACTCGGGCCTGCCGGGATTCGATCTTGCGTCGCAGTTGCTGCGCTCTGGTTACAACCTTTTCCTCAATCATCGGACTCATAGAAACCTTCTCCTGTTCGATCTCGACAGCTCACGCGGCATGAAATTTGCGGATGCTGCCCCCGCCCAGAGCGCGCTCATAGACGGCAATGACTTTGCGCGTGAGTCGCGACTCGTCAAGGTCACTCACGGCAGATCTGCCCGCGATACGCTGGGAACGCGCGAGAACGGCTTCGAGGGCCGCGCCAAGGTGCTGGGGATCGTCATTCTCGCAGACAACACATCCGTCAACGTGCTTGATCCGCTCCCGGACATCGCCGACATCGGTGGAGACAACAGGCAAGTTACAGGCCAAAGCCTCTTTGACGACGTTCGGCGAACCCTCGTGCAATGACGTTACCAGCAATGCATCGCATGCATTCATGTACAGCGGCATTTGAACGGGCTCGACCCCGCTAGCCACGACCAGCTTTGCGCGATAGCGGGGGTGGAGGCGTTCGACCGCGGTTTGGGCAAGCGAATACCGTTTTATGGGATTGCGGGGGGATGCTGCAAATAGGACGTACCGGAACCCGGGGGCGAGGCCGAGGCGAGTTTGCGCTTCCTCCTGCGGACATGGCCGGAACAGGTCTAAATCCAAACCGCTGGGAATTACGTGGTACTCCCGAGGCGGCAGCCGACGCGCCAAACGTCGCGCCACCAAAATGGCCTCGTTGGCCAAGCGGGCGACACCGCGGGCGATACGCGGAAGAGTCCAGGCGGAGACCGCCTCGAGGCAACTGGACGCACGGAAGCCTTCGACATCGCTTCCGCGAAACGTAACCACCAGCGGACGCCGAAGAGGAAGCGCGGGCAATGCGGCCTGAGCCCATTGGGCATGAATCAGGTCGTAGGAGCCGTGCACCAGCCGGCGCTGTACGCTCACCCAAGCCCGGGAGTAGCCGATGGGGCTTTTGTGGCCGTTTACGTGAAACACATCCACATCCACACCGAGTTCGCGGAGACCGTTCACCTGGCGGGGAATGAAGGGGGCGTACTCAGGGTGTTCGGGAGTCGGCCAGACGCTGGTCAACATGAGAACGCGCATAGATTAAGAGAGCCTGGGGGTGAGCAGTTGTTTTCAGGTTTAGGGAACTGCCACGGTCACACCGGGTGCGCTGCTGGCGTCCCCAACGGTCAAAATGACAGGGGCCGCCGCGCCGGAATTGAGGCCACCGGGCACGAGCGCATCCACCTGGAAAATCCCGGCCACCAGACCGGGAGCCGATCCGGCATAGAGAACCTGTGCCGGCTGACCTCCGATGGTGACGGCAATGGGAAGCGCCGGCGTTCGCAGCTCATCGCTGGCGAGCAGGCCGTCGACACCGGGAGGATCGGTCTGCCCTTCTCCGGTGCCGTAGATGGCAATGACCGAGCCGGGCGCGGCGGGCGTGGACACCGAATTGGGAGAGTAGTCTTGGTTCGAAATACAGGCCTGGCCCTGGCCGGAAGAATCCATGGTGAAAACACCCGGAGCCGAGGCCACGACAGGAATGTCGATGCCCGGCGATTTCGCGCCGTTGAACTCAACCTCGATATGGGTTGTGGCTTGCCCGGAGAGTAGATAAGGTGCGACGGCTAGAATCTGCTGAGCGGACGCGTAGAGGATCGGCGCGGCGACGCCATCGAACAAGACGCGTGTCCCCGCCAGCATCGTGTCTACCAGGCCAGAGTCATCGAGAAGCGATGAAGCGGCGGTGACTGGACCAATCGCCAATCCGCGAATCGAGACGATCTGCCCGGGAGCGACGGAAGTGGGAACCAAACTCGCGCCGTTGTCTAGAGACGCGATCGGCGGAAGACTGGCCGGTAAGAAGCCATATGCGCCCAAGTCAAAGGCGGCGCGATTGGAGCGGGGAGCGCCATCGCCGTCGACCGACAGATTATCCACTCGGACACCCGCACCGATACCGGGGCTGCCCGGCTGCACGTGGAAATCGTAGGGAGGCGTTCCGGTATTCACGAGCTTCGGGTCAGTGTTCACGAGGTTTGAACTGAGGTCGCAGGGATAGCGGTTATCGAAGATACGGCCGACGGTCGTAATGTTATGGTCGATCGTACAAGTGCCACTAATTGGACCGGACAGAACGGTTACCACGGCCGTGTGCAGGGGGCCGAAGAAGATATTGTTTCGGACTGTTACATTAGCCAGAGATCCTGATTTGTTATTGTCCCAGAGCACCAACTGGCCGTCCACACTCGGGTTTGGGAATACGAATGTGTTATTCGCGATTAAGACATTCACGCCGCCGGCAGTTTGAATCCCCCACCCGTGAAGATTGTTGTAGAAGACATTATTCACGATATTGACGTTGGATGCCGATGTATAGATCGCGTGCTCGTACTTGGGGGTGCCACCGCCGATGTCATGGAACACATTCCCATCGAAAGTAAAATTGAACTCATTGCTGTTCAGGTAAACCCCGGAGGGATAGAGCATCCCAACGAGGTTCGCCCCGTTCCCAATATTCCTGATCTCATTCCACCGGATCGTGACGTCGTGAGCGCGGCCGTTACTGCGAATGCCGCTAAAGCATCCTCGCTGAATGACAAAGCCCTGGATCACGATAAAGGACGCATCGCGCAAATCAAAATAACCCCATGCACCATTGCAAGCAAACGGCGAGCTATTCATGGCATCGAGAATCACCTTGCCGCGATTGATAGCCCGGAACGAGATCGGCTTGTTCTCGGTTCCGGAGTAAATCAAATTTACGACGGAACCGCCACCATCGAGAGTTGCCTGCGCTCCCTCGCTGTCATATGTTCCGTCCATGACGAGAACGGTATCACCAGGATGCCGGGCAGCAGCAGCAGCTTTCGATAGATGCCGGAATGGCGCCCGTGCCGAGCCCGCGTTAGTGTCATTGCCGTTGGTCGCTACGTAATATATAGCAGCATGACTGTAGTCCGCCAGGGAGTACACAGCCAACGATAATGTAACAATCGTTCGAATCATTCGACGCACCATTTGCAGCCCGCTTAGGCCGAGCCGAGGGGCTAGAAGTACCGGGCCCAATGAAAGAACCAACTAAAGTTGGTAGATGCCGTTTTGAGCTTTACAACAGCTTGTCCACGCCGCTGTAAATCCAACTAAAGTCTACAAATATCTATACGCTAAGGTCATTTTCCGCCGCGCATAAGGCGCTTTCCCAATGGTCGGCATATGTGCGTGAACGTACTATTGGTTCGTGCTTAACGCAGCTTAATGCGGGCCCGGCACCGGCCCATGTCAGACCGGCCGGAACAGAGTAGGTCGTCCTGCCCTCAAGAGCCCGGGACCAACCACAAGTCCACACTCCAGGAAAGCGAGGTCGAAATCATCTTGATTCTTCGTTCTACTTTAAAAGCGCGGCTTCACAAATTATTATTGGGCGCATGTATCGTTGTAACAAGTTCTGGAATCGCACATGCAGCCACTTATTACGTCGCAACGAGCGGAAGCGACTCTAATCCGGGCACGCAATCGGCGCCATTCCGTCACGTGTCGCACGGAGTAGCTGCGGCATACGCCGGAGATACCGTGGTGGTCATGGACGGAACGTATGATAACGAAGGGCAGGTGGCGAATGCGAGTGGAGGCGGCACGGTGGTCGTAGTAAGCCACGCCGGCACCGCGAACAGCCCGATCACGATCATGGCCGAACACCGAGGCGCGGCGATTCTGAATGCCGCCTCGGCAACTCAGAGTGCGCTCGGCTGTTATGGCGCATTTGCGTACTTCGACCTGAGCTACACCTCGTACGTGACGGTCCAGGGGTTTGTCATCGAGAACAGCTGCCTTGCCGGCCTTCGTGCGAACGGAAATGCCCATCACATCACGATTCGCTGGAATGAAATCAGGAACATGGGGAACTGGAGCAACTCGGCGAACACCATGAGCCCCAGCGGCTTCTACCTGAACAACACCGAACACGATTTTATAGTCGACGGCAACATATTTCACGACATCGGCGGCGGGTCGAACGTGAACATGCAACATGCGATTTATTCGTCGTCCTACAATCTGACGATCGTCAACAATATTTTCTATAACCAGACGCATGGCTGGGATATCCAGTTAGCGGGGGGCAGCAACGTCGTCATCGCGAATAATACATTCGCGTTTCCGAATCCATCCCGAATGGGGCAAATTATATTGTGGGACGATGCTATTAGCAACTCGCTCACGAACATTGTCATCAAGAACAACGTTTTTTACAATCCTCAGGGATATGCAGTGGTGGCAGAGTTGGATGCCGGCGGCAATATCAGCAACTGCGTCATGGAGAATAATCTCACCACGACCGGAACGCTGTTTGACAATGGAGGAACGTACGGCCGCGGCGGCGTCACCTGCAGCCAAAGCGGCACTCTGCTGGGAGCCAATCCGAAACTGACAAATACTTCGACCGCTCCTTACGACTTTCATCTCCAAACCGGCAGCCCAGCGATTGATACTGGGATGGCAAATTCCTCGACGGCGGTGGATTTAGACGGCTGGGGACGGCCCGTGAATTCGATTTACGACCGCGGGGCATATGAGTACCATGGGACCGCACCGGTCAGCAGCATTAGCTTGTCCTCGAATCCAAGTTCCGTTTCCGTCTTGCAAGGCTCGGCGGTCAGCACCACGGTCACGGCAACAGTAACCGGCAGCGCGAACCCTTCATTTTCCGCTTCCGGCCTCCCGGCTGGAGTGACGGCCGCGTTTTCACCTTCGAGTTGCTCTGGCTCCTGCACGACAACACTGACTTTGAGCGCCACGGGAAGCTATCAAGGTAGCGCCAGCGTAACGCTTCTGGCGGCCAGTAGCGGTCTCACCGGCTCAGCGGCCCTGGGACTGACGGTGAATTCCGCAAGCATATCGACGCCGACTCCTCCACCGACGTCCGGGAGTGCCGATTTTACGACGGGCTTGGTTGCGCAATGGAAGCTGGCCGGAAACGCAACCGATTCGGTGGCCGGCGCCAACGGCTCCTTACACGGCGGCGCGAGCTGGGGGAGCGGGCAAAGCAATGGGAGTTCTTTCTCTGATCTGCAGTTGAACGGCTCGTCCGGTTATATTTCCGTCGGCGAAGCATCGCAGCTTGAGATGACCCAGCAGATGACGGTTTCATTCTGGCTGCGTTCATCACCGACGCCATCCAGTTCGAATACGGATCCGCGAGTCATCGCCAAGGTGTACAACTGGGACATCAAGCTGAACGGGAACTTATACCCGCAGTTTTCAGCCAACGGCAAATATGCAGAGACCAACTACCCGCTTCCGTTTTCGACATGGACCCATATCGTGTTTACGTACTCGGGTGGATTCGTACAAGCGTATGTAAACGGGCATTCAGTCGGATTTCAGGGCAACACGTTTACGACCGTCGGCGCACTTCCGAATTACGCGTACGGCCTCTATTTGGGAACCGACAGCTCGGTGACCAGCTTCCTCTCCGGAGCGTTGAGCGATGTCCGGATTTATAGTCGGGCGCTGAACGCGACTGACGTTTCGGCCCTCTACTCCGGAACAACGCCGGGAGCGAGCGCCCTGACGACGCCGACGCCGACGCCAACTCCGACCCCGACTCCAACTCCGACCCCCACACCGACTCCGACGACTACTCCCGCGCCATCAGGCGACTACACGAACGGCATGGTCGGCCGGTGGAAACTATTGGGTAGCGCGACGGATTCTATCCACGGCGCCAACGGAACCCTGCACGGCGCGGCCAGCTGGGGGAGCAGTACGTACAATGGAGTCTCTCTTCGCGATCTGCAGCTAGCGGGCACAAACGGATACGTCTCGGTGGCAGAAGCCGCGCAGCTTGAAATGACCCAACAATTGACGGTCTCATTCTGGGTGCGGGCAACCGCCTCGAGCTCCACGACGGATCCGAGGATCGTCGCGAAGGCGTATGACTGGGATATCAAGCTGAATGGGAACACGTACCTGCAGTTCTCCGCGGGAGGTAGGTATGCCATGCTCAACTCCCGTTTTCCCCTCGCCACGTGGACGCATGTCGCGTTTACGTTTTCCGGGGGTAGCGTTAAGGCTTACGTGAACGGCCAGCCAGCTAGCTTTCAAGCAAACACCTTCACGACAGCGAGCGCGCTGCCGAACTACCAATATGGCTTGTATTTTGGAACCGACAGTTCCGCCACAGCGTTCCTGACCGGAGCTTTGAGCGACGTCCGGATCTACAACCGGGCTCTCAGCGCGGCCGACATCGCGGCACTGTATTCATCCGTCACCCCGGCCACACTGAGCTAGTCACCTGCACCAGCCTGTTCATGCCGGACGACCCCTTCCGGGGGTTGTCCGGCATTTTTCGATTTTTTCCCAAGAGCATTCAGTGACGTGCATTTGAGCAGCACCTTCATCCGGGCAAAAAGCACAGAATTCTTGGGATACAGGGGAATGCGGGGGAGCAGCCAGGGATCCGCACCTTCGACCGAACCCAAGCTCATCGTCGTGGCTGAGTCGTAGAACCGGCGCGCCACCGCAGGCGCCAACGCTCCGATGCTCTCGGAGCCGCCAAAGGGGTAGCAGAAATGGCGGCACGGCCGGCTCGTGTGTTCTTCCAATACTTCCTGGCTTCGGCGCATTTCAAAGACGAGCTCTTCTTCGGTTAGAGCTGACATGGCGATATGAGAAACGCCATGGCTTTCGAAGCCGATCAACTCCTCGCGGCTGAGGCACGCCACCTCGTGCCATGGGATCGGGGCATCGGGGCCCTGCAACTCATCCATGGTCAGACCGGTCTCACGCGAGACGATTCCGGCCAACTCCATGATCAGGGGCAGATAGACTTCGGGTCGCTCCCGCCGCCACAAGCCTTGCACTCTCTTGGAGAGCGTCTCAATCTCGACCGGGTTAGACAGATCCATAGGGCCCGATTTTAACTGAATGTTTTTTCGCGGCAGCAGTGGCTTCAACCGCCACCACCACTGAAACGGCATCAAGCGCCCCGTATGAATATAGTCCGTGGGCAAATAAAACGTGGCCGGCCAGCCACGGGCACGAAAGATCTGCGCCAACGCCCGAACATTGCCGCCGACGCCGTCGTCCACTGTAATCGCGAATAAGCCGGTGCTGGGCTTGCCCTGTTTGCTGCGTATTACCAACTCCGAGAGGGGAACCGGGCGGAAAGGCCAGAAAGCATCGATAAAAACGGCCAGGCGCTCGGGGGGCATGTCATGAAGCGCAAGTACGAATCCGCCGGAGAAGCGAAGCATGAGCCGGCGCAGAATCGATCCGGTTAAGCGATCGTATTTCATATCGCAGCTAAACCTCTCCGCCAGCACAGACGCCCGACGGGCGGGTAACGGCTTCGGCATTCTGGAGGACGCGCTTCAAAAGCTCCTTGCGGGAGGAAGTTCGGGCGATGTCAGCATACATCTTGAGCAGACGGGCGCCGAGGTCCGAAATGGCCCGATCGCGCTCGACGTACTCGCGCCCGGCCTTGCCCAGATTCGAGCGGAGGGCAGGAGACTCGGCGAGTTGAATTATGGCGTTGGCCGTCGCATCGACGTCACCGAATGGAACGACGTAGCCAGCCCCGGCGGGCTCCACCACATCCGCCGCATCGCCGGCAGGCGTGGTAATCACAGGCAAGCGCGCGGCCATGGCTTCGAGAATCACGTTGGGGGTGCCTTCCGATTCCGAGCAAAACACGAAAACAGACGATTGCCGGAGCTGCGCGGCTACATCAAACCGATACCCGAGGAACTTAAGCACGTCCGGCAGAAGCCCCAGGTCCGCAGCCAGGCGGCGCAAGTTGGCGGATTCGGGACCGTATCCGACGACGATACCGCGCACGCCGGGCCGGCGGGCAGAAGCGGCCGCGATCGCCCGAATGAATACGTCGACGCGCTTGGAAGGAAGCAAGCGGCCGACGCAGATGCAGGTGCACTCTTGTTTTTCGGTCCGGTCTGTCAAGGCTTGGCCGGGAAAAGGCGCGAGATCAATGGCGTTCGGCAGGTAATGAATACGGCTCGGATCGAGCCATCCGCACCGCCTGGCGTCGTCCATCGCTCGTCTGGAGTTCACGGCGATGGCATCGGGCGCGGTGAGCAGCCATCGTGAAAAGCGGCCGTTGTTGGTCAGGCAAGTATGAAAATCGCTGCGCATTCCGCCTACGCTCACGATCCGGAGCAATCGGCCGGCGATCGAGGAGTAGGCGTTGGTATAGGCGTGCACGGATTGAATGATATGGGGACGAAAGCCGCGCAGGGCGGCCATGAGAATCGGGATGCGCAACGGCGCCCCCGGAAGCCAGCCAAAATGCCTGGATTCCACCTTCAGCTCGCGAAGGGCATCTTCATACGCCCCGCCGGGGCTCAGATTCAAAACCCGTACCGCAACACCGGTCTCGGCCAGCGCCCGGGCCATATAAAATGCCTGCTTTTCGGCACCGGCCAAACCGAGGCTGGCAGTGACAATTGCCACTCGCAGCGGGTCGTTCCGCACCTCGGCTAGAGGGCGAGCAGCAACGACCTCCGGCTCGCCGTCCACGGGGAGAAGGTCTCGCGGAGGGTTAGCCATGCAGAGAATTAATTGGACCTGCGGCTGCGGGGACCGCGGACGACTGGGCGGAAGCCGGCACGTCCAGCGGTGTAGCCTGCAGCCAAGCCTGAAACATCAGGACAGACCATAAAAATCCGCTGTGGTCACAGCGGCCGGACAGGTGCTCCGTCCATCTTGTTCGGATCGGCTCGCTTTGCAGATATCCTTCGCGCTCGATGCGCGTGGCATCGAGAAGTTCTTCCGCCCACGGGCGGAGCGGCCCCCGAATCCAGCCCCCCACGGGCATTCCAAAGCCGGCTTTGGGACGTTCTACCAGCACGCGCGGGACGTAGTTGTCCAACAGTTTTCGCAGCGGCCATTTGGTCTGACCCGCGCGAATCCTCATATTCAACGGCAGCCTCCAGGCGAATTCGACGATGCGCGGATCCAGCAGCGGAATGCGCGTTTCCAAACTTGTGCCCATGCTCGCGCGGTCGACCTTCACCAAGATGTCATCCGGCAAATATGTGGCGGTGTCGGTAGCCATCATGTGAAGGTATAAGTCATCACAACCCGGCCACAGTTCCCGAAACGATACGGGCTGCGGCGATTCAACGGCTCCGCGGACAAGTGCCGAGGGCTTCCGCCAGCCCGAGAGATGAGTTTCGTAGAACGCAGCCGGATTGGATAAAGCAGCTAGATCCAGCGCCTTCTGAAACCTATCCGACCGGTCGCCGCTAATCGGCTTCATCATCGTGGTGAACAGCTTCCGAATGGGAAGCGGCACCGACGCCATCCGGCGCCAGCGGCGGGAGACGCGTAAGTAGCGCTGATAACCGCCAAAAAGTTCGTCGCCTCCGTCTCCCGACAACGCTACCGTGACATGCCTGCGAGCCAGTGCGGCGACGAGAGAAGTGGGGACTTGAGAAGAGTCGGCGAACGGCTCATCATAAAGCGCCGGCAAGCGTGGAACGACTGAGATCGCCTCGGCTGGAGTCACGTACCATTCAGTGTGGTCCGTTCCCAGATACTGCGCGACGGCCTTGGCGTCGGCCGCCTCATTATATTCAGCTTCGAAAAATCCGATGGTGAATGTTCTAACTCGTTTGCTGCTTGACGCCTGCATCAAAGCGACAACGAGGGAGGAATCGATCCCGCCGGAAAGGAAAGCTCCCAGCGGCACGTCGGAAATCATCCGAATCCGCGTTGCGTCCGCCAAAAGCGCGCCCAGTTCATGTACGGCTTCTTGCTCCGAACCGCGAAACGGGTTGGACACCGCACGCTGAATCACATCCTTGAAAGACCAAAACGAGATGGTTCGCTCCGAAGGGCGCTCTGCGTCAATGCTGAGGATCGTGCCTTGCGGCAATTTGAAGATATCCTGGTAAATCGAATACGGAGCCGGAACGTAGCCACGCCTAAAATAGAGCGCCAGGATGCTGCGATCGATTTGGCTTGTAAAGGCCGGATGGGCGCGCAATGCTTTCAGCTCAGAGCCGAATAACAGCGTACCGGATTGCCATCCATAATAGAGCGGCTTTTCACCGAGCGGATCACGCGCCAGGTGGAGTGTTCGTTCCAGGCGATCCCATACGGCGAATGCAAACATGCCGTTGAACCGCTTCACGGAATTGACCACGCCCCAGCGTTCAAAGCAGGCCAGCATGATCTCGGTATCGGAGTGGCCGTTGAAATGAGTGCTCCCATTGTTTGGGGCGCTCTCCAGTTCTTTGCGGAGATCGAGGAAATTGTAGATCTCGCCGTTGAAGACGATGACGTAGCGTCCGCTGGCTGAAACCATCGGTTGATGGCCAGCCGGCGACAGATCCACAATGGCGAGGCGCCGGTGGCCCAGGGCAACGCCGGCGGAGCGATCGATCCAAGTGCCATGGCTGTCCGGACCCCGATGCGCCAGAGTGCCGGTCATCGCGGCAATTCGATCAGCGCCGTCGGGTCCGATTGCAGCTCGCGTGAGAAATCCAGTAATTCCACACATGTCAGAAGATTTAGGGTCTCGCCGAAGGACCACCAAAACGCCTGTGTCTCGCATAAGCATGCGCGACAAGCAGGCTGATCAGGAACCACGTGGTCTTGCGGTATTCCCAGGTACCGCCGCAAACGCCGACGCACCAGGTAGCGAGTGAGACCACCCAGAGAATTCGTTCCAGCCCTCTCATTCGCCACGCACAATAGAACGCCGCTCCGAGAAGACCAACTAAGAGCAACTCGCCCGGAATCCCGAGTTCCACCAGAACCGACAGGAAGGTATTGTGCGCCACCAAAGGGCGGGCGAGGATGCCGACGATCGCCATGGGATGGGCGGCGGAGCCAACACCCAGGATCGGGTGATCTCGAAAAACATCTACGCTGGCGACCCAGATCTGCGTCCGATGCGTCATGGTGCCCTTTGAGATCTCAGTGCCGAGGTTAAAAAATCGCTGCCAAGTGTCCGGGGGAACCAGAAACACGCCGCAGGCCACAGCGCCGACGCACGCGGCAATCGCGATCCCTTTTTGCCATCGAGGGAGATAGCGGTAAGTCAGCGGAAACGCGACCAGCGCGGCCAAGGTCGCCAGCAAGCCGCCGCGTGAACCGGTTAGCAAGACAGCAGCCACGCACAACACAAACTGAATCCAACGAAGCAGCGAGAGAGCGGGACTTTGCTTTCGGCGCACCAGAAGGTAAAAGGTCATGGGAATGCTCAGGGCGAGCATCAACCCCAAGTCGTTCGGATTTAGACCGGTGGCGGTGTAGCGGTCAGAATGCCGGATCTCCCCATCCACATCTTCGAGCGCCGAATACCCGTGGCCACTCATCAGGTTCGTAATCGTGCCGATTGCGCAAACGCCGACGCCCAAGATATAGGATTGCAGCAGACCTCGCACGCGGGTCTCGTTGTCCACCAGGAGCCAGATGAGCCAAGCCAGGAGGAGCAATTGCAAGTAGGTCAGGACGCGGACGGTTGTGCTTTCCGGATCCACGGTCCAAATGATGCTGGCGCACGACCAGAGCGCGAACGCCACCATCCAGACGTGCAATTCGCGGAAGCGGCGAATGGGCGACCAGGTAGCGACCCGAAACAGACCGGCGCCGAAGGCCAACAAACCAAACCAGCGGCTGACGGGGAATCCGCCGAACAACGGGACGGTCTCTTCCCAGGGGATGGCGAAGATGAACGCACAGAGACTGGCATAGGCGACTTTGTCCAGAACGGCTCCGAGGGCCCGGGGAGAAGGGGCAGGCAGAGCGGCCGGAAAGCCAATGGTGGGTACGTGAGTGCTCATATCGTTATGGCGGCGCTGGTGGGCTCGGGTTCCAACACAGAGGGGACGGCAGCCAACCGGCGATCAATATTCCACAAGATGATGGCGGCGCCGGCGAGTTGAACCACGGCGGCGATTACGATTGCCTCCGCGGCTCCCCGTAAACCATGCCGGGGAATCAACCAGGCCGACGCGATTGCGGTGACCGTGCAATTCACCAAGCGCAAAGGAACCTGAGGTTTCAAAGCGCGAGCCGCCGTCATGACATAACCGATTCCATCGGTCATGAAGAGGACGATTCCGGCTCCCATCAGCCAGACGAACACGTCGGCGTGTTTTCCGTATTCCGGGCGGAAGATGTGGGTCAGCAGAAAGCTTCCGCCGATGGTTGCCGTCACAACAGCACCCATGCCCAAGATGGCTCCCAGCAGCAGCGTCTGCCAGATGAAGCTGTGATATCGCGGCCGGTCGCCGTCGGCCGCAGCCCGGGCTGCCGGCACCATGATGGACTGGCCGAAGGCCGAGACGAAGAGGCTTCCGGCGGTAAGGAGCGAGGCGATTGCCGAATAGATGCCGAGTTCGGCGGTCCCCCGATGTCCTTCGATGAAATACCTTGGAATGTTGCTGTTCAGGGATGAAAGCATCAAAATGATGCCGAGCGGGAGTGCCAGCCGGAAAAGGCGGAACATATCACTGTTGTTCCATTCCAGGCGCGCTGCCAATCGATGGTCCACTCTGCGCGTGAAACCAAGGCGCGAATCCCAGACCAGCACAATCAGCGTGCGTCCCAGCGCCAACGCCAGAACCGCCCACAGCACGTTCCGCGTCAGATACATGGTGATCCCGAGGAAAGCCAAGGCGAGGGGGCCCTTGATCATGAGCGAGCGGGACATCCGGTCCATGCGATCATACTTCTGCATGAGGCCATAATAGGTATCGCTGACGGATTCGAGCATCTGCGCGAACCCAACCAGCGCGATGATGCAGTGATGACGCCAGTCGGACCCGCTCCAGGCGGCAACGCCGAGGATAGCGACGAGCGCGATCGCCAAGGTAACGAAACGAAACGCCAGATATTGTCCGAACCTGAACTCGTCTTTTACGTCGGACGCCAACAGCGTTCGGACCTGGAGGTTGGCAAACAGGATGATCGGCGCGGACACAGCCATGCCGAGCGCGTAAAGACCCACATCTTCAGGACTGCCGAGTTTCGCCAGGAAGATGACGATGCACCACTGGCAAGCCGAATAGATCACGTTTCCGGACAAGACCCAGCTAAAATCAGCCCTCAACTGGCGGTCAATGTGGAGCATCCTCAGCAAGGGATTTCGCGCGCCGCGGGAGCCTCGGTTCAGAGTATCTGGGGATGCGAATCGGGGCATTCGGAATCAGTTCTGGCAGGGGCCGGTAGAGTACGAGTGGAACTTCTCGCCAAAAGCCGGACAAATGTCGCGGTAAGCGATATCACCGGCCGCTTTCGCGCCGGCATCGGTGAAGTGCACATAGTCATAAAATAGTCGCGAACTCTTTGGCAATTCCTTCGCCAGATCAACCAGTGTGACGTTCTGCTCGCGCGCGACACGGCGGGTCATCTCGTTGTACATCTCGTGCAAATCCCAAAACAGCTTGCCGTTGACGCCGGGAAAATCCTCGATGGCAACGCGCGCCAGATCGACATGGGTGACATCATCGATGCCAAAACCCACCAGGTTCGGTTCGGTGACCAGAACCGGCGTGATTTGGGCTTCGCGGCAAAGCTGGACCAGGCGGCGCAGGCGGTCACCGTAGCCGCTCAAATGGATCCCGGCGTACCGGCCCAGAAAAGCATTCCGAAACTCCTCACTGGAATCCAGCGAGCCCCACTGCCGCAGATCGATCGCGTGATGCAAGACACCATGGCGGTAGAAATTCCAACGCCGGTCGAACTCGGCAATCAACCCAGCCAACTCGCTGTATGGGGACAGGGTGCGGATGAACGTCGTGGGCGTACGAAATACGAGCGGGCCCTTGACGTTTTCGCCATCACCCACGCCCGGCGACTCGTCGGTGACGACATCATTGGTAGGGTGAAACACAACGACCTTCGGGCGGAACTTACGGATGTAATCTTCCAGCATCGGAATATACGCGTGGGTGCTTTGCGGATCGAGCGCGGCGTTGTTGGTCCAGACGCGCCGAAAAGAGCCGGAGAGCCGGTCTCCCAGACGGTCCGTCCAGGTGTGTCCGTCGGAGAGGTAGAACCCCTGCGCGACACTTCCCCCCATTGTGAAGATCGTGAGATAGGTGGCGAAGTTCGCAGGAGGTTCAGGCCCGCGAAACCCGATGGAGTTGCGGGTGACTGTGATCTCCCGAGCCAGCGAGGGAATGGACCGGTTTTGTATATGGAATTGCTCTGCGGCCGGCAGTACAACCCGGCCGCTCTTGATGCGCTTCAGAAACGGATTGTGAATCTGAAGGAGCAGCTCGAGCAATAACGTGCCGGCCAAAGCGATCGCCGGAAGTGATACGACACTTCGGAAATGAGAGCGGGGCCGCGGACGCGGCTTGGACGGGAGAGCAACCGTGGAGGCCGACATACGGCGATGAGGCCCTCACGCGGCTCCGCCGGCGCGCCTTTCGTAATTCTGATAGTAGCGGGTGTACGCACGCGCCTGGCTTCGATCAACTTTCCAGTCATTGAGGATCGTTCCCAAGACCCGAATCTGATCCTGTACGAGCTGGTTGTAGGCTGCCGTGACATCGTCGCGGCTATTGGTATTGGCGCGGACCACCATCACGACACCGTCCGACATTTGTCCCAGAACACGGGCATCGGCGTACATGGACATGGGTGGTGTATCGATGAAGATCAGGTCGAACCGTTGTGAGAGGTGCTGCACCAGTTTGCTCATGTCGGCAGAGTAGAGAAGATTGGCGGTATCCGGATCGGACTGACCAGCCGTGAGCACCCACAGGTGCGGCACTTCCGTGGCTTGAACGAGAGACTCAGGAGGAGCAGTATCGAGGACGTTCGGCAGGTCGGGACGCTGCAGGAGATCGGTTAATCCGTTGTCGTTTGAGAGGTTGAGCCGCTGGTGCAACCTCGGCCTGCGGACATCGGCGTCGATCAACAGGACATCGCGCTTTTGGAGCGCCGAAGCGATTCCGAGATTGGTCACGATGGTTGTCTTGCCTTCCATCATGTCGCAACTGGTGACCACCAGGACACGGCTATTGGTCTGTCCGTTTCGGCTCAGGCGTCCGTGCTGCGTCTGCGAGCTAAAAAGAATTGAGGTGAGGACGGCGCGGAAGGACTCCCGGAGGAGCATCGAATCGACTTCTTCCCGTTCCGAGCCGGACAAGCTTCGCTCACCACCAGCGATCGCCAGGGGGCTCGAAACGGACGGAACGACGCCCAGCTCGGGGACGTAGGCGGACTTCAATTCGCCGGGATGCCTGATCTTGGCGGATTGCGAGCCAAACAGAACCAGGCCAGCCGCGCCCAGGGTGCCGATGCCGAACCCAATGGCCAGGTTGAGGGGCAGATTCGGGCTATACGGAGTCCGCGGAGCCGTGGCCGGGTCGATGACACGAATGTTCGTAATCTGGAACGACGAGGCGGCGCCGGCTTCTTTGGCGCGTTCCAGAACCGAATCGTACAGCTTCTGGGTCGTGTCCATTTCGTTTTTGAGGACGTTGTATTGCAGTTCTTTCTTGGTTTGTTGCTCGACCGTAGCCAACTGCCGCTCAAGACTAAGGGAGAGCATTTTTTCCAGGTTGGCGGAGGCCAGATATTCACCTCGCATCTGACCGAGGATTGCTTTGCGCTCTTTGTCGATGGCCGCTTCGGTTTCGGAAATCTGGGCGGCGAGGCGGGTGACTTTGTAATTGTCCGGCGTATAGATCGTCTTCAAGTCCGCCAACTGCCGGCGCATGGCCTGCAAATCGGTCTGATACTGACGAAGGGGGCCGGAGGCGAGAGCGTCCGACATGGTCTCCTCGGGTTTAGCGCTGGCCGCTTCGTAACGCGCCTGCTTGGACGCGCGCTCCCCCTCGGCGCGGGTGAGTGCATCCTGGAGTTGACGCAAGCGATCCTGGGCAGGGGTGTTATTTTCACCGGGAACCACCAGTCCTGAACGCGTTGTGAAGTCCTCGAGCTGTTGATTCAAGCCCTGCAGCTTTGTCTTCAGCTCTGCAGCTTGCTTGTTCAGCCATTCGGTGGTGTCCTGCACCAACTGGAATCGTGCTTCGCGGTTCAAGCTCTGGAACTCAGCGGCGACGGCGTTGGCGCCGCGAGCAGCCAAGGCCGGATCAGGCGCGTCGAAATACAGCTCGATCACCTGCGATTGCAGAGCGGTCTGCACAGTAATCGCTTTCCTGATTCTGCGGATCTGCTGCTCCTGACGCTCCTGGTCACTGAGCGGCTTGGCGGCAAATAGAGACGGAACAATGCTCGCCAGCAGGTTGTGAATCGCCCCCGGTTTTTCCTCAGGGAGAGGGCCGAGTTTCTCAGCGACGCGGCGCGCGAGAGTGTCGCTCTCCAGCACCTTGACCTCGTTCTGGAGGTAATCTTCCGGCGAGGCATTCTGGAGCTGAGAGACGGGAGCGATGTCGCGCCACGCCTGATTAAATTCCTGAAGCTGCAGAGAAGTGTGCGCCCGATAGATGGGCCTCGTCATGAGGGCAAAGCCCCAACCTGCGCATATCCCGAGGATTGCGGCTGCGATAATGACGCGTTTGCGCCGCCATAGAAATGCGACCAGCGCCTGGCCGTCGGCCGTATCGGCCGTGCTCCGATCCAGGCCCGGGAGCGAATTGTGGCTCACCAGCGGAGGTAGCACTAAGGCTTGCGCTTGTTGCGGCCGGGCGACTTCCCTGCGCTCGTCGATAGGAGTCAGCATAGTGGTTGTTCTCTCCTGCAAGTCCGACCTGACGGAAGACCGGTTCCGGGGCGGAAGGCTCGGATCCCGAAACTGCTGCGCGTCCGCGGGTTCGCAAGCGCGAATACCTTGGACAAAGCTACCGCTTTCTCAAGTACCGACACCTTTTCGGTTACGTGACTTGCTTCCGCGCATGTTGCACGAACGATGCCAGCGGGTGTCATTCCGCCCGGTTTCCGACAAACCCCGCAGATTCACCGGTTTCAGCGTCGCGGAACCGAACTCAGTTAACCGTAAGTACCCACAAGCGGAAGTGTGATGCTTCGCGGCCGTCGATTACCGATCCGTTCCGAAGAAGTCCCCTCGGCGCCCCGCGACGAACGCTCCTGTTTCGTAACGGAACTTACGATGGTGAGGGCCGATTCACGATTCAAACTGCGGTGCTCGGGCGGTTTTCGCACAAACTGAGGTCGCGGCCGATTGGCACCGCTCTGAAACGCTCCCAGACGCCGGATATGAGTATTGATGTTCCACTTCTGAAACTTTATTTTGTCCGAAGTCGGTCTCGAACTGGCTGCAAACCGTTCGCGCGGCTCAGGCATATCGACCTTGATCGCTGAAATTTCAGTCGGGCAATCAACCGAGCAAAAGCTGGCATGCATCGTGCAAGTGCCCGGAATCACAGCTCGTGCGGAGTGCATGTCCGGCCGCACCTGAGTGTGCGGTAGCTTTGCCTCTCTGTTGCGCAGAGAGCAGCCAACAACAAAATTCATGAGCCGTGGTTTCGAGTCCGACATCTGCTCTGAAGAGGAAGTTTTATTGCCTTATCAGCAGCAGTTGGATGCATACTTCGACGCTGCCGCGGCATATTGGAACCACGTTTATTCGCGGCAAGATGTAAACGGCGCCGTGTATCAGGAGCGGCACCGGCGCGTGCTGGAATTCTGCGATCGCCTGGATCTGCCGCTCGGGTCGTGCATTCTCGAGATCGGCTGTGGAGCTGGATTTACGTCCGTGACGCTGGCGCTCCGCGGCTGCGATGTTCATGCGGTCGACACCGTGCCGGCGATGCTTAGCTTCACGAGACAGCATGCATCCGAAGCTGGCGTCGGCAACCAGGTCCGGACACTCCTCGCGGACACTCATTACCTGCCGTTCGCGAACCAGAGCTTCCGGCTGGTGCTGGCGATCGGCGTCATCCCGTGGCTGCCCTCGGCGGGACCCGCGATTCGGGAAATGGCGCGCGTGTTGGCGCCGGGCGGCAGTCTGGTTGTGAGCGCCGACCATGCGTGGGGTCTGCATCGGGTGCTTGATCCGCTGACCAGCCCATTGACGGCTCCGCTGAGACAGCGCTTGCGAAAGATATTGCGGCGAAAGGCGAGTGGTGCACGAGCGGTTCTGAGCTCACGGCGAGAGATCGATTCGGCGCTAGCGGCGGCCGGCCTTCATTTGGCATCCAGTACCACCCTCGGCTTCGGCCCGTTTACGCTGTTGCGCCGCAGCCTGCTGCCGGAAGCTACGGGCCTGAAGATTCATCACCGGATGCAACGGCTCGCTGACCGGGGAATACCGGTGTTCCGCTCTGCCGGGGGCCATTACGTCGTGTCCGCCAGAAAGGATTAATCCATGCCTGTTTCTTCACGAACACTAACGACCAGGAGCTACCTGAGCGCGATCGGGGTCCCGGACTTGCCGGCGCTCACCAGTCCGTTCGATCCGGGCTATGACCCGGCGACACTCGAAGGCCATCTGGCACAGAGCCATCACTTGATGGCCATTCTGAAGATCTCGATGGCAGGCTGGCTGGTTGCCGATGAGGGGGTCACGCGCCGAAAAATCGCGGCGGCGCGTGATTACGGGGTTCCCACGGTCACCGGCGGCGGGCCGTTCGAGATCGCGGTAGCTCAGGGTTGCCTGCCGGCATATCTGGATTTGTGCGCGGACGTGGGAGTCACTCGAATCGAATGCGGAGAAGGGTTCACCGACATGCCACTCGCCCCTGCGGAAGTGGTCCGCATGGCACACGAGCGCGCGCTTGAGGTGCAGTTCGAGTTGGGCAAGAAACACGACGGCGCTTTTAACGGCGATGTTGTGACGGGGCTGATCGAGCAAGGGCGGCGATGGCTCGACGCCGGAGCGCTCGAGGTGGTGGTGGAGGCGCGCGAAAGCGCAAAAGGCGTTGGGGTATTCGACGATGAGGGGACGTTCAATGCGCAACTGGCAGACCGGTTTGCACAGGCATTTGGCCTGGCAACCGTGATGTTCGAGGCGCCGAATAAGCCAAGCCAGTTTGCCTTGCTGAACCATTTTGGACGCGATGTGCGGCTTTCGAACGTCCGGCTGGAAGAATTACTACGGGTAGAAATTTATCGGCGGGGCCTGCACTCGGACGCATTTGGGCACGAGAACCTGAGACCTCAGCGCGCGGGCCAGCAGGCTGCTCTGCAAGCCTGATCTTAAAACGCAAAGAGACGACAGGAGAATAATGCGGAGTTCGACGTATCTCTGGATTCTGCTCGTCGTTGGGTCTGGCGTCCTCCTGGCGGCGGGTCCGGCGAATAATTCTCCGGGCGTGTTTCGCAAGGGATCGATTCTGGTCGGGTTCAATAAGGGGCTTTCGGCGCCACAACAGAGCTCGATTGTGTCGGGCTCATCCGGCAAAGAATGGAAGCACTTGCTGAGCGGCGATGTGCATCTTGTCAACGTGCCGCCGGGACACGAGCTCGAGATCATCAAGCTGCTCAAGGCCATTCCGGGCGTGCGATACGCGGAGCCAGACTACATTCAATATGCCGACGGCGGGCCGTTACCGGACGATACGTCGGTCGGAGTACAGTGGGCGGTTCAAAACACAGGCCAGAATGCCGACGGCACGAGCGGGACACCGGGGGCGGACGAACGGAGCCTGCCGGCATGGGGCGTCACGACGGGCACGAATTCAGTCGTAGTGGCGGTGCTCGACTCCGGGACACAATACTCGCATCCCGATCTGACAAGCAACATGTGGGGCAATCCCGGCGGCATCGGTGGGTGTCCCACGGGCACCCATGGGTATAACGTGCTGGCTTCCTCGTGCGATCCCATGGACGATGATGCGGGCTATGGAGGGCACGGCACGCACGTCTCGGGCATTCTCGGAGCGATCGGAAACAACAAACTGGGCGTCGCGGGCGTGAACTGGACGACGAGCATCATGGCCGTGAAGTGGGTCGACAGCAATGATAGCGGCGCGACCAGCGACCTGCTCACGGCCATGGATTGGGTGATTCAAACCAAGCAGGCGGGCGTCAACGTGCGGGTGGTCAACGACTCGGCGACCTGGCCCGGGACGGCCTTCTCGCAGGCGGTGTCCGACGAGATTGACGCGCTCGGGGCGAACGATATTTTGTTCGTATGCGCGGCAGGAAATACCGCCGAGAACAATGACACAACGCCACGATACCCCTGCTCCTACAACCGGCCCACCATGATCTGCACGGCGGCGAGCGATCAGAACGACAATCTTTGGTCGTCATCGAATTTCGGCGTGAACACCGTGCAACTGGCGGCTCCCGGCGTCAACATTTTTTCGACTTTGCGGCTGAGCAATTACGGGTACATCAGCGGCGGTTCGATGGCCTCGCCGCAGGTTGCCGGGACAGCCGCCCTGATCCTTTCGCTCGGATATCAGAGCGTCAGCAGCCTGCGATCGCTGATTCTGAACAACGTGGATCCGCTGCCCTCCTTGAGCGGACTGGTCGCAACCGGCGGAAGG
>Ga0335079_10002392_pt1 | contig 21658 bp, 15 predicted proteins | sample Lox_Sample_33_FD_206719 | JGI IMG/M metagenome (GOLD analysis project Ga0335079, IMG submission 206719) | Soil microbial communities from Loxahatchee National Wildlife Refuge, Florida, United States - Lox_Sample_3.3 | ecosystem: Environmental > Terrestrial > Soil > Wetlands | place: USA... | reverse complement strand
TCACCGTGCTGCCGCAGACGGAAACAGACATGGCCGCGACAGCGCCATCGCGCGGTGCTCACCGTGAGCGTCGCCAGACCCCTCACAAGTGCTCATGGCGAGCGGCCGTGGACACACGCCGATCCGGAGAACACGCTGCGCCTTGTGCGACCTTACGGAGCCCAAATGACACACGGTGCCGCAACCCCGGCCGTGACCCTCGCGATGCACGACGGCTTCTACTCCTGCGGCAGCGGCGCCGGCCGCTCCAACCGCGCCTTCCTCGAAACCCTCACCACCATGGTGCGGCCCAGCGTGAGGCTCGCCTTGTTGCCCATCTACCTGTCCACCGCCAGCAGCGAATACAACCCAGCCTGGCACGCCGCCATGCGCGCCCTCGTCCGGCGAACCGGCGCCGAGGTCATCCCGATCAGCAACGGCTCTGACGGACAGGTCCGGTTCGGTGGCTTAGCCAACTTCCGCGCCGCCTGCGCCGCGGCCGCCAACATGATCAGCCACCACCTGCTGCCCACCGCCGCGCCGCTGCTCGTGATCGCGTTCGACGCCCCCTTCTACGGCCTGCCGGCACACCTGGCATCCCACGTTCGCGGGGACGTGGTTGTTGTTGCCCGCTCCACCGCAGCCCTGCACGCTCCCGGCGATCTCGCGCATATCGCCTGGGAACGCGACAGCCTGCAAACCACCGCCGCAGCCGGGGGCCGCATTGCCGCGATCTCCGGCCACATGCGCCGTCACCTCGCCACCAGCTACGGCATCCCCAGCAGCGCGCTCATCAACCTGCCCAACGGGCTGACCCGAGCTGACTGGCAAACCGGGCCACCCGACACCAGCCTGCTCCCAGCCCCGGCCCGCCGCGGATTCAGGCTTCAGCCTCGCCATGGGCCGCGCGGTGCCCTACAAGGGCTTTGACGACCTGCTCGACGCCCTAGCCATCCTCAAGGCAGGCGGCGTGGTCACGCCGCACGCGGTGATCGCTGCCGTGACCGACACCCCCGAACCCACGCCCTATCAGCGCCACCTCGCCAGCGAAATCATTGCCCGCCGCCTGGATGCGACCCTGGTCACCCGCTTCAACCCCCAGCTGCTCGGCCTCCTCAAACACCCGGCGCTGACAGCCGTCGTCGTGCCATCACGCGCCGAGCCGTTCGGCCGCATCCCGCTGGAAGCCTTCGCCGCCGGCGCCGCACCCGTCGTCGCGACCACCGCTGGCGGGCTCGCCGAACTCGTCACCGACGGCCAGACCGGCTACACCGCCCGTCCACATGATCCCGCGTCCCTCGCAACAGCCCTGCGCAAAGCGCTCGCCTGCTCACCCGCCGAGCGTGCCCGGATGCGTGCCGCCGCCCACCTTGTTGCCGCGACGTGCTACAACCACGCGCGATTCCTCGCCGAAACCGCACCATGTGCCCTCATCCCAAGCGAGCGCGGCCAGACCTACCGCTCCGGCAGCGATTCGGCTGCAAGGCCGCCTAACCAAGACCCAGCGGGCCAGCCTCAGTCCACATAGCCCGTGCTGGCGCACGCGGCCACATCGAGCCCCCAGCGCGCCGCATCCACGCGGGCAGCAGCGTCTGCCTGCGCCACCGCGGGATCTCCCCACCCAAGCACGCCCGGGGCCTCGCGCAGGCTGGTCCAGGCCACCGCAGAGACCCTCGCCAGGATGGCGCACACCGTCGGCGCCAGCCCAGACGAGCTCACCGCAGTCGGACGCGACGACGCCGCCCGCCAGCTCCGCGAGGCCGCCGACGATGTGTTCCTGCGCCAGCGGATCACCGCCATCCCCGGCCTCGGCACCCTCACCAGCCCGGCAGGCGGCGCTTTCACCGGCCAGCGCGAGCTGCTGTCCCTCATCACCGTCGGCTTGGACGCCATCCAGGACAGCAAGCTCTCTGCCCGCGCCAAACAGCAGCTCACCACGCTGTTCGCCGACAACCTCAGCCACGACGCCACCCGCCGCTACGAAGAACTGCTGCTGATCCTCCGCCTCGCTCAAACCGCCCAGCAGCGCGGCTGACCGCTCCCCCACCGCACCGGGCATCACAAGGAGGCTGATCGACATGCGACCGGAAACCCAACCTGCGCTCTTCCATCTACCAAAGCGACACCCACGGCACGTGGCACGGGTGGGTCACCGTGGGAATCAAAGATGACGGTTCGCCGGACCGGCGGCACCGCCGCGGAAAAACCGAGGCCGAGGTCACCCGTAAGGTCCGCGAACTCGAAGCCCAGCGAGACGCGGGCAGCGCCGGAAAAGCGGGAAGACCGCTCACCGTCGCCGACTGGCTCGAGATCTGGCTGACGACGATCGCACCGCGGCAGGTCTCCCGCAGCACGCTCGACAGCACGTACGAGCCGAAGGTTCGGCGCTGGATCATTCCCCAGCTCGGAAAGCACAGGCTTGACCGGCTCCAGCCCGAGCATCTGGACGCTTTCTACACCTGGCTCGCGGATCAGGGACTCAAGCCGAACACGATCGTGCAGATCCACCGGATCCTGTCACGCGCTCTCAAGATCGCTTGGAAGCGCGGCAAGTGCGGCAAATGCGGGCGCAACGTAGCGGCGCGGGTCGACGCGCCAACCGGCGAAGAGGTAGATATCGAGCCGCTCACGCAAGAGGAGGCGCGCCGCATTCTCGCCACCGCCAGCAAACGACCGAACGGCGCGCGCTGGTCAGTCGCGTTCGCCGCGGGAATCCGCCAGTCCGAGGCAATCGGCCTTCGCTGGAAGTACGTCAACCTCGAGGCCGGCACGATCGAAGTCGGCTGGCAGCTACTACGGCACCGTTTCAGGCACGGCTGCGAGGACGTGGCCGCCTGCACCTCCAGCAGACACCGGAGGGCGTGCCCGGCACGCTGCGAGCAGCATCAGCACCGGGCCGACTGCGCCGCCGACTGCGCCAAGCGAGGGCACCGTTGCCCAGAGGTGAAACGTCCGTGCCCGAGCGGATGCACCAGCCACGCACGCGAATGCCCCAAGCGCACCGCGGGAGGCTGGTACTTCGCCCGGCGCAAAGGAGTCACACCCAACCGGGGACAGGCGAAACTGATCCTGGCCCTGCCGAACCGCTTGTCGCGCAGCTTCGCGCCCACCGCCGCCGCCAGAACTCCCACCGCATAGCCACATCCGGGCCGTGGGAAGACTGGGACCTCGTCTTCTGCTCACCGATCGGCAAGCCGATCGACCCTCGCGGTGACTGGGAAAACTGGCGCGCGCTCCTGAAGTCCGCGGGAGTCCGGGAAACGCGGGTTCACGACGCCCGCCACACGGCAGCGACTCTCCTGCTGGAGCAGGGCATCGACATCCGCGTCGTGCAGCAGATCCTCGGGCACTCCCAGCTCAGTCAGACCCAGCGCTACACACACGTCACCGCGAAGCTCATCCAACACGCCGCCGATCAGATGGCAAAGCGCTCTGGGCGTAACTGCGCTGGCGGCATCTGCCGGGGGCAATCGCAAACACAACTGCAACCGGAAACGCCCGGTAATGCCAGCGAACGTCCTGTATTGCCTGCTCAGCATCGGTGGGGCGGGTGGGACTCGAACCCACGACCGGCGGATTATGAGTCCGCTGCTCTAACCGGCTGAGCTACCGCCCCGGGACGCGTGACATTACAGCAAAGCCATGCCGCCCGCGTCGAACTGGGGCCCTCACATTCGAAGGCCTGGGTGGTCACGCAGGCCAGCGGCACAGGCCAGCGCCCGAGCGACAGCGTCTCCAGCGGCAGAGGCCCAGCGCGCCAGGCTTCCCAATGACACCCCACGGCTGACGCGACCCTCCCTCAGTATCGATGGCTCGGTATCGATGGCTCAGTATCGATGGCTCATCTGCATCGCCATGGCGTGCTCAACCAGGGTAATCAGCGTGGTCTTGGTGGAGTCCCTGCTGCGCGCATCGCACTGGACAATCGGCACGTTCGACCCGATCGACAGCGCGTCCTGCACATCCTGGCTCGTATGCGGGAACTCGCCGTAGAAGCCGTTGATGCCCAAGATGAACGGCAGGCCCGCCGCCTCGAAGTAATCCACTGCGGGAAACGAGTCGGCAAGCCGTCGGGTGTCCACGAGCACAACCGCGCCAATCGCCCCGTGGATCAGGTCATCCCACATGAACCAGAAACGGTGCTGGCCAGGTGTACCGAACAGATACAGGATCAGGCCTGCGTCGAGGGTCAACCTGCCGAAATCCATCGCGACCGTCGTGGTCGTCTTGTCCGGTACATGAGAAAGATCGTCGACGTCCGTGCTCGCGACGGTCATCACAGCCTCTGTTGTGAGCGGCGTGATCTCTGATACGGCACCGACGAGGGTGGTTTTGCCAACGCCGAAGCCGCCCGCGACCACTATTTTGACGGACGTCATCGCAGACCCGGTGGGAGAGCCCTGGGCGGCGCCATCGCCTGCCCACGAGGACGGTCTAGAAGTGCCCCCCGAACTAGAGTTTGCGTAGTCCACTTAGCACCCTTTCGAGCAGGTTAAGGTCCGGGCGTCCTTCCACATGGTCGGTCTGGTGGACCCGAACCAGCCCGTCGACCGCCATGTCGGCGACGAGGACCCTGGCAACACCCAGCGGCATCCGAAGCACCGCAGAGATCTCGGCGACGCTGCGCCAGTCACGGCAGAAGCCGAGGATGGCCTGACATTCCGGGCTGAGAATCGACAGATCGCGCGGCTCGTAGTGAGACGCCGCCACCATCGCCTCAATTTGAAGTTGATATTTCGGCTGGGTTCGGCCGCCCGTGACGGTGTACGGCCGCACCAGCGGGCTGGCCACGGCCTCGTCGGAAATGGCTAGCTCACTCTCACGGGACGGCGGCACGTTCACCGGAGGGTAGCTCCAGCGTAGATCACCGCGCGGACGCAGTTCATGCGCCCCGCCGTCTCTAGTGCGGTCGTCGCGACCCGGGCCGGCCATCGGATTCTCCTGTCACTCTCTGCCATCCTCCGACCACTTGGGCGGCAACGCGCTGCGCAACTGCGGCGTCAACGTGCGCCCCACACGCTCTGCCAGCATTGCCATCTCGTAAGCAACCAGCCCCATGTCGCACTCGGCTGACGCGAGCACAGCCAGGCTGGAGCCATCACTGATGGCCATGACGATAAGCAGGCCACGGTGCATCTCCACCACGGTCTGCGCCACTCCACCGCCTTCGAAGATCCTCGCTGCGCCCGTTGTCAGGCTGGTGAGCCCGGACGTGACCGCGGCAAGCTGATCCACGCGCTCCGGGGGGAACCCATGGGAAAATCCCATGGGCAGCCCGTCGGATGACACGACGATCGCGTGGGCAACTGCCGGAACGCCCTCGACGAAGTTCGTGACCAGCCAGTTGAGATCCTGTACCGGATGGGCTACCTGACTCACGCGTCCTCCTCGCTCTCTTCCTGTTCATCTGAACCGCCGCCAGCCACCGGGCCGCCAGCTACCGGGCCGCCAGCAGGTGGCCCCCCAGCAGGTGGCCCACGCCGCCGACGGTAGGCGGCGGCGTGGCCCGCACGCACGCCGCGCTGGAAACTTCCGAACCGCTCCCGCACCGCGTCCGCCGAACGGGCCGGCATCCCGGCAGCTGGCTTTGCCGCCCTAATGGTTCCCGGCACGAGATTGGCGCGCGGAATCCGCTTAGGCAAGCCAGCCGGGGTGGTACCGCCTGCCGCTGGATCCATCGCGGCTTCGGCGGCCCGCCAGCCCTCGTCGGCCGGCGACGTCCAGCCCGCCGCTCTCGCGGCGTCGTCTCGAACATCCGGCCTAGGAGGATCACTGCCAGTATGCGCATCACTCGGTGGCCTGCCGCGGCGGAACCAGTCAGATTCCACCGCCTCGAAGATAGGCAGCCTGCCTGTCGCCGCGGCGCTCGCATCCACGGGAACGACAGCCTGGCCGATACCCGAGGCGGCGCCGCTCGGCGGCAGCGACGGCTCCGCCATCTCACCGAACCCGCCTAGCTTGCCGAACCCACCGGTCGACACGGCTGCGGATTCGACGGCGACATCCGCGGCTGCGGCGCGCACCGGGGCGCTGAGCACGGACCGCGCGGCCGCCGGCCACCCAGCGCCGAGTCTCTCGACGAGCCCGGCCGCACCAGCTGACCGCTCGCGCGACTGCTCGAGCGACTGCTCGAGCGAAGCACCAAAGCGTGGCGCCCGCGCTGCGGCAATGGCCGCTGCCACCTTTTCTGCCATAGTCTTCGGCCGGGTGCTGATCGCCTTTTCGCTGGCGTGGTCCAGTGAGGCAGTGAACCGCCTGAGGCCGGCCTGGGCCTCGATGGCTTCCTTGACGACGAGGTCGCCTGGCAGCCAGACGAGCGCGGTGAGCCCGCCGTCCTGCGAAGGCCGAAGCCGCACTCGGATACCATGCCGCGCTGCCAACCGGGCCACGACAAACAAGCCCATCCGCCTGGAGACCTCGACATCCACTACCGGCGGGTTATCCAGCCGCCAGTTAGCGCGCGCCAAATCTTGCGTCCGCATGCCGGCGCCGCGGTCGGTGATGTCGAGCAGCAGGCCACCGCCGGGCAGCAGGTCGCCCGATACCCGCACCGGGCTGTCGTCGGGCGAGTACGATGTCGCGTTCTCGGCCAGTTCGGCGACCAGGTGCACGACGTCGTTCACCACACGCCCGTGCACGGCGATCCCGGGCTGGATGTCCAGCGACAGCCGGTTGAAGTGCTCGATCTCGGAAAGCGCCGCCCGCAGCACGTCGATGAGCACGACCGGACTGTCCCACTGCCTGCGCGTCTCCTGGCCCGCGAGCACGAGCAGATTCTCCGAATTGCGGCGCATGCGGGTGGCCAGATGATCCAGCTGGAACAGATTGGCCAGACGGCCGGCGTCCTCTTCGTCCTGCTCGAGATCGTCTATTAACTGGATCTGGCGCTCGACGAGGGATTGGCTGCGCTGAGACAGGTTGACGAACATGGCGTTGACGTTGGCGCGCAGCATGGCCTCGTTGGCCGCGAGCCGCAGCGCCTCGCGATGCACCTGATCGAACGCCCGGGCCACCTCGCCGATCTCGTCAGTTGTGTCGACATCGATCGGCGTTACGTCCGGCGGCAGGTCCGCGCCGCCTGTCTCGCTCAACCTGCGCACCATTTGAGGCAGGCTGACCCCCGCCACCTCAAGCGCACCGGCGCGCAGCCGTGCGAGCGGGCGCACCATGGTCCTTGCGACGAAGATCGTAAGCACCAGCGCGAGGGCGAGGACGAGCAGGATCGCGAGGGTAACGGCCAACGCCCACGACATCGCATCATGCAGCAGCGAGCGCGCCCTGGTAGCAACCGAGCCGGCCAGATCCTGCTCAACCGTACGCATCCGGTCGATGGTGTCCGACATCGCGCCGTACCAGTCATCGGCCGTGGTCGGGCCGGTGACCAGTGAGCCGCCTCTGCTCCCGCGGGAGATCGCGCCCTGTTCCTGACTCAGCGCGCGAGAGGTGAGTGATCCGGAAACGGTGTCCAGGTATTCCTGGCGCTGGCCGACGGTCGCCGACGAATCGAACACCGCCAGGTTTCCCTGCTCCTGCGCCTGCGCAGCCGTGAGCTTGCTCAGCGTACCGGGCAAAAACCTGCCCGAGGTGAAAGCGACGTCGAGGATGGCGCGCTGCCGCGACGCCTCCTCCTTTATTCTGGAAACCAGGCCGAGCACCCGCACCGCGTCCGCGAGGGACGCGTCCCCGCCGCCCTGAGCGATCTCGTCGTCCATCTCAAGCGCGTCGTCGATCATCGCAGCGTATTTCTCGATGACCACAAGCGCGGGCAGCTGAGTTGTTGTCGCCTCCTTGCGCAGGTTGCCGAGGTCATCGATGCTGGCCAGAACGACGGCGGCCCGTGCTCGCGTCTGCGTCGGGTACTTGGCCCCGATGCGATCGGCAAGCGCGCTGACCTGCCGGGCCGCGCGATCCGTAGCGGAGTATTCCTGTGCCAGAACGATCTTGCCAGTCGCCGGTTTGCCCTGGGCGACGTACGCGGCGGTGAAATCCCTTTCGTCTTCAAGGGATTGGGCGAGTGAGGTGATAGCCTCGCCGAGGCTTGCCAGCGTCGCGACCCGCTGGTACGCCATCGCGCTTCTGGTGGCGGAAACAATCTTGATACCGCTGACGATGACTGCCGTCGCTGTCGGGATGGCGATCAGCGCGAGCAGCCGCGTTCGAACACGCCAGTTCCTTGGTCCGCCGCGGTGATGCGGATGTCGCTGCAGGGCCTGCCCCGGCCCGGCGTGATCCGTCCCGGCGTGCGCTGGCCCAGCCTGGTCCGTCCCGGCCTGCGCTGATCCGGTCCGTGTCGTGTCCTCCGCTGACCCGCTGAACGTGCCAGTGCGCCGCGTACCAGTCTCAGCCGACTCACGGGCGGCGGGCTGGCCAGCTCCGCGGCGGTCCTTACTTGCCTTGGACCGCACTCTGCTCGCACCCTCCACCCTGCTGCCGGAACCGGGAAGTGTCGCCGCCGAGCTCACCGCCGAGCGAGACCGGCATGCCGAACCCCTTTCCGGGTGAACCTACCGATACAGGCCATCGTGACGGGTCCGGCGCCCACTCTAGCTTGATACCGGACCAAGGCACATCAATACCTTAATGAGCAGCAAATACCTGTGTGTGGCAATCTTTGCGGCACATCGCGGCCAGTCGCGGTGCCGGCGCGGCGGCCCCGGCCGTGCGGCGCCAGATACTCGTGCCATTCGCCTGCCCATTCGCAGCCGAGGCAATACGGATCGTCACCACTGGCTGTTGTGCATGTGGCAAGTTGTGCCGGCGAGGACCGTGATGAGGCTGTTAGTGATCTACAACTGCCCCAGCATGCCCTGTCACTGATCACCTGGGAACCGCCCTGCCGCGATCCGCCGGGCCCCCAACTACCCGGCCACCCAGCTACCCCGGCCACCAACTGCCCGACCACCAACTGCCCTGCCCCCAACGGCCGGCCCTCGATTTTCCTGGCGCAGGTACAGCTAGCCCGAGGGCGCCAGCCCGCCATGCAGCCCATGCAGGCCAGGAAGGCCAAGCTCACGAGCGATCACCAGCCGCTGGACCTCGGATGTCCCCTCGCCAATCTCAAGGACTTTGGCGTCACGGTAGAACCGCCCAACCGCGGACTCGTTCATGAACCCATATCCGCCAAATATCTGCGCCGCGTCGCGTGCATTATCCATCGCCGCATTCGACGACGTCAGCTTGGCGATCGCCGCCTCCTTCTTAAACGGCTCACCCGCGTTCATCCTCGCCGCCGCGTCGTACCACGCGAGCCTGGCTACAGCCGCCCTCGACTCCATATCCGCGATCTTGAAGCGGATGGCCTGGTAGACGCCTATCGCATGGCCGAACGCGGTCCGGTCGACGGCATACCGCAGGCTCTCGTCCACGCAACCCTGAGCGAGCCCGGCAGCGACCGCCGCGATCGCGATCCTTCCCTCGTCCAGAATCTGCAGAAACTGCGCGTAGCCGCGTCCTCGCTGACCGACCAGGTGGTCGGCGGGAACCGTGCAGGAGTCAAATGCGAGCTCGCGCGTATCCGAGGCTGACCAACCGACCTTGGAGTACCGCTGCCCCACGGTGAATCCGGGCGTTCCGGCCGGGACGACAATGGACGAGATCTCCTTGTCTCCATCAGGGCGCTGGCCCGTTATCGCGAGGACGGTGACAAGATCCGTGATCGACGTGCCCGCGTTGGTGATAAATGCCTTACTGCCGTCGATGACCCACCGGCCCTCAACCAGGCGCGCGGTCGTCCGCATCCCGCCAGGCACGTCGGAACCGCCGCCAGGCTCGGTCAGCCCGAATGCGGCGAGCCGTTCGCCGGCACACAGCGGCGGCAGCCAACGCCGTTTCTGCTCCTCGGTCCCGAACCTGTAGATCGGCATGGCGCCGAGCGAGACCCCGGCGTCCAGCGTGATCGCCACAGAAGAGTCCACCCTGGCAAGCTCGTGCAATGCCAGGCAGAGCGCGAAAAAGTCGCCGCCCATCCCCCCGTACTCCTCGGCGAACGGCAGCCCGAACAGGCCCATCTTGCCCATCCGGGCGACGATCTCGTAAGGAAACTCGCACCGCTCGTAGTAACCGCCGATCACTGGCGCGACGACGTCGCGGGCGAACGCCTGCACCGTCGCGCGCAGCGTCTCGTGCTCTTCGTCGAGCCGATAGCTGATCACTTCCGCCCCCTTCGCGGCTAGACCTGCGACTGCGGACCGCCCGCCCAGCCGTCCACGAGCGCCGGAAGGCACCTGTTAGCGATGTTAGTGCCGCCGCTACTGACCAGTTAAGTCTCCATTGTCCTGAACGGCTGCGCCGGACCGGCCCGCCGGGCCGTCACTCCCGCCACGCGGCTGCGCCGGACCGGCCCGCCGGGCCGTCACTCCCGCCACGCGGCTGCGCCGGACCGGCCCGCCGGGCCGTCACTCCCGACCAGCGCCGTGACAGGTCGCCAGGCGGCGGGCATTCTCATGATCTTCATGCGGCCGCGCCGGGACGTCGGTAAGCGTGATCAAGCCCGCGGCCGCCATGATGCCCGCCTGCCGCCAATGCCCTTCGACAGGCAGGACACCATGGCACCGGCCTTCGCCACGCATGCCTTGGCCCCCATGCCGCACACGTGCGCGGTCACTGCGCCATGACCCTGTGGTGTGCAGACCGCGCGGATCCGCTCTCACGCGGCAGCGGAGGCCACCCTGCTCGGCGCCGCGCCAGCCGGCTCGAGCGCCGCCTCCAGCACCTGCCTGACGTCGCCGAGCGCGTGAATCGTCAGCTCGGCGCGGACGTCCTCAGGCACGTCGTCCAGGTCGGGCTCGTTGCGCTCGGGGATGAGCACGGTGGTGATGCCCGCCCGGTGGGCGGCGAGCAGCTTCTGCTTCACCCCGCCGATAGGCAGCACCCGGCCGGTAAGCGAGACCTCACCCGTCATCGCCACGTCCGACCGCACTGGCCGGCCGGAAAGCAGTGACGCCAGCGCCGTCGTCATGGTCACGCCCGCGCTTGGCCCGTCCTTAGGCACCGCACCGGCCGGCACGTGCACGTGGATCCCGCGGTCCTTGAGGTCGCCGACAGGTAGTTCAAGCTCGGCTCCGTGGGACCGCAGATACGACAACGCGATCTGCGCGGATTCCTTCATCACGTCGCCCAGCTGGCCGGTGAGCGTGACGTCGGTGCCGCCGGTCTCCGGATCGGCCAGTGACGCCTCCACGAACAACACGTCACCCCCCGCGCCGGTCACCGCGAGCCCGGTCGCCACGCCTGGCACCGAGGTCCGCGCCACGGACTCCGGAGTGTGCCGTGGCCGCCCGAGATAGCCGACCAGGTCGACCGCGCCGACCGTGACGGGAAGCGTCGCCTCGCCGACCGACACCCGTGCGGCGATCTTGCGAAGGGTCCGTGCGAGGCTGCGCTCCAGGGCCCTGACCCCGGCCTCCCTGGTGTACTCGGCCGCAAGGCGCCGCAGCGCCGCGTCCTCGATCGTCACATCTGCACTGTCCAGGCCGGCCCGGTCGAGCTGGCGCGGGAGCAGGTGGTCGCGTGCGATCGTAACCTTCTCCTCCTCGGTGTAACCGTCGAGCGGAACTAGCTCCATCCGGTCGAGCAACGGCTCTGGAATGGCCTCCGCCACGTTGGCGGTAGCGAGGAAAAGCACGTCGGACAGGTCGAGCTCGACCTCGAGGTAGTGGTCGCGGAACGTGTGGTTCTGCGCAGGGTCGAGCACCTCAAGCAGTGCCGCGGTCGGGTCGCCGCGGTAGTCCGATCCGACCTTGTCGATCTCGTCGAGCAGGATGACCGGGTTCATCGAGCCCGCCTCACGGACGGCCCGCACGATGCGGCCGGGCAGCGCGCCGACGTAGGTACGCCGGTGACCGCGGATCTCTGCCTCGTCCCTGATGCCGCCGAGTGAGACCCGGGCGAACTTCCGGCCCATAGCCCGCGCGACCGACTCGCCAAGCGAGGTCTTGCCGACTCCTGGCGGGCCAGCCAGGGCAAGCACGGCGCCGCTGCGCCGCCCGCCCACCAGGCTCAGGCCCTTGCCGGCCCGGCGCCCGCGGACCGCGAGGTACTCGATGATCCGGTCCTTGACATCGGTTAGCCCGGAGTGGTCCGCGTCGAGCACGGCGCGCGCCGCGGTGATGTCATAGGAGTCCTCGGTGCGCTCGTTCCACGGAATGTCCAAGACCGTGTCCAGCCAGGTGCGGATCCAGCCCGCTTCCGGTGCGGCCTCCGACGCCCGCTCGAGCTTGTCGACCTCGCGCAGCGCGGCCTCGGCCACCTTCTCGGGCAGCCCGGCGGCCTCGACCCTGGCCCGGTAGTCGTCCTCCTCGGAATCCGGGCGGCCGTCGAGATCGGCGAGTTCCTTGCGGATCGCCGCGAGTTGCTGGCGCAGCAGGAATTCGCGCTGCTGCTTCTCCATGCCCTCGCGAACGTCATTGCGGATGGTCTCGGCGACGTCCTGCTCCGCGACGTGGTCGCGGGCCCAGCCGGCCAGCCACTCGAGCCGCTGCTCGGGGTCCAGCGTGTTCAGCAGCTGGGCCTTCTGCTCCAGGTTCAGGTATGGGCCGTAACCTGCGCTGTCCGCGAGCGCGGACGGGTCGGTGAGCTGCTGCAGCGCGTCAATCACCTGCCAGGCGCCGCGCTTTTGCAGGATCGTCGCGGCGAGCGCCCGGTACTCCCTGGCAAGCTCGTACGCGCGAGGGCTCGCGGGTGGCTCTTCCGCTACCGTTGCCTCCACCCACAGCGCTCCACCGGGGCCCGTGGTACCAGCGCCGATCCGGACTCGGGAAATGCCGCGCACGACCGCGCCAGGCTCGCCATCTGGAAGCCGCCCGACCTGCTCGACCACACCGAGGGTGCCAAGCGGCGCATACTTGCCATCCAGCCGCGGCACCAGCAGCACGCGCGGCTTCGCGGCGGAACGGATACCTGGAACATCGGGGCGGCCTTCCGCTACCGCCCTCGCCGCCTCGATGGCGGCCCGCACTTCACCCTCGGACATGTCGAGCGGCACCACCATTGTCGGCAGCACCACGGCGTCGTCCAGGGGGAGCACAGGAAGCGTCAACGTCTCAGCCATGAAGGCCTCATCTCCGTGTTTCTTGTCAACTGCCGATGTCAAGAGCTGAGCTGCCTGCTTTGTTTCCACGACCCGTTCGCGTTTAGCGGAACGCCGCCGAAGTGCCGCGGACCCGTGCTTTGCGTGCCGGCTGGGCCGCGTTACGCTCTCGTGGACACGGCGCTCGAAGCCGGCCGTACCGGGCGCGGCGCCTCCCGCGCCTCATCACGATTCAGGAGTAGCGGAGCATGGGGACCGTGGCAGAGAACCTGTGCGGGCCGGCGTCGTGACGCCGGCCGTATGTCCCGATTGCGGGGCTGAGGTCCAGCCCGCCGACCTGGTCTGCGTGACGTGCGGCGCCAATCTGACCCACGTGGACCTGGCGGACGAGGAACGGCCGTCACCGCCGACAGTCATGCACGAGCGGGTGCGACTCGAGGACGTCCGCTCCGCCGCGGCGTCAGGGCCCGCAGCGACCTGCCCGCTCTGCGGCACGGCGCTGCCGGAGCCAGCGGCCCGCTCCTGCCCGGCGTGCCATCGGACGTTGCGCCACCCAGCCTCAGTCACCTCGCTCGTTGTACTGCGGCTGTCTTTTCCCACTGGCAACGTGGACGTGCCTGCCGGGACCTCCGTGGTTCTTGGCCGCGCGCCGGAGGAATCGTTGGTGGCCGCGGCCTTCGATCACCACGACGACGTGTCGAGGCGGCACGCCACAATCACCGTGGACGACGCCGGGCGCGCGACCGTCCGTGACGAGCAATCCACGAACGGGACATTCGTCAACGGTGACAGGGTCCTGCCAGGCGCCACCGTGACCCTGTCGGATGGTGACAGCCTGCGCCTGGCCGGAAGGGTCACCGCCCGCGTTCATCTGCCGCACGCGGGGCCTGATCCCGCCGCCCTGGCGCGCGAGGAAACCGGCTAACGGACCGGCCGGCTGACGCGCGGCAGGGCTACGCCCAGGACGCTCCGCCATCGGAGGTTTTCAGCTGCTTCACCGCGCCAGTCATGCCGTCGGCGTAGTACAACTGGCCAAGACCAGTTCCCGTTGCGATCACCCCAGGCGCGCCCTTGGCGGACGTGGGGCTCACCTTCTGCCACTCTCCCCAAGACCCGGCATGCCACCTGATTGCCCAGACGTGGCCGTCGATGCCCACCCGGCTGCCACGGTGTCGCCATCGCCCCAGCGGACGCTGGTGAGTCCGCCCACAATCTTGCCGCCGAGGTCATTCACGGGTACCTCCGTGTGTGTTCCGATCCATGCCGCAGTTCCGCCTCGGTTCCGTTGAACGCATCCGCATCGATCCCGTTGACAGTGCCCCACTGCCAGAATTTCCAGGTCCGCCACGGCGCCACGGATGCGGGCGAGGCATCCGAGGGGTACGCGATCCAAAGCGGGAACCCCGTGCATCCGGGCAGCTTCGCGAAGTCGGCGTCTTTGAACGTGATTCCCTCGGTTGCCTTGCAGAACGCGAACGCAAGGCCTCTTGCCGAACGTCGCCCACGGTTCAGCCGATTGAGCCAAATTTGATGGAATTGAAAGCGAGCCGCGCCGTTGGTGATCCCCGAAACTATGAACGGCGACCGCTGCGCTGTTTACCTTGTTTGCCTCACACAGTCTCAGCCGGGGGGACCGAATCGCGGCGTGGGAAGGCGATGCCCCCTTTGCGCGTGCGCCACGTCAAGATCTCGAACGTGTACTGGCCCTGCAGGACACCTGGATCCTTGGCGACGAGCGCGCGTACCGCGTCATGCGACCCCTGCTGGTAAATGCCGAATCCGGTCACGGGCTCGTCTTCCGGCTTGGACTCGGTGACCGGTCCCGCCGCGAGTACCTGACCTGCGGCCCCGAGACCGATCGTGTACGCGGCGTGCGCACGGAAGATTCGCTCCTGGGTCTGTTCGTCGAACTCCTGGCTCTGCCTGGTCCGCCGCAACAGGACAAGCTCATAGGTGTCGAACTCGATGCTGCCGGGGTCGATGCTCATGACACGCCTTCCCTGTGTCGCTTCTTACGCCGGGGTCCAGTCAGGCCCACGGGCCAACGGCGTTGCCGTCCGGATCAGTGAACGTCGCGAACTTGCCGTAGCCGACGGGCGGATCGGTCGGTGGCACGAGCGTACGTCCGCCCACGGCGGCCGCCTTGTCGAGGTATGCCCGCGGGTCATCCACGCGCAGCTAAATCTTGACGCCTGGTGGGTCGGCCGCGCCCTGGCGAGCTGGCGCGCGCACGGTGCTCGGCTGGCCGCTCGGGACGCGGTTGGTTGCCACGGCGGCGAGCTTAGGCCGGTCAGGAGCCCGCGAACCTCGCGCGCGTGTAACGAACGAGGTTCAGCGCCTCGGGCGGCAGCGGCACGTGGCCGCCGAACGCACGCGCGCCCCATGCCACGTGCGCGCAGTGCTCCACCACACTCGCCTGGTGCAGGGCAGCGGCGGGCGTCGCGGCAATGGTGACAAGGCCATGGCTGGCGACCAGGGCACTGCCCACGCGGCCGAGCACCGCGACAGCGTTCACGCCGACTGCCGCCGTGCCGCTCATCGCGTAGGCGGTGACGGGGACCTCGCCGCCCACGAACAGCACCGCCTCATCGATCACAGGCGGCACCGGAACGCGGGCGCACGCGAACATGGTCGCGTGCGGCGGGTGGCTGTGCAGTACCGCGCCTACCTCGTCAAACGCTCCGTAACAGGCCAGGTGAAGCAGCCTTTCCGTGGACGGCGGGGGCCGTCCTGCCAGCTGCTCGCCTGCCATCGTGAGCACGGCGAGATCGTCCGTCGTCATCTCCTGGTAAGGAACCGCAGACGGGGTGATCACGACGTGCCCGTCGTCGAGCCGGGCGGAAACGTTCCCGCTGGTGCCTGAGCTCAGGCCGAGTTCGAGCATGCCCCTGGCCGCGGCGAGTACGGCGGCGAAAGCCGCCTCAGGGGACCCCGACGGGTCAGGCACGTAAGACCTCCGGGTGCGCCGGGCGGCGGCTACGGCCGCTCACCGCGGAGCGGCCGACGTCATCAACGATCACCGCCGAAGATGTCTCGCATGCCGTGGGTGACCCCGGGCCTGGTTGCGTCGGCTCGGGCAGCGCGGCAGGCCGGAATCGTACAGTTGAATCAGCCCGCTCACGAGGACCCGTCCGGAGGTGAGGCCGGTGCGCAAAGCGCCGGTGCGTAAGGTGCCGGTTCGTAAGGTGCCGGTTCGTAAGGCGCCGGTTCGTAAGGCGCCGGTTCGTAAGGCGCGGCGCGAACCTGCCGACGCCGAGATCACGATCGGGGTGGATGTCGGGACCACCGCGGTCAAGGCGATCGCGGTAGACGGGCGTGGGCGCGTCCGCGGCCGTGCCAGGGTGGCGCACGAGGTGTGCGTAGCGGATCCGGACAGCTTTGAGCACGACGCCGCCGCGGCGTGGTACGAGGGCCCGCAGCGGGCGGTCGCGGCACTCGGGCCCGCGGCGAGCCCGGCTGCTGGGCTGGGCATCGCCGCTTGCGTGCCCTCCCTTGTCGCCCTCGGCGATCATCTCGAACCCCTGTCACCTGGGTTGCTGTACGGCGACTGGCGTGGGCGTGCCGCCGCGGCGGCGTGGCCGCCAGCCAGCCCGCTCGACATTCGCGAGGGCGAAGCCTTTCTGCACTGGGCGGCCAAGCAGTGGCCCGGTGCGCGCGCCTACTGGCCCGCGCAGGCCCTTGCCGCGGTGGCTCTTGGCGGCGAACCGGTCATCGACTCCTTCACGGCCATGTCGTACTTCCCGATATTCGACGGGCGCCACTGGGATCCGGCAGAGCTCAGCAGGATCGGCGTCACCGAGGACCAGCTGCCGATTGTGGTCACCGAGATCGGCGCGACCGCTCGAAGCCTCGGCGGCCTGACCCGCGGATCAGCCCGCAGCAATGGCGACGCTGATCGGGCTGGGCGCACGTCCCTAGCACCCGGCGGTGTCGACGTGATGACGGAGCAGATCACCGCCGGTGTGTCACAGCCGGGCGAGGCGCACATCATGTGCGGTACCACCCTGCTCACCTGGGCCGTGATGCCCGACGATGGTGACGTGCCCGGGCTGTGGCGGTTCCCCCATCGGCGCCCCGGCCTGTGCCTTCTCGGCGGGCCGAGCAATGCGGGCGGGCTCTTCCTCGGCTGGGCGCGGCGCCTGCTCGGAGGCACCCGCGCACGCACCGCTAGGCGCAGTGGCCTGGGTCCGGGCATCGACCCGCATCCGGACCGGATACCGCTGTGGACGCCCTACGTCCGCGGCGAGCGTATTCCGCTGCACAACACCTCGGTCCGCGGGTCACTGCACGGCCTCGACCTCATGCACGACGCCACCGCCCTGCGCCGCGCCGCCTACGAGGCCACCGGTTTCGTGGCCCGCCGCATCCTCGACATGGCCGGCTGCTCGCCCAGCCAGGTCGTGGCCACCGGCGGGGGGACCAAGGACCGCGCCTGGATGCAGGCGCTCGCCGACTGCACGGGAGTGCCAGTGATCCGCGCGGCCGTGCCCGAGGGCGCGGCGCTGGGCATGGCCTGGATGGCCAGGATCGCCGCGGGCCTGGAGTCGTCTCTCGACGACGCGGCAAGGTGGTCACGGCCCGGCCGTCCCGTGTACCCGGACGAGCGATGGGCCCGCGCGTGCTCCCGCAGGTACGAGCAGTTCCGCGAGCTCGCCGCCGCGGTCAGAACGTATTGAGTCCGGCGGTGGCACAGACAGACAGGGCTCGGCCGCCTGGCCGACCCACGCGCCGCGTGGTCGAGTGTCAGGTCAGGTGCGCGTCGGCCGACAATTCCCGCGCCCGCCCGCGGAGCCGTTAAGGGGACGGCATGAAGCGAATGGCGATCGCATTGACGCACCTCGCTGACCGCCCGCGGTGTGCAGCGGGCTCGCCGGTGCCCGGTATGCCCCAGCCCGACCGTTGTATGATTACAACTAATGACTGGGCACCCCGCGAACCCTAATGGCGGGCAATCCCGCAATCCGGGACGCTACCGCTGGGTGGCTTTGTCCAACACCACCCTCGGCGTGACGATGGCGACCATCGACGCGTCCATCGTGATCATCTCGTTGCCCGCGATTTTCCGCGGCATCCACCTGAACCCGCTCGCGCCCGGGAACATCAGTTACCTCTTGTGGATAATCATGGGCTACCTGCTGGTCACTGCGGTTCTGGTGGTCACGCTGGGGCGGCTTGGCGACATGTTCGGCCGGGTCCGGATCTACAACATGGGTTTCGCGATCTTCACGGCCGCCTCCATCGCGCTGTCGCTTGACCCGTTCCGCGGCGTCGCTGGCGCATTGTGGCTCATCTGCTGGCGAATCGTGCAGGCTGTCGGCGGCGCGATGCTGATGGCCAACTCGGCGGCGATCCTGACCGACGCCTTTCCGGCGAGTCACCGTGGCATGGCGCTTGGCATAAACCAGATCGCTGGGATCGCTGGCATGTTCATCGGCCTGCTCGCCGGTGGGCTGCTCGCCGCCTGGGACTGGCGGGCCGTGTTCTGGGTGAACGTGCCCATCGGCGTGTTCGGGACAATCTGGGCCTACCGGAGCCTGCGCGAGACGAGCAGCAGGCAGTACGGACGGATCGACTGGCCGGGGAACGTCACCTTCGCGGCCGGTGCCGGCCTGCTCCTCATTTCCATCACCTACGGCATCCAGCCTTACGGCGGGCGCTCGATGGGGTGGACCAATCCGATGGTGCTCGGCGGCCTGGTGGCCGGCGTGGCGCTGCTCGCCGCGTTCTGCGTCATCGAGACCAAGGTGGCCGAGCCGATGTTCCGGATGGGCCTGTTCAAGATCAGGGCCTTCGCCGCGGGCAACGCCGCGGCGTTGCTTGCCGCCATCGCCCGCGGCGGGCTGCAGTTCATGTTGATCATCTGGTTGCAGGGCATCTGGCTTCCGCTGCATGGTTACGACTACCAGCGCACCCCGCTGTGGGCTGGCATCTATCTGCTGCCGCTGACCACGGGGTTCCTGATCGCAGGCCCGGTCTCTGGGTATCTGTCCGACCGGTTCGGCGCGCGCCCGTTCACGACCGGCGGTCTGCTCATCACCGCGGCGTCGTTCACCGGCCTGATGCTCATCCCGGTGGATTTCAGCTACTGGACCTTCGCGCTGCTCATCTTCGCCGCGGGAATCGGGCAGGGCCTGTTCGCCTCGCCAAACACGTCCGCGATCATGAGCAGCGTGCCCGCCGGCCAGCGGGGCGTCGCCTCCGGCATGCGCGCGACATTCCAGAACTCGGGCACATCGCTGTCGATCGGCGTCTTCTTCTCGCTGATGATCGTGGGCCTTGCCGCCGCGCTGCCGGCCACGCTCACCGCGGGCCTGCGTGCCCAGGGTGTACCGCTCGGTGTGGCTGCGGGCGTGGCGCACCTGCCGCCGGTCAGCACTCTGTTCGCCGCGTTCCTCGGCATCAACCCGGTCAGCAACTTGCTCCGGCCCTCTGGCGTTCTGCACACGTTGCCGCCGCACAATGTGGCCGTGCTCACGGGGAAGGAGTTCTTCCCGCACCTGATCTCCCAGCCGTTCCACCACGGGCTGATCACCGTTTTCACGGCAGCGACCGCGATGGCGCTGCTCGCCGCGCTCGTGTCGCTGTTGCGCGGAGCGCAGTACTACTTCGACGAGCCGCCCGCCCAGCCAGCGCCGCCGGCGACGACCGGGGTCCGCTGAGGTCGCTGCGCTTTGGGTCAGGCTCCGCCACGGCGCGGGGCTGGCTTCCGCATCGACGCCGCGTTCGGCGCCGCAGCGCTCCGGCCGCATATCGCCTTCGAGGCCGGCGACCCGCGCCTCCTCGCGCAGCTCGCTGCGCGAGGAGGCGCGGGTCGCCATCGTGCCACAGTCAGTCGCCGACGCCCGGCGCGAGCTGCTGGACCGCATAGCGATAATCCGGCCCGCGCCGACCGGCCGGATCGCGCTTGCGTGGCGGACCGAAGGCCCGATCAGCCCGGCGGCACAAGCGCTGATCACGCGGGTGCAGGCGGCCGTGGCGCGTTCAACTCAGTAGCGGACTGCGGGCTGCCCGCGCCCAAGACATCGACGACGTGCACCGCCTTTGCGCGTGCCGCACATTCAAAACGCTGGGCACCAGGCTGCCTGAGCCCCCCGGCCGCGCACCCGTGCAGCACCTTAGCCCGCGGAAGAAGGTTTCCCAGTCGACCGTAATGACGCCCCTGCCCGGTATACCCTCGGAAAGCCAAGCCTACTTTACCTGCCTTTACCTGCGTTTTACATCACCGATGTCCCGGGGGGGCCTTGACGCAGTCCTTCAATGTAGTTATGCACACCGGCGCCGAAGGTGGTCAGCGAGAAGAATTGCGCGCGGCGTTCTTCTGGTCGCAACGATCGGCAGCCAGAAGATTCCGATGCGCTCTTGGCCTTTGCCTCCGCCTTTGCCTGCTCCGCCTTTGCTTGCTCCGCCTTTGCCTGCTCCGCCTTTGCCTGCTCCGCCTTTGCCTGCTCCGCCTTTGCCTGCTCCGCCTTTGCCTGCTCCGCCTTTGCCTGCTCCGCCTTTGCCTTCTCCGGTCTCCTTCCGCATGACTCCACTCGACGATCTTGGCGTGCGCCCTATCCTTAAGAGCACGCCGTTGCCTGGCCCGTAACGTTGCCTGCCGCTACATCGCAGCACGTCCTTCCACTCGCCATTGCGCGTGGGAGCGCGGTATGCGGAGTGCCCGAGGCGGCGGAACTTGCCGCGGCCCGTGCAGCCGGGCGATGGGGGCGCGTGAGCGCCAACTGGACGCGGCTGGGAGCGCCGGAGCGCCTGCGGGGCATATCCAGCTGTAACCCACCTAGCCCAAATGCTGAGCCAGCCGTGGGGATTGATTAACGAGCCACACCGGCGTGAGACAAACTACGTGTGCGGTGAGGAACTCGCATTGACCCTGATTGCCGATCCGACCGCTGTATAGCCGTGAGGTCGTCAAAGACAATGGTTATCGCGAGCAGGCCGACGCGTGATCGCAGGGTACGGAACGGAACGGATCTTGAACTGGCTTCACCCTACCTGTTGGGCTTGCTCTTGTGGCGTTCCGCTGGGATACTCGGCACAGGTAATCGGATAGGCTCACGACTACAACTGGAAGGCTAGTGCCGTGGCAACTGACACACCAGCAGCGACTCACCCTTCCGCCCCAGCACCTCCCGGTAAGTGGAGTAGCGCGACTTTGGTTGGGCGTGCAGAGGGTGGCGACGAATTAGACATATGGGTAAGTGTCTATGACGCTGTTAGCGGCAAGTGGAGCACACCCGTTCACGTTTAGTCACCCTTTCTTGACGCACAGCAAACCTACTCGGCCTCCCAGTGGCCTCTGCCAGTCGGTCCCGAAATCCCCGCCGGTTGTTTCGATAGGGTGTAGCTGCCATCCTCGACCGGCGGGGATTGTGTTCTGCCTCGCCCTTGCTTGCGCCAAACTGACCGCGATCTCGACAAGGCGCCCGGTGCCTCTTCTTCAGAAGGCGTTCGCTGTCGTCGGCACGCCGCATGGCTGTCGCGCGAAGCTACCAATGCGGGGCTGCTCGTCACCTGGGAAGCTCTGCTTGGCCTGTCGATGATCCGCAGCCAGCTTCCGTCCGGCTGGCGACGCGCCAACTGGACCCTGCCGCCGGTGTTGTCGGCCGGACGCGTCCAGGTGAGAGCGAGGTCGCCACTTCGCACTGTGGGCAG
>Ga0335079_10002391_pt1 | contig 21665 bp, 11 predicted proteins | sample Lox_Sample_33_FD_206719 | JGI IMG/M metagenome (GOLD analysis project Ga0335079, IMG submission 206719) | Soil microbial communities from Loxahatchee National Wildlife Refuge, Florida, United States - Lox_Sample_3.3 | ecosystem: Environmental > Terrestrial > Soil > Wetlands | place: USA... | reverse complement strand
CGGCGACCAGTTGCCCGTCCACCGTCGCCCGCCCCGCCATCTTGGCCACGGTGGCCTTTCGCTTGATGACGGTCATTTCGAGCCGGAGAGTATCGCCGGGGACCACCGGCTTACGGAAGCGGGCGTAGTCGATCGATACGAGCAGCACCAATTTGGAATCGCGGTCCGCAATGGATTTCAGCACCAGCACCCCGGCCGCCTGCGCCATTGCTTCGACGATGAGCACGCCCGGCATCACCGGAAAATCAGGGAAATGGCCGGCAAAGAACGGCTCATTGCGCGTCACGTTCTTAATGCCGACAATGCGCTCTGGCTCCATCTCGATGATCCGATCCACCAACAGAAATGGATATCGGTGCGGCAGAATGCGCTGGATCTCGTTGATATCCAGAGTCGTCATGAAAGCCGTTATTATAGCAGCCGTGGATCCCATCCTCTCTTTTATTCGCGCACGCCAGGGCGAAATGATCGCGACCATTCGCGGGTTCGTCGAATGCGAATCGCCCAGCGACGATCCCGCGGCCGTCAATCGTTTTGTCGAACTCGTGGCCGACACCGTCGCTCCCTTTGCCGCGGTTCGCACCTTTGGCGGCGGCCATTTCGGCAAACATCTCGTCTGCTCGATGCGGCTGCCCGGACGAAAGAAGAACGGCAGCCGGATCCTGGCGCTCGGCCACTCCGATACCGTCTGGTCACTGGGCACGCTACGCTCGATGCCGTTTCGCCAGGCCGACGGCCGCCTGTTTGGCCCCGGTGTCTACGACATGAAGGCGGGTATCGTTTTCTTCTTATTCGCGGTGCGCGCGCTATGCGAGCTCGAAATCCCGGTGCCCTCGCGCGTTCTGCTCCAGCTCAACTCCGACGAAGAGGTCGGCAGCGAATCCTCCCGCGCCCTCACCGAAAAGCACGCGACCCAGAGCCACGCCGTGTTGGTGCTGGAGCCAGGAACCGGCCGCACGGGAAAGCTCAAGACCGCGCGCAAAGGCGTGGGCGGCTTCACCGTCACAGTCCGCGGCCGCGCCTCGCATGCGGGCCTGGATTATGAAGCCGGCGCCAGCGCGATTCTGGAACTCTCGCACCAGATCACGCGGATCGCCGGCCTCACCGACCTGCGCCGCGGAATCACGCTCAACCCCGGGCTGATCTCCGGCGGCACGCGTAGCAACGTCGTCGCCGCCGAAGCCTGCGCCGAAATCGATATCCGCGTGCGCCGCCAGCGCGACGCCGAGGCTCTCGAGAAGAAACTACGCGCGCTCCGCCCGATCGATCCGCGCTGCTCGATCGAAATCACCGGCGGCCTGAATCGCCCCCCGATGGAGCGTTCTGCCGGCACCGTCCGCCTTTTCCGCACCGCGCGCAAACTCGCTGCCGAGCTCGGCATCGATCTGGAAGAATCCATTAGCGGCGGGGGCTCCGACGGTAACTTCACCGCCGCCCTCGGCATCCCGACGCTCGATGGCCTCGGCGCGGTCGGCGAAGGGGCTCACGCGATTAATGAAAGCATCCTGCTCGACCGCATGGCCGACCGGACGGCGCTGCTGGCGAAGCTGCTCGCGGCGCTCTAACGACTCTCACGGCGTGAATACGACGTCTCGAAAATAATTCGAGTGCATATACGTGTTGGCTGGAAACGCGCCCGGCGGGCCGTACAAGCCGTTGTTCCCGACCACGGTGCTCAGGTCCTGATTCGTGATCGCCGAGGCCAGCCCGTCATCGCTGGCGACATAGAACGTGTTGCCGGTGTTAACCGTCACCACGTACTGCGTCCCGGCCGCGATGGCCAGCGGCGGCGACACGGCCTGTTGCTGCCAGCCGGAAGCGGTTTCGTTGGCGAACGTCACGGTCGCGAGCATCTGTCCAGTCGAACTCCAGATGTGCCCCGTGTGCGTGCCCGATTCCGAGGCGCTTTTCCAGAAGCGAATCGCCGTGATGTGGCCGGCCACCGCGCTGGTGAAGACTGTGCCGAGCTCGTAATCGGTTGTCGGCCCGTCGCTGAGGTCAGTCTGCTCCGGCGCCTGGGCCGTGAAAATCGTCTCGGGCGGCTGCGGCGTGAACACCACATCGCGGAAATAGTTGTTGTTCTGGAAGGTGCTGGTCGGAAAGACGCCCGGCGGACCGAACAGGCCGTTGTTGCCGATCACCGTGCTGAGGTCCTGGTTCGTAATCACCGATGCCAAGCCTGATGGAGTGACGGCATAAAACGCATTGCCGGTGTTGACGCTGACGACGTATTGAGTATTCGCCGCAATCGCCAGCGGCGGCGATACCGTCTGCTGCTGCCATCCCGATGCGGTTTCGTTCGCGAAGGTCGCGGTGGCCAGAAGCTGTCCGGTCGCGCTCCAGATGTGTCCGGTGTGCGTGCCGGATTCCGAGGCGCTCTTCCAGAAGCGAATCGCCGTGATCTTGCCGGTCGCCGCGCTCGTGAAGACCGTGCCGAGCTCGTAGTTCGCGTTCGCTCCGTCGGTATTGTTCGGCAGCGACGGCTGCTGCGTGGTGAAGATCGTCTCGGTAACCGGCTGCGGCGTGAAGACCACATCGCGGAAATAGTTCGAGTTCAGATAGGTGTTGGTGGGGAATGCGCCCGGCGGGCCATAGAGCCCGTTGTTGCCGACCACCGTGCTGAGATCCTGGTTGGTAATCACCGAGGCCAGGCCGGTATCGCTGGCCACATAGAACGTATTGCCCGTGTTGACGCTGACCGCATACTGGGTGTTGGCAGCGATCGCCAGAGGCGCACTCAAGCCCTGCTGCTGCCATCCGGATTCCGTTTCATTCGTGAAGACGACCGAGGCGAGCAACTGCCCGGTTCCGCTCCAGATATTGCCGGTGTGGGTGCCGCTCTCCGAAGCGCTCTTCCAGAAACGGATCGCGGTGATGCTGCCGGCCACGTCGCTGGTGAACACGGTGCCGAGCTCATAGTTGGTCGTCGGTCCGTCGCTGAGATCGGTAAGCTCGGGCGTCTGCGTCGTGAATATGGTCTCGCTCGCGGCAGCCGCAGTCCCGGCAAAATTGACGCCGGTCACGTTGGCCGATCCCAGCGTGACGGTTTGCGAGGCCGGCGAAAACGTGTACCCAGCCGCCGCCGGAGTAACCGTATACGTCCCGGCCGCCAGCGCGCCGCTGGCATAGGTGCCGTCAGCTGCGGGCTGCACCGTAAGGTTGGTCGAGCCGCCCTGGATCATGATGGCCGTGCTCGCCGCCGCTGCCGAGGGCGTGATCTGACCCGAAATCTGCGCGCCGCTCGAAGCCCCGGTCGGAGTGAAGACGATGTCGCGGAAGTAGTTCGTGTTCTGAAACGTGCCGGTCGGAAATGCGCCCGGCGTGCCGAACAGCCCGTTGCTGCCAACTACCGTACTGAGATCCAGGTTGGTGATGACCGTTGCCAGACCCGAGTTGGTCGCCACGTAGAACGAATTTCCCGTATTCACGCTGACCACATATTGCGTATTGGCGTTGATGGCCAAAGGCGCGGACAGGCTCTGCTGCTGCCACCCCGAGGCGGTCTCGTTAGAAAATGTGGCGGCGGCCAAAAGCTGCCCGCTGGAACTCCAGATGTGTCCCGTGTGCGTGGCGGATTCCGATGCGCTTTTCCAGAAACGAATGGCGGTGATGTTGCCGCCGACGTCGCTTGTGAAGACCGTGCCGAGCTCGTAGTTCGTGCTGGCGCCGTCGCTCGCGTTGCCGAGTGACGGAATCTGGCTGGTGAAAATCGTCTCGGAAATCGTATTCACGGTTCCCGTGAAGTTGATGCCGGTTACGTTCGCGGATGCCAGCGCGACGTTCTGCGACGCGGGTGTAAACGTATACGCCGTCGAAACGGGAGTAACCGTGTAGGTGGCCGGCGGCAGCGGCGGTGTGGCATAGGTCCCGTCGCCGGCGGGTTGCAGAGTCAGGGTAAGAGAGCCGCCCTGAATCTGGATGCTGGTGTTACCGGCTGCGGCGGCCGGCGAAATCTGACCCGAGATGCGGCCTGCCGGAGCGTAGCCAGTTGAAATCGTGTGCGTGCCGGCGCTCAAATTCACGGCCGCATAGGGAATGCCCTGGAACGTCGAAACGCTGAAGCTCTGCGGCGTTCCATCCACGCTCACCGTGGAAACCGCGTTGTTGGCGGACGCGAGCGGAATCAGAACGCTCAATCCGTCGGGAGCGCCGGTGGCCGTGAAGGTCAGGTTATTCGACACGAAGCTTCGGTTGGACAGAGCCGTGCCGGACCGCGCCGACCAGAACGACAGCCAGCCGGCCGTGCTCGGCATCGGGATCTGATGCGTCTGCGCATACTGCAACACCGGCGTGGCGAACGCGCTGTGATTGTCCGCGAGCCATTCGTCGGGATGAAATAGCATGGTCACCACCGTGTTGTACTTGCTCTGGCTGTCGGACAGCGATTGCTGGTAATGCGCGGTGGAGGTGGGAAGATCCCACGACAGGCCGTATCCGCCGCCGAGAAGCTGGATGTCGTCCTCGTACTGCGTGGCCTGCTCATAAACCGGAATCACGCCGCCGGTCTGCGTATCCAGGAATTTCATGGGGAGGCCGCTTCCGGTCATGTACCCCCAGCGCTTCGGAAACGAAGAGAAGCTGGTATCGAATTGGATGCCGGCGTTTTGAAACAGCTTGGCTTGAGCGGTTTGATCGGGTGCTCCCGTCGGTCCATTGCTGGCCCAGATCAGAAAATGATCGCGCGTGGTCACCGGGGCGGGAGCCGAGGGGAATGTTGAGGCGAAGCTGGCGGTCGCATTCGCGAGCACGGTCTGCATTCCGTTCCAGGTGGCTTGCGAGCCGCCCACTCCGCTCGCATCGACTTCGCCCGTGTCGTCGAAATGGATGCCAACCGCGTTTCCGGCGGCCAGCCAGCTCGTCACCGTAGCGTTGCTGATGGAGCCGAACGGGTACCACAAGAATTCGCTGAAGAGCCCGCCGAACGATTGCACGGTGGACACTTCATTGGTGGAGTTGCTCTCCGCATCGCCGTGTTGATCGCCGGTCATGAGCAGCATCGCCCGCGCCTGGTTGGGGTAGTACCAGAAGCGCGGTAGCGGTTGCGCGGAATTCGCCAGCACCAGCGTGTTGCTCAGCAGACGTAGCTCAATGTCGGCTTGCGGAACGTCGTTCAAGGCGCCATCGCCGACGTCATTCCAGAAAGCATTGGTGCCGAGATCCATGAACATCTGCGACGGCCGCATGGTATTGAAGCCATCGTGGTTGTTGGGATAACCGGCCCACGCTGGATTGCCCTGTCGCATCAGAACAATGCTCTGGGTCAGGTCGAAGCTGAACAGCACCGCTTGCCCCTGCCCGAAACCGTTGACGGCCACCGCGGGAGAAGAGCCGCACGTGGACGAGTTCGAGCACAGAACCGCAAGCGGCGTTGCCGATTGCAGATTGTACAGATCCGCCGTGCCGTGAAATCGCAGCGGCGGTCCCGTCAATGTCGACGTAAACTGCGTGCTGTTGATCCGCAGCCAACTTTCAGCCAGCGTGCCGGAGGCTGACGTCACGCCGAACACGCCGGCTAATTGCGGATCTGGCCGGAACGCGATGAGCGTGCCGCCGGCCGAAACATAGTTCTGGAAGAGCGTGGCCTGCGCGGAGGTCAGCGCAAGATGCGGCACGATCACGGCCGCGTAGTTCGCGAGAAACCCGGACGTCAGATCGCTGAGCTGCGCCGTTTGGAATTCATTTAATCCTTCCGTACGCAGAAGCTCGGGGACGAACGATTGATAAGGATCGGAAGAGCCGCTGTTCTGTACGACGAGAACGGGCTGGTTGGGGGTAGGCAACTGCGCCCGAGCCGTTCCGGCAGCGAGCAGTGCCGAAAACGAGAGAACCAGAGCGACGCGAAACCGCATCTTGTCCATTCGAAAACCTCCCGGGATTTCAAATTGAATGGACTAGTATTATCAGAATGTACGTTACTATACAATGTGCGAAATCGTACATTCAGCGGGCGCCGAATTCGCTAAAGTTCTATTGATTCCCAGCCACCCCACCCCTGGCTTGGCCGGCCGGCGGGCCGCCTCGGCCGCCCCGGAAATTCGCCTGTAGCAGATGCGTCATGGTGTGGACGAAGCGCAGCTTGCCATTCTCAACGCGGAAGAGGTGCATATCAGGCGCGCCGCTGCCGCCGTTGGGGCCGCCGGCGCCGAACGTGCAAAAGGCCGCCACGGCTCCAATCGTTTCATCGACGACGAAGTGCCAGTTTGCGATGTTCACGCCGCTCGGCACGCCCACGTCGCAGGAGTCAGTCGGCAACCCCTTGCCGGTGTACATTCCGCCCTCGGTGCGTTCGCACGGGTAACCCCACGGCACCAAATCCTTCTTTCCTTCGAGGAACGCATCCAGGTACGCGCTCGCGGCGTGCTCCAGCGTGTCGCGGCTATCGCGGTTGGCCGCGGGGACCGTGCCCCAATCCTCCGAGGACGAGTACTTCAGATAATTATCGGCATTGAATAACCAGTAGCCCGTGGTCGTCCACAGCATTTCGATCTCGGCGATCAGCCCGTGATTCACACGCAGCCGTGTGCCCAGCACATAGGGGGCGCTTTTGTCCGCCACAATGACTTCCGTGAACGTCTGGCAGGTCGCCGTGTCCAGAAGGCTGCGCTGATGGTCGATCTTCATCGCCTTGTGGATCAATCCTTCGTCGATGTTCATGGGCTGGAAATTCTCGACGTAACCCAGCCCCTTTGCCAGCGGCAGGACCGAAGGATCGCCCTTGGTTTGAGCGGCGATATAGAGATCGGCGGCCGCCTGGAGGCCTTCGCGCGTGCACGAGATTTGGGCGTAGCCACCGGCCGGAGCGAGCAGCGCGCTGGCGAGCGCAATCCATTTGAAACGCAAACGATCCATCGACAGTTCTCCTCCGTAGGCCGAATCAGGTATCTCGATTACTCGGCGAGTTTGTACGCCACCAGTTCGCCGGGGAAACCGGGACCGCCGATCGCAATCACGATGTATTGCTTGCCGTTCATCATGTAAGTCATCGGCGAACCGGTCTGGCCGGTGGGCATGAAGACCGCGCCCACTTCCTTGCCGGTTGCTTTGTCATAGGCTCGGAGACGCGCGGCATTCCGGCCCTGCTCATCGGTGTAGGTTCCGCGTTCGCCCGCGACCACCAGGGTGGCAGTAGTCAGAATGCCGACCAGGCCGCCGCGGCCGGTGCGCGGAATCGTGAGACCTTTCAGCACCGGGCTGTTGCGGATGTTGTCGGGCGTCTCGCCATGCGCGGCTCTCCAGGCGATGTCACCTCGATCCAGGTTGATCGCAACAATCGACCCGTAAGGTGGCTTGAACAGCGGCAGCCCCTGAACGGTCAGCCCCGCTGTGCGGGCGTCCGCGCCTTCACTCGCACGGGCTTCGTCGGCGATCGGCCGGGCGACACCCGTCACGTAATTCATATCCGATCGCTTGGGGTCGGAGGGGACCAGCCCCAGGGAGCTCACGTTGGCCCAGGTGAAGGTGTAAAGAAGGTGCGTCTGCGGGTCGTACGATCCACCCGGCCATCCGGTCCCACCCTGGCAGCAGCCGGCTACCAGCGTCCCAAGCGGACCTCCCGGCTTGCTGACCACCGGCGGCGTGAACAGCGGGCCCATCTTATAACGCGATGCCACTTTGATGGCTTCGGCGCGAAGCTCGGGCGTGAAATCAATCAGCTCATCGACTGACGTGCCGGTCCGGCCATAGGCGGGAGGCTTAGTCGGAAACGGCTGCGTCAGCGAAGTCTTCTCGCCCGGTACATCGGACTGCGCCACCGGCCGCTCTTCGATTGGCCAGATCGGCTGCCCCGTGGCACGGTCGAACACGTAAAGCACCGATTGCTTGGTGGGCTGCGCAACGGCCTTCACCGTTCGCCCGTTGACCGTGAAGTCCACCAGCATCGGCGCGCACGGGATGTCCCAATCCCAGATGCCGTGATGGACCAACTGGTAATGCCACTTGCGCTGCCCGGTTTTGAGATCGACCGCCACAATGCTTTCGCCGAACAGCCCGTTGCCGGGCCGATGGCCGCCGTAGTAATCGCCGGTCGGCAATTCCACCGGAAGGTAGACCATGCCCAGTTCTTCGTCGACGCTGATCTGTCCCCAGACACCAGTGTTGCCGGTGTAATCGGCGGAGTCGTTTTCCCACGTGTTATAGCCGAACTCGCCCGGCTTGGGAATGGTGTGAAAGATCCAAAGCCGCTTGCCGGTTCGCACATCGAAGCCGCGAATGTAGCCTTTGACGTTGGTCTTACTCTTGGGAGCGCCGCCCGCCAGGTGCGCCGCCCCGACGATGATCGTGTCTCCGGCCACGGTGGGCGCGGCGTGCAAGCCGACCTCGCCGGTGATGAGATCGATCTGCTGGTCGTCGTCCATCTTGAGGTCGACCACGCCATTGTTGCCGAAGCTCGGGATGACAGTGCCGGTCTTGGCGTCGAGCGCAATCAGACGGTAGCCCGGCGTGACGAAGAGAATCCGCTCCTCGCGGCCGTCGGTCCAATAGGCCAGCCCGCGGCCCGATAGCCGGCGAGGCGCGGCCTGGCCGCGGCGGCCTTCATCTTCGCGGTGGATCCAGAGAAGCTCGCCCGTGGCTGCGTCGAGCGCTACCACGTCACGCCGCGAGCCGGCCACCGAGTAGACGACGCCGCGCGCCATCAGCGGCGTGGCTTCCAGGTTGAACTCGGGCGTGGGCCCGAGGCTGGCGGTGTCAAATCGCCAGGCAATTTGCAGCTTGGAGAAATTGGATGCGTTAATCTGGTCCAGCGCCGAGTAGCGGGTATTCCCGAGGTCGCCGCCATAGGTCCGCCATTCGCCGTTCTTCGCGCCGGTTTGGGCGTACATCGCCGCCGCGGTGCCCAACAGCACCAACAGCCTGGTCTCGATCCGCATTAGCGCTTCCCCGCCGGCTCCGCATAGGGTCCAATGTCAGGTTTTGCCTGCGTATTGGTGAGTGTGCCGAGTTCGGCGGCGACGCCGCGCGCGATCGCGGCCGTCTCGCTGCCGGCCTGGAAGCAGGTGAAGTCCGGCCGGTCGCGCCAGGAGAGCGGTCCGCAGAGCCGCTTGCCTGCCGCGAGTGCCGCATCGTGCACCACGTTGATGAGCCGTTCGTAATCGGGATCGCCCTGCTTGTATCCCGAAAAATTGCCGAGATCTCCGCTGGCCGCAAACACCGCGTCCACCCCGGGAAGCGCCGCAATCTCGCGAGCCTGCGCCGCGCCGCCGACGGTTTCGATCATCTCGATGAGCACCACGTTGTCGTTAATCGTGTTCCGATAGCCGCCCGGAACGGTGCCCCAGAAATCCGTCGAAAACGCCGGGCCGCCGCCTTGGCTGCGCTTGCCGAGAGGCGGGAAATAGGTCCAGTCTCGAGCGGCTTTGCCTTCTTCGACGGTTCTCACGGTCGGCACCACGACCACCAGCGCGCCCGCATCCATCGCATGCTGGATTTCGCGCTCATCGGTATAGGCAACCCGGACTCCCGGTACCGCTTTGGCATGCGGACACGCCTGCCACATCTTCGCCACGTTTTCCCAGTCGCGCGAGTCGTGCTGCATCTCGGTCCAGATGAAGTCATATCCGGCATTTGCCATCGCGCAGTAGGTGGATGGATCGGAAGACGCGAAAACCGTTCCGCCCGTCACCTTCTCGCCCCGCATCATTTTCAGCTTCACGGGATTCCAGATTTTTGAATTGGCCGGCGCATCGAAGGTGTGACCGTATTTCCAGGTTTTTTCATCGATAATGCCCTGGTTCACCGCGCCAGCAGGCGCCTTGGTGATCGCACCGGAATCCTTGCCGGCCGGCGCGGCCAGCGGGAACTTCAGCGTGCCCGGAGCAGCATTATTCGCGTAGGGGTCGGCATTTGGCCGAGGCGGCTGCCCGGCCTGGGACTGTCCCATCGCGTGAAAAGCAGTAAGGATGCCCAAAGCGGCGCAGAAAGCAAAAGCCAGGAACCAGCGATTCATCGAAATCTCCTTCCTTGCCGGCAGTATTACCGCCGGCGTGTGGACCGACGCGTCGTTCCAACAGGGTGGATTTTATCAGAGTCGCGGGCGGACAATATCCGCTATAGCGGCGCGAATTGCAGCCCCGTCTTTAGGGATGGGGTTCCGGCGGCCTTACCGCCTTTTCAGGCGGCTTCGATTTCCGGCACCGGCGTGTGGATGCGCGCCACCTTCACGGCCTTGGCGATGCGGAGAAACCGCAGGAGTTTGATGGTGAGCCAGGAAATATCGAATTCGTACCACGTCAGGCCGTGTCGCGCCGAAGTCGGATGCGCATGGTGGTTGTTGTGCCAGCCTTCGCCGAATGTGACTAGCGCGACCCACCAGTTGTTGCGCGAGTCATCGCGAGTGGCGAAGCGGCGCGATCCCCACATGTGCGTCGCCGAATTAACTGCCCAAGTGAAGTGGAGCCCGACAACGATGCGCAGGCAGCCGCCCCACAACAACATCGGTAGCCCTCCTACCAACAGCAACACGATTCCCAGCACTACCGAAAAAACCCAGTGATAATCGTTCAGCCAGACGTAGAACTTGTCCTTGGCCAGATCGGGCGCGTACTTCGCCATCAGCCGTGTGTTGTTGTGCTTCGATTCGCCGACCAGGATCCAGCCGATGTGCGACCACCAGGCGCCGTCGCGCGGTGAATGCGGATCGCCCGGCTGATCGGATTTCTGGTGGTGAATCCGATGTGTCGCTACCCAAAAGATGGGACCGCCTTCCAACGTCAGCGTTCCGCACACCGCGAAGAAGTATTCGAGGAGGCGCGGCACCTTGTAGGAGCGGTGCGTGTGGAGCCGATGGTATCCCAAGCTGATTCCGAAACCCGTCGCCACCCAGATCAAAATGACAGCCGCGATCAGGGCCTGCCAGCTGAACATGAAAAATGCAGCAATTGCCCCGATATGCAGGAGCGTCAAAATCGTGATGATCAGCCAGTTGATCTGCTGGCGCTTGGAAATGTCGACAATTTCAGGGTTCAAGGGAGTCTCTCGGGGAATGGTTCCTTTCTCACGCTAGCAAGGATTTCTGCCGTCATTTGTAAGACTTGTGTAATCTCACCCCCGGCTTCACAAAACATTGAAAAACGAGGACGGACGGTTGCTATCCGCTGGCCAACACGGCGCGAACCGTTGCATAATTCATCCAATACGGCCGGTGTTTTGAGTTAACAATATGAAACTGTTGCCAATTGTCACCATCGGGGTTTCGGTTTTAGCGGCGCAGCAGAACAGTCTCCAGCCTCGCGTCCGCGAAATCATCGATGGGGTCTCCGAAGACCGAATTGCCGCCACTATCAAAAAGCTCGCCAGCTTTCCGACTCGCAACACCTTATCGACCCAGGGGGCGGCGGACGCGCGACAGTGGATCGCAAACGAACTGAAGAGTTACAGCCCAAAGCTGCAGGTGACCCTTGAGCATTTCAAGGTCAAGAAGAATGAAGAACGGATTTTCCGCGATGTCGATCTCTACAACGTCGTTGCCGTCCTGCCCGGGACGTCGATGCCCGACACCCAGGTGTTGATCACGGCCCACTATGACTCCTTAAATCTGATTCCGCTGCCCGGCCAAGCGTCCGACGAAACCGCCGACAACATCGGCGAGCGAACCATCAAGTATGACTGGACAAAAGCCGATGCCCCCGCTCCCGGCGCCAATGACGACGGTAGCGGAACGGCCGCAGTGATGGAACTGGCTCGCGTGATGAGCCGCTACCAATTCGGCAAGACGCTCGTGTTTATCGCGTTTGAGGGCGAGGAACAGGGGCTGATCGGAAGCACCCTGCACGCCGCCGCCGCGCGAAAGCAGAGCGTGGCGATCGAAGCTGTCCTCAACAATGACATCATCGGCAGCGAGACCAGCGGCAGCGGGAGGATGGGCAATCGATCTGTAAACCTGTACGGCAGCGAAGTCACGGATTCGGTCTCTCAGCAACTCGCGCGTTACGCCCGGCAGGTGGGCGAGCGGTATTTGCCTTCGATGAAGGTCAACCTGATCTTCATGCAGGACCGTCTGGGTCGCGGCGGCGATCACACCCCGTTCCAGCAGGAAGGCTATGCGGCGGTGCGCCTCTCCACCCCGTTCGAAGACTACGCGCACCAGCACTCCGCCACCGATCTGGCCGAGTATGTCTCGGTCCCGTACACGGCGCGCGTCGCGCAGATCAACGCGGCCGTGGCCGCCAGCCTCGCGTCAGCGCCCAAACCGCCCGACGTCACGCAAGAGGCGAAGACCGGCGTCCTGAAGGGACAATTGGTCCCACGAATTACCCGCGGCAAATCCCGCTACGACGCCCAACTGCGATGGAAACCCACCGGCTCGGAATTCAACCTGAAAGGCTACGCCATTGTCATGCGTTCTACCACGGCGCCGGATTGGGAGCAGGAGATCTTCGTCGGAAAGGTAAACGAGTACCTGCTGAAAGATGTTTCCATCGATGAGCTCCGGTTCGGCGTGAAAGCCATCGACAACGACGGCAATGAGAGCCTCGTGGCGCCGTACATCTACCCGCCTCGTCCCAAGCGCGACGTTCCAGTGTACTGAAATCCAAAATGGTCGGACTCCGACCATTTCAAAACCACAAACATCTGTAAACGAGCCACTTACGCAAACCAAGTGGTCGCGATCGGAACCACTAGAAAATCAGCTTCAACGCCAACTGGATCTGGCGCGCGGAGCCGGAGTCGCCGATCGGCGAGCGAGTGGCCTGGATTTCACCAAACGTGTTGCCCGCGGCCGTGCTCACGATGCGGTTGGGCTGGGCGAAATTCGGATGGTTGAACAGGTTGAACGTGTCGGCGCGAAATTGGGCAGTAAGGCGCTCGGTGATGTGGGTGTCTTTGTACAGCGCGACATCGAGGTTTTCGAACCCCGGCCCGACCAGCAGATTTCTTCCCATGTTGCCGAAACCCGTCGGAATCTGGAACAGGCAATTCGCCGTCGCCGGCACGCCGCACGTCAGATTCGAAAAATAGCGCGGGTTGCCGTCGGGCGCCGATCCGATGCCGACCGGCACGGGTCCGAGGATGTTGGCGCGGATCGTGTTTGACACCCCGTTAAACGTCGAGCCGGTGACGATCTCGATGGGGTTGCCGCTCTGGAGCTGATTGATGAGCGAAAACTGCCAGCCTTCCACAGCTCGGTTTCCTTTGAACGGCAATTGATAAATGCCGCTGAACACGAAGCGGTGGCGGACATCGAAATCGGCAGGCGCGTGATCATTCCGCAGGTTGGTGCTGTCCTGCATGGGGGTGTTGGTCCCCCAGACGTTGGCCGGAGAGTTGTATGAGGTATCGTCCAAGGATTTCGACCAGGTGTAGTTGGTCTGGAATTGGAGACCCTTGGTGACCCGCTTGTTGGCCGTAATCCAGAGCCCGTTGTATTCGGAGTTCCCGATGCTCTGCCACTGGGTAATATTACCCAGTGCCGAGCCGGGCGCAATCGACGAAGCCGCTAGTGCAGCATAGGGCCGCAGGGTGGTGCCCGGCAAGAATTGATTGATATTCAGGGCTGTGCGCAGGTCCGTGCCCTTGTTTCCGAAATATCCCACCATCAATCCGAGATCGGATGTCACTTCCTGCTGCACGTTGAAATTCCAGGACTGGACGTAGGGTGTCTTAAAGTCGGACGCGACCGCCACCGGATTCAGAGAACCGGCGGCTTTGGCGGCGGTGAGCGCGTTCGAGAATGTCACGAATCCAGGACCGGCAAACGTCAGGGGGGTTGCAAACGGCGGGTTCGAGGCCAAACCGGTCACCAGACCGGAGGTCGGCTGGTCGGCCATGATGGCATAGGCGCTGCGCACGATGGTTTTACCGTTGTGGAACACGTCCCAGGCGAAGCCCACGCGCGGTTCCCAGCTATGGTCCTGTTGGTAAGGCTGATGCTGCCGCACGAGCGAGACGCTCTGGGGGTCGAAGTTCACGAACCGGTCTTCGGCTTCCGCCGGAGTTCCGTTCCATTCCCAGCGAAAGCCCAGTTGAAGCGTCAACGCGCGGGTCACCTTGTAGCTGTCTTCGACGAATGCGCCGGTAGCCGTCATGAAGATCCGCGAGGGATTCGTAGAGGTGTTGGAGGTGAACGTCGCGATATTGCCGTTAATGAAATCGCTGACACTGTTGAAGATCATGGTGCCGGGGGTGAGGGCGTAGCTGTTGCCGTCGAAGCGCCGCACTTCGCCTCCAAATTTCAGCGTATGTTTCCCGCGGGTATGGCTCAAGGTATCGGAGAGAACGGCTGTGTAGTCGCCGCGGCCCTGCGGGAAGCCGTTCGGCCCGCCCAGGTTCAAATTGATGTCGCGGAAGCTCATCTGTGGCAGGCCGATCGCCGAGGTGATTCCGATGTTCATCCCGAAATCCGCCGGATTCAGGGTGGCATTCGGAGAGAAGTCAATGCGGATGCGGTTATAGCCGAGCCGGACTTCGTTCACCGTATTGGGCGTGAAGATGTGGGTCTCATTGATCGTCATGATCTGGCGATGGCTCTTGCGCGTGTCGCCGAAAGCGGGAATATTGTTCCCCTGCAGCGTCGGCTCCTGACGAATGTCCGCCTGAAACGCGTAATACCCGTTAATGCGATCGCTGTCGGTAATGGCATGGCTGATATTGGCGGTTCCCTGGTCGATGTTGACGCCGGCGGCCGCGGAGCCGAGGAACAGAGCGGTGCCGGAATTCGGCATCGGAATCAACGGCAGCAGCTTGACGACCGTCGGATTGCCGACCGCCAGGGCGGACGCGCGCTGGTCTGCGCTGAGAACCGTGGTGCTGAGCGTGAGGCCCTGGCGCTGGCGTAAACCCTCGTAGCTGAGGAAGAAAAACGTCTTGTCGTGCCGGATCGGACCGCCGGCATCGGCGCCGAAATTATTGCGGATGAACGGGGATTGGGGCTGGCCGATGCGATTGAAATAATTCCGCGCATCGAAGTAGTTATTGCGCAGGTAGTCAAACACTTCGCCGTGATAACTGTTGGTGCCCGAGCGGGTGGCGATGTTGACGATAGTTCCCGAGTTCCGGCCGTATTGGGCGCTATAGGTGGAATTGTCGGCTTTGAACTCCTGCACCGTGTTGATGGACGGCTGGAAGGTGAGCTGGTTCTGCGCCATGTCATTCAGGTTGATGCCGTTGACCATAATGTTGGTGGCATCTTCGCGATTGCCGGCACTGAAGAAGGCGAAAGAACCCTGACCGCGCAACGGCGCGGTGAGATAACCCGACGCGGGCGGAGCCACCGTGCCGGCGGTGAGCAGACTCAAGTCGAGAAAGTGACGGCCATTGAGGGGGATCTCCTGCACGGTGCGCTGGTCGACCGTGGTGCCCACCGAAGTGGTGGCCGTATCCACCACAGGGGTTGTGGCCACGATTTCCACCGAGGAACTGGCCGCGGCGACCGGCAGACGAAAGTCCTGTTGTACGACGCGGCTCACTTCCAGAACCAGATCGTTCACCGTGGTGGATTGCAGCCCCGAGGCCGCCGCGGTCACCGTATAGTGCCCGACAGGGAGCGAAGGCACTACGTACAAACCGGACGCATCTGTGGTGAAGGAACGCTGCTCACCGGTTCCCATATTCCGAACCGTGACAGTGGCCTTGGGAATGGCTGCGCCGCTGGGGTCGGTAACGACTCCCTGGATGGTTCCGGTAGACTGAGCCAAAATTACGCACGTACCCAACAGGAGCACGGTCGCGAGGCGATAGAGGCTTTGCACGTAACACCCCCTTTTCGGAGAAGTATAGCCGAAAGCGACGGGAACGCACGTAAATTGTGCGCTTCCGGCGCACCGGTGCGGCCCAGATTCACGACTTAGTGCAATAAATGACGTTCCAGGAAGCGCGCGGCGGCTTCGTAGCCTTCGCGCCAATGGCGAAACAGGAGGAAATCGTGGATTTCGTCGGGGAAGATCAGATCCTCGAATTCGATTTTCCGCTTTCTGAGCGCATCGGTCAAGATGACCGTCTGGTTGAAGTGGACGTTACGGTCGTCATCGCCGTGAATGAGCAGGACGGGAGACTTCCACCCGTCGATGAAAGCGAGCGGCGAGGAATCGAAGGCGAGCTTGGCGGCGGGATCGGTGGGCGCCATCTCCCATTCCTTGGCCCAGTCGTGAATTCCGTGAAAATCGACACCGGCACGGAACATGTCGGAGGCGCGCGCCAGCGCCAGGCCGGTGAGATAGCCGCCATACGAGCCGCCCCAGACGCCGATGCGGGCGGGATCGACATCGGCGCGGTCGCGCAGATACCGGGCCGCGGCCTGGACGTCCTGGAATTCGCTGGCGCCGGTGCCGCCGAAGTTCAGTGCTTCGCGGAAATTGAGGCCGTAGCCGATGCCGCTGCGATAATTGACGGACAGCACCAGAAATCCCTGGCTCGCCAGGTATTGGTTCAAGGCATAGGCATTGTTGTAGTAATTCATGTAATGCCAGCCCAGCAGCATCTGGCGCCGCGAACCGCCATGAAAGAAGATCACGGCCGGGCCACGGCCAGCCGCACGCTTCGGGGACAAGAAAAGCTGCGCGTGAATCGTGAGCCCGTCGGCGCTGCTGAAGGTCACCGGCGCGGGCGTAATCATCTCCTGGCTGGGAAAGCCGGAGGGAATCGCCGCCGGATCCATCGCGCGCGCTTGTTTTCCGATGAGAATGGCGGGATGAGCGGGATGCTGGGCATCAGAGCGGAAAAAGACGACGGCGTCACGATCGCTGGTTGCGACCGGCGACCACTCAATCCCCTGCCCTGTGGTCAACGCGAGAGGCGTACCGCCGGCAGCGGCGACTCTCCAGAGATGGCGGCGGTCGATGTCCCCCTGATTGGAGTTGAACAGCGCCTCGCGTCGGTCTGACGAGAGCGCCACGTACTCGACCTCGAAATCGCCCGGCGTCAGCAATGTGGCCGGGCCGCCTTCGGTGGTGACGCTGTAGAGGTGCGTCCAGCCATCGGCTTCCCAGGGGAACACGAGGCGGTCGCCGGCAGCCCAAAGGACCTGGTTGTCAGCCGTTACTTCGCGGAAGACACTGCCGGGTCCAGGCTTGGCGCGCCAGACCTCGCGACCATGTCCGGTGGCCACATCGGCCACACGAATCGACCACGGCTCGTCGGCGCGGCGCGCGCCATAGATGCGCGAACCTCCATGACTCGGCTGACGAATGAAAGCGACAGAACGGCTGTCGGGTGACCACGCGGGCTCGTCATCCAGATCGGTGCTGGGATCGAGATAGCGGAGCGCATTCGAGGAGACTTCGTAGACGCCGATGAAGGTGTGATCACCGCGGTCGCTCACAAAGCTGAGGCGACTTCCGTCAGGCGACCAGGCCGGATTCTGCTCCCGGCCGCGCCCCTGGAAAATTTGGGACGGCGCGACTGTACCGTCCAGGGAAGCCCACCAGAGCTGGTTGCGGCGCGTAAAGGCGACTCGGTCTCCCCGCGGGGAGACCGTGGGCGAATCGCCTTCGCCGATCTTGCGCGGAGTCGTGCCGTCCAACGCGACCACCCACACATCCTGCTCGGCGCCCCGCGGATCGATGGCGGGATTGGGATACTCTCCGGCGCGATTCGGGCCGTCACCGCGGACGTAGACGATAGCCGCGGCGTCCGGGGTCCAGCGGAGGTCGGAGAGATCCTGTCCGTCATCTTGCGTGTAATTTGTGATCTTGCGGGCCTGATACGCCGGCGGCTCCGCCACCAGAATGTTGCGGACGCCGCGCGCGTTTGAAACCCAGGCGACTTTACCACCGGAGGGCGCCGCCGTCAGCTCGGTGGGGAATGCGGCGCTCAGCACCTGGTCGATGGTGAACGGCTGCGCGGACGCGCACAACGCCATCAGGAATGCCGCTGCCAACCGGCCCATGTCCCTACTATACGGCTTCGGCGCGTTATTCATCCCGAAGGATTTCGAGAGGCCTGCGGCCGAGGATCGGAAAACTGGCGGCCCAACCGGCGCCGGCGGCAATCAGGGCGGCGAGCGCCACCGCCGTGAGGTTGGCGACAGGGTCGAAATGAAACTCGATTTCCATCAGAAGCTTCAAAATCATGGCGGCGAAACCGGAAGCGAGCAGGCTGCCCATGATGCCGGCCACAGCGCCGAGGACCAGAAATTCGATGGAAAAAATGCCGGCGATGCGGCGGCGCGTGGCTCCGAGCGTTTTGAGGATGACCACCTCGCGGATGCGCCGGAAGCGCGTGCCGGCGACACTGGATGCCACCATGACCGCGCCTGCCAGAATCGTGAATGCCGAGATAAACCGGATCACAATCGAGATGCGGTCCACCACCTCCTCGACGGTTTGCATGACGTCGGCCACGTTAATGACTGTCACAGTGGGAAACCGGTTGTACATAACGCGCTGGAGCGACGGCACGGCGTTGGGCTCGACGCGCGCGCTGCCGTAGTACACCGCCGGGAAGCCGTCCAACTGGCCGGGATTGAAGATGAATTCGAAGCGCGCCGCCATGCGCAAAGATTCGGTGCGCTCAACGCAGGCGACGCGCGTGCGGATGACGCGGTTCCAGATATTCCAATCGATGACGGAACCGGGCTGGAGGTTCAGGATCTGGGCGGTTTCGTCGGTGACGCAGACTTGCGGGTCGAGATCGCCCGGCTGCCACCAGGCGCCGCGCAGAATTTCCATTTCCGATGGCTTGGCGGCGAGAGTGGTCACGGAGCGAGTGCGGAGGAAGCGGCGGCCCCAATCGTGCAATTGAAGGCGCTCCGCGGGGACGCCGTCGATGGCGGAGACGCGGGCCGCGACTGCGCCAGTGACATCGGGGGCTTCTTGCACGCCGTGTTGGGCACGGACGAGGTCGGAGACCGCCTGGCGCTGACTGCCAGGGACGTCCATCAAGAAGACGTTGGGCGCGCCGGGAGGCGCGCTGGCGCGAATCTGGCGAACCAACGCCGTCTGGATGAGGAACACGGTGAGGGTGAACATGACCCCGACGCCCAACGCTACGACGGCGGCCTGCACCTGATTGCCGGGACGGTAGAGATTGGCGATGCCGTGGCGGAGGGCGCCGGGCAGGCGGTCGGGCGCGTGGCGGAGGAACCAGCGGACGCCACGCAGAAGGAGCCAGGCGCTAACGGCCAGCGCCGCCACGCCGCCGCCGAGCGCCACGGTGAAGTAGGCGCCGGTCCGCAACGCCATGCGAAACCCACCATCGGTCAGGGTGCCGGCGACCGCGCCGGTACCGAGGAGAATCGCGAGACCCGCCCAGACAGCGGGCCGCGATTCACGAGAGAGCCAGCGCGAACGGCGTACGGCGGATTCCGAAGCCATGTTGCGGCGGAAGATTTGAGCCGGGCGAATCGCACGAATGCCCAATAGCGGCGGCAGCGTGAAGAGCAAAGTGATGAGACAGGCGATCGCGATGCCTTGCAGCGCCGGCCATAAATCCACCCCCGGCGCGGCATCGAGAGTGAAGTAGCGCGCGAGCAGGCTCGGGAATACGGCCGAGACGCCGGTTCCCAGGATCACACCGAGCAAGCCGCCGCCGAGGCCGAGCAGCAGCGTCTGCGCCATGTAGATGCGGATCACCTGCCGCGAGCGGGCGCCAACGCACTTCATGACCGCGATGGAATCGAGCCGCTGCTGCAAGTGGCCGTGCATGGCGCTGGCCACGCCCAACGCGCCGATGACCAGCGCGATGAGGCCGATCAAGCTCAAGAACGTGGTGGCGCGATCGAGGCCGCGCGTGATGATGGGGTGAGTTTCGGTGTAGTCGGCGAGGGCGGCTTCGGGAAACGCGCGTTTCAGGATTCGACGGACCTCGGAGACCGTGGGGCCGGAGGGTGGAAGCCGGAACAAGAAGCGCTCGGAAGCGCGGCTGCCGATGCCGATCAGGCCGGTGCGGTCGAGGCCGTCGCGAGTGATCATGACGCGCGGACCGACGTTTAAAGTGCCGGTCATGCGGTCCGGCTCGGAGGTGACGACGCCGGCGATGGTGAAATCCTGGCCGCCAATGCGGAGCGTGTCACCGGTCTTGACGTTCAGGCGCAGGAGAAGATCGTCGGAGACGACGACTGAATTTGCGTTCAGCACTTCTCGGAAAGGCCGGTCGGGGCTCAGCTTGACAGCGCCGTAATAAGGATAGGCACGGGGGTCGACCGCTTTGATGGAAATCAGCAGCGGGTCCGGCGTGTGCGACGAAGAAGCCATGGTGACGGTCTCGGTGATCCAGGTGCGCTGGATGCCGCGCTGCGCCAGATTATCGAAGACCGCCTGCTGCTCGGGAGTGGGACGGCCGAAGACGCGCGCGGACAAGTCGCCGGCCATCAGCGTGCGAGCATCGCGGAGAAGAATGCGGCGAAACGAGCGGCTGAATCCGCGAACACCGGTGAGGGAACCGACTCCGACCGCCACCGCCAGGATGACGAAGAGGAACTTGGCATGGGAGGCACGCATTTCACGCCACGCGATGCGGAAAGCCGCCGACCAGGGGAATGCCCCGTTCATTCGGAGGCCACCAATCCGTCGCGCAAGACGATGCGGCGGTCTGCACAACTGGCGACAGAGTCTTCATGCGTCACCATGACCATGGTGGCGCCGTGCTCACGGTTCAATTCAAGAAGGAGGCTAAGAACGACCTGCCCGGTAGCGGAGTCGAGGTTCCCGGTCGGCTCATCGGCGAGCAGAATCGGAGGCTGCAAAGCAAACGCCCGAGCGAGCGCGACGCGCTGCTGCTCGCCGCCGGAGAGTTGGACGGGGTAGTGATCGCGGCGGTCTCCGAGCCCCACTCGCTCGAGGAGTTCGCGAGCGCGCGCCCGGCCGCCGTGGCCATTACCGGCTAATTCCATCGGCAGCAGGACATTTTCTTCGGCGGTGAGAGTAGGGACCAGATGATAGGACTGGAAGACGAATCCGATTTTGCGGCCGCGCAGCAGCGCCATTTGATCCTCGCCCAGGCTTGTGATGTCTTCGCCGTCGAGGAGGATGCGGCCGCTGGTGGGCGAATCGAGGCCGGCGATCAGGCCGAGCAGCGTGCTTTTACCGCTACCCGACGGCCCCATAATTGCTGCGAACTGACCGCGAGGGATTTGGAGATCGATTCCCCGGAGAATGTCGACGCGGTGGGTGCCCGTGTCGATAGACTTGGTTAAGCCGCAGACTTCGATCAAACTTTATTATGGCATCGCGATGAAACGTGCATGGATCCTTCCGCTACTCGCGTGCATATGGGGATGTAAACCGGAAGAAGCGCGCCGGCAGCCCCCGCCTTCGGCGGCTGCAGCGGCGCCGCCGGCCCGTGCGGCCGACAACCGGCCGGCGATCGTGTGCTTCGGCGACAGCCTGACCGCGGGATTCGGAGTGGATCCGGGAGGCAGCTACCCCGATCTGGTTCAGCGAGCCCTCGATCAGCACGGCTATCATTACCGCGTCGTCAACCTCGGCGAAAGCGGCGACACTTCGCAGGACGGGCTGGACCGGATTGCGCTGGTGACGGCGGAAAAGCCGCAGCTCGTGATCGTCGAGTTTGGGGCGAATGACGGCCTCCGCGGCCAGCCGGTTTCCAACACGGAAAAGAACCTGGCCCAGATGATCGAGCTGTTGCAGCAGGCGGGAGCGCGGGTGGTGCTGGCCGGGATCACACTACCGCCGAACTACGGGCCGGACTACATCCGGCGTTTCACGGCGATCTATCCGGAGCTGGCGTCGCGACACAAGGTTCCGCTGATTCCGTTTTTGTTGGAGGGCGCGGCC
>Ga0335079_10002389_pt1 | contig 21669 bp, 18 predicted proteins | sample Lox_Sample_33_FD_206719 | JGI IMG/M metagenome (GOLD analysis project Ga0335079, IMG submission 206719) | Soil microbial communities from Loxahatchee National Wildlife Refuge, Florida, United States - Lox_Sample_3.3 | ecosystem: Environmental > Terrestrial > Soil > Wetlands | place: USA... | reverse complement strand
ATGGGGATGCCAGCCTCGTGGATGGCGCGAATGACGCCGGCGTGGCCGAGACCGCGCGCGGCGCCGCCGCCCAACACCAGGCCGACGGCGCTCCCGGTCAAGGATCGCGCCAATCGCGCAAAATCCGGCGAGGACTCCAGACGGACATGGTAATGCTGGTCCACTTTTAGGGCGGAAAGCCAGGCGGCGGCGCCGGAGGGGCGCGGAGGGGGGTTGCGATAGAGCAGGACCAGGCTGGCGGCACGGCCGGCGCGCTCGCTCAAGGCATGGGCGACGTTGCCGGCGGCGGTCTGCGGGTCCTCCGCGACATCGGAGGCGATCAGGACATGATCGCATTGGCGCAGGCAGCGGCGGTTCCACGCGGAGGGGGCCGGGTCGGGCTGATATACGATGTACCGGTGTTCGGCTTCCAGCTTCGCCAGCAACTCGATGATCCGGCCATTGCCGGCCTGTTGTTCGGTGGTTTGCGCGGCGCCGGGCTTGCCCATGTAGGCGTCCAGGCGCGCGCTGCCGAGCAGGAGCGTCCCGCCGCGCTCGGAGAGGGCGCCGGAGAGCCGCGCGCAAAAGTCGTCGAGAGGAAAGCCGGCGGCCGCGGGCACGACGGCGATCACGGTGGCCGAATGCCGCAGGGTCTGGGTGGCGACGTTTTGCGCGCGCAAACGGGCCACCAGCTTGCGGGCAATCACCAGAAGCAGGGCGTTACGGGTGGCAATCAGGCGTTCGAAGCCTTCTTTGGTGAGCTTGGCAACCTCCGAATCGCGAATGGCCATCGCGGTGCCCATGCGCGGCTCGCCCTCCAGCAGAGCCATCTCACCGATGGTTTCTCCACAACCGAGCTCCGCCACGATACGCGGCTTCGAGCCCGGCTGGTCGACGAGCACCTGGAATTTGCCGCTCACCACGAGGTACAGCGCATCTCCGGTCTCCCCCTGGCGAAACAGGGATTCGCCCGCGGCGATCCAGAAGGATTCCAACTGCGCTTCCAATTCGCGGAGAGCGGCTTCGTCGAGCTCGCCGAACAGCTTCGATACGCGCAGGGCGGACGAAAGGCGATTCTGGCGCAGACGGTTCCCGACAAACGCATCGACTACTTCGCCCGCCTCGGGATGCCGGCCGGCCCAATGGTCGAACGCCTCGCGGGTCAGCTTGGCGACGCGCACGTCGGAAAGCGTGCGCACCGTCGCGGAGCGGATGTCGCCGGTCCACAGGGCAAGTTCTCCGACCGGCTGGCCGGGTCCCAGCTCGGCCATGGTTTTCTCGGCCCCCCGCAGGTCCTCGCTGAGGACTCGCACCTGGCCGGTGAGAATGAGATACACGCAGTCTTCCGGCTCGCCCTGGCGGATGAGCGTCTCCCCCGGGCCGAGTTGCAGCACTTCGAACTGACCAGCAAGCTCGCTCAGCGCGTCGATGGACATGGCCGGAAAGATGGAGCAAAGAAAGGGGAGATATTCGGTAGTCGGTATTTTGAGAGTATCCATTATGCCTCCGGCAAGCCTTCCGCCGCCCTCTCCTCCCACTTCACCACTTTCAGATCCAACACGAAGATCGCGTACAGAACGGGCACCAGCAAGAGGGTGATGAACGTGGCCACCGTCAAGCCGCCGATCTGCGCATAGCACAGCGGCTCCCACAAGGGCCCACCGTGCGAGGCCAGCGGGAACAGCGCGATCACCGTAGCGCCCACCGTGATCAGGACCGGGCGCAGCCGGATAATGCCCGCGTCGAGCAGGGCCTGCTGCAGCGGCTCGCCTTCGGCGTGCTTTTCCTCGATGAAATCGAACAGCACGATGATGTGGCTGACGATGACGCCCACCAGGCTGGCGATGCCCAAAAAGCCCATGAATCCGAAGGGCGCACCCATGATCCACAGCGCCAGCAGGGCGCCGGTCATCCCATAGGGAATCGCGGCGAATACGATGAACGGCTTCACCGCGTTGCGGAACTGCACCACCAGGGCAAGGAAAATCATGCCGACCGAGACGGCCATCACCCCGCCCAACTCGGTGAAGCCTTTCTTCTGCTCCTTGTATTCGCCGGCGATCTCCATTTTGTAGCCCAGCGGCAGACCGGCGGCGAACTCCTTGATCCTGGGCAACAGCGGCATCAGCACTTCGGAAGGCAGCGACCCGGCCTTCGGGAAACAGGCGACCGTGATGGTGCGGAACTGATCGAAGCGGCGCAGCTTTTCGGCCTGCATGGTGTAACTGACATCCGAGATCTGCCGCAAGGGGATCTTCTGCGAGCCCTGCGAGGCGTACACGTACAAATTCTGGATATCGGAAAGCTGGGATCGTTCGTCCATGCGCAACCGCGCCACCACGGGGATCTGCTTGTCCCCTTCGCGCAGGGTGGCGACCTGGCGGCCGTTCATGCCGATGCCGGATGCCGCGGCCACATCCAGATTGGTGACGCCGGAGAGGTTGGCGCGGTCGGGATCGATTTGGAGCTTGACGGTGAAATTCTCCTCGCCCCAATCGTCGCGCACGCGGTCGGCCTTGGGGGAAGAGAGCAGGATTTGCCGCATCCGGCCGGCCTGGGCGCGCAGGACGCCGAGATCGTCGCCGGAAATCCGCACGGCTACGGGCAGGCCCACGGGTTTACCGGTTTCGAGTTGCTGGACATCGATGCGCGCGCCCGGCACGCCCGCGCTCAGCGCCTGCTGGAGCGGTGCGACCAGGTGGCCGGTGTCGTGCTTGTCGTTCACCTCGACCAGGATCTGCGCGTAGTTGAGGGTCTGCAGCTCGGGCGAAACGGAGAACCAGAAGCGCGGCCCGCCTCCGCCCACGAAGGTCGTAAGGGATTTCAGCACCTCGCGCGGCTTGCCGCCTTCACCGGAGTGTCGGCGGCCGTAATCTCCGAGCGCCCGTTCAATGACCTGCTCGGCCTGTGCGGCGGCCTGGTTGGTGCTCTCGAGCGGGGCATCCTCAGGCAGCCAGACATCCACGTAGGAAAGATACGAAAGATCCTTGGGAAAGAACTGCTGCTTCAGATGGAGGAAGGCGTATCCTCCAAGGGCCACAAAGAGGAAGGAAGCCATCAGGAACTTCCAGCGGTGACGGATGGCGGCGCCGCCCACGCGGTAATAGAACGCCGGGAATCCGGACTTGCGCCGTTCCTCGATGGACTTTCCTTTCGCGCCGCGCAGCAGATAATATCCCAGCAGCGGAATGAACGTCATGGAGACCAGCCGTGAGGCCACCAGCGAACAGGTGATCACGACCGGCAGGCTGTACAAGAAGCGGCCCGTATCGCCGCTGAGCATGAGAAACGGCAGGTACGCGACGATGTTGGTAATGGTCGCGAACATGATCGCCGTAGCCAGTTTGGTGGGGCCGAGCCAGGCCGCCACGACCGGCGGATGTCCCAGGGCGAGGTCGCGCTTGATGGCGTCGCCGGCGACGACCGGATCGTCCACCAGCAAGCCGAGCGCGATGATCAGGGTGGCGATGGAAACCTGCTGCAGGTCGATGCCCAGCAGGTACATCATGCCGAAGGTGAGGGCCAGCGTGATGGGAATGGCGAGCGCCATGAGCATCGCGGAGCGCCACTCCCAAAACCCGATGAGCGAGACCAGCACCACCAGGGCGATGGCTTCGTACAGGCTGCGCATGAACAACTCGACGTTTTCGGTGACCTGGCGGGGCTGGTCGGAAGTGCGCGCAATCAGAAGATCCGCGGGGAGCTGAGCCTTGAGCCCGCGCAGGGCGCCGTCCACGGCCTCGCCGAAGAAGCCGATCTGTTCCCCCTGCCGCATCTGGACCGCCAGCGTGATCGCCCGCGATCGCACCCAGCGCCCCTGCGGGTCGCGCCAGTTATAGTAGTTGCGATAGCGGGCCGGCGTCTGATAGCCGCGCTCGACCTGCAGGAGATCGCGCAAGTAGACGGGCAGGCCGGAGGGGGAGCCGCCGATCAGGACATCGCCGATCTCCCGCTCGTTCTTGAACTCGCCGGAGGCGTCGATGGAGAGGTTCTTGCCCTGTACGTCGAGCACACCGCCCGGCACCGTGATATTGCGGGCGCCCAGCAGATTGGGCAGGCTGGCGGGCGAGACGCCGTAGGATGCCAGGCGCTCCTGCGAATAGAGTAGGAAGATCTCTTCCGGCAGAATTCCAGCCCGCGAGACTTTAGAAACCTGCGGCACGGTCTTCACGGTTTTTTCGATGCGATCGGTGAAGTCGTCGAGCTCGCGGTGGCTGTACTTGTCGCCGGCCACGCGCTCCAGCCGGGCCAAAGTGTCGCGCGGATTGCGAATCACGGCCGGCTGCCAGGAGTCGGGATGAAAGTCCGCGGACTGCAGGCGCTCGTGGATGAACTCCTGGCACTGCGCCTCCACTTTCGCTTCGCTGTCAGGCGAGATGAAATCCAGAGCGTAAAAACCGGGGCCGCCGAAGGTTCGGACGTCGCGCCCGTAGCCTTTGGCGCGTAGCCAGGGAATGGCGAGGTCCGCGGAGCGCTGCACCAGAGTCCCATACACGGATGCCGGGAAGTTCAGCACCACCGTGATCCGCGCATCCGGTTGCGGTGCGCCGGCGCGCGCTCTTTCGATCGCCGGCTGGATGGCGCGGGCCCGCAGAGAGACCTCTACGGCGTCCACTTTCGGACTGGCTACGGTCAGCATGAGCGCCGCGGTGTCGCCGAAATCCTTAATGAAATTGATAGGGCCGGCGCCGTCCGGCAGATCCTGGACCTGGTCGAGCTTCAGCTTAATATCGTCGAGCACCTCGCCGGTTTCTTTGAGGCGTTCATCGAGCTCCAGGTAGACCACCGAAAGATTGGTGCGCGAAATCGACTTGATCTCGGTGACCTTGGAGTTCTCGGCGATCTTTTCCTCCACCTTTTTCGTGACCAGTTGCTCGACCCTCTCGGCGCTGGCGCCCGGCCACACCGTCAGGACGACTCCGATGCGCACGGGAATATCGGGGTCTTTGCGCTGAGGCATGTGGGTGTAGCCGTAAACGCCCCAGGCCACGGTGGCGATGAGCAGCACCCAGGAGATGTGCCGCGTTTCGACGAAAAACCGCGCGGTGTTGCGCGTGTTGCGGATCAAGTCCTCATCGGTGTGTTCATGCGGCATAAGCTAAGCACTCATTTGTTGGAAACCGCTTGCTGACGCGCGCGGCTCTGATGAACCGCCCGGCGCGGCTCTGACCCGGCCGGAGCCACGACCGCAGTGGTCTTCCGGGCATTACGGCACCACCTGCACGGTCTCCCCATCCCGCACCAGGTTGCTGCCGTTGGTGACGACGCGCTCGCCCAATTGCACACCGCCGGCGACCCCGATCGAATTGCCGAATGCCTGTCCCAACTGAACGTCGCGCATGCGCGCCACCGTCTTTCCGCCTTCGTCGCGTACCACGAAAACGGCATAGCCGTCCGGCTTGTTTTTGGATCGAATGACGGCGTTGAGCGGCAGCACGGGCACCTGGACAGGCGGGCCAAACTCGCTTACCGTGACGGTCGCGATCATGCCGGCCTTGAGCCGGTTGGCTGGATTCGGCACCGCGACTTCCACCTCAAAGACGCGGCTCTTGACGTCCGCCGCGGGTGAAATCCGCGTGATACGGCCGTGAAATACGGCGTCCGGAATAGCCTCCGTGCGGACCGGCAAGGTAGCGCCGGGTTTCAGCCGGGGCACCACCACGTCCGACGCGCCGAAGACCACTTTGACGGTGGTGAGGTCGGCCAGGGAAAAAGCCGCCGTGCCCGGGCCGGCCAAGGCTCCGGTTTCGATATTGCGCTTCATCACCACGCCGTCGATCGGCGCTTTCAACTCGGTATCGTGCAGGGCCAGTTCGGCGTTGGCCTGGGCCGCCAGCGCCTCGCTCACGCGGGATTGCGCGGTTTCGACCTGGCCTTTGGCCGCACTCACCTTGGCGCTGGAGGCGTCCTGCTGGGCCTTGGCGGCGTCGAAGTCGGACTTGGTGAGGCTTTGGCTGGAGAACAGGTTTTGCGCGCGCGCAAAATCGAGCGAGGCTTTTTCGGCCGCGGCCTGCGCCTCCTGCAATTGCGATTGGGCCGACGCCAGGGTGGCGCGGGCTTCGCCGAGCTGCGCGCGCGCCTGGTCCGTTTTCACCGTGTAGTCCACCTGGCGGAGGGAGGCCAGCACCGTTCCCTTGGAGACGAAGTCGCCGTCCTGCAAGTCGCGCTGGCGGCCGTCGGCGCCGGCCACCTGCCGGATGTGGTCCACGTAGCCGCCCACGCGGAAGGCCACGTCCACCCGCGTGTTGGCATCCACGTTGGCCGAGTAGCGCAGCTCGTCGGACTGGCTCAGCAGCTCCACCGCTTTGGTCTTCACCGGAGTTAGCGCCTTCTCGTTGCTCTCGGCGCGCTGGCAGCCCGTGGCGAGGCAAGCCGCGGCGGCGACGGCCAGTATCGGGATGACCCGTGGGGCGGGCGCATTCGCCTGCCAACCGGTTTTCTCATCCCGTCTCAGGAATGCCTTCATCGTCACTCCTCCTCCCCCAGCGCCCGCTCGTAGTCGGCCCTGGCCGTCCAGAACGAGAGCAGCGCCTGCTGATACTGGTTGTCGGCCTGGGCCAGCGCGGTCTGGACCTGCAACACGTCCTTCAACAACGACGCTTGCTGGCTGTAGCGGTTCTGCGCCACGCGCAGATTTTCCCGCGCGGTCTCCTGCGCGAGGCGGCCGATCGCCACCAGTTGCCTGGCTTCCTGCAGCTTGCGGAACCTGCTGCCCACCTCGATGGCGATCTGATCCTCGGTCTCCTTGAGAGCCAGCGTGGCTTCCTCCACGGACTTGCTCTTTTCGGCCAGTTCGTGGCGCTTGCGGCCCCAATCGAAAGGCTCCCAGTCGAGCAGCAGGCCCACGCTGGCAATGTTGGAGGGCACCAGGCCGCCGTAGTTCACCGGCGAGAAATACGTGAAGTTCAAGCTCAGGCTGGGGATGTATTCGGCCTTCTTGATGCGCCGGTCGAACTCGGCTTGCCGCACTTTGAGATTCGCCTGGCGCACCTCGGGCCGCCGCTCCAGGGCCAGCTTTCGCGCGGCCGCAAGGTCCGTTTCGGCGGCGCCGGCCTCGGGTACTGGACTGACGCTGAACTCCACGGCGAGCTCGCGGCCCATCAGGCTATTCAGATGCTCCTTCTGCGTGGCCAGCGGATCGCGCAACGCGAGCGCATCGTACTCCGCCTTGGCTAACCGCGTTTTGATATCCAGGCTCTCGGATTTCAAAGCGACTTGCTGGCTGACATAGCGCTCCGTCAGATGGTCCAACTCGCGGTACAAGCGGATGGCTTCTTCCGCGCTCTCGAGCGCGCTTTGCGTCTGGAGGATCTGGTAGTAGGCGCTCTTGACGTCGTTCACCACGGTTTGCCGCTTGAGACGCTCCTGCTCGCGGGCGATTTCCTGCCCGACCTTGAGCTGTCCCAGGCCCAGACCGATCTGGTATTGCTGCGAGAGCGGCTGATCGACCTTGCCGATCAGCAGGGCGGCCGGCTGCAACGGCGCGCGGATCGTGGTGTTGGCGGCCGGAACCGGACCGACTCCGGGATACACGCCGAAGGCGCCCTTCGGAAAAAGGAAATCGAGCGCCGTGACGCGCTGCGAGCCGAGCACGTACCAGTCGAGCGCCGGCAGGCGCTTGGTGCGCGTCGCCGCCAGGCGGTCTCCGAACTTCCGCAACTCGAGATCGGCGCTCTTGATGAGGCGGTTGGATTCCAGCGCGAGATGTACGGCCCGTTCGAGCGTCAGGAGTTGTCCGGCATCCGCCGCGGGCTCCTGGCAGGCGCCCACCGCCGGTAGGGCGAGCCAAGCAACCGCCATTGCCGACACTGCCAAGCGCATGAAAGGACCTCTCTGTCTCCCTTTGGAGGAGATGTTAGTTTAGCAGTCAAAACCATAGGAATAAAGTACGTTCCGGTCTACCGGGGCGGGATGCGGACGCGGCGACACGGCGACGCGGGGGACATGGAGACGCGGGATGGGACGCGGCGACACGGGGGAAGCGGACGCGGCGACACGGCGACGCGGCGACACGGCGACCCAAAGTGCTAAGAAAGGCGCAGGTGCGGGCGCCGGGCTCCATCGAGCCCGCGCCCTGCCGCGAGGCGTGCGCTCTGCTTCGCCCATCTTGCATTGCGGGTCCATCGCGCCGCGTGCTAGATTGCTGCCTTGTTCCGCGGGTTTCTTATTCTGGCGCTGCTCGTTTCCGGGGCCACCGCCTGCCGGCAGCTCGTGCAGACTCACCGGCCCACCCGGCAAGAGGCGCGCATCGCCTCGCAAGAACTCATCAAGCAGAATCTGATGTCGCTGGGCAACGCCCGCTTCTCCTCGGAGGGCGAGATGTCCATCGACGAACTGGAGCCGGGCCGATTCCGCGTGCGCGGCTTCGTCGACTACCGGGGCGGTTCGGGAAGCGCCCTCCGCACCAATTACACTTGCGTGCTGCGTTACGGCGCCAGGGGCAAGTGGGAGGTGGAGGATCTGAAGTGGGAGTGACCTCTCGGCCGCTATGGCATTCCGAGCCGCAACAATTGCGGGATGTGCTGGAAATGCTGGTCCCGCGTGATCAGTGTCAGGTCATGTTGCAGCGCCAGCGCGGCGATCCAAAGGTCGTTGTCGGGAACCGGCGTGCCGGCGCGCTTGAGCTGTACAAACAGCCGCGCGTAGTGCTCAGTCGTTTCCCGGCTCGGTAGCAACACCGCTACGGTGGCCTTCGCCAGCAACTTCCGCAGCAGAGTCTCATTCTGGTGCTGTCGCGTCCCAACGTAGAATCCAGCCTTGAGTTCCGCCAGAACGAACAAGGGAATCCAGACTTCCTCACACGTCTCCAGCAACTCCGCCAGCGTGGCATCGCCCCGAAAGAGATCGGTTAGCCGGTTCGTGTCCAGCGCGACTCTCACTTCCACTTGTCCGGATCAATCTGGCGTTGTGCGGCGATGATCTCGTCGAAGCCGGGATCTGGAGTCCATCGGCCCACGAGGTCGGAGAAATCCGCCATACGCCGGCGCCCGATGGTTGCCGAAGTCAGTTCCTCAACGATCACCTGATTCAGGCTTTGCTTTCGTTGCGCAGCTTTACGGCGGAGGGCGCGGTCCACCTCCCGCGGAACACCTCGGATCGTGTATTGCAAGTCTGACTGCGTCCTCATGCCTACATGATAGCACGCTATGCAGGCACCTCGACGTCGGCTAATTCAGCCGCGTTCAGTCCGTGCCTTGGCGGCTATAAGCTCGCCGAAGCGTCCTCGACGGTGGGGCAGAACCGGAAGATCGTATCCAGCCGGGTGACGCGGAAGCATTCGCGGACGTAGCCCTGGGCGCCCGCCATGCGCAGCTTGCCGCCGTTTTCCTCCACTTTGTTGAGGCTGGCGATGAACCGGCCGATGCCGGTGCTATCGATGCGTTTGACGCCGGTCAGGTCGAAGATGATGTTCCGGAAACCCTGGCTGAGCAAGCCTTCGAGCGTCGTTTCGATGCCTTCGCCTTCGGGGCCGCGCATCACGTTCCCCTCCAACGTGATTACCGCGGTGCCGGGGGCGAACTCTTTCTGATTGATCTCCAGTGGCATCGGGTTCGTCCCCACCAGTATATGCCGGATGGGTCTTTTTGCGGAGCAAATCCGTATACCGATTGCTGTTGGTTAATGGTATGATCCTCGCGGCGGCTATGAACCCGGAGGCATTGAGCGGCGTTGAAGACGCCATCGCCCGCTTGCGGAAGGGCGATCCCGATGCCCTGACGGCCATGATCGCGCGGTACCAGCACCGCCTCTACCGCTATCTGCTGCGGCTGGTGCGGCAACCGGCCACCGCGGAGGACCTGTTCCAGCAGACCTGGCTCCGGGTCATGGAACGGATCGGCCGCTACGACGCACGCCGCGATTTCGAGGCTTGGCTGTTCGCCGTGGCACACAATCTCGCGATCGACTTTTGGCGGGGGAAGCGCGGCGAGAGTCTGGACGCGGATGAAGATTCCGGTCCGCCGGCGCGGGACCGGCTGACGGCCGGCGATCCGGACGCGCTGGAGCAGCTTCTGGATTTCGAGCGCGGCGCGATCCTGGCCGCATGCATGCACGAGCTGCCCGCCATCCACCGCGAGGTGCTGACGCTGCGCTTCGAAGAGGACATGAAGCTGGAGGAGATCGCGGAGGTGGCCGGCATTCCGCTTTCGACGGTGAAGAGCCGGCTGCGGCGGGCATTGGAAGGGCTGCGCGCGGTGATGGCGGCGCGGTTTCCGGGAGGACGGGACGCATGAGCGAGCACGATTCCATCGCGGAGATGCTGGCGCTGGCGGCGGCCGGCGGGCTCGATGCGGCCGGACAACGGCGCGTGGACGAGCATGCCCGGGAATGCCCGGCCTGCCGCCGCGAGCTGGAGATCTGGAGCGTATACTCGCTGGGCCTGGGCCGGCTCCCGCAGCCGGCCGTCCCCGCGCAATTGGCGGAGCGCACGCGGGCGCGCGTATGGCAGGAACGCGCGGCGGTTGCCGATCGCCGCTGGAACGAGTTGATGTTGGCGGCGCTGGCGATGTTCGCGTGGACCGTGGGTCTGACGTTCTGGTTCCTCATGCGCGTGTTGACCGGCGGCGCGCTGATGGTCATGGGCGCCAACCTGGTCCGGCTGGGGACCTGGTCGGCGATATCGACAATTCTGGTGTGGCTGACCGCGGCGGTGGCGGCCATGGCACTCGGAAGGCGCCGCCGCGAATTCAGGAGGCTTTCATGAGCCGCTTTCGTCAGGAAATGAAGCTGGTGCCGTGGGTCGCGTGGCTGATCGGCGGCTGCCTGTGGCTGGGATTCTTTTTGGCGATGATGTTGGCGCCGTTCAGCAAGGATCCCGAGTTGCGCAATTGGCCGCTGGTTGCCAAACTTCTGGTTTGCGCGCTGCCGGGGCTGCCGTTTTTGGCATGGGCGGGGCTCGCCGGCTACGTGAACCAGGACGCGCGCCGCCGCGGCATGCGCTACGTCATGTGGACGCTGCTGGCGGCCTTCATCCCCAACGCCATCGGCATCATTCTCTACTTCATCCTGCGGGATCCGCTGCTGGCGCCTTGCCCAAGTTGTGGAACTCCGGCGCGGCAGGGTTACGCTTTCTGCCAAAACTGCGGGGCAGCCCTGGCGCGCGTTTGTCCCAAGTGCCGGCATGCCGTAGAGCCGGGCTGGTCCCACTGCGTGAGCTGCGGCGCCACATTGAACGCGGCTTGAGCGCCCCGCCCGCTCACGATCCGGCCGGTTCTCCCGGCCGCGAGACAAACGCACGCACCGTCTGCTCCAGCCCCGGTGCGCAAACCACACAGTTCCCTCCGTAGATCGTCGCCTGGCCGGCGAAATCGAAGAAACACGCGCCGGCCTCTTCCGCGATGATCTTGAGCGGCGCGAAGTCCCAGGGCTTGCCGCCGGTCTCGATCCAGATATCCGCCTCGCCGCGCGCCACCATCATGGCGTCCAACGCCCCGCCCATGCTGCGCACCGCCCAGAAGGGCCGCATCCAATCGAGCAGTTGTGCGGAGAAGGTCTGGACCCCGGCGGTGTTGAAGCTGTCGAAGCAAAGCACCGCTTCGGGAATGCGGGCGACCGCGGAGGCGTGGATCCGCTGTCCGTTCACGTAAGCGCCACCGCCGCGCGCGGCCGAGAACAGCTCGCCCAGCGCGGCCAGGTGGGCGAACCCCGCCACCACTTCGCCGTCCGCTTCGAGGGCGATCAGCACGGCCCAGGTGGGACTTCCGCGCACGAAATCGCGCGTACCGTCGATCGGATCGACGATCCAACGCCGGCCGTTGCGCGATTCTTTTCGCGCGCCTTCCTCACCCAGCAGCCCGTCCTCCGGGAAAACGCGGTCCAGTTCGGTGGCGATGAATTGCTCGCATTCCCGGTCGGCGCGGGTGACGGGAGAGTGGTCCGATTTGCTTTCGAAAGTAATTCCGTTCCGGTAATAGCGCAGGGCGATCTCGCCGGCCTGGCGCGCAATGGCGCGGCCGGCTTCCAGTTCCTTGGCAAAGTGGTTCATAGTGGGTTTCGGGCGCGCGGCCCCCAATGAAGTAAGATAGCGTTGATGCTGAACTTTCGCCAGTTCGAGGCGGGGCCGGACCCGTTCGGCCGCCAATGGCAGGTCCTGTTCAAGTGGCTGCAAACGGCGATCTCGCTGCGGCACAGCGACACCGTGGACGTGAAATTCGTGCTCCAGAGCGGCGAAGCGCGCGTGGAGAAGCAAATTGCCATGCCGCACGCGGACCTCCTAGAGTTGAGCCGCCGTACCGGCCATGCGCTAACCGATGCCTGGTGTTCCCGGCTGGCGGCCCGGCATCTGAAGTACATGGTGGAGAGCGGCCAGGATCTGGATAAAGACCTGGTGACGGTGCGCCTGAATGAGCTCCTCGAATACGCCGCGGAGACCGGCCGGGAAGAAACTGCCGCAAGCGCGGCTGCGCATACTCGAGCCCGCTGACATCCCCCGCGTGACGCGCCTCTCGGAGGCCGCCGGTTGGAACCAGACGCAAGCCGATTGGCGCAATCTGCTGCGGCTGGCTCCCGAAACCTGCTTCGGCCTGGAATGCGAGGGCTGCCTCGCCGCCACCACCACGGCGGTTTGCTACGGGCGCAAGCTGGCCTGGATTGGCATGGTGCTCACCGATCCCCGCTACCGGCGGCGCGGATTCGCGCGCAAGCTGATGGAGCACACTCTCGCGGTACTGGCGCGGCGCCAGGTAGCATGGATGAAGTTGGACGCCACCGGAATGGGCGCCCCGCTCTACCGGGCGTTGGGTTTTCAGGACGAAGGCCGGGTCGAACGGTGGAGTTGCGCCGCCGGCCCGGCGCCGCCGACGCCGGTTCCTCCGTGGACGGAGCAACTCCAATTGGATCTCTCCGCGTTCGGAGCGGATCGTGCGCCGCTGCTCGCCGTGCTGGCGCCGCTGGGCGCAGCCGCGCTCCCGGGCCAGGGTTATGCCATGGAGCGGCCGGGCGCGCAAGCCGCCTACTTCGGACCCTGTGTGAGCCGCTCCCCGGAAGCAGCCCGCGAATTGCTGCTCTGGCTTCTCGGCCGTCATCCCCGCGAACGGGTCTACTGGGATTTGACGCCAGGCAACGCGGAAGCCGTGCGGATCGCCCGCGCCTACGGATTCGAGCCTCTGCGGCGCCTCGTCCGCATGGTCCGGCCCGGCGCACCGGGCGCGGCCCGTCTGGCGCACGACGATTCAAAGGTATTCGCCATCGCGGGCTTCGAATACGGGTAATCAAAACGTGAGACATTGTTGAGAGAACCCGTGCGCGGGCGCAGGCGGATCCCGGTCCGTGTTCCTCTGTGTCCATCCGTGGTTCCAGTTCTTTATGCGAAAGCTGTACTACTGGAAGCTGAAGGCCCGCGAGATCAAGCTGGGCGAGCGCACGGCTATCCTCGGCGTGCTGAACGTAACGCCGGATTCCTTCTCCGATGGCGGCAAGTACCAGGATCCGGACCGCGCGTTCGCCCGCGCCCTGGAGATGGAAGAGCAGGGCGCCGACATCATCGATGTGGGGGCGGAGTCCACGCGGCCCGGAGCGGCGCCCATCTCCGCCGCCGAAGAGTTGCGCCGCCTGATCCCGGTGCTGAAGCGGCTGCGCGGCCACCTGGCGATTCCGATCTCCGTCGATACCTACAAAGCCGAAGTAGCCGAGCGCGCGCTCGAACACGGCGCCGAGATCGTCAACGATCCCACCGGCCTGACGTTTGAGCCGCACCTGGCGCGAACGGTTGCCAACCACGATGCCGGCCTGATCCTGAATCACATGCGCGGCCGTCCCGAGACGTGGGCCAAGCTCCCTCCGCTGCCCGACGTGATGGGCGCCATCGTGCGCGACCTGGAAGCCACCGTCAGCCGCGCGCGCCACTCCGGCATCGACCGCTCCCGTATCGTGCTCGATCCCGGGCTTGGGTTCGGCAAGCGCAAGGAGCAGAATGCCGCCATCCTCGCCCGCCTGCGCGAGCTAGCCGGCCTGGATCAGCCGATTCTGACGGGACCCTCGCGCAAGTCGTTTCTGGCGCACCCCACCGAGCGGGAGACTTTGTTTGCCACAGCCGCCGCGGTGGCGGTGGCGATCCTGCGCGGGGCGCACCTGGTGCGCGTGCATGACGTGCCCGAGATGCGCGCCGCCGCGGATGTGGCCGACGAGGTCTTGCGGCATCTGCCCGGCGAGTAACGCGCCGTGGCGCAAGCTTCCGCGCGGCGTTTGGGCGCGCGAACTTCCGCCGTTGAATCCACGCCCTCAGCCGTTCACCCGCATCCACTGGTGTTGGCGATTGCCCGTGCGGCGCCCCGCGTACCGCTTGCCGGCGCGCGCATTGCCGGCGTGTTGCGCCCGCGCCGGTCCGGAACGCGAATGCAGCGCCGCGAGCGTGACGGAGTTACCGGCCCTGGCGGCCGATGTGTTCTCCGCCATCTGGCGCGCTTTGACGATGAAACGGTCCGGCGCGGCGCCCACATAATCGAACGGATAACACGTCACTAGCGTTAACTCCTGCCGCCGGTCGGGCTTCAACACGCTAACATCCCGCGGCTGCACGATCTCGGTGGATTCCACCTGGTAGCGATAGCTGCCCGCGGTGGTCTCGAACCAGATGATGTCGCTTTTCCGGATCTCGCGCAGGGGGCGAAAAAGAGTGTCCCGGTGCCCGGCTACGCCGACGTTCCCCGGCTGGCCGGGAAACGCAGTGGCCGGAATATGACCCAGCGCCAGTTGTAGCGTGCCTTCGTCGGTTCCTTCACGCACGGTGGCGCTCAGATGCAGCCGTGGAATCTTCAACCGTCCGACCAAGCCGTGTTCCGCGACTCCGCGGCGCGAGGCTTCCCCAGCGACATCCGGCGCGGGCACGGCCGCCTGTTCCGAGCCGGCCGGCAGCCCCAGCCGCGCTCTCGCGTGACCCGCAAAGTTTCGCGCGCAGTCGGCCAAATAGGCGCGGAACGGCGCCGGTTTGTCCCGGAGTTGCCGGTCGAATACCCAGTTCTCCCAACTCTGCGAGAGCGCGGTCGTCGCCTTGGACCCCAGCCATACGTCGATGGCCGCCAAGCCCACCAGCAGAAGGCACCACTCGATCCCGCGCCGTCTCATTTGCCCTCGTTCCCCTGCGCATTTTCCGCGGTCCCCTCGTTCCAATATCCGGTGCGAGTCCGGGCCGTCAACCTGCCATGCCCCGCCGCCGATACGTCGACGCGGATGCGGTGGCGTGCGGCGGTACGTTCCGCCGGCGGCGAATAGCCCAGGGTGTACCGGGTCCGGATGCTGGTCGCGATGTCGCGGCATACGGGAATCATCCCAGCCGGCGTTTCCGGAAAGTAAGCCTCTCCTCCGGTCGTCTTCGCCAAGCGCCTCAAGATGCCGGGGTTGCGGTCTTTGTCTCCTTCGTCGAAAAGTCCGATCGTGTAAATCGTAGCGGCGCTTCGCTCCACCAGGTCCAGCATTTCCTGCCGGTTGGTCAGACTGGCATTGTCGCCGCCATCGCTGATTAATACCAGCGTCTTCTTGTCGCGCTTGCCCAATTCCAATTGCCGCAACCCCGCGACGACGGCATCGTTGAACGCGGTTTTGCCCTCCGCTATCCCGCGATCGAGCGCCGCCCGCAACTGCTCGATATTGTCCGAGAACAGGATCCCGTGCGGAAGTCCGCGCCTTACGGTGTCGTTGAAATTCAGGACGAAAACTTCGTCGCGCGGGTTGCTGCCCTGAATGAAGGTCAACGCCGCGGTCAACACCTCTTTGCGCTTTGGCCCCATGCTGTAGCTCTCGTCGACGAGTATGCCGACCGTCACGGGCACGTCGTCATTGGCAAATACGCGGAGATCCACGGGCTTGCCGTTGTCGAATACGCGGAAGTCGGTTTTGGTCAGCCCCGCCACTAGGCCGCCATCGTGGCTCGTGACGCTGACATCCAGCAGCACCAGACGGACATCGGCGTGAATCTTGAAGTCCTCGTCCGTCCCCCCCGCGAACAGGCGAGCCGCGGAAACGGCGCAGGCCATCGCGAGTATAACGATCACCGCGCGCCGTTTCATCGGTTGCATGCCGCCGCTCCTGAATTCACTCTACGCAACGAGCCGCATACGCAACAAGCCGTAGGCGCAGAGCAGAATCAACCCGGCTAATCCGATCGCGGGATACGGGGTAGCTGTCTTGGGGAGAGTCTGCGGTGTGGACTGGGGCTCCGGCGTCTGCGTCTCCGCGGGAGGCGTGGCCGGCGGGGTGGCCTGCGCGACCTCGGCCGGCGGTTCGCTTTGCGGTTGCTCCTGGTTCATCGACTCCGGTTGAGGTTGCGGAGCGGGAGGCTCCGGCGGCGGCGCCGCTTCAGGAGCCGGAGCGGGAGCGGGCGGCGGCGGAGGCGTTTCTAACATCGCCAGTTGCTTCGGATAGCGGAATTCCTGCCCATAGCTGTCGCCCGGATAGTACCAGGTCCGCAAGGCCTTGGCGTAGCCCGCGGGCGTCTCCCAGAACGTGAACGCGCTCCTGCCGGTAGGTTCGTTCCGATACGCCGGAATCGCCAGCACGGTGTTGACGATGTGTGTCTGGTCGCGATTGAAGATCTGCACGACGTGACGGTCCGACTGCGAATCGAGAAGCTTGAACACATACTGGCCGGGTTCGAGCAGGACTCTGTCGGTCACCTGAACGGGCTGGTTTACGGTCAGAACCGTCATCTTGTTCCACTCGTCCGCATGCGCGCGCCATGCCAGCACACCCGCCGCGAGTCCGAAACCGCACGTCAATGCCAAAACCTTCCGGGGGTTGATTCTAAGATACGACTTCATGGATTTTTTGTTCCTTTCAATTCTTGGCTTCGGGCGCCCTCCGTGCACGAAGGCCCGAATCAAGCGCCACGCATTGGCAAAGGGCATCTCGGGGGCCACTTGGGCGAAGCATTCCCGGAATCAGTTAGATCGCGCAAAACGCGCGGCTATAGGGGTTCTTTCTGACGGAACTTTTTACGCGCGGGAAAGGGAACTTCTTGCCCCCACGCGCTCCCGCTGTGAGCGGGAACTCACAAAGCCGCCCCGCGTGCCCAGAGACTCCGCGAATGACACCCGCAGTTGAACCTTTCGTCATTTACACCGAGAAACCCTGGTAGTGTTGACCGGCCGCAGCGCGCGCGACTTAGAGGAGTTACTGCAGAATGTATTCGAAGTTACAGGTTCCTGTATCTTCTACCACACTCACTATCTGTATCCGAGGCATCATTTCCAGAAGCCCAAGTTTTTGCAAATGAGTTCGCCCTTTGGGTCTCCGAGGCGCTGCTGGAGGCGCGGCTCGCGGAGCGCCTGGCCGCGATCGACCTGCGCGAAACTACCTGTGCGAGAGATAACGGAAGCCATCGCCGCGAACGCCCACCTGGCGACGAGGCGTTCTTCAATGTGACCAAGGCCTTTCACAACGCGCTCCACGGAAAGCGTGAAAGAGCTGACCGATCAGATGTACGAGATCTTCCGCGCCAACACCGTGATCGGGGCTCTTGGCGCAATCGGCGAAGGGTTTCGCACGCATGGCGCCCGGCTCGATCTGTTTTCGGTGTATACTGCGTCATAATCGGGTGAAGACAAGACCACCTTAGAGGGACACCAGCATGAAAGGGACACCAGCATGAAAGACTTCCGTTTCACAACCAAGCTTAGCGCGACAGCGTGCGCGAGACGGGCATCGTGGCTTACGGCGATCATTCTCACCATCGGCTGCGCTGCGCAGGCCGCCGGAAGTACGTCCGTGACATTTGTGCCCATCGCGAAGACCGGCGACGATCCTCCAGGGATCACCGGACCGTTTACCGATTTCGATTCGTTCTATAACGGCCAGGGGAGCGGTTGGCCGCCATCGGTGGATACAGACGGCCAAGTAGTGTTTGTGGGCGTGGATACAGTTGCGCCACCGCCGCTGTCTCCGAGCTCGGGAGTGTTTCTTGGCGCCGGGCCGGGAACGGTCAGCACGGTGATGGATCGGTCCGGGGACCCGCCTGGCTATGTTGGCACATTTGCCAACTTCGAGAGCGCCGTGGACGGGCCGGGCGGGGTCGCCTTCTACGGCCGCGATGCTTCGTTCTTTTCCGGGATCTTTGCGAAGTACGCGAGTGGGCCAACGTCGCTGTCTTTCAAGACGGTCGCCTCGACCGGTGTTCGCGTGCCCGCTACGCAAACCACCTTCAATGGCGTCCATGATCCCAACATCTTTCTCACTTACATCGCCTTCGACGGCGACTTTCCCGACGGGATCGCGAATCAAAACGGCATTTTCATTGGAGACACGTTCAAACCCGCGGGTTCCACGCTGCCCTCGCTATTTGCCGTGGCCATGACGGGAGACGATCCGCCCGGGGTCGTGGGTCCTTTCGTTTACGGTTTGAGCAGCCCGGTGGTGATCGGGTATTACGGCGCAGCCGCCTTTACGGGCCACGACGCGAACTTTAACCAAGGGATTTTTTTGGGCGCCTACGATGTGACCGCCCCGCCGCCGAACCGGGTCATCACCACCGTGATTTCGAGCGGAGACGCGCTTCCGGGATCCGCCGGGCAGTTCATCGGCACCCTGAGTTCGCTTGGTTCGGACGGGGAAAATATCGCGTTTTCGGCGCAAGGTACGAACGGTCCCGGTGCGTATGTTTACAGCACCACGTCCGCAAGTTTTCGGAAGATCGCGCAGCTCGGGGATAAAGCTCCGGGACGGGTCGGGGCCTTCACGAGTTTCGGAAACGTCGCGGTATCCGGGACGCTGGCCGCCTTCTCCGCGACCGACGCCGCGGGGAACAACGGTCTGTTTCTGAGTGTGTCCGGCCAGACTGTCGACATCGTCGATAATTTCACGATGCTGAACGGCAAGCGGGTTTCTGCAGTCAGCTTTGGCAGGCAGGGCCTGGCGCTGCACGCGAACTCGACGCCCCCCGTCAACCCGACCGCGCACCTCGCCTTTGCGGTGTTGTTCACGGATGGCACTCAGGGGATTTACCGCGCCGACGTCCTCTTCTAATTCGGCGCGAGCCGTCCTCCGCGGGAGGCGAAGCAGACGGTGTCTACGCTGGTGTGTGAGCCGGCGGCGTGCCCATCGCCGCCCCAAATGACATGCGCTTTCTAGACCTGGCGGTGATCCTCGCCTACCTGATCGCCATCACCTGGTTCGGCGCGCGCTTTCGAAAGAGCCAGGCCAGCCTGCGCGATTATTTTCTCGGGGGCCGTCACGCGCCTTGGTGGGCCATCAGCCTGTCGATCGTTTCCGCGGAAACCAGCACCCTCACCATTGTGGGAACTCCCGGCCTATCCTTCGCCGGAAACTTGGGCTTCCTCCAGATCGTCTTCGGATATCTGCTCGCCCGCGTGGTCATCTCCGTGATCTTCCTTCCCCACTATTTCCGCGGCGAAATGTTCACGGCTTACGAGCTCATGCGGCGGCGATTCGGCGACCGCGTACGGCGCCTGACCGCCTCCATCTTCCTGGTCACCCGCGCGCTCGCCGAAGGTGTGCGCGTCTTTGCGATTTCGCTCGTGATCTCGATCGTGCTCGGCACCGGCGAAACCGTCTCGATCGTCCTGATCGTCTGCCTGACGCTGTTCTACACCTTCGAAGGCGGCATGACCGCGGTCATCTGGACCGACGTCGTGCAGATGTGTTTGTACGTTGCCGGCGCGGCCGTGAGCTTGTTCGTGATCCTCGCCAGGATTCCGGGCGGATGGGTGCATGTCGCCGAGGTGGGCGCGCAGGCCGGCAAATTCCAGGTTTTCGATTTCAGCTTTTCCCCGGGCATGCAGTTCTTCTCGCGGACCTACACGTTTTGGGCCGGCTTGATCGGCGGTTGCTTCCTCACCATGGCGAGCCATGGCACGGATCAACTCATGGTGCAGCGGCTGCTAAGCGCCCGCGACGAGTCCCAAAGCCGCGCCGCGCTGCTATCGAGCTGGGTCGTCATTTTTTTTCAGTTCAGCCTTTTCCTGCTGATCGGCGTGCTGCTGTTCGTTTACTATCAGGATACGAAGCTCGTCGTGCCGGCGCTGAAGGACCGCATTTATCCGGAATTCGTCTGGCGTCATCTGCCGGTGGGCGTTGCCGGGCTGGTGACGGCCGCGATCCTGGCCGCCGCCATGGCGAATTTGAGCGCCGCCCTGAATTCGCTCGCCTCCACCACGGTGATGGATCTGGTGCGGCCGCTGCGCCGCCGGGCGGACACGGATGGCGACCTGGCGCTCGCGCGCGGGATGACGGTTGTCTGGGGCGTGATCCTGGTGGCTATCGGGATGCTTGCCCGCCATTGGGGCTCTGTGCTGGAATCGGGTTTGTCCATCGCTTCCGTCACCCTGGGTCTCCTGTTGGGCGTGTTCCTCCTGGGAGTGCTTACCAAGCGCGTGGGAGAGCGCGCCGCCATAGCCGGCGTAATCGCCGGGCTGGCCGCCATTCTCTACGTGCGCTTTGCCACGCCGATCGCCTGGACGTGGTGGGTGCTGATCGGCTCCGGCGTCACGTTCGCGGCCGGTTATGCCGCCTCCTTCTTCTCCTCCCGCAAACCGGAGACTGCCACATGAAACCAGCCGGACCGGTAATCGAGCTGCGCCGGGATCTGAACCTTTCGGGCGCCATCGCCATCGTCATCGGCACCGTGATTGGCAGCGGCATTTTCCTCGTGCCCACCGATATGGTGCAGCGGGTCGGCTCCACTTCCATGGTTTTCTTCGTCTGGATATTCGGCGGCCTGCTGTCGTTATGCGGCGCGCTCACCTATGCCGAATTGGCCGCCGCCATGCCCGAGGCCGGGGGCGAATATGTCTATCTGCGGGAAGCCTACGGTCCGCTCTGGGGCTTTCTATACGGCTGGACCCAGATGTTTGTGGCCAAGAGCGGTTCCATCGCCACGCTGGCGACCGGCTTTTTCCTGTATGCCGCCAACTTCTTCCCGTGGGTCGACACGGTTTTTTATACCGTGCCGCTGCCGATCGGACCGCATTTCGCTCCGCTCGAGATCCGCTACGCGCAACTCCTGGCCATCGCGTTGATTCTCTTCCTGGCCGCCGTCAATTATTTCGGCGTAAAGCTCGGCGGCCAGGTGCAGATCGCGGTCACCATCGTCAAGGTCCTGTTGATCGCCTTCATTATCGTGGCCGGACTGGGCTTCGGCCCAGCGCACGTGCCGGAAACCCCGGCCCCCCGCGCACTCACCGTCGCCGGATTCTTCGCCGCTTTGGTGGCGGCTTTGTGGGCCTACGACGGCTGGAACAATGTCAGCATGGTGGCTTCGGAAATCCGCCACCCGCAGCGCAGTCTTCCGCTGGCTCTCATTGGAGGCACGCTGGCGGTCATCGGGATTTATCTGCTGGCAAATGCCGCCTATTTTCATGTGCTCTCCGCGCCGCAGGTCGGAAGCAGCCCGCGCGTAGCCGCGGATATGATGCGCCGCGCGGCCGGCGGCTGGGGCGCCAACCTGGTCTCCATCGCCGCCATGATCAGCATTTTCGCCGCGCTCAACGGCTCCATTCTCTCCGGCTCCCGCGTACCCTACGCCATGGCGCGGGACCGCCGGTTCTTCGCCCGTTTCGCCACCGTGAACCCCGAGCATCATACGCCCGGTTTCTCGATCCTCGCGCTCAGCGGCTGGTCCGCCCTGGTGCTGTTGTCCGGGCATTATAAGCAGCTCTTCACCTACGTGATTTTCGCCAGTTGGATCCTCTATGGCATGACCACGGCGGCCGTAATCGTGCTGCGGCGCAAGCGGCCCAACCTGCC
>Ga0335079_10002386_pt1 | contig 21701 bp, 10 predicted proteins | sample Lox_Sample_33_FD_206719 | JGI IMG/M metagenome (GOLD analysis project Ga0335079, IMG submission 206719) | Soil microbial communities from Loxahatchee National Wildlife Refuge, Florida, United States - Lox_Sample_3.3 | ecosystem: Environmental > Terrestrial > Soil > Wetlands | place: USA... | reverse complement strand
CGAACCACCTCGGCGGGGAGCGCGTTGAAGTCTGGAATGGTCCAGTCGGCCCCGGCGGCCCTCAGCACCTCGGCCGAGGCGGCGGTGGTGATGCCGGCGACGCGCATTCCGGCGGCACGGGCCGCCATGACCCCGTTGGCCGCGTCCTCGAAGGCGAGGCAGCGAGAGGGGGGGAGGCCCAGGGCCTTCGCCGCGGCCAGGAACATGTCGGGGAAGGGCTTGCCACGGGCCACGTCCTCGTTCCCGATGACGCGTTTGAAGAGGGGTCGGATCCCCAGGCCGTCGAGGACGAGGTCGCGGGCGGCTTGCGGGGAAGAGGTGGCGAGCGCCATGGGATGGCCAGCCTTCACCATCCGCTCGAGGAAGGGCCGCGCGCCGGGCACGAGCTCGAGGTGGGGTGCATAGAGCTCTCGGTAGAGCCGCTCCTTCTCCTCTCCGAGCTCGTCGAGCTCCTCCGGGCCGACCGGGCGGCCGAGCAGCGCCGGGATGATCTCCTGGTTCTTGCGCCCGGCGAACTCGCGCTCGATCTTCCCGGGTGGAAGCTCTATCCCGAACCGGCGCAAGAGTACGACAAAGGCCTTGGCGTGGAAGGCCATGTTGTCGACGAGGGTCCCGTCGAGATCGAAGATGGCGGCGAACGGGGACCTCACGGGCACGGTGCGTTCCTCCACGGCGGGAAAACGAGGCTCTTACCACGAGGGCCGCTCGCGAAGAAGGTGGCTCCCTCAGCGCGGCTTGAGGCTCTTCAGGGCGCGGCGCGCCTCGGCGGCCTCGCCTCCCGCGCCGAGCCGGAGGGTGAGTTCGAAATAGCGGCGCGCCTCGCGCGTGGAACCGGCGGCGGCTGCCGCCCTTCCCGCGGCGAGCGCGGCCGGCGCGCTTCTCGGGGCAAGCGCCAGGGCGCGCTCGGCTGCGCGGCGCGCTTCGTGGGGGCGGCCGAGGGCGAGTTCGGCCGAGCTCTCGGCGGTGAGGGTGGAGGCGTCCGGCCTCTGAGCCACCGCGGGCTCGAGATCGCTGAGCGCGCCGGCCGGGTCGCCGCTCGCGAGGCGCGCGAGGCCGAGCGCGCGCCGTACATCGAGGTCGTTCGGGCTGCGCGCCAGTGCCTTCTCGAGGACGTCCCGCGCCTCTTCCCCCCTGCCCCGGGCAAGCAGCGCGCGACCGAGATCGCACCTCGCCATGGCGAGGTCCGGATCGCGGTCCACCGCCTCGCGGAAGCGGCGCTCCGCAGCCTCGGGTCGGCCGTCCTCGAGGTCGAGGCGGCCCCGGGCGACGAGCGCCAGCGGGTGGGGGTTGGCGGTGGCGAGCAAGGCCGAGGTGAGGGCCGCCGCCTGCTCCCGGTGGCCGCTCGCCAGCTCGGCGATCGCCATCCATCCGGCCGCCTCGGCAGTCATCTTGCCGTCGTGGCGCGTCGCCTCGAGCTCGGTGCGCGCCCGGTCCGGTTCGCCGAGCTCGAGCCGGGCGATCCCCCGATCCAGTCGGATGTTGCGGGAGGCGACGCTCTCGGTCGCCGCCAGGAGCTCGCGGTAGCGACCCCGCTTCAGCTGGAGCCGTGCCCAGAGCTCGAGGTAGGTCGTGTCGCTCGGAGCGAGGTGCACCGCCGACTCGGCCGACCGGGCCGCCCCCTCGAGATCGCCGGCCGCCGCGAGCACCTCCGCCTCGGCGAACTTGAGTTCGGCGCTCTCCGGAAAGCGCGCCGAGGCCATCGACAGGCGTCGCTCGGCTTCGGCGGTACGACCCACCGCGGCGAGCAGGCGGGACACGAGCACGTCCATGCGGAGCCGATCTCCGAGCGGCGGTGGGCTCTGCGGGTCGGCCTCCACCCGTTCGAGGGCGGCGAGCGCCTCGGGCAGGTCCTGACCGAGGCGCAGGCGGGCCTCGGCCGCGCCCAGGGCGGCGCGCGGGTGCGTCGGGTGGGCCTTCAGCACGGTGGCATAGCGCTCGAGCGCGGATTTCACATCACCCCGCGCCAGCTCGAGATCGCCGAGGGCGCACAGGGCCCGCAAGAGGGGCGGGCTGGCACGGGCTGCCGCTTCCAGGTGGAAGGCGGCCCCCTCGAGGTCATGCCGGGAGAGGAGGAGCTCGCCGGCGAGAGCGCGCACGAAGGGCTTGCCGGCGGGAGCCTGGTCGAGCAGCGCCATGGCGGCGGCCGCTGCGCTCGTCCCGCCCACGAGATAGCGCGCCGCGACTTCCCCGGCCTCGCCCTTGGCGACGAGGTCGCGAGCCAACGCCCGCGACACCTCGTCTCCGTAGTCGTGGGCGAGCAACCCGCTCGTCTCGGCGAGCAGCGCGCCGGCCTCCGGATCGTGCGGCAGGGCGCGCCGGGCGTCGGACAGGACGCGCAACGCCTCGCGCAGAGCACCGGCGGTGTCGCGGGCGAGGCCCTTGCGCGCTGCTTCCACCGAGGCGCGGGCCTCGTCCGCGCGCCGGTGTGCGCGCACGGCAAGGTAGACGAGAGCCCCTCCCACGAGGAGCAGGACCGCCACGGCCAGGGCGGTCGCACCCGCGTGCCGGCGCAGGAAGCCGGGGCGGGCCGCCTCCTCGGCCGGCTTCACGATGAGCTCCTCACGCAGGGCGTGCTCGTAGGTGCGGGCGGCCTCGTCGGCCTCGCGTGCCTCCTCCGCCGACGACGGCGGGCGAAGGGGGGCTGCGGAGGGCGCGCTCACCGCAGAGGGGGGCGGCGTGGGCAAAAGGTCGAGGAAGCTCGCGGCGGCAGCCAGTTCGTTTGAGGGCGCCGGCGACGAGTCCGTGGCCTCGCGCGGTTCGCGACGGAGCGGGGGCGGGGTGAGGAGGGGCGATCGGGGAGACTTCGCCAGGGCTTCGGCCCCGCCCAGGCCGAGCTCGGCGGACGTGGACGGGGTGCTTTCGCCCGAAGGGTTTCCGGCGGTCGCTTCAGCCGAGTCCGGGAGGGCGAGTTCGCTGTCCCATGCGGCGTCGAGGCCGGGCTCGACCTCGGGGACTTCATCCGGGAGGTCCTGGGACGGTGGGATGGTCTCGGGGCCGGGGAGGGCTGCGCCACTCTCCCGCGCCTGCGGCGCTGGTTCGATCGGAGCGTTTGCCGGAGAAGCAGGGGTGGTCGAGAGTTCCCCATCCGCCGCCGCAGGGCGGACCAGCCGCTCGGCCCCGGGAGGGGCGGGGGGGGCTGCCTGGCGGGCCTCGGCGAGCCATCGCCTGATGCGTCCGTCACCCGGGTGCAACTCCGCCCCGCGCAGCATGAGCGTGAGGGCGCGCGCGGGCAGGCCTCCGTTCACGAGCGCCTCGCCCACGAGGTCATAGCCGTACGGGTTTCCCGGATCGGCAGCGATGGCGTTGTCCAAGCTCTTCAGGGCTTCTTCGGTGCGCCCGAGTCGGAGCAGCGCCTTGCCGAGGAGTACCCGCCCCTGGATGGAGTCGGGGTGATGCTCGAGACCGCGCTCGCAGATCTGGGCCGCGCGCGGAATGTCCCCCGCCTCGAGCAGGGCCCGGGCGAGTTCCACGAAGATCCGCGAGCGTGGGTCCGCCTCGAGAATGCGTGCGTATCTGTCGACGAGGGAGGGCGTCATGCCGTTTCGAGCGCGAGCCCAGGCTACCATGGCCAGGGGACCGCTCCAGAGGCGCCCATGTACGCTCGGTGCGTACCCGGCTCGACCTAAAGTCCTGGTAGCGCGGCGAGCCGGAGGGCCGGCGCGTGCGCCGAGGTGCGCCTGCGACGCATCCCGGCGGCCAGCCCAGGCTCGCGGAGTGCGGCCCGGCACGGCAGGAGGGCAGCGGGTTCGCGAGGCCCGCTGCCCGGTGCCCGACTAGAACGGGATGTCTTCGTTGCCCGGAGCGGGGTGTCCTCCGCTCGAGCCGCCATGGCTTTCGCCCGGGCCTTCCTCCGGGGCCGCCGGTGCGCCCATCTCGTCACCGGCCGGGCGCATCCCCTGACCCCTTCCCCCACCCCCCAAGAAGCGCACCGTCTCGGCGACGACCTTGACCTTGTAGCGGTCCTGCCCGCTCTGCTTGTCCTGCCACTTGTCCGTCTTGAGGCGGCCTTCGACGTAGACCTGACGACCCTTGGCCAGGTACTCGCCGCACTGCTCGGCCTGCTTTCCCCAAACCTCGACGTCGTGCCACTCGGTCTCTTCCTTGCGCTGGCCGGACTGCTTGTCGGTCCAGCTGCGCGAGGTGGCGATGCGCAGCGTGGCGACCGCCTGCCCGCCCGAGGTGAATCGCACCTCCGGATCCTTACCGAGGTTGCCGACCAGAATGACCTTATTGACCATGGCGAAGCCCCTTTCTTGTATGTCGCCCGGTTCTCTGCATGAGGCGAGGACGACAATGTAGCGGTAGCCTCTGACAGGCACGTTCAAAAACGTGCTGACGCCGCCAGGATGAGCGCTCCCGCTAGCTTCCTGTGCGGGAGACGTGCTCCTCGTCGCTTCCGGGGAGAGCCCCGCCTTCCCGGGCCGGCTGCGACGAGGAGCGGTCCGAGGGTGCTGCCGGTCCGAGGCGTGGAGCGAGGGCACGCGCGCAGGAGGCGAAGGCCGGATCGGGATCGCCCTCCGCCCGAACCACCTCGGCCGGCAGCGGATGGGGCTCCTCGGTGGCATCGAGGCCGCGTGCGAGCAGGGAACTCGCCGCCTCGGCGTGGGCGGGTGCGGCCGAGCACAGCGCCCGGACCACCTCGGCCGGCGCGTTCAACGCCACTTCCTGCCACATCTCGGCGAGGGCCGAGACGAGACCAGGATCGGCGCCCGCCGACGGGGAGAGTTCGATGAGGCGAGCGAGGGCCTCGCGGTTCCCCGCGGCGGCCAGATCGCCGAGCGAACTCAAGACCGGCCAGGGCTCCTGTGGGTTGCTCGCGAGAGCGCGAAGCGTGCTGAGGGTGTCCGGCCGGGACGAGAGGGTTTCGAGGAAGGTGTGCTGGCCCGCCTCCGATTCTGGGTCGGACAGGTAGAGCGCTTCGGCGGCGGCCATGCGCGCGAGCGGGTCGGGCTCGCTCTTCAGCGCGGTGCGCAGGAAGGGGACGTTGCGGGGGTCGCCGGCCTTGCCGAGCTGCTCGTAAGCGCTGAAGTGCGCCCGAGCTTCGGGGGTGGCCATGGGAGCGTCGAGCGAGGGACCCGGGGCGGGCGGGGCAAGCGAAGCGAGCGCCGTGCTGAGCCCGATCGGCGCACCGCCGGCCGCGGCAAGCGCGCTGCCGAGGGCGTCCACCGCCCGCACCGAGGCATGCAGGCGGCCGGGAAAGTCGTTCACCAGGACAGAGAAGGCGAGGCGATCGTGCCCGGCCGTCTCGACGTAGCCGGAAAGGCTCGTCACGTTGTCGAGAGTGCCGGTCTTGGCCCGCAGGCGTCCTTCGGTGCTCTCCATGCGAAAGCGGGTAGTGCCGTCGCGGCCGGCGATGGGCAGCGCCGCGAGGAAATCCGCCATGAGCGGGAAGCGGCGCCACATCTCGCGCAAAAGGGTGACCGTCTGCCGGGCGCTGAAGCGGTTGGCGTCGTTCAGGCCCGATCCGTTCTTCATGACATAGGAGCCGGGGGAGATTCCGATCTCCGACAAGAACTCCTCCACCACCGCCACCCCCTTGGCCCACGATCCGGGCGCCCCTCTGCGCTCGGCCCCGAGCGTCTTCAGGATCTGCTCGGCCACGAAATTGTTGGAATTCTTCTCCAGCTTGCGAATGATCTCGCCGAGCGGCTCCGATTGGGCCACGGTGAAGAGCACGGCCTGGGCGGGCACCGCGGCATGGCGAACCTGTCCCTTCACCTTCACTCCTCGCAACTCGAGCAGGTGCTTCAGGGTGGCGCCGAAGTAGGTGGGTGGGTCGTCGATCTTGCGATAGAGGATCTGATCGCGGCCGCGCAAGGGCAGCCGTCCCTCGACGCTGATGCGCTGGTGGCCGTTCGCGAGCAGAGCGGAGGTGGGAATGACCCGCCCCAGGCCGCCCGATCGGACGGTGCGGGTGCGGTTGTCGAGCTCGAAGTAATCGCTCGCCGGCTCGAGCTCCACCCGTCCGCGCTCGCCCACCTGCTCGCCGGGGCCGACCGCGACCCCGACCACGTTCCAGTTGAGCGAGAGCGCGCCCACCGGCGCCAGGTAGGAGTGATCGCCCTGCTCCTGGTCGTAGCCCGGCCCCTCGCGCTCGCCATCGAAGAAGGAGTCGTCCACCACGAGGTCGCCCGTCACGGTCTTCAACCCGCGGTGAGCAATGTCGCCGGCGAGTACCCATAGCCGCTCGGTGACGAGCGAAGGATCGCCCCGCCCCCGCACGTAGAGGGTGTGCGCCGTCCCGGCCTTGGGCCGCTCGTCGAGGAGCACCTCGGTCGCAAACCGGTACTCCGGGCCGAGGCGGGCCAGGGCGGCCGCGCTCGTGAAGAGCTTCACGTTCGAGGCCGGGTTGAGGAGGGCATCCGGGTCGCGCGCGTAGAGGACCTGGCCCGAGTCGAGGCTCTGGACGAGGATGCTCGTGCGCGCGTAGGCGAGCGGGGTCCGGGCCACGATCTCGCTCAACGTCGAGTCGACCTCCGTCGACCGGGCCGACGGTCTCGGGGACGCGTCTGCCTCCTCCGACGGACGGGCCGGCGGTGCCAACACGACGGCGAGGGCCACCGCCGGGGGCCAGAGCATGCGAAGCGAACGGTGTTTCATGAGTGGAGGGACCCGCCTCGGTGGGGCGGTCACCCTTGGTGTGGGGGTTGCCGAAGGAAGCGCCCCTAAGACCGCGACCTTGTTCGCAGGCGAGAGGGCGCCACGAGCGGAAGGTAGCCCGCGGAGCCCCCGCGCTCAAGAGTGCGACTCTCGGCTACCTCGCCGTCTTGTGTGAGCGAAGGTGCTCCGCACCTCCTTCCCACGAGGCCGGCTCGAGCGTCGCGCGCAAGCGCTGCGCGATCTCGAGGGGGCCCGCCCGGCCGGCCACCGCCCTCTTCACTTGACCTGCGTGGGCGAGGCGCGTGGCGACGCGCTCCAGCATCTCCTCGCGCGCCGCCTCCACGGCCGCCTTTCCCATGCCGAGCGCGTCCCCCACCAGCCCGTCGAGCTCGACCTGGGCGGGCCGCGCCAGCATGGCACCGAGATCGGTCGTGACCGGGTCGTGGGCGAGCGCCTTCCAGCACGGCTCGAGCCGTCGGGCAAGGGCGGCGAGCGCGCGCACCGAGGGAAACGGTGCCGCCGACAGGATCCGGCAGTCGACGTCGGCGATGGCCTGCTTTCCGGTGAGCTGGCGCGCGGCGCGATCGACGGCGAGTCTCACTGGGGTCGCGGTCAGGGCCGCCGCCACAAGCCATGGCTCGAGCCCTTCGCGTGGAAAGAGGGCGTGCCACTTCTTGTCCTCCCAGAGGCCGGCCGCGTTGAGGAACGCGAAGGCGCGGGCGCCCACCTTGGCCGGATAGAGCACCGGCGCCGGAGTACGCCCCGGGGCGACCATCCACCAGGGCGTGCGCCCGGCACAGGTCGGGCGCCCGGGTACGCCGGCCGATTCGCCCAGGGCGAGATAGGCGCGCACGCGTGCGCCGCGGCGGGCCGGCCTGAAGAGGTGATAGCGAGGCTTCGCCAGGGCCGGAGCAGCCGCTTCCTTGAGCGAGGCAAGGAGCGGGAAGGCGGCGTCGGGCGGCAGCGATAGCTCGCCCACGAGCGCACTTTGGTAGCGCTCGAGGCCGACCGGCAGGAGGTGGAAGAAGGCGTTGCAGCCGCTCTTCATCCCGAAGCGGATGAGGCAGGCGTCTTCGACCCGGGCGGCCGCGCGCGGACCGGCGCTGTTCACGAAGCCGAGCCGGGCGCTGCCGAGGCCGAGGGCGAGGCCGCACACCTCGCGGCGATCGAGCTCGGCGAGGGCCACTCGGGCCTCGGCTGCCGGGCGTGCCGGTCCGCCGAGCGACCAGACGGCGAGACGCGTGTCGACCGAGGCGGCGAAGCTGCCGGCCACTCGCGAGCGCAGGCGGTACGCGAACCCTCCGCGGGCCGAAGCCAAGGCGAGGAGGGGGAGCGCCGAACGCGCCGTGTCGAGCGCGCGCGGCCAGACGACCGCCACGTCGGGCGCGTGCCGGAGGGCCACGGCAGCGAAGTGGGCGGACAGGTCGGCCTGCCTCGAGAGTCCGGACCTCCCGGCGGCCCGCTCCTTCTCGGCGGGGGCGATGGACTCGTGGCGGAGGAAGGGTGGGTTCGAGAGGATGAGGTCGGCCGCCGGCCAGGCCAGGGTGAGCGCGTCGCCCGAGAGAATCTCGCTTCGCGCTCCGGCGAGGGCGAGGCGTGCCCGCGTCGCACGGCCGGCGAGCGGCGAGATATCGATCCCGAGAAGCTCCGGCTCGGCACCCACGCGCCGGAGGGCGAGGAGGGCGGCGACGAGCAGGGCGCCGCCACCGCAAGACGGATCGAGCACGCGCACCCCCGCGAGCGCGCGCGAAAGCTCGGGGCGGGCCGGGACGACGCCGAGGAGCGCGCCGAGGGCAGCGTGTTCGTCCACCCCGCGCCGCGCGGCCACGCGCGCGAGCCCGAAGCCCGCCAGGAGCTCCGCCTCGGCGGGCCCGGTGAAGACCGCGCCCCGCTTTCCCGCGAGGGCCCGGTGCGCGACAGCCTCGAGCAAGCGACCGTCGAGGGCCCGCTCTGACCTCGCCTCCTCGCCGGCGACCTCGAATGCGGCGAGCGGCCCCTCCCGAATCCCCGAGAGACGGCGCTCGGCGAGGCCGAGTTGGTCGGCGCAGGGGTAGGGAACTAAAGCGAGGAGGGCCTCTTCGAGGAGGGTCACGCCGGCATCTTAGCCGGGGACCGCTCTCCCGCGACCTTGCTGCCGGGGACGAGGGCGAGCAGCAACACCGCGAGGCCGCAGGCGAGCTCGTTGCTCGCGGCCGCCCGGCCCCATGCGATCGCCTCCGAGGCCGCCATGAGCCAGAGGGCGGGCAGGGCGAGGAGGAGCCGGAGCACGGGCCGTTCCAGGGCGGCGAGCGCGCCGACGCAGACGACGAGCCCGAGTGTCACGTCGTGCAGGACCGGGCCCGGCGTCCGGTAACCGAGCACGAGCGGGGCGACAAGGAGCCAGAGCCCCACGCCAAAGCTGAACCAGCGCGCCCGCATGACCCAAAAGTGAGCCCACGGCATCCAGCCGTCAAGAGATGCCAAAACCCGCCGAAGTGGGGGCCGAAAGGGAAGCGACTGAAAAATGGCGAGATTGTGCGAGCGCGACTAGGATGACCCCCTTGGGCTTGTGACCCCATCGTGACCCAGCTGACACCCTGCTCGTCGCCTCCGGCAGCCGTCAGAGGCTCGTTCTATCGTGGCTGCGCCCCCGAAAGAGAGGGGCGTTGCACCGGGGAGTGATGCCCGTGGAGGCACCTTCGGCGGAGCTCGCCGGAAGGCCGCGAGTCTGGGCTCGCGACCGCTCTCCCGAGGTGCTGTGGGAGCGAACGCGAGGCGCGCCATGACCACCGCGGACGAACGCGTCGCCGTCGAGATGGGCCGTGCCCTGCTCGCGCTCTACCGGGCGGGTTTGAAGGTGCACCTCGCGCCGGTGGCCCTGTCCGGGCGGGCGAGCGCGCGCATCGAGGCCGGCCCGAGCGCGCGAAGGAACCGGGCCGCCTGCCCCAAGTCCGCGAGGGGGATGGGCGATTCTCCTCTCGCCGCCCTGTACGCCGCCGTCGAGCGCATGAACGAGCGGGCCGGGACCATCGTGGTCCAGCTCGACTGACGAGGGGCGTTGGGGCGCGACCCCGGTTCAGGCGAACAGGCCGTCGAGCCTGCGCTCGATGTCGTCCTGGACCTTCTTCTTCATGGAGGCTGGGACGAGAAAAGGGAAGTGCAGATCGACGTCGACGGCGCCCTCGCTGGCGGTGTAGCTGCCGGAGATTCCCATCTTCGAAACCTTGCCGGTTCGCTCGGACGGGTTCTTGTCGTAGTGAAGGCCCATCTTGCCGGCCAGCCGCTCCATGACCGCGTCGACTTTCTCGTAGATCTCCTGGGCGCTCTTGCCAGGATACTCTCTCTTGATCTGGGGCATCTCTTTCACCTCGAAGTCTTGGCGTACAGGGTGGGGTCCGGGATGCCGGCCTCGATGAATCCCTTGCGCCGGAGGGCGCAGGCATCGCAGCGGCCGCAGGCCCTGCCCCGCACCGGATCGTAGCAGGAGAGGGTGAGCCGATAGGGGACCTTGAGACCCGCGCCGAGCCTCACGATGGCCGCCTTGGAGAGCCTGAGGAGCGGGGTGCGGATGCGGAGCGGTTCGCCCTGCACCCCGGCCCGGGTGGCGACGCGCGCTAGCCGCTCGAAGGCACGCACGAAGGCCGGCCGGCAGTCGGGGTAACCCGAGTAGTCGAGTGCATTGACTCCTAGGAAAACATCGTGGGCGCCCAGCGTCTCCGCGTAGGCGAGGGCCAGGGCGAGCAGGACGGTGTTGCGGGCCGGGACGTAGGTCACCGGAATGTGGGCCGCCATGGCCCGCAGGTCGCGCCCCTTCGGCACGGCGAGGGCGCGGTCGGTGAGCGCCGAGCCCCCGAAGGCCGACAGGTCGACCCGCACCACGCGGTGCTCGGCGGCGCCGAGGGCCCGCGCCAGGCGGCGAGCCCGGGCGAGCTCCTCACGGTGGCGCTGTCCGTAGTCCACCGAGAGCGCGTGCACGCTGAATCCCTGGCTCTTCGCCACGGCGAGGCACGTCGTCGAGTCGAGCCCCCCGGAGAGGAGCACCACCGCCCGCCTGGCCCGCTGCCGCGCCATGGTGGCGCATCCTCCACGATGGGAGGGCCGCCATCAAGCCCGCTCACACCCCGTTCTTCAGGGTCCCTGGGAACCGACGAGGCCCTGTTGCACCTCACACGGGACCCCGCAACTCGGACCCGCGTCGGGCACGCTGCTCACCGGCTCACAGGTTCCCGCGTCGGGAGCGGGGACGATGTCCACCGTCAGGCCTCCGTCGAACCCGGTCACCGGCGTGCCGGGGCCGAGCGCGCGCTCGAGGTCGCCCTGTACGGTCTCGGTGACGACGACGAGGCAATTGCAGCCCGCCACGTCGTTCGGAGGAAAGGTCGATGAGAGGACCAGGTGGTCTCCCTCGAGTGTCCCCTCGAACGGCGCCGCATCGGTTCGCTGGGCGCACAGATACGCGCTCGTCCCGCTTCCCGAGGCGATCTCGGCGGTGAAGGCGGTTCCCGCGTCGGAGGCGAAGTAGCAGGTGCCGCCGTCCGAGGCGGAGGGGACCCCGGTGAAGACCAGGGTGCCGAGCGCCTGACCCGGACACGGTGAGGGCAGACTGGAGCTCTGGCAACCGGCGGCGAGGACGAGGGCGAAGAGTTGTCGGCGGAGCCTCACGCATGCTCCTCCGCGTCGGCCCTGAGCTCGATGCCTTCCCGCGAGATGGCAAAAGCTGCGAGATCCCGCACGTCCGGGTGACTGAGTGCTTGCTCCCGGGTGAGGCCCCTCAAGCGCGGCTCACCCTTGAGCAGGCCCTCGAGGGCAGCGTGGACGCACCCGACGTGCAACAGCGCGATCCGCGAACTGGTCTGGCGCACCGCTCCCACGAGCTCCCGCGGGCTGAGCGAAGCGAGCCCGCCCGCGGCCTCGGCCGCGAGCCTCCTCGCCTGCTCCCGGAGGGTCGCCGGGACGAGCCGCTCGAGGGCCTCGAGGAATGGCCTCGCCCGCTCGGGGGGCAGGCCTGCTCCACCGACTCCAGCCCCGCCGAAGCGGCAGGCGAGGTCGCACAGTAGGCCGACGTCGGGTGGGGCGAACTTGCCGAGCAGGGCCCACCCGAGGTCGGCGAGCACGAGTCCGCGCGCGATGAGGAATCGCCTCTCCTGGGCCGGGAAGGACCCGAGGAAGCCACCCGCCAGGATGAGCGAGGCGGGCTGGGTGTTCTCCACGGCGACCGAGAACCCCTCGGCGTCGGAGAGGAAGGCCACGACCGACCGCGTACCGAGGGCGCGGCCGATCTCGTCGAGAAGGTTGAGGGTCTCGCCGGACCGCTGCGGCGAAACCCGGTGGCGCGCCGACACGCCACGTCGGACGAGATCCGCGGGGAAGAGACCTTCCAGCCACGGAGCGAGCAGTGCGAGGAGCCTCGCGAGCGCACCCCGGGCGGTGGGGTGCGAAGCACGGCGGCGCAGCTCATCGCTGACGCCGACCGGACGGGCCGCGCAGGGAACAAGTGTGTGCCCCTGGGCGAAGGCGCCGAGCTCGGAGGCGACCCGCGCGAGGAGTCCGAGGCGCCTCGTCCATTCCGGGTTCGCCGTGGCGGTTCGTTCGGAGGCCCGCGAGGCCAGGCTCGCGAGTGCCGTCCGGTCGGTCGGTGCTGCGCGCGCCGCGGACCAGGCCTCCTCGAGCGCGTCGACGGCCGGGGCGGTCTCCGGTGTGCGGACGAGCTCCACGCCCTGCCGCGCTTGGGCCGAAAGCAGGGCGGCCTTCTCGCGGGGCAGGTCCTCTGCCCCGTTCTCGAAGGTGCTCAGGGCCGCGAGGGCCCGGTCGAACTGTCCGAGGGCGATGAGGACGCGAGCGAGCTCGGCCGCTATCGCGCCGCTCTCGGGGAGCAGCCCGCTCGCCCGCTCCAACGCTTCGGCGGCTTCGGAGAGCGACTCGGGAGAAGCGGCGAGAAGGGTGCCGAGGGAGCTCAGAGCCTGGGCGCGTGCCTTGGGGTTGCCCGCCCCGCGCGCCCGCAGTCGGTGCGCTGCCAAGAGCTGCGGGCGGTCGTCGCCGGACAGGGTGAGAGCGCGTGTGAAGCGCTCCGCGTCGGACGGTTCGGCGTCGAGGGCCTCGAGGGTGGCCAGGGCGGCCGCTCGCCGCTCGCCGCGGCGCTCGAGTCGAGCCGACAGGCGGTCGAGGAAACGGGCGCGCGCGGCCCCCTCGGCGGCGTTGGCGAGCTCCCTCAGCCGGTCGTCGAGCACCGGGCTAGGATCGTCATCGGAGAACTCCTCCTCGGGCCGAGTCGGCGCGGCCGGGTGGGTCTCGGCGAGAGCGTAGAAGGGCAGAGTGGGATATTCCGTTCGTCCCTCTCCACTCGGGGCAACCCCGGCCTCCTCGGGCCTGGGAGGGGGCGAGCTTCCCGGCAGGGCACCCGACGGCGCGAGCTCGATCCGCATGCGCTCGGCACACTCGACGAGATGTCGAGCGCGCTCACCAGCCACGCCGCTCAGGCGCTCCAGGGCGGAGCCGAGGACGACGGCGGCGCGCTGTCGGTCGCGCAGCTTCTCGCCGTGCATCCGGGCCTCGTCGAGGAGGAGCTCGGCCGCCTCGAGGGGATCGGAGGCGAGCTTCGCCTCGAGAGCCAGCGTGTCCGCGGCGCCGGCGTGGTCGCCGCGGCGCTCGAGGAGCGCGCGAAGGCCGTGCAGGGCGGGACGGTAGCTGGGATCCATGGCCAGCGCGGCCTGCCAAGCTCCCTCGGCTGCGTCCAGCCGTCCGAGGTCGGTGAGGAGTGCGGCCCGCTGACAGCGAAGTTCCCGGCGTCGAGCCGTCTCTCCCACCCCGGAGAGGGCGCCATCGTGTTCGGCGGCGAGAGCGAGCCATCGCTCCGAATCGCGACGGCCGAGCGCAGGGGCGGCCAGGCGGTCGAACGCCTCCGCATCGGCCGGATCGACGTTGAACACCCTCTCCCAGGCGGCTTCTGCTCCGGGCAGGCTGGCGTCGGAGAGGGCGAGTGCCAGAGCGCGCTGGTGCAGCACGCGCTCCTCGGGCGACAGGGCACCCTCGTCCAGGGCGGAGAGGTGTTCGGCTGCCGCGGCGAGGTCACCCCGGGCGCGGGCCCGGGCGGCCAGCGCGCGCCTGCCTTCCGGCACTCCGCTCTCGGCATGTACAGCGAGCTCGAGTGCCTTGACCGCCTCCTCCTCTTGGCCCCTCGCCTCGAGCAGGCGGGCGGCCTCGAGGGCGGCTCCGGCAGCTGCCGTGCCTGAAGATCGAGCCGCCACCTCGCAGAGGGCGTGGGCGGCGGCCTCGTCGTCGCCGCAGGCCTGGGCAACCCGCGCCACCACGCGGTGGGGGGCCGCGTCGTCCGGGACGGTCTCGCGGGCGCGCTCCGCGAGTTCACGGGCCTTCCCGAAGTCACCGGCGCGCTCGAAGAGCACCGCTCCGCGGAGGAAGCTCGCCGCCCGGGCGGCCGGCTCCGCGCACGACCCGGCTTGCGCCACCTCGATGCGGGCCATTCCGGCCCAGTCGCCGCGCGCTTCGAGCAGCGAGGTGAGCTCGCGCGCGACGTCACCGGAACCCTGGGTCGCGCCGGTTAGCTCGCGGGCGGCCTCGAAGCTCTTCACCGCCCCCGAGGAATCGCCGAGCGCGATCTGCGCTCGTGCACGCCGAAGGGAGAGGCTCGGGATGTCGGCACCCTCCACCGCCAGGGCGGCGTCGAGCGCCCGGAGCGAGGCGGCCGGGTCACCCGCGGCCTCGAGATCGGCGAGGTGCGTCTCGCGCAGCGCCGCGTCGGTCGGGTCCGCGGCGAGCGCCTCTTCTCGGGCCGCCCGGGCGGCGGCGAGGTCGCCACGGGCGGCGGCCGAGGCGGCCAGACGGGCGAGCCAGGCGGCGCGCCGCGCTCCGCGCGCCACCCGTGCAGCGAGGGCGACGAGCGCGTTCGCCCGGGCGTTCTCGCCCTGGCGGAGAAGGGCGTCGAGAGCCCGATGCGCGATGGCTTCGGCGGTCTCGTCGCCCTCGTGCGTCAGGGCCAGGGCCGCCAGGGCCTCGAGCAGGGAGGCCGCCTCGGCGCCCCGGTCCCCACCTCGCAGCGCCAGGCGCGCTCCCGCCTCGAGGACCTCCCGCCGCGCAAATTCGTCCGACGCCGCGTCGGCCAGGCGGCGGGCGAGGCTCAGGCCGGCCTCACCCATCTCGGCAGGCGTGTGCTCGTTGCTCGACAGGAGGACGAGGGCGCGGGTGGCGCGGGGGTCGAAAGGCGCGAGCGCCAGGGCGCGGACGAGATGGAGGGCGGCCTCCTCGGCGCGGCCGCCCTCAGCGGCAAGGAACCCCAGGCGAAAGCGCGAGCGAGCCTCGCGCTCGGGGGTCGCCCCGGGATCGCCCGCCTCGGCCCGCGAGACGAGGCGCGCGTCCTCGGTGCGGGCGGCGAGATCTCCGTCCCGGGTGCTCTTGCCGTCGGCGACCTTGGCGAGCACGACGGCGTCGTCGGGCTCTAGGCCAAGCAGGTCCTCCCAGGCCCCGAGCGCATCGGCTGGTCGGCCGGCCTCCTCGAGCGCCTCGGCCCGAGCCCGATGGTGCCGCGCGGCCTCGGATGGGACCGCCGCCGCCCGGCTACGTAGGACCGCAGAGAGGCGCTCGGGATCGCCTCGGGCGTCGCGCAGGGCTCCCTCGAAGGCCACCTCGTCCGAGGGATCCGCGTCGTAGGCCGCTCGGGCCGCAGCGCGGGCGAGCGCATCGTCACCGGCTCCGGCGCGGGCGCGGGCCACCTGCCGGAGCAGCTCGGCGCGGGCCTTGCCGGCGACGGCGGCGGCGCGCTTCTCGCAGAGCTCCGCCCACTCGGTGTGGCACTCGGCCAGGGCGCGCTCGAGCGCCGCCACACTCGCCTGTCCCTCCGGCTGTTCTCGTCCGAGCGGCTCGAGCACGCGGCGGGCCTCATCTTCCTGGCCGCGCTCGAGGAAGAGCCGCGCCGCCTCGCGCCGCGCAGTGTGGTCGGCCGGTTCGATTTCGAGGCGTCCCAGGATGGCGTCGAGGACGACTCCGGAGCCCTCCGGGCCCTGCGTTCGGCCGAACGCCTCGAGGGACCGCCAGATCTCGAGCTCCCCGGGCGCGTGGGCCGCGGCCCGCCGCAAGGTCGGCTCGATCCGCTCCGGGTCGCCCGTTCGCTCGATGAGGAGGAGTCCTATTCGCAGAGCCACTCGTCCTGCCCTCGACCGATCGTCGCTCTTCAGGGCATGCGCCTCGAGCTTCTCGAGGTCGTGCAGGGCCTCGGAGAGCAAGCCGTGGCGGGAATGAATCTCGACGAGCTCTTCCAGGCACTCGGAGGTGCCGGGAAGGTCGTTCGCCGCCTCGCGTGCCAGCGCGAGATCGCGGAGCGCATCGAGAAACTCGGAGGGAGGGTAGGGAGCGGCTGGATCGATCTCGGGCCGGATCGCCTCGACGCGGCAGGCTTCCACCCGGGAGAGCACGGCCGGGTTGTCTCCGGCGGCCGTACGCGCCCTGGCGAAGAGCGCGTCGGCGAGCGTCGGGTCGCTGAGTTCGCGGCGAGCCGCGGCTGCGGCCCGCGCCAAGGCGAGGGCACGCAGCCTCGCGAGCCGCGTGCCCGGAGCCGCCGCGGCGAGCGCCTGCACTGCGTGGGACCGATCCGGATCCAGTTCGAATCGGCGCAAGGCGGTGCCGACGTCCTGCGGTTCGAGCGCGAGGAGACGATCGAGAGCAGCGAGCTCCACCTTGGCGTCGCCCTTCTCCCGCGCCAGCTCGGCCAGCGCTCGGCACAGCTCGGCACCGCCCTTTTGGTCTGTGCCGGGAAGGCCGGCCTCGAGCATGCGGACGAGCAGGGGCATGAGCTCTTCTTGTGCGCCCTGCCGGTAGAGCAAGTTCGCGAGCAGCGGTCCCGCAAAACCGAGGTCGTCCGGGGTGTGCTCGAAGGCCAGGCGCGCGGCGCGAAGCGCCGAGGATGGGTCCCCCTGCGAAAGCGCGAGGAGGGCCGCCTCGCGCAGGGCGCGCGCCGCCTCGTGGCGATCGGGGCTGCGTCGTGCGAAGGCCTCGAGGGGTTCGCCCCACCGGCGTCCGGCCAGGCGGCCCGCGTGGGCCCGTCGTTGCCGGGCGTGCTCGGTCGAGAGAGCGAGGTCGGGCGGGCACGCCTCGAGTGCCTCGGCGAGAGCCCGGTCGGCTTCCTCGACGCGATCGAGCTCCTGGAGCTGCCGAGCTCGCTCGAGCAGGAGTTCCCCCGCCCGCGCCGGCTCGAGCGCGGAGAGCGCGGAATAGATCTCGGGGAGCGCGTTCGTGTCCCCTTGGGCCACGGCCGCGGCCCGGCAGGCCTCGACGGCGAGGGGGTCGCGCGGGGCGAGCGTGCGCGCGCGCTCGGCGGCGGCCCGGGCCCGAACCGCGTCGCCGGCGAGGAGCGCCAGGGCCGAGATGCGCATGAGGGCAGCCGGCCGCTGCGGCGTGGGCAAAAGCGGGACGAGTGCCTCGAGGGCCTTCTCCTCGGCACCCGGGTCGTCGCGCTCGACCGCCCGGGTGTGCAAGGCCGCCCAGGCCGCGCGCGCCTCCTCCGGGTCGAGACCGAGGTGGAGCGCCTCGACCAGGGCTGCCTCGCCCGCCTCCTCGAGCCCGGCAGCCAGGGCTGCCTGGCCCGCCGTGGAGAGGCGGAGCGCGACGTCCGGCTCGTTCGCGCGGGTCGCCAGGCGAGCGCGGGCGAGGAGCGCCTCGGCCTCAGTTCGTGGATCCCGGCCCGCAGCGAGGGAAGCCAAGAGCTCGTGCGCGTCGGGCCGCTCAGGGTCGAGGCGCGCCGCGCGGCTCGCCTCCTCGAGGGCGAGCGCGGGCTCCTTCACCTCGGACCACAGCGCGGCCCGATCGAGGAGGAGCGTGACCGTCTCCCCGACATCGCCCGCCTCCTTCAGGAGCTCGCCCAGGATCTCGGCCGCCCGACGGGGAGAGGCGACCCGCGCCAGGCGAAGCTCGCACTCGAGGCGCGCCCGCGAGGGCGCCTCCCGTCGGGCCGAGGCAGCCGCAGCCAGGGCGCCCGCCGCATCGCCGCAGCGCTCCGTGACCGGGGCCAGGCGGTCGAGTACGGCGGCGCGGGCCTCGCCGGGTTCCGCGCACTCGGCCAGGCGGCGCAGTGCCTCGCGCTCCGCCTCGAGGTCGTGCTGGGCCGCCGCGGCGCTGGCCAGGCCTTCCAGCGCTTCTTCCCGCATGGCCTCGCGCTCGGGAACGTCTTCGCCGTCGAGCCGGCACAGGAGCTCCTCGAAGCGACGCCGGGCCTCGGCGGGCTCATCGGCGGAGAGCCGGGCGGCCTGGCAGAGGGCCCGGACCCGCTCGGCGGGCTCTTCGGCGCACCGGGCCAGGCGATCGAGTGTTTCGCGGCGGTCGGCCAGCCCCGGCAGTTTCGCCTGCAAGCGCTCGAGCTGGCCCAGGGTGTCGGGGTCCTCGGGGGCCTCGGCGCAGGCCGCGGTGAGGTGGCGAAGCGCGCCCTCGAGGTCCCCCTCCGCCTCGGCCAAGTGGGCGAGCGCGGCCAAGGCGGCGACCCTCTTGGCTTTCGCGTCGGGGGCGTTTCCCTCGATGAGTTCGAGGTGCCGCGCGTAGTGGAGGGTGGCCTCCCGGGTTTCGCCCAGGCGCTCGGAAAGGTCGGCGGCGAGGGCCTCGGCCCCGGCCGAGGGGAAGAGGACGCAAGCTTCCCGGGCTCGCAGGAGCGCGTTGTCGAGCTGGCCCGTGCGCTCCCACAGGGCGGCGACCGCGAGCGTGGCGCGCGCGGCGCCCAGCTTGTCGCTCGAGTGAACTGCCAGCTCCTTCACCCGGTCGAGCGCGCGCACCGCCCGCAGGGCATCTCCGGCCGCCTCGCAGGTCCGGGCCAGGCCGGACAGGACTTCTGGTTCGGAAGGGGCGAGGCGCAGGGCATGGTCCAGGTGGAGCCTCGCCGCCGTGAGATCGCTCTTCACGAGAAGAGCTCCCAGCCGCGCGTGGGCGTCGCACTTTTCGCGCGCGTCGGGCGCATACGCGGCGAGGCGCCGGCAGGCGCGCAGGAGCGCCTCGCGATCGCCCTGCTCGCCGAGCGCGCGCAAGGCTCGCAGGGCGGGCAAGTGCTCCCGCCGCAGGGAGAGCGCGATCTCCACCGCCCGGCCCACGGCTTCCGGGTGAACGGAGGGACCGAGCCCGATGGTCGCTTCGGCTGCGAGCAGGGCGGAACCTTCCTCCCCCCGCCTCAGGGCGATGGAGGCGAGTGCGGCCAGGTCGGGCGCGGCCCGCCCCGGCTCACCACGGGCGAGGTGTACCTGGGCTCGGGCGAGCAGCGCCGCGGGGAAGTCCTTGCGACGCTGGAGGACAGCCCCGCAGAGGGCCAGCGCCTCCTCGTGGCGGGACGGCTCGGCGGTGAGGAGGGAGAGCAGTCGCGAGGCGCCGAAGGGGTGGGACGAGGCCTGGGAACCGAGGTCGCGATAGGCCTGGCGCGCACCCTCCACGTCGCCCAGGGCGAGCCTCGCCTCGGCGGGGGCGAAGGCGCGCGCGCCCTCCAGCGCGACGAGGAGATCGGGGTCGGGCGGCGCCAGCGCTGCCGCGGCGGCGCGATCCCAGCCGAGGCGCAGGCGCCCGGTCGCGATCTCGGCGACCGCGACCCGGGTCTCCGTGACTCGCGGCACCTTCCACCCGCGGGCGGGCAGGATGCGCCGCAGGAGCGTGGGCAGCGGGTCCGCCCGCAAGACGAGTCCCTCCGGGCGCAGATGATCGCCGGCGGCTCGGGCGAGCAGGCCGCCCAGGGCGGCCGCCGCCACGGGCGACGGTGCGTAGAGCCGGGGTTCATAGACCACCACCCCGATCCCCTGCTCGCCCGCGGCGACCAGGGCCGCCTTGAAGCTGTAGGGGGTGCCGTCCTCGAGCGCACCGGTGCCCTCGGCGAACCCGCCGCGCAGCGCGATGGCCACCTCGCCGAGACCGGAGCCCGAGAGCTCGAGCAGCGCGACGAGGTTCGCGACCGCCTCCTCACCCAGGGCGAGTTCCACCCGCTCGAGGTCGCAGCGGCGGTGGCGAAACTGCGAGGCTCCCGCCGCGCCGTCGAAGGGCGGACGAGCCTCGGGGATCTCCATGGACAGGGCGAGGAGGTCGAGCCCGGGCGCGAGCGGCTGGGGAGGGAGCGAGGCGTAGGCGCCGGCCCTCTCGAGCCGGAGCTCGAACCCCGAGCCCCGTCGGCGTCGCTCCTCGAGTGCGCTGTTCGGCCCGGCCACCCGGAAATCCTACCGGAGGTCGGGCCTGACCGGGAGGCCAGCCCGAGGCGCTATCGGTCGCAAGCGACCTTTTCCCTCTCCTCCTAGGGCTTCGCGGCGGTGGAAGTGTCGGAGCCCTGCGCCACCTGGGCTGCCGCCCGGCGGTAGACGTAGACGGTCCGGCGGGCCTGGAACTCCTCGTCTTCCCGGGCAAAGAAGGTGACCGCGTTGTTGCCGGGCTTCAGGGGCACGTCGGTCGCGAACTCGACTTTGGCCGGCCCTCCCGAGTCGGGCACCACCTTGAAGAAGACCTTCTTGTCGTTCGCGAAGACGAAGACGTCGCGCAGGCGCGCCGGCGCGCCGGACCCGCCCACCGGGACGGAAGCCGTACCCTCGAGGTGGATCTTGTCGCCCGTCACCACGGGGGCTCCGCGGGCCGGGTCGACGGAAAGCGCGATGCGCGGCGGCTCGTGCTGCCACAGCTCGGTCGCGCTCAGGGCGGGTCTGGCGGGGTGGGCGGCGGCGACCTCGGCGCTCGGCGCGAAGGCGAACCGACCCTTTTGCCACTCCACCTTGTAGAAGTCGCCGTAGCGCGCCACGACCGGGAGCACCGAGCCGCGCGGAGCGAGGGCGATGGCGGGAGCGGACGGTGACGCTCCGCTGGCCAGGAGCGCCTCGGCGGCCGTCACCCTCACGGCACCCGTGGCCGCGCTCTTCGCGGGTTCCTCCCCGGCGACCGGGACCTCGAGGCGTTCCGAGACGTATTCGTCGAGCTTCTCGTCGACCACCATGACGCGCAGGGGCATGACGTCGGGCTTGAGGCCCTTCTTCGCCTCCAGCTGGAGCACGGCGCTCTTCACCTCGCCGGGCTTCAGGGCGCCGATGACCACTCGCCCCTTCTTGATGAAGACCTTCTCGTCCCCCAGGTTCTTGAGGGAGACGTAGGTCTTGTCTCCGGAGGCGCCCGGGCCTTCGTTCTTCACGTCGACGCGCAGCGAGATTTCCTCGCCGCGCTCGACGAGCCCGTCGCCGTTGCCGCCCTGGTCGTCTTCGACCTGGGTGGAGAAGGCGAAATCGGGCTTGGTGGTTTCGACCGTATCGACGGAGGAGAGGACGTCGGGAGGCGCGTGGCCGTTCTCCTCTTCGAAGTGGAAGCCCACCTCGTCGTGGCGGCTGTCGAGGCTCCGCGGCAGCTTGAGCGGGACGGTGAAGCTGCGCTTCTCACCCGCCTTGACGAGGCCGAAGACGAACTCGCGGTGGTCGAGAAGCGGGTTTTTCTCGACGTTGGTCCAGGCGCGCAGCTGGCGCAGCGGGCCGTCGCCCTTGTTGTCCACGGTGACCGTCCACGGGACCGTCTCGCCGGCGACGAGGAGCTTGCCCGGGGGCGGGCTGATGGTCACGACGGGGTGGGCCGTGCCCTGGGCGGGTCCTGGGGACCAGTCGATCCCGAGTGCCTCGAGCTTGCTCTTCAGTCGGGCCTCCTCCTCGAGACGCCGCTCCGCCACGAACCCCTTCGCGGCCTCGAGCAGGCGGGGACGGTCGGCGAAGGGAGCGCGGGCGAGCAGGTCGCGCGCGAAGCGGATCTGGTAGTCCTCGACGAGTTCGTCCGGGTTGGCCTCGGCGTCCTCGTCCTCCTCCTGCTCCGGGGTGAGCTCGTCGACGCTGGCGCCCGATTCGTCGTGGGCCCGGGCCTGAGCCTCGCGTTTCTCGTCGGCCTTCATGGCCTTCGCGAGCGCGTCCTCCTTCTCGTCGAGAAGGTAGCGCAACTCGAGGGCGGCCTTCTCGGTCCGGTTGCGCCGCTCCTGCAGGCGTTTTTCCTGCTCGGACTGGGAGAGCTGGGCGTCGGCCGGGTTCGAGAAGTGCTTGTCGAGGTCCACCTCGCCCATCATCCGCGGCGGCGCGAAGTAGTTGACCGCGTCCTTGAGCGCGCGGCCGGGGAGGAGCAGCACGTCCGGCGTGACCCCCACCTCCTGG
>Ga0335079_10002384_pt1 | contig 21718 bp, 22 predicted proteins | sample Lox_Sample_33_FD_206719 | JGI IMG/M metagenome (GOLD analysis project Ga0335079, IMG submission 206719) | Soil microbial communities from Loxahatchee National Wildlife Refuge, Florida, United States - Lox_Sample_3.3 | ecosystem: Environmental > Terrestrial > Soil > Wetlands | place: USA... | reverse complement strand
GCGTCATTTCCGTCGTTGGGGGCAAGCTTACAACCGCCGCGGAACTGGCACGACAGTGCGCTGTCAAGATTGGTCTGACCATCAAGCGCCAGGTCGCGGTGGCAACCCCGATCGCGGAATCGGTGGATCCCATGCTCGACAGCTGGACCCTGCAAGTGGCCCACGCCGCCAGCATCAGTGAAACCTCCGCCCGGGCGATCGCCGAATGGCACGGACCTCGCACCGTCGCTATCGCCCAGATCTCCCGCAGCAGTCCGGAGATGAGGGCTCAACTCTGCCACCACTCCGAGCACATCGTGGCGGAAGCCATGGACGCCTTTGCTACCGAAGCGGCAGTCACCCTAGGGGATGTGCTGCTGCGCCGCGTACCGGTCGCATTAGGCGGTTGCTGGTCCGAAGCCTGCAGCCGTGAAGCAGCCACGCGAATTCGCGCCGCCATGGGTTGGAGCGACGAACAGGCCGCCGCCGAACTGGAGGCGCTTGAGACCGAGCGTACAGCCTTCCTCCGCAAGCCACGAGTGGATATGCAGTTGGAAGCAGCCGCAGATTAAAGCGGACATCCCTAGCCCACTTCGAGCACTATCCCCGACCACGTACCGTCTTGACTAACGTCCCGGTCTCATCCGAGATAATCCCGTCTACTCCCCAATCCATCAGGCGCGACATTCGCGATGGATCGTTCACTGTCCACACGAAAGTCTTCTTCCCCGCAGCGCGCAGGTCTTCCATCAATTTCTGTGTAGTCAGCCTGAAGTGCGGAATTACGTATTCCACAGGCAACGAACGCCAAGCCTGCAGCTGAGCTTGCACGTCGCAGATAAAGCCGAGCGGAAGGCTGGCGTCGTGGACGCGAAGGCTGGTCAACACCTCGGGCAGAAACGACGACACCACGAACCGTGGTGGACGGTGCACATTGAGCGCCGTTAAAAGAACGCCGTCAAGACCGGCAGTCTTCAGTTCGATGTCCAGAAATGCACGGTCACCATACCGCCCAAGTACCTCGTGAAGAGTGCACAGGTGCGATAAGTCAGCCCGGGTGGCCTGGGCAATCTCCATACCCTGCACCCGCGGATCGTGGCAAATGATCCCGTGTCCATCGGCCGTGAGCCGAACGTCGAACTCAAAGCCATCGCAACCGTGCTCTAGCGCAAGATCAAAGGAAGCCAGCGAATTCTCTGGAACTGAGGTAGTGCCACGGGCGCCGCGGTGACCGAGCAGAACAGGATACGGGGACATCGGCTCATTGTACGAGGCTCGCCAGCCTGACCTCTCAGCTCTCCGACCCTCGGCCGATAAACGAGCCCCTTACGTACCGGCGGCTCGCCCCTGCTGGGGCGAGTCCGTCGGCAAGAATCCGGTGGTTACGGCCGGGCTTCGTAGACGATATTGAACGGCGTCTCGGTAGCGCGTCGGAAACGATTGAACCCGGCCGAAGTGACGACCTCTCTCATGCGAGCCTCGCCGGATTGTGCCCCCAGGCACATTCCCACCTCCTGCGAACGCGAACAGGGCGTGCACAACAGGGTGGAGAACGAGTAGTAGACGCGGCCCACAGGATTCAAATTGTCCTTCAGCTCGTCATGCGCGAATGGTTCCACGATCATCCAGGTGCCGTCTTTTTGCAGCGAATTGCGCACATGAGCGGCGGCGCCGACCGGGTCGCCCATGTCATGCAAACAGTCAAAGACCGCCACGAAATCATAGTCCTTGCCGGGATATTCTTTGGCTTTGGCGACCTCGAAGGTAACCCGGTCCGCAACCCCTTGGCGCTGAGCCATCTCACGCGCTGCCTCGATCGACTTGTCATGGTAGTCGAATCCGAAGAAGCGGGATTTGGGAAAAGCCTTGGCCATTAACAGGGTGGAAGCTCCTTTGCCACAGCCTACGTCCGCCACGCGTGCTCCTGCTTCGAGCTTTTGCTTCACATCGTGCAGGGCGGGAATCCAGGAGCTCACCAGGTTGGCCGCGTAACCGGGCCGGAAGAACTTTTCGCAGCCGTGAAACACCCCGTCATCATGCTCGTGCCAGCCCATGCCGGCTCCATTGCGAAACGCGTCAGCGATGCGCGGAACCGCCGCCAGAGAGCCCAGCGCCAGTTGGAACGCCCCAGGCAGATATGCCGGGCTGTCTTCATTGGCCAAGGCAAAGGCTTGTTCTTCGTTGAGACTGAACTTGTGTGTTTTCTCGTCGTAAGTGACGTACCCGCCTGCCGCCTGGGACGCCAGCCATTCCCGAACATAGCGCTCGTCCGTAGCGGTACTAGCTGCCAGTTCCGCAGAGGTCATGGGATGGGCCGCCAGCGCCTTGTAGAGACCAAGCCGCTCCCCGATCACCACCATGCCACTATGGACCGCTGCACCCAGATCCCCCACGAACCGCCCGATAAAGGCGTTGAGCTTGTCCATGTCAATTGCCATATGTTGCCCTCCTCTGAGCACCCCGGAATTTTAGTCCATCGAAACCCAATTCGGGGCGGTTTGTCGGAGGTGGCTGACTCGCGCCACCTCGACGTTGTGCCTTACCAGAGATATCGGGAAGCAAAGGCAAAAGACGACAGCGGAAGAGAAAAAATCGGGACCATCGACAACTATCGCTTGAGTTTTCGCAACCGCTAGTCGAGGTCAAAATCCCGGATGGGTTTGCCGGTATCGGGAGATTCTTTTGCCTTCTTGACGGCTTCCTGAAATTTCTTCTCGAGCAGATCCGACGCGTGCTTCTGAGCCTCCACCGATTGCCGGAAGATCGACTCGCGGCGGCTGTCCTGCTCACGCATGGCGCGGGCGGCTTCTTCCATGTCATTGAAAGTTTTGGGCTTGACCGCGGCGGTGTGGGCGATAACCGCTTTCTCGGCGGGGTCGACCTTCAGCACCGCATTGCAGCAGGGACACGTGACATCGAAGGCTGGGGTGGTCTTCGCCATCGCCTCAATCATACTCCAAAGCCGCCAGCTAGAAGGGATGCACCCGGAAAGGCAGGACTTTGAAAAGATAAAGCATTTCCCAGGTAAGCAGGAACATGGACACTACAACCGTCATGATGGCGACGATCTCTCCGAAGCTAAGCCGGTTGCGGCTGGGTTCGAAGCGGCGCGCCACTAATCCCAGGATGTTAAGAGTCGCAAAGCCGAACACCAGCGCCCAGAGAATGTCGAAGATACTGCCCCGCCGGCCCGACAGTTGCAGGGCGAACAACGTCAGGGGCTGGAGGCTCAGGGCGACCAGCCGTGCGGTCCCGCTCCAGAACATTCCGGCCAATCCATCTACCATCGCAGTTGGCACCAAGAGTTCCATTCGATCCCACTGGGAACGCACGCGACACTGCCCGATCCTCTAAAATATTACCTGTTTCACTACCTCAAGTCAGCCAGAGAAATAGCTGTCGTCCCCGTTGGTCGGGCACTGCAGCCAGGCATTACACTGGAAGCGCTTCACATTCCCAGAACTAGAATGCCTAAGCCTGTCACCACCATCTTCTTCGATGTCGGTAACACCCTGCTCTTCCCCAATCGCGAGATCATTCTTGCCCCGCTTCGCCAGCGGAAGATTGCACCCACGCTGGAACTCTGGCAGGCGATCGAGCGTCGCACCAAGAACCAGTTCGACACGGGCATGCACGACGGCAAGCCTGACCTTGGATTCTGGTCCTTGTTTCACTCCCACATGCTTGCCGATCTTGGCCTGGAGAATGGCGAGTTGCACAGCGCCCTGGTGGCCTCGATGCGGACCTCGGCGAACTGGACCGAGATTCGTCCGGGGACACGCGAACGGCTGATGGAAATTGCGCGGCGCTACCGGATTGGCGTGATCTCGAATGCCGACGGAAAGATCGCGGAGGTGCTCACGCGCTGCGGCATCGCTGACTGCTTTCTTACCATCACCGACTCCGGCATCGTCGGCCAAGAGAAGCCGCATCCGGCGATCTTTCAGGCTGCCTTGAGGGAGATGAACGCTCGTCCGGAAGAAAGCCTTTATGTGGGAGACGTGCGCTCGGTGGACTACGACGGAGCGATGAAGGCCGGGATGCAGGCGGTGTTGTTCGACGTCTGCGGCGCCTACCGCGAGTCCGGTTTGCCGAGAGTGGAATCGCTAGAGGAGTTGCGGGAGAGGCTGGGACGGTAAGGCTGTGCGACGACGCGCATCTTGGACAGCCAGAAATTTCAGGGCTTGATGCGAAAGACCACGCCGACCTTGGCACCGCTTTGGGTCGTACCGTAGAGGTTGCCGGCGGCATCAAAGATCAGTCCCGCGTAAGGACCTGCACCATCCGTGCCCTTGAAAGCGTGGAGTGTGGTTCTCTTCCAGCTTCCATCAGGGTTGGGTGTTAGCTTGAACGCGGTACCAGCGTCGCGAATGCCACCAAAGTACGTGGTGCCATAGAGATTGCCGGCCTCGTCGAAGATAAGCCCGGCCAACGGCCAGCCGCCGTCCTGACCGTTGAAGGAGTGCACCTTGCTCCTTGTCCAACTGCCGTCAGGATTAGGCGTCAATTTGAATACGGTGCCTTGCCCGTGGCTGCCACCCTCCTGTGTCGTGCCATAAAGATTGCCCGCCACGTCGAAGACTAAAGCTCCACGCGGACGAGCGCCGTCTGAATAATGAAAGTAGTGGATAACGGTGTGGGACCAGGTACCATCTGGGTTGGGCGTCAACTTGAAAACTGTGCCGCGATTGTCGCCCACGCCACCGTTGAATGTCGTGCCGTAGAGATTGCCCGCGTTATCGAAGATCAGGCTCCCCTGGGGACGAGCACCGTCTTCACCGCCAAAGCCGTGGAGAACAGTCTCGCTCCAGCTTCCGTCCGGGTTAGGCGTCAGCTTGAAAGCTGTGCCTTCTCCATAAGTGCCACCCCAATCCGTCGTGCCGTAGAGATTGCCGGCTGTGTCAAAGATCAGCTCGCCAACTGGGCTAAAGCCATCGTCTCCGTTGAAATTGTGAATAACCGTCTCAGTCCAGTTTCCACGTCGGTCAGGTGTCAGTTTGAATATCGTGCCGCCGCCGTAAGCACCAAGCTCGGTGGTTGATCCGTAGAGATTACCAGCCGCGTCGAAGATCAAGCCGGCATAGGGATACTGGCCGTCTGAACCATTGAAGGTGTGGATAACAGTCTCGCTCCAACTTCCATCCGGGTTGCGCGTCAGCTTGAACACTGTGCCTTTTTCCCCGTCGCCATAATAACCAGATGTGGTGCCGTACAGATTGCCGGCCTTATCGAAGACGAGCGGAGCATAGGGAAACTGCCCGTCGGCCCCGTCTTGAAACGCGTACAGCACTTTGAATTTCGCCGCGTGAATGGGCGCGGCCAAAGCCAAGGTTAGGAGGACTATCGTTATCGTCGCGTAAGTCATTCTGCGAGATTTCTGCCGCATGGATACCGTCCTTTCCGCCCATTCCAGTCGTACTGGTGCGGCAGCATGACATGCAATGGTGGGGAAGTCAATCAACGGAGACGCCGGACTTTCTCCTGACGGACGTTCGGGGAGAATGCTCACGGCGTGATGCGAAAGACCACGCCGTAACCCTTCCCACCAGATTCGGTCGTGCCGTAGAGATTGCCAGCGGCGTCAGGAATGATGCCGGCGGTCGGACCAAATCCGTCCCCGCCTTTGAAGGCGTGCAGTGTGCTCCTTGTCCAGTTTCCATCCGGGCTGGGCGTCAGCTTGAATATTGTGCCTTGGTTGTAGGCACCACCCCAGAACGTGGTGCCGTAGAGATTGCCTGCCGCATCGAGGGTCAACTCGCCTTCAGGATCATTGCCGTCCGGGCCCTTGAAGGCATGCAGTTTCGTTCTTGTCCAGCTCCCATCCGGGTTCGGCGTCAGCTTGAATGCTGTGCCGTACCCGTGGGCTCCACCATACACTGTCGTACCGTAAAGATTGCCGGCCGCGTCCAAGATCAGGCTGACATAGGGGTGGCACCCGTTCGGGCCCTTGAAGGCTTGCAGTTTAGTCTTTGTCCAGGTCCCATGCGGGTTAGGCGTTAGCTTGAATGCTGTGCCGCACTTGCTGCGTCCGCCCGTGTATGTCGTGCCGTAGAGATTGCCGGCCGCGTCCAAGACCAAGCCGGCAGAGGGATGCCCCCCACCTTCACCATTGAAATTGTGGATGACACTCTCGCTCCAGCTTCCGTCCGGATTTGGCGTCAGCTTGAATGCTGTGCCTAGATGGTAGAGTCCGCCGGACCACGTCGTACCGTAGAGATTGCCAGCGGTGTCAAAGATCACGCCGGCATAGGGATTTGTTCCGTGTCGAGCACGAAAGCTGTGAATGACACTCTCGCTCCAGCTTCCGTCCGGGTTTGGCGCCAGCTTGAATACTGTGCCCTTCTTGTAGGCCCCGCCATAGTATGTCGTACCGTAAAGATTGCCAGCAGTGTCAAAGATAAGGCTGGCATAGGGAAGTGCTCCATCTCCGTTTGTATCAGTGAAGCTGTAGATGACGGTCTCGCTCCAGCTTCCGTCTGGATTGGGCGTCAGCCTAAATACTGTGCCGTAGTCATAGACGCCGCCGTAATTGGTTGTTCCGTAGAGATTGCCAGCGGCGTCGAAGATCAGGCTGGCATAAGGATACGCCCCGTCCACACCACCCTGAAACTTATAGAGCACCTTGAACTCCACCGCCGAAGCCATAGAGACTAACAACAGGCTGACGGCGAAGATGGCGGGAGCACGACTATATCTTCTGCGAGATTTTGGCGGCATGAGATTAGAACTGGTCTCATAAATAGGGTACGGACTAACTAAACCCTTGGTTTTCAATGCCTGAGAACCGTTTATGAGACCGGTTCTACATCCTTCTGGCGCGACACCCTCCTCGTTTGAATTGGGGCCATTTCACGGCGTGATGCGAAAGACGAGGCCGTGGTTACCCATGCCGCCGGCGCCGGCTGTGCCGTAGAGATTGCCTGCCGCGTCAAAAATCAGCCCGGCCACTGGGTTCGCGCCGTCCGTACCCTTGAAGTCGTGCAGTTTCGTACTCGTCCAACTGCCGTCGGGTTTAGGCACCAGCTTGAACGCTGTGCCGTAACCGTATGCGCCACCATTAGCGGTGGTGCCGTACAGTTTGCCGGCCGCGTCAAAAATCAGCCCGGCCACTGGGTTCGCGCCGTCCGGGCCTTTGAAAGCGTGCAGTTTGCTCCTCGTCCAGCTACCATCCGGGTTAGGCGTCAGCTTGAATGTTGTTCCCAACCCATCGGCGCCGCCTGCGGCTGTTGTGCCGTAGAGATTGCCGGCCGCGTCAAATATTAGCCCAGCGAAAGGTTGATCACCGTCCGTAGTTCTGAAGGCGTGCAGTTTGCTCCTCGTCCAGCTACCATCCGGGTTAGGCGTCAGCTTGAATGCTGTGCCTCGGCCATAGGTGCCGCCGGTCGAGGTTGTACCGTACAGATTGCCAGCCGCGTCCCAAGTCAGTCCGGCACGGGGAAGCGCACCATCTCGTCCACCGGACCTGAAACTGTAAAGGACGCTCTCGCTCCAACTTCCGTCCGGGTTAGGGGTTAGCCTGAATACCGCGCCGGAGCCGGAGACACCGCCCCCTGATGTCGTGCCGTAGAGATTGCTAGCCGCGTCGAATATCAGGCCCGCCCTGGGAAGGGCTCCGTCTCCTCCATCGAAGCTGTGAATCACACTCTCGCTCCAGCTTCCATCTGGATTGGGCGTCAGCTTGAAGACCGTGCCTGTGGTGCCGCCATTGGCGCCGCCCTGCGACGTCGTCCCGAAGAGATTGCCGACCGTGTCCCAGGTCAAACCCGCATAGGGAACTCCCCCATCTCCGTTTGTAAGACTGAAACTGTAGATGATACTTCTGCTCCAGCTTCCGTCTGGATTGGGCGTCAGCTTAAATACGCTTCCGTACCCGAAGGCGCCGCCGTAACTTGTCGTGCCATAAAGATTGCCGGCCGCGTCGAAGATGAGGTCTGAACCGGGGTGGTCACCGTCTGTGCCACCCTGAAACCTGTACAGCACCTTGTACTCTGCCGCCGAAGCCGTCGATGCCAACGCAAGGACGAATAAGAAGAAAGTTAGGGCTGCATAGGTTACTCGCTGGAATTTCTGGCGTTGCATGAGGTGGCCTGCTAATGGTCGACGGGATAGCGAAGACGGTGCAGAAGAATGACACATATCCATACAGAAGTCAACGAATAGCCTCGCCTAACAGAGTGGAGCGAGTCTGTCGGAAATCAGCCGCGATATGTTTGTACTGCAACGCATCATACGAGGCTAACTACGTTTGGCCTGCAAAGCACTATCTGAAAATGGAGAATTTAGCACGATGCTCGATTCCACCCGATTCGCGATCTTCCTCACGGCCGCCCTTCTGCTGGCAGCGGCGCCCGGCCCGGGAATGCTCTACGTCCTGGCTCGCAGTCTGGCCGGGGGCAAGCGCGAAGGCGTCCTCTCTGCCGTATGAACCTTCATCGGCGGGATGGTGCATGTGGTAGCTGCGGCGGCGGGTGTCTCCGTCTTCCTGGCGAAATCTGCAGCCGCGTTTGCGACCGTGAAGTACGCGGGGGCTGCCTACCTGTGCTTTCTGGGCGTTCGCATGATCCTCGATGCGCGTAAGGATACAGATAAGGGTAAAAACAATAACGGTACGCATGTGCCGATGGTCCATCCACGGCGCGGCGCTTTGCGCCAGGGCATTTTGACCGAGGTGCTCAATCCGAAGACCGCTTTGTTTTTCTCTCTTTTATTCCCCAATTCGTGAATGGCGGGCGGGGACACGTCTTCCTGCAGTTCCTTCTGCTGGGAACGATTTCCGTTACCTTGAACACTGCTGCCGACTTGATTGTCACCATGATGGCGGGCCCGCCGGGAAATCGTATTCGCTCCTCGGCCCGCTTCCGGCGGCGCCAGCGCACCACGACCGGGGCGATCATGATTGGCCTCGGTGCCTACCTCGCTGCCAGCGATTCGAAGTGAGACTTCGAACCGGCACGGCGCCCTATAGCTCAACGATCTGGTGATCGTAGCAATCGGTACGGATGGTCTCGTACAAACTTCGCAGTAGCTCACTGCCGTACCGCGCCACGAAATAGATTCCGCCAACCTCGCGCTCTTGCAGCGCCTTGTTGGGATAGAGCGAGTTGCTGAGGAAGTCGGCTTTGCGGGCGAGGACTTCGGTACGTTGCAGTTCGGCGCGGGCGGCCCGTCCTCGGAGCCGTTCCAATTGGTAGCGTATCTTCGTGGCCGCATCGTCCGAGGCATCAACCAGGGTGACGTCCAGCTTCTCCAGCGCGTTGCGCACGCCGGCCATGGATTGGTCCAGTTGCGCTTCGGCCTGGTCGAAGGCCGCTTTCAAGTCCTGGGGCAACGTCTTGCTGGCAAGTTGTTGCCGCAACTGCTCGGGACCGGAGAACAGGTCCGGCAGGCTCACTCCATAACGTTCAAGTATTGCTTTAGGTTTCGCTTCAATCAGCGTCGCAGAAAACCTGGGAAGAATCTGCGTCACTTTTCCCAGTAACGCCTCGTAGGCAACCGCGGCTTGTGCGAAGTAAGCCACTTCGGCGGCGCCTCCCACGTAGGTCAACGTGGGCAACAGATAATCTTGAACCACCGGTCGAAGCAGGGCGTTCGCGCTGAAATCCTGAGGCGCCTCCGCAACCCACTGCAGTAACTTCTCCTGCGAGAAGCCTTCCTTGCCGACCAGAAACTCTGTCCCTGCGGCGTTGCCATTGGCGCGCTGCCGGACCGGCGTGCGCACCCCTTCCCGCAGGGCAAATACCATGGTTGACGATGGCGTGACCTTGACCTGCTGATGATATCCGGCAATCTCGAGCGCTTTGCCACGCTCCAGAATGGCCTCATCCAGTTCGGCCGCACGCTCGATCGCGCCCCGGTAGATAGGCTCTGCCAGAGCGTTCAGTTGCGGGTCTGATGCGTCGAGCAAGATCACTCCCCACTCGGCGAATAACCGTGTGAATAGTCGTGCGAAGGCGCTGCCTAAGGTCTCTCCCAGGCGATAGGCTTCGCCCAGGAAGGTGACTGCATCGCTCCCGCCCAGCAGCGCGGTTGCGCCTTCCACGACCGGCACGATCTCCGCACCTAGCTGCACAGTTGCTACCGGAGCATGTTCTGCCGCGTGGGAACTGATAGAGAATTTCTCGAGAGCTCCGCCCGCACCGGGCAAACTAACATGATCGATCTCCGCCAGATCGTGATCCTGCGTGGCAAGCCAGAAGATGGGCACGCTCTCGACGCCGCCCTGCGTAGCCTCGGCGGCGAGTTTGACTGCGCTAAGCGCCTTGAACAACGAAAACAATGGACCGCCAAACAACCCCACTTGCTGTCCCGTTACCACGGCAGAAGCTCCGGCCCTCAGGCGCGCAATATTTTCGGAGGTCTTCGCCGCGGCCCCCCAAGCCTGATTCTGCCGTAACAGAATATCGGCGACACGCTCGCGCAGCGCGCGATCATAACGTTGCCCGCAAGCCTGGTCTCGCATCCATTCGCAGAAATTGACATTGCGCGGATAAAACGGCTGCAGCTTGGGGGAATTGGCGAGAAAGTCGGCAAACAGAGGGGTGGTGTGCGGGATCTGGGTAAAGGGCAGACACTTCGCCTTCACCGGCAACTCTCCTGGCAGGTCTCGGTGGTCAAGTTCATGCGTGGTCGCAAGGCCCATATTCTACAGGTATGCCGTTCAATGAGATGTTAGACGATGCCCAGGGATGCAAAGTTAGTGAAGAACTGGCGGATGACGGGCACAATTGAGCCGTGTCTCGGCGAAACCGCGCAGAGTGACGTCTGCCATTTTCCGCCGTAATCGAAAACCGAGTACTTTGGTGCGACGGCCGCTCCGGGCGCATCTAATGGACTGGTTGACTTCCCGCTAGGCGCATCCTAGATTGGAAGTGGCTCTTTGCATGGTCCATCCCAAAATGGGGGCGTCACGGCTTCGACGGAGATGCTTGCGGCCAAGAGGCATGCCGGGGTGCACACACCCGTAATCGTGGGCAAAATGATAATTGCCAATCAACAGATGGCATACGCAGCCTAATTAATTAGGCAGCCGCTCTCCACCGCTTCGCCCTTGGGCGGTGAGCGAGCGTCACACAGAGGGCTGGTCTTCCCTGCCACGTCTGAGTGGGGCGGATGAGATCATCAGGCTAGCGGCACCCGTTTCTTGTCCGTTCTGAGCGGAGGCCGCGAACGTCCCAGGGTAATGCCTGGGGCATGAACGCGAATAAGCATGTAGTCTCTTGACCAGTAACATTTTCGGACGCGGGTTCGACTCCCGCCGCCTCCACCATACCACCAGCTCTTAACCGTCAGATTTCAGCTTCTCGGGCCGCCCATTCAGTTCACATTCACCGCGACGGCAACCGATGCAATTCCATTCGCCACGACCTGCAGGCGGCTCACTCCCGTCTCCGCGTTCTGCGGCACATCGAAGTTTGTCGATACCACCTTGTTTCCCGTCGCTACCGCCATGGTGCTGTGATCGTGGGTGCGCGCGTAGAAAACATGTTTGGTGGCCTGGTTGGTGATGCGCACCAGCGGGTAGTTGGTGGCCATCTGAGCGTCATCGCCGTAATCCGCGCCGGCAGAGAGTCCGTTGAATTGCATTCCTGATATCTGGTACGTGTTACCTCGAACCACAGTGGCAGGAGCCGAAGTGATGCTGGGAGCCCAGGCAGGATCAGGCTTTCCCGCCGCCGTGTAGACCTCTACGTCAAGGTTACGTCCATCGGCCGTGGATAACAGGATCTGCCCCGTCGGAAGCACCAGCAGGCGTCCGTTCGACGATGTGGAGAGGTTCGACCGCGGAGGATCTGGGACGCTCATAAAGCTCGTCCCATCGAATTCATAGAACTTCACGCCGGCGCGAAAAATCCCCGGGCTGGTGTCACACAGAACATTTCCGTCCGGCAGCAGCGCGGCCGGGGCGTCCCCCATGTCGTTTCCATCGGGAATGTCGGGGCCCGGAGTCCACTTCCCTTTGCCTGCAGGTTTGGCAGGGGGATGATAAACAGCCGTGTGCCCCGACTCGGTTGTATTGGCGCCGGTTGCGAACACGGTTCCGTCGGGACGCAGGATCGTCGGCCCCAGTTCGCGGAATCCGGGATCTGGCAGGATCACTTTTGTGCTGCCCGCGTTCATCCAGTTGCCATCGTTGTATTTCTCGGAGTGGGGAGGATCGTCCGCGTCAATGGTAAGCACGGTCTCATCGGGCAACAGGATCAGACCTGCCTCATTAAACCGATCCCGTTTCCCCACGCCGGTCAGCGTCCAGGTCAAAGTGCCGGCGTCCAGCAGCGCCGCTTTCCTGTTGTCCCGGTTTCCGAGCATGAATTGCCCGTTAGCCAGCACTACCCCGGGAGAATCTCCAATCTCCGCCCAGCCATCGGGAGGATGCACCGGAGTCCATGCGTCGGTAGCGGGGTCGTAAATGGCGCCAAGATTCGTCTCTGCCGATTGCCCCAGATTGTATTCGCCACCCTCGACGATCACCCTTCCGTCCGGCAAAACCGCGGATGCGAAGAACAACGGCCCATAGTTCGACGGCATCGAGTTCAGCCTGGTCCATGACCCGTTCAGGTAGCTGCCCTTTTTGTTGGGAGTCAGGCGCCACCAGTTCGGGCTCATGTACTCGTGCACCATGACCGTGCCGTCGGTCAGCTGCAGCGCCGTATCGGTGTGGAAAGCAGGCTGATGAAGTAAGGGCTGCCAGGTCTGAGTCTGGGCCGCTCCCACCAGAACCAGAAACGAAAGGAAGGCCGACGGCACACGCGCTGACCGCATGATTTCACCCTTTGGTTCGGAGTCTCTTCGTCAACAGCGGGTTGCCATTTTATCCTTACTTCACGCGCGGCGATGGAGGAAATGTAGGGGGTTCCGCTGGTCTGCGGCCGAATGGTTATGAATGCGCAGGGCTTTTGCTCTCTTTGATCCTCGTAAGCCACCGGGATGTATCTCCGCTCCGATCACGGGGTACGCACTCCTTGGTAGGCTGCCACGCGCCATCAATCCTCAGGCCAGCCAATCGCGCACTTGCAGACGGGTGCGGGAGAGGCGTGTTTCTGGGCGATTTGCCGAAGGTTCGGCCAACACTTGTATGCCCGCTTCCTGGCTGAAGTGCGCTAGCTGGCGCCGGTCGGTGAATCTGATACGCCGGATTTCTTCGGGAATGCCTGCTTGACGGTTGGGCTCAGCAGATACAACAGCAGCAGGCCTGCGATTACCACGCCGGTTCCTCCCCTCAACCAATCTCCCCTTATCAGGTTGAGCAGATCTCCGAGAACCTGAGTTGCAATGATCGCCACTGCCAGCATCCAACCCCAGTGACGCCGCCTGAACCACCCGACTCCCGCCAGCCCCAGGGTGGCTGAGAGCAGCACGAATAGTAGTCCGACCTTCCGACCCAGAGGCCCGAGTTGCCGGTAGACGTCAGGGTTAAGCCTCCACATGCGATCCAGCGGCGTGCCAGGCCACGCCAAGGTTACCCCGGCAAGGCACGCCATGGTCATTCCGAAAAACAGGAAGACGCCGACTGCCGCGAAGCCTCGCGGCGGGTTCTGCAGTCTGGCCTCAACTGTGTCCGGCATTCCCGCTTCTATCCCTTTGGGAAATCACAACCGCAGATCCCCATGAATCACATCGCAAACAATCGGCGGTCGATACGTAGAACCTGGCCATCGCACCAGCTGCCTCCCCTTCACCGACGGGATGGCCAGAGTCTCAAACATCGCCGCCGTACACCGGGATGACTGCCCCGTTGATGTCTTTGCCGGTATCGCCGGCCAGCCATGTAATCAGGTCCGCCAGCCGCGCCGGCTGAACCCACTTGGAAATGTCGGCGTTGGGCATCGCTTTCCGATTGCTTGGGGTGTCGATCGTGCCCGGCAGAATCACGTTCGCACGCAGTCCCGCATCTCTGTTTTCCAGCGCCACCGTCTTGATAAGCGAGACCATCGCGGCTTTGGAAGCGCTGTAGGCGCCGACGTTGGCGCCCGGTTCCAGCGCCGCGCGGCTGCCAATCGCAATGACCCGGCCGTCTCCGCCCCGCCGAAGCGCCGGGATCATCGCGCGCAGTATGTAAAATGCAGAATTCAGATTGAGATCCAGCATGCGCTGGAACGTGGCATCGTCGGTCTCCGCGATCGCTTGTCCGCCCGCAAAACCACCGACGGTATGGGCCAGGACATCCAGCCTTCCAAAACGCGCGCCCACCTGATCCGCCAGAGCCTTGGCGCCCTGAGAAGTCGAAATCTCCGCCGCCATGGCGGTGAATCCGGGGCTGCTGAAGTCCGATTGCTGTATTTTCCGCGAGCTGCCGATGACGGTGGCGCCGGCATCGAGAAATGCCTGCGTCACATGAACTCCGAGACCGCCATCAGCTCCGGTTACGAGTACGACCTTGCCTTTCATCCGTTGCTCCGCAAATGGAATATCAGTACGGCCGGGTGTCGAGTTCCCCGAATGAACATCTGATTCGGGATTTGAAAGAAGGTCAGGGGAACAGTCTCCCCGGTCACGACCAGCGCCGGGGCCGACGGCCAACTTGCCTACAACAGGGGCTTGAGATTCTTGTAACTGATGCGCAATTCCTCAAGTGGAGGAAGGTCGCCAGAATCCTGCTCGACGAATTGGTGCTGCACACCGGCCTTCGCGGCGGCGGCCAGAATCTCTTTCCACTTGATCATCCCGGTTCCCACCGGCGTCATATGTTCGGCGTCGCGATTCAGTTCCTGGGTAAAGGGAAATCCGGCCTTGCGGTCCTTCAAGTGCAGCAACTTGATGCGCTTGCCCAGCCGGTCCAACATCTGCAGCGGATCCTGCCCGGCCTGTGTAATCCAGTAGCAATCCATCTCGAGGCAGACCAGCGCTGGGTCGGTGCGAGACATGAGAACGTCAAAGCCAGTGGAGTCTCCGAAGCGGCGGAATTCATAATTGTGATTGTGGAAGCCGAAAGTCATGCCGCGCCGTTTCACCTCTTCTCCCCACTGGTTCAGCTGATCGGAGGCCTGCTTGAAACCCTCGAGCGAGTTCCACATGTTCTTCGGCAGCATCGGGCAAATCACGTACTGAACGCCGAGTTCGCTGGCATAGTCCAGTTTCGTGCCGAGGCCTTCGTAGTTGAAATGCCCACTGGGCGCGCGTAGCCCCTGGTCGGCGATCATCCGTTTCAACTCTGCCGCGGGATGGGTGTAGATGTTCCAGTAGGTTTCCACTTCGTCGTAGCCTATTTTACGAATCCCGGCCAGCACGCCGGCGAGATCTTTCTCTGCCTGGTCGCGGACGGTATACAGTTGTACGCCCAGCGGACGCGCCTGGTCCGCGGCCCAGGATCGAGTTGCGGCCAAGGTGGCTGCGGCGAAGGAGGAGAGCAGGAACGCGCGTCGATTGATCATAGATTCCGCCTGATTTATTGTCCGACGTCCACCGCCGGCACCATCTGGTAACTCACAAATGCCACTGCCTTGCTGTCCGGAGACCAGGAAGGCACATTGATCGTGCCCTGTCCCCCGAACAGCTTCGCCAGCACGTCGATCTTGCCGTCCTTGAGCGACATCAGGCGGAGCATCACGTCTTTGTTCTCGGGATGCCCGGTGACAGTGGCGTCATAGGTAAGAAAAACCATCCATTGCCCGTCTGGCGAGATGTGCGGAAACCAGTTGTTCAGCTCGTCGGAAAACACCTGTTCCTGGGCGCTGCCGTCGGGATGCATCCGCCAGATCTGCATGTGGCCGGTGCGCTCGGAGTTGAAGTAAATGTATTCGCCGTCCGGCGAGTAGTCAGGGCCATCATCCAGGCCCTTCGCGGTGGTGAGTTGCCGTTCTTGGCCTCCGGCTACGGAAATCGAGTAGATATCAAACTCATCGTTGCGTTGGCCAACGAAGGCCAGGGTCTTGCCGTCGGGCGACCAGCCATGCCAGTAGGACGGCGATTTTTCCGTGATCCGCCGCGGCTTGCCGCCTTTGATCGGCAACATGTAAACCAGCGAGTTCTCGCCCTGCGACTGGTCGCTGATCGCCAACATCGTGCCGTCGGGCGAGATACCGTGATCGTTGTTGCAGCGGATGGCAAAGCCGGTATCGATGGTCTTCGGCTCCCCTCCAGCAACGGGCAGACGCAGCAAACGCCCCTTGCGGTTGAACAGAAAGGCTGCACCGTCGCGGGTCCAGTTCGGCGCCTCGAAGTGTTCCCCCGCGACATAAACCACGCGCCGGTCCTTGGATTCGATCGGAACGACTTCCAAGGAACTGTAGAGCACTGTCTTGTCGGTCTTCACCGCGGTGGTATCGAGATCGACCTTGCTGAAAATCGCTTTTTCCACGACATCTGCTTCATGCGAGCAGACGCCGATACCTACGTAGAATTCGCCCTTCAGCGGGAGGCGCAACCATCCTCCGGCGACCTTCAGCTTTCCGTCATCCCCGGCCACCGCCATGTACACATAGTCGCCGCGCCGGGCAATCCGCAACCGCTTCGGCGCCGTCAGGTTGGATTGAATCTCGCGCGTAATTCCGGCGGTCTCGTCGCGGAACTGCAATGAGGTAAGCCCGCTTCCGTGCAGCGCCACATCGGCGTACACGGACGCCTCGTCCAGACTCTGGCGGACCATCACGACCGCTTTGCGATGAGGATTCAACCCCTTGCCGACGAAGGATATGTCGGCGGCCAGCGCCACATCGCCCGAGACTTTTTTCCAGACAAATTGAAAATTGTCCGCGCTGAACCACATATTTTCGCCGCTGCCCGACACCGCATAAGTGTGCTTGGCCGCGTCGTATTCCACCGAGCCTGGATGGAGTACGGTACCCACATCGCCATGCGATTCGAAAATTCCAAGCGACCTATCTGAGGTCTGCGCCAAACAACTCGGCGGGAAACAGAACAGGCCAAGAATGATTGCGAACCACCACGCCATCAGACGCGCAATTCTATTCACGAGGACGGCCTCCGTGATGAAAATCTAGATGATGATTGAAGTCGTCCCATCATAGTCATTTGATCCCGCATTGCCCAGACCCGCCCCCTGAGATGGCTGATCAAATGCAGTACAAACGCCTCTGGGGTGAAGTGCGCATGACCCGCGGGAGCCAGGCCGAGCGCAAAGTCGCTGTCTGGCGGGGTTTTTCCGAAAAATTCGGAATTCGCGGAGCGCCTTTCGTGGGCTTAAGGCGCCGCAGCGGTGCAATCTCTTGCGACAATTGAGCAACTACTATCCTATGCGTCCGAAGTTGTTGAAAATATTGATCTTTTTGGTTGAACGTCACAGCACATCGTGATAATTTGCACACCCGCTCGCTTTGGGCTCGAAAAATCGCACGGGTATCAGAACGGTTGGAGGGACTCTTGAGACAATCTTGCGCACTGATTGCCCTACTGCTGGTCACCTGCAGTATGGTCGCGTCGGCTGGGCCTATCCCTTACATCATTACCAATGACGACAACGCTACCAACACGGCCACCTTCTACACGATTGATCAGTCCGGCGGGCTCACCCAAGCGGCGGTGGTGTCCACGGGTGGCTTCGGCATCAGCGGTGGATTCTTTGGAATGACGCGCGTGGCCGAGATCAACAACGCGAAGCAAGCGTGCGTTTTCGTTTCGGATGCTGGCTCCAGCGACATCGCAGGCATTGACCCCGCGACTCTGCAGTTGACCGGAAACTTTTTGGGGTCCGCCGGCGACGCCGGCACGTCGAACGGTATCGGCCTGGCCATGAACGGCAAGTATCTCTACGCCAGCTTTTCCGACTCGGGCACGATCGGCACCTTTAAGGTAAAACCGGGCTGCACGCTGAACTTTGTCGCCGACACCAGCGCGGCCGGTCTTCACGGCGGATTCGTCAGCGGTATGGCGATCCATGGCAATATCATGGTCGTTTCTTACGGCGACGGCTCCGTCGAGTCCTTCAATATTTCGGCTGGGGTCGCGGTGTCCAACGGCGACGCGCAGAACTCTACCGCCGCCAAGAAGAGTTTCATCTTCCCCAATGGAATCGACATCACCAAGGATGGGCACTATGCCATCTTCGGCGATACTGCCAATTCCACCATCGTTGAAGTCTCCGATATTTCCTCGGGCAAGCTCAGCCCGACCGTTCCCTATCACTTGGGGGGCGCCATCAGCTCCAGCTATGTGCGCTTGAGCCCCGATGAATCGCTGCTCTACATCGTCAACACCCAGGGAGACAAAGTCACCGCCGCATTTTTCGATAAGGGCACCGGCACGGTCTCGAAGGGCTGCAAATCGAATTACATCAAGGGCTGGGTCAAGAAGTGGTCTTATTTGGGCGGGCTTGCCCTGGGATCGAATCAGGGACTGGGAGGATCGCTTTACGTCGCCGAATTTGGCGGACCCTCGTATCTGGCCGTGATTGACGTTACCTCCAGCGGAGGACAGTGCACGCTGAAGGAATCTTCCCATTCGCCGGTGAACGATCCCAACAGTTTCGGACTGTTGTCGGTGGGGACGTTTCCACCACGGTCGTTCTGACAACTAGTACGAGATCTTTCTTAATGAGATTAGGAGCTAGCTTATGCGCGTTGTGACCCGGTTCTTGCTTGTGATCCTGACAGGTCTATTTGCGGTTGCCAGCGCCCTGGCGCAGTGCCCGAAGCGTCCTGCTCCCGGCACGGTCGTGCACGATGCCTTGAGTCTCAGCAGCAACAACGGCGTCCTGAGCGCGGCATTGACCGTCAAGCACTCCGTAGATGACGGCGGCTACACTCATTACTGCTACAAGTATGAGATGCCGGATGGAAAAGAAGTCGAGTCCCCGACTTTGCGGCTGAATCCGGGTGACACTTTAGAACTGGACGTCAAGGATCGTATCGATGACGCCGACGCCGATGCCATGCCGCCCATGCACCACATGGCCGATGCTCAGGAAAAGCCCTGCGGCGATACCGGCACACCCACTATCAATTCCCAGAACGTGCACTTTCACGGGATGAATATCCCCCCCACCTGTCATTCGGACAACGTCATCACTACCCTGATCCAGCCCGGCACCAAACCCTTTCATTACAAATTTCAGGTGCCTCCGGACGAGCCACCAGGGTTGTACTGGTATCACCCCCATGTGCACGGATTCGCGGAATTCCATGTGAATGGCGGCGAGGCGGGAGCGCTGGTGGTCGAGGGTATGGACAAGATCCATCCGGAAGTTCAGGGTTTGACGGAACGGGTCTTCGTCATCCGCCAGCAGTTTCTGATTCCCTGGGTGCCCGGACCCTATCAGCTCACGCTGAACTATGAGCCTGCAGTCTTTCCTAACTTCCCTTCTCCGATCATCCAGATGAAGCCGGGCGAGAAGCAGTTCTGGCGGGTCGCCAATGCCACCAACCAGGATTTCACCCCGCTGCAGGTATGGTTTAACGGCGAGCCCCAGAAACTGCAAGTGATCGCGCTCGATGGCTACCCGCTTCCCAAGCCCCGGATGCAGGACACCATTCTGGTGCCGCCCGCCGGTCGGGCTGAGTTTATTGTCCAGGCGCCCACCGACAATACCGTCGCGGCAACTTTTATCACGCGGGCTTATGACACCGGTCCCACCGGGAATCCGGACATCGAAGAACCGCTGGGCAACATCGTTCTGACCAATGACGATGTCAAGGAAGAAACCAAACCAACCGAACCGGCGCAGACTGCACCCGATCGCATCAAGTTCCGAGGTTTGAGCGATCTGAAGCCGACCGCCGAGCGAAAGCTCTACTTCTCCGAGGAGTTCGGTGGAACCAACGGTCCCATCCAGTTCTACATCACCGTGGATGGCCAGAAACAGAAGGTCTTCGACCCCAACGAGAAACCGGCGATCACTACCAAGGTCGGAGCGGTAGAAGACTGGACCGTCGAAAACCGCGCCTTAGAGACCCACGCTTTCCACATTCATCAGATCCATTTCCAGGTACTGGAGATTGATGGACAACCGGTGGATCGCCAGGATCTCAAGGACACCATTGAAATACCCTACTGGGAGGGCCGTGGCCATCCCTACCACAGCGTGAAGTTGCGGATGGATTTCCGTGATCCCGTCATCGCCGGGACCTTCGTCTTCCACTGCCATATTTTGCTGCACGAGGACTTGGGCATGATGCACAAGATTCTGGTCCAGCCCAATTAGCAGGCGTCATTGCGGGTTTTCGAAATGGGGCCGGGGAGCTTATCGCTTCCCGCCCCATTTTTGTTGTGGCCGGATGGCAGCCCTCTAGTTGCGCGTGATCTCCGCTTCCAGCTTTCCGGTAATCGTCACGCAGCGAATTGCCCCCTGGCTGTCCTCAAAAACCAGAGCAGTGCCGGTTGGATTTACCACTGCGCCCACCAGATGACCATACGACTTGGGAATGCCGGCATGAGAGGCTCCCTGGGCCAGGGCCGCGTGGGGATGCGAGCTGCCTGCAAAATAAGCAGCGAAGAAAAGGATGGTGCCACCCAGAATGCGAAGAATTGTATTTTTCATTGGTTCTCATTTCCCCATGTTTTAGTAACGCTTAAGCTCTCCCTCTTTCATCCCGGTAACGCTGACGAAGCGTATGATCCCTTCCGCGTCCTCAAAGATGAGACCGGTTCCAATCGAGTCGGCAATGACCGCGGCCAGGCGCCCGTAGGATTTGGGAACCGTTGCCCGAATCAAGGTGTCGGCGTGAGCCACGCTGGTCCCTTGTCCGGTAAAGTACCCAGCCAAAACCAGCAGCAGGCCTGCTGACCAAAGCAAGACGGTGTTACGCATTTCCACCACCTCCGTGTCGGCGGTGATTATAGACGCTGCCGCGGGATGCAGAAACCGGTCCGATCCGCTTCACTACTAGCGACCCACTTCGGTGAGCGCTCCAAGTCAAGCCTGCCAACAAGAAGGAAGAACTTTGCCCTTCGCGCCGCAAGGGTTGGCAAATCTTCAGTTTTCTCGCAAACGTCTACCTAAACCCATCAAGCCTTCTTTCGTTTTGCCGTAAGTTAGAAGATTATGCCATCGACCCCCGAGCGGACATCGGTTCAGAGCACACAACGTCGCTGACTAAGACTTATTCCTGACTCGGCACCCTTACCAGAGCCCGAGAACTTTAACGCCGCTCCTGTGACATGGTTGACTCGCAAGGCGCTCACAGGTCACTGCATTTTCCACCTTTCATCGTCATACTGCAGCGCGTTGAGCTGTCGAGCCTGCGTTCAGCAATTCGACGGCTTCCCTTGGGCCCCTTCGATGTCCGCAAGAAAGGAGTAACTTCTCATGTGTGTCCTCCCCCGAAGATTTCGCAGCTGTGCGACGTTGGCAGTCAAGATTGTCTATCTTTTGCTTGTATTGACAACCGCAACTACGCTGGTGTGTGCCCAACTGCCGCATTTTGAGCACATAATCTTGATCGTTCAGGAAAACCGAACTCCAGACAACTTGTTTGGCGCCGCCCCAGCGATCCATGTATGCGGAAATTCCTACCCATTCGAAACTGGCGTCGACATTCGGGACGGCGGCCCGGACTATTACTCTCAGGGTCTCGACAGGTGCCTCGTCTCCCAACCGCTTAACACTTGCTGGGATGTGGGCCATTTTCATACGCACTGGAACAATCAGGCCGACATTGACATCACGGTCAATCCCCCGGTTGCGAAGATGGACAAAGCCTGCGGAACACCGACTTTCGCCGAAACGCAAAACTGTGCGCCACCGACTGATTGTCCTCAATACAGTTTTGTGCAGAAGTCGAATGTGCAACCCTACTTCGATATCGCGACCAACTATGGCTTCGCGAACTACATGTTCCAGACCAACCAG
>Ga0335079_10002383_pt1 | contig 21719 bp, 16 predicted proteins | sample Lox_Sample_33_FD_206719 | JGI IMG/M metagenome (GOLD analysis project Ga0335079, IMG submission 206719) | Soil microbial communities from Loxahatchee National Wildlife Refuge, Florida, United States - Lox_Sample_3.3 | ecosystem: Environmental > Terrestrial > Soil > Wetlands | place: USA... | reverse complement strand
AGTGGAGGCCGCCCTCCCTCAGTGGGCCACATAACGCAGTGGGGATAAGTTACTCTGTTAAGTGCAGAGATAACGAAGGGCCGGATCAGTCCCTGTCTGCCAGGCAAGACCCGCGGAAATCGTTACGCCGCCAGCCTCGATGGGATTCCAGGCTAGCAGAATTCGTATCGCCGACAGGGTAGTTTCTGCAAGGGGCCGCCTTCAGCATCTCCTTCTTCACAGGCGATCCCGACTGCCTTTCCGCTCGACGGAAGCGTCCCTGTCCCCCCCGCTCGCTGCTGAAACCCGCGATCGAGCGCGTGGCGGCGCGGCGTTCACCTCGGCTGCCCGTGGCGCAGCCGAAGCGGACCACACCGAAACAGGGGCCTCGGTCCTTCGATCGCCGGCCGAGACATGTCCAGTACCGGCACGTTTCGGACATCTGTAGCGATCGCGATTCCGCCGCGCCAGGCCTCTTGTAATCGAGCTAGCGTCGGAGCCCCCCAGCCCTGAAATAGGTTCAACGTATCGTCGAGATTGAGCCCTCTTGGGCCAACTCCGCACTTGGCCGGCCGGCCAGGCGCCTCCCTCCGGTCGCCCGGAGCGAAGAGCGGTTCGTGAACGCCAGCGCTGCCTTAGCGGTTCACCATCTCCATCATGGGATGAGAGTACCGGGCACCCGCGGCTGCGCCGCGAGGAGAGAGCACATCGAGGCGCGCGAGATCGTCGGCGGTGAGCCGCACGTTCGTCGCGGCGATATTTTCCTCGAGCCTCGCCATGCTGCTCGTGCCGGGGATGGGGACCACGTCTTTTCCGCTCGCGAGCACCCAGGCCAGAGCGAGCTGGGCGGGCGTGCAGCCCTTTTCGGCCGCCATGCCGCGGACCTGGTCGGCCAAGGCCAGGTTCCTCGCCAGGTTCTCGCCCTGGAAGCGGGGATTGGTCCGCCGCCAGTCGGCAGAGGCGAGGTCGTCCATGCTCCTGAAGCGACCGGCCAGGAATCCGCGCCCGAGCGGACTGTACGCCACGAGTCCGATGCCGAGTTCGCGGAGGGTCGGCAGGAGCTCGACCTCCGGGTCGCGGCTCCAAAGGGAGTACTCGACTTGAAGGGCTGTCATGGGATGCACGCGATGCGCGCGCCGGATGGTCTCGGGTGCGGCCTCGGAGAGTCCCAGGTGGCCGATCTTGCCCTGTCGGACCAGTTCGGCCATCGCTCCGATCGTATCCTCGATGGGGACGCGCGGGTCGACCCGGTGAAGATAATAGAGATCGATGTGTTCGACCCCGAGCCGCCTGAGCGAAGCATCGCAGGAGGCGTAGACATTCGCGGGACGCCCATCCACCGTCTCCATTCCTCTCTCGCCCCTCACCATTCCGAACTTGGTCGCGAGAGCCACTCCGAAGCGATGACCTCGCAGCGCCTTGCCCACCTTGATCTCGGAATCCCCGTAGACATTGGCGGTATCGAAAAGCGTCACGCCGAGGTGAAGCGCTCTCCGGATGAGGGCCACGGCCTCGGCATCGCTCTTGATACTGCTCGAGTACGCGTCGGCAATCCCCAAGCTCATGCACCCCAGCCCGACCGCGGACACCGGAAGGTTTTGCCGGCCCAGTACCCGTCGTTCCATGTGTACCCTCTGACTTTCGAGAGACGACCCGGAGTGCGGGGAGGCAAGGTCGCGCCCGAGGGGAACGCCTCGCTCGCCCGCCTCGTTCAGGCGGAGTCGCCGGGTCTCGATGTACTGCTCGAGGCGGATGGGGCTCGCCGCGGGATCGGCCAGGGCGACGTACCCGTCAGGCCGTACCAGGTACGTCCCGTTTCGCACAAGCCCCGCACGCGATTGGGCCGGGCCGAAGGAGAAGACCTGGAGAGGAAGACCGAGCTTTTGGCAGGCGCTCGCTATCCCCGTGTTCGAATCTCCATAGAGATGCACCTGCCAGCGCAACGAGGCAAGCGGAGCGTAGTTGTCCTGGCCGCCTCCGACGGGCTCGACCCACGGGAGCCGGTCCCCTCCGCGGACCGTACCGGCGCGCCCCTCGCTCAGGGGTCCTCCACGGTATTGGATGGCAATCTGCGAGGCGGTGCGGAAGAGGTACCGGCGCACCGGAGGCAGGCGGAACATCACGGAGAAGAAGAGTGGGGCGAGCGTCCGCATCCGGTTCGCCAGCGGGCCGGGGCGGGACACGAGCTGGAAGATCCGATCGGTCGTGGCCACCAGGCGCCGCGCGAAGGCGATGCGCTCGATCTCGTAGCTGTCGAGGATGCTTTCTTCGGCCTCGCCGCGAAGGACCATGGCTAACTTCCAGGAGAGGTTCACCGCATCGCCGATGCCGGTATTCATCCCTTGACCGCCTACGGGACTGTGGATGTGCGCCGCGTCTCCCAGAAGAAAGATGCGACCCGCGCGGAAATGATTGGCCACGCGGTGATGCACTCGATAAGTTGAGAACCAGTTCACCCGCTTGACGCGGATACCGGTGGCCTGCACCGCGTCTTTGTGCACGTCGTCCCAGCCGACGTCCTCGCCTTGTCCATCCCCTTCGTGTATCGCTCCGATGAGCCGGACGCGGCCTCTTCCCTTCAAGGGGAAGACACCCAGGAACTGAGCCCGGTCGAACGAGATGTTGAGCTCGCCGTTGACCGCCTCTCCCTCGGCCTCGACGTCCGCCACGTAGAAGCGGTGTGCGTAGGTCCCCCCTGGGAATGAGGTACCCGTAGCCTCGCGCACCGTCGAGCGTGCGCCATCGCAGGCAGCCAGCCAGGGCACCTCGCAGCGCTCCAGGGTTCCACCTTGGTCCCGCAGGCCCACCCGGACCGCGCTCTTTCCCCCCTCGACCTCAACCACCTCCATGCCGCGTTCGACCTCGACCCCCTCCCGTTCTAGGTAGGCAAGGAGCGTGCGCTCGTGCTCGTCTTGAGGATAGATGAGCAAGAACGGAAACGGGCTCAACCCGCGGCCCAGCGTGCCCACCTCCGCACGCCCGCGTTTTCTTCCCCTTACCCAGACGTTGATGGCGGTGAAGCCGAGGCCTTCCTGGACGAGTGGCTCGGAGAGCCCAATTTGCCGGTAGAGCTCCAAGGTCCGCGCCTGCACCACCAGCGCGCGCGAGGTCGTTCCGGGCTGAAGGGCTTTGTCGACAACGCGCGTGCGAACACCCAAGCGCGCGAGCCAGAGAGCGAACACGAGGCCCGTCGGCCCGCTCCCACGATCATGACTTCCGGTTCCATGCGTCATGGGTGCTCACGGGGCCTGAAGCCTGCACAACACTGTACCGGTTTGGGCTGCGGATTGCCCTCCGAGCGCACGCTGGGTTCGTGCCGCGGCGACGCGGCGACCAGCCGCTCAAGTGCTCTCCCTGGTGAACGCCGAGAGAGCAGCCACCGGCGTGGAGCGACGTGCGCTGGTTCGGCCGGGCGCTCGAGTAGTCGCCTGTACCCTACTCGCCTCGCTACCGAATTGGCGCTAGGCCGAGCCTCCCTCGTCCGACCCATTTACCTGGCCGTCTCTCGGCGGCCGTCTCGAGGGCTTACCTCTGAACGCACCTTCTCCCCACCTCAGGTCCCGCAGGCATACGCCGACTTTTCGAGGAGTATGCCCGTACCTATGATGGACACGGGGATGTAGCGCGTATTCTTGGCGAACCGGGAGTTATTCTGTCCAGCCAGCGAACTCGGGAGCGGCCAATGGCTCGTACCCGAGTCGATCAACCGCTCCTGGGAGCCGCGCGCGACGGGCCGAGTCGCTTCCTCGGTTCCCGAACAACGCCGAGGTGTCTTCGAGCCGACGCGCGGCACTCGCCATCGAGGCAGGTGTCACGTTCATCGGGAACGCCCCAGGCGTCAGCGCGATGGATCGACCGTTGCGAGCGCACCCGGCGAATGAGGGACACATGAACCTGACCGCGACACGTCGCGTACTCATCACAGGCGGAACGGGAAATCTCGGCAGGCGAGTCGTCACCACGCTCGATTCCAACCGGGCGGTCGTGCCGCGGATCCTGAGTCGTCGCGAGCGCCCCTCAAGAGAGCCATCGCACCATGAGTGGGCGAAAGCGGACCTCACCTGCAGCGAGCTCGGTGCCGTCGTTCGTGGCGTCGACGTGGTCCTCCATCTCGCAAGCGAAAAGCGGCAGGGCGATGCCGACGTCTTCGCGACCGAGCGCTTGTTGAGGGCAGCGAGAGCCGCGAACGTCCCTCATATCGTGGTGATTTCGATTGTGGGGTGCGACCGGATCCCGCTTCCGTTCTACATGAGCAAGCGCGCAATCGAGATGGCCGTGCGAGCAAGCGGCGTTCCCTGGACGGTCATCCGCGTCACGCAGTTTCATTCGTTTGTTGAGCGCCTCGTCTCGGCGGCCGTGACGTTGCCCATCCCTACCCCCATCTTCGCGGACCTCCGATTTCAGCCCGTCGATGAAGAGGAGGTGGCCGAGCACCTCGTCGAGATCGCGCTCGGTCCGCCGGGCGGAGACAGTCCTGACCTGGGCGGGCCGGAGGTTCTCACGCTGGCCGAGATCGCGGCCACTTGGCTTACCGTGAGACACCGTCCGGCGACCCTGCTGCCCGTCACGGTAGACGCAGTCAAGATCGAACCTCAAGGCGTGCCGCAAGTGGAGCCCTGGGTGATGGGGGTGCTCGAAGGCTATCGCGATGGGCTGAACCTTCTGCGCGGAACCGCCACGCGAACGCGGGTTACCTTCGCCGACTGGCTAAGGCGCGGGGACGCCGAGCAGGCCGTTCACAGAGCTGACGAGCAGGCAGCCCGCGGAGGCGCCCTGGCTCCGTGAGGACCTGTGTAATGAGGGACGAGGATCTCGAGTCACACCGGTGCCGTGATCCGGGAAGGCCGCCTGAACACGGCACGGAGTGCTTCCTCGATGCCAGGCTGGCCATTGTCCGCGGCCTGGTTCGCCCTACTGCCTTCCAGCCGACGAGGAGCCCATCATCCAGGAGAACACGAGCGATGACCAAGGCCGGACTGGGAGACGGAGCCCTGCTCGCCTTCACTTCCGCCGCGGGTGGGATCGCGTCCATACTAGCCGGGCGTGATCCGGGTCCGGGCCCGGCTGGGCTAAAGTTCCCGGTGGACGATGCGCTCTATCCCAATCGCCCACCACTTCGCTTTGCTCCCGGGCGGCGCCCGAATCCACTACATCGACGAGGGTCCGACGAAACGGCGTGAAACGATCGTGGTCCTGCACGGCAATCCTACGTGGTCATTCCTGTTCGTGGCATGGGCCCCCGAGGATTCTCGGCCGGAGGTCTTCGAAGGCTCGGTACGGCGACGCACCTGGCCGTGCGCTCGGCCAGATCCGCCTGGCGCGATTCATGGTCTGCGCGCACTCGTTCGCCGCGTGCGCGATGAGGTTCTTCGAGTTCTTCCCTGAAGGGGAACAGCCCCATGGCCGCGTCGACTACCTGAGGAAGGCGACGACCCGTGGGTGGCGATCTGAAGAGGCCCTTCACCAGCTGAATGGCCCGGCCGAAGTGATGCGGGCGCCCACTTTTGCCAAATTTGGCTTGCGCTCAGGCCATGAACACGGCCGATCTCCCCGTCTCGTGCCGGGATGAACTCGACTGCCGCCGTCTTTTCGTTCGGCGAAACCGCTTACCCGGCAGCGAGGCTGCTCCGCCGGATGCGCCCAAGCCGTCGCGGTAAAATGAGGTCTCGGCGGGAGGACGCTTGACATGACGGGCTGCCCAAAGAGGATCCTAACCGGAGTATCGACGCACAGTACAGCAACGAGAGGCTAAAGAGCCAAGGTTGAGGAGTAGCATCGACTACAGTGGAGACGCTGATGTCACCAGACGTCACTGACGGCACGCCTGGCCTCCCTTCACACGCTTTGAACGTCCGCCTTGCCTTTGACACGATGGTCGAGCTGGCGGTCTTTCACGAGATCGTTTACGGACCTGGCGGTGAAGCCAAGGACTACAGGATCCTCGACTGCAATCCGGCTTTCACCCGCAGCGTCGCGATCGCGCGCGAGCAGGTTGTGGGTCGGCTGGCATCGGAACTCTACGCTACGAACCCGCCTTACCTCGACACCTATGCCAAGACCGCAGCCACGGGTGAACCCGCTCGGTTCGATGCCTACTTCGCTCCGATGGACCGCTGGTTCAGCATCTCCGTGGTCTCGCCGCGCCGCGGGTCCTTCCTCACCATTGCGACCGACGTCACGGAACGCCACCGTGCCGAGGAGGCTCTGAGCCGGTACCAGCTCCTCGCGGAGCACGGGCACGACATTGTCCTCTTCGTCCGACGGGAGGATGGGCGCATCCTCGACACCAACGCAGCTGCCCCCAGAGCCTTCGGTTACTCGCGCGAGGAACTGCTGTCGCTGAAGATCGACGATCTCTGCGAACAGGCCGGGTGCGGGACGACCACTTCACGATTGGCATCCGCCGACGAGCTCGGAGTCCGGTTCGAAGGCGTCTGCCGCTGCAAGGATGGGAGCGCCCTTCCCGTGGAGGTGAGCTCCCAGGGAGCAACCCTGGAAGGGGGGCCGATATTGTGCGTGGTCATTCGCGACATCACCGAGCGAAAGCGCGCCGAAGAGGCTCTCCAGGCCAGCGAAGCACAGCTGCAAACCATCGTCGACAACATCGTCGATGGGGTCATCGTCGCGGATTCAAACGGACGCTTGCTCCGCTGGAACCGTGCTGCGAGAGAGATGCACGGCCTCTCCCCCGAGGAAGAACACCCATCAACTTATGAGCGCCTGAGAGAGCTGTTCATCCTCTCCTCGCCCGACGGAGGCAGGCTGTTGCCTGAAGAGCGACCTCTCGAGCGCATCGTGCGCGGTGCACATCTGCGCGACGTTGAGGCCGACATCCAACGCACTGACCGCCCCTGGAGCCGCACCTTCAGTTACGGCGGCCGGATGGTCCCCGCGGTGAGCGGAAAGCCTTCGATGGCCGTCGTCACGGTGAGGGACGTCACCGATCGCAAAAAGGCCGAGAGACGCCTTGCGGCCGAGAGCGCAAGGCTGGCGGTGACCCTTCACAGCATCGCGGAGGGCGTGATCGCGACCGACGAGGCCGGGTGCGTGACCCTCTTCAACCCGGCGGCCGAGCGAGCTACCGGCTGGAAGGCCGAAGAGGTCATCGGGCGACCATTCCGGCAGGTCTTCAACATCGTCGACGAACGCACGCGACAGCCGGCAGAGAACCCGGTGGATCGTGTCCTGCGGAAGGGCGAGGTGGTGGGGCTCGCCGACCAGACTGTCCTGATGGCCCGGGACGGAACGGAACGCCCCATCGCCGACAGCGGTGCGCCCATCCGAGACTCCAAGGGACATGTCGAAGGCGTGGTGCTGGTCTTTCGCGACGAGACCGCAGAGCGTCGCGCGAGCGTGGCCCAGGCCCAGCTTGCTGCGATCGTGGAGGACTCCGATGATGCGATCATCTCGAAAGACTTCAACGGGGCCATATTGACGTGGAATGCGGGCGCCGAACGACTGCTCGGGTACAGTTCGCGGGAGGTCATCGGCCGCTCGGGGGACGTCATCGTGCCACCGGAGCGACGGGAGGAGGACAAGGAGACCCTCGCTCGCATCCGGTCCGGAGAGCGGATCGTCCATCTCGAGACGCAGCGCGTGACCAAGAGTGGAGATCTACTCGACGTGTCGATCACCTACTCTCCGGTCCGACGCCACGGTGGCGAGATCGTGGGCGTATCGAAGATCATGCGCGACGTCACGGTAGAGATGAGGGCGCGCGAGGCCCTGCGAGAGGCCAATCGGCTGAAGGATGACTTCTTGTCGATGGCTTCCCATGAGCTCAAGACCCCACTCACCACGCTCCGTCTGCTGCTCGATACGCTGACAAGAAGCTTCCGCGAGACCAATTCCATGGACCGCCGCATCGAGCGCAAGTTCTCGTCCATGAACTATCAGCTCGACCGCATGGAAGCGTTGGTCCATACCCTTCTCGATGTGTCCCGCATCACTGCGGGAAGGCTCGTCCTCGATCTTGCTGAGGTCGATCTGGCCGATGTCGCGAAAGAGGTGCTCGAACGATTCGAGTCGGAGGCGGAGCGTTCGGGCAGTGAGGTTCACCTTCGCCTCCACTCCGCAATAGGACACTGGGATCGAATGCGCATCGATCAGGTCATCACGAACCTCGTCAGTAACGCGCTCAAATACGGCAATGGTCAGCCCGTGGAGGTGGCCGTGGCCGACCACGGTGAGACCGCGACGGTCACCGTTCGCGACCGGGGGATCGGCATCTCCCGAGAGAACCACGAACGCATCTTCGAGAGGTTCGAGCGCGCTCGCGACTCGAACATGGTGAGCGGCCTCGGGTTGGGGCTCTGGATCGCGAAGCGCATGGTCGAGGCGCATCGGGGTGCCATCGCCGTCGAGAGCTCTCCGGGAGCAGGCGCAACGTTCACGGTGACGCTTCCGAAGTTTGCGTCCTGACGAGGTCCCTCCCTGGTCCTGAACTCGTTCAAACATGACGACCCCAGGCGATCGGCCGTCCCCCAGGACGGCGCGGAATCGGCCCTCGCTTGCCGCGTGAACGTCTTGTTTTGCGCTCGCAGCGAAGGTTTCGAATGACCCGGGAAGTACCGGAGCATCAAATTTGGGGCTCTGCGGTTAAGGGGTCTACTCCCTCAAGCCGCTTGCCCGGCTCGCTCACGGTGGCCACGGGCCTATGCAGCGGGCGGTGGGCCAACGGCCCGCCACCTGGGCCGCCTTGGCGCCAGACAGCATCCGTCATTAGAAGCATTGTCCCGTGACTTCGCTCACCACCGCGCAAGGGCACCTTCGCCTCGACTGCTTTCTTCGCGACCACCAACCCGAGATTCTCTCGGCATGGGAGGAGCTCCTGCGCTCAGAGCCCGTCGCCGGTCAACTCTCCAAGTGGGAACTCAGAGATCACCTACCCGCCTTGCTCAATCGAATCGCGGAACAGGTGGAATCCCAGAACCGCAGCGACGCGCTCCAGGCGCTTCCCGATCTGCATGCCCTCGCTCGCCTCGACCTAGGCTTCGATCTTCGCACCCTGGTGACCGAGTACAAGCTGCTGCGGTCCTGTGTTCTCAAACTCTACAAGACGGTGGCTGACGGCCTGGTAGACCTGGATGAACTGGAGCACTTCAACGCCAGCATCGACGATGCCATTCGCCTATCGGTGGCCCAGTATGCGACGGTGCGCGGCCGAACACTCCTCGCGCTCGATCAGTTCTCCTTGACCGCGCTCGGGAACGATGACGTCCATCCTTTCCTGCGGCGCTTGCTCGAGGTGGTGGTGGGAACGGTGGACGCGGTGGACATGGGAGCGATCTTTCTGTGGCGAGATGATGCGCTGCACGTACAGTCGAGCGTCGGGATGATGGAGGACTTCCCGGAACTCGCGCTCCGCCTGGGCGAAGGATTTGCCGGCGCGGTCGCGTCACGCGGCACGCCGCTGGCGCTTCGCTGTGCTGGAAAGGACAGCGCGATCAAACCTCGCGGCCTGCCCGCGGACACGAAAGCTCTCTACGGGGTCCCTTTGCTCGATCGGGACCAGCTGGTCGGGGTCATGTACATGGGTTCACGGACGGCCTACGAATTCGCCCCCGAAGATACGGTCCTACTCAGGGTGATAGCTAGCCGTGCGACGGCCTCCGTCGTCGAGTCACGCCTGCGCCAAGCCGAGGCCACTGAACGCAAGCGCGCGCAAGAGGCGGAGGCGCGGCTCACGCAGGCCGCTGAGGTCCGTGAGACCTTCCTCGGAGTTCTGAGCCACGACCTGCGCAATCTCGTCAGTACCATCGGTGGCACCGCCCAGGCTCTCCTCGCCGACGCGCACCTCACCCCCGAGATGACGAAGAGGGTCTCCCGTATCGCGCGCGTAGGGGAGCGAATGGGCAGAATGATCCGCGACCTCTTGGACTTCACTCGCGGCCGCCTGGGTGGAGGTATTCCTGTGACTCCGAAACCTACCGATGTCGGGGTCATCTGCGGCCAGGTCGTGGATGAAGTGCGCGCCTCTCATCCGGACCGCGACTTCCAGCTACGCACCCACGGAGATCTCCGCGGAGTCTATGACCCGGACAGGCTGACGCAGGCGGTGATGAACCTCTGTGCCAATGCGGATGAGTATGGCGCACCCAGGACCCCCGTTGAAGTTTCCGCTACCAGAGGAGGGGAATCCATCGAAATAGCCGTCAAGAACGCAGGAGACCCCGTCGAGTCGGATGAGATGGAGAGGCTCTTCGAGCCCTATCACAGCCGATCCGAGACGGGCCTCGGACTCGGGTTGTTCATCGTTCGAGAGGTGGCACGCGCTCATGGCGGCACCGTGGATGCGGAACATAGAGACGCTCATACCGTATTCACGATCAGATTACCGCGCGCGCCTGGCCTCGGCGATACGCCGACTTCTTGACCCCACAAGAGCGACGGTCCGCAGCTGCTCTCGCGGACTTCCACCGCCTGGGTGAGGAGTTCGTGTCCACCCTGCGAGCCAGATCTCCACCCAGGAAGCACGTCCTTGCCCGGTCCGGATCCACTCATCCTTTCCCTTCGGCTAGCGCTTCAGCCGCGCCCGCTTGAACCGGCTTCGCACCCCGTTGCGCCTCGGACTTCAAGTTGGTGGATCTCGGGCCTTTCGAATAACCGGGCACATCGCGAAGCAGGCAAGCGCGGACGCCTGTCTCCCCGAGGGTCGATTTGGGAAAGTTCCAGCCGGACGCTGCCCTAGTGCTCGGCCGCGTGCCCGGTGGCTCGGTCAGTTATCCCGCCTGTGAGCGGCGTCCCTGGCTCACGCACGGCATAGCACCTTATCTTACCAACGGGATAACAATGGCTCACGTGGAATCAAGGCTCACGAAATTCCAGCTTGAGATGCTCCACCGGCGCCTCGAAGAGGAGCGAAGCCGGATCCTCGCGGTGCTCAGCACACCCGCGACCGCATCCTACGACGAGCGGAGCGAGCCCGAGGAGATGGCCCAGCGCACGGCCGAGCAAGACGATCGCGTCGAGATCACCGACCGGGAGCGGGCCCTGCTCGGCGAGGTAGAACGCGCCCTCGAGAAGTTCCGCACCGGCACCTATGGCCTCGATGAGAGGACGGGCCAGCCGATCTCGTACGAGCGGCTCGCCGTCATCCCTTGGACGCGCGCGGCTGCCGATGGCGACCCAGAGTCGCTCACCCCCTAAAGCGGTCGCGCATCGGAAGTCTCGGGCCGAGAGCGAGCGTCGACCGTGAGGCCGGGCGCAATTCGGCCTTCGTCAAGGTCATGCTGAGGTGATACTAACCGCAAATGGGGTCGGCTGGACTTCTTCCTGTGCCGACGGTGAGCTTTCGCAACTATGTGACTGTGTTCGCAGAACCCGACCTCGGGACCTGGCTTGTGCAGCAGCTCAGAGCCATTATCTGGACGAGCCGGCCGCGTCTCGAAGCATCTGGTGTTGGACGGAATTCGCGGTTCTCCGCAGAAGTGGTGCATCCGGGGGAAAGCGCGGGCTCAACCCAAGCAGACAAGCTTCCATAAGAAGAACCCACAGCCCGTGGCGAGAAGCGGAGACAATTGCGCAGTCGGCTCGGGCGAGCGGGCCCTCATCACGCGCCTTCGCAGTACAGCCCGCGGCGGCTGAGGGGCCCGTATCCCTGCGACTCGGCTGGGGCCCCGGCGATTACGTGCATCAGCCCGCTTCAGCGAGTGCGAAGTCGTCCGCGCAGTTCACCGTTTGGTGCGCATTCGCGAGACTTGGATCACGCCGTACGACCACGTGGACATGCGCAACCTCGTCGAAGCGCTCCGGTCGGTGATGGAGGCCATCCAGGCGGCGAGCGAGCGGCTGCTACTCTTCGATATGTGTCCAAGCGATATTCGTGCCTCGGCGCTCATGTCGGCCGTGATGCGCGCATGCGAGATCGCCGACGGAGCGATCCGGCTGCTCGGAAGGAGAGGGGACAAGACGACGAAATCCTGCGCCTCTGTGGCGAGATCGCGGCGCTGGAGCGAGATGCGGATCGCGCCTACCGCGAAGCACTCGGAGAGTTCCTCAATGGCCATGACCTCCAGGAGGGTGGCGGCTCCGGCCCAAGCGATACGACCGAGATTCGCGTCGACGGCCGCCTCGACCTGGTCGAGATCCTCAAACGGCACGACCTGCTTGGCGGGATCGAGGCCGCTGCCGATCGCTGCGGGCGAATTTCGGAGGCTCTGCAGACGCTCGTCACGGAGTACGCCTGATGCTCGTCGCGCTTGTCGCCATCATCGCAATCGCCCTCCTGTTAGAAATTGCCAATGGTTTTCACGACGCGGCGCTCCTCGCCCCCCCCGGGAACTTGGCTCAGCAGGCAGCGCCACTAACATGAGTATCGTGACGGACTTCAATCGGTTGGCTCTTGGCTTTCTGCTCCTCTTCTTTCCCCTCCTCGCCCTCGGACACGGCATTCAGACCGGGGGCGGCCCACCTCTGCCCAGCGTGGGTTCGGTCTCGCCCGATCGCGGCCCCGTCGAGGGGGGAACGCAGGTCACCATCGTCGGCGATTACTTCCCACCCGATACGCTCGTGACCTTCGGCGGAGTGCAGGCGAGACACGTGGTCGTGGTGAATCCAGAAGAGATCACAGCCGTCACGCCTCCGCATCGCTCGGGGCGAGTGGCTGTGGGCGTAGGCAGTGGCGTCCGCGGCTGGGCCTTCACGTACGATGCGCAGGCTGGGAAGTGAACGACGCTCCCGCGTTTGGTCGACACTCGGGCGGCAGGCGGGCGAATCGATGCATACTCAGTTTCGTGTGGCGGCGCTCGACCGGAGTGCACGTGCTGGTTAGCACTATGTTGGGCGCACCCTGCGAGGTGGCAGGCAGATCTCAACGCGTGCCACACTCGAGCGGGTCGACTCCGTAATCCTGTCGCCTGCTCGTGCTCCAATCGGGCTGTGTCCGACGCATCTCTCCTCCGAGATCGTCACCGACACACTCAAGGCTCTCGGACTGCCGAGGCTGACGTTGGGCTCGGTACTCACATGCGGGCACACGGTCGGCTGGGCGTTACTCTCCCAGCTATTACCCTCTCGTCATATCGCGCAGACCAGCCATCACGTGAAGAATCGTCCGCCAGCCGTCGTCCCTGCTCGGGGGTAGAGTGGATTCGGGTCGTGCCGCTCTTGCGAGCAGTCCTTGAGAACGCGGACTTCCTGTTGTAAGTACTCGACTCCGCGCGCCATCTGTTCGTTGAGCGCGCCGGGCGAGCGTCGCGACGATGAACTGGAGGGTCACGGGTAGCATCGCGAGGTCGCCGACCTTGCGCGTCGCCCGTAACCATGTCCAGAACAGTGTCCGCTCTGGGGCTTGTGCAAAGATCACGGCAGGACATATTTCCGGACGGTACGGGGAGTGAACGGCTGACTTGAGATGTGCGCTATTTCACGAAGGGTCCGCCGCGGGTCTGGAGTCCCGCGAGAACGAGCACGACTGCAACGAAGATGTATTCATAGTGCGCGGGAAGCCCGATGAGCACGATCACGTCATTGATCACCCCGATCACGAGCGCTCCGACTGCCGCCCCGGCAAGGCTCCCCCGTCCTCCGCTGAAAGGGATCCCTCCGAGGATGACCCCTGCGATGGCCTGCAGCGAATAACCCTCCCCGGTGAGCGGGTAGATCGAGTTCTGCCATGCCGTGATCATGATGCCGGCAAGCGCTGCGCAGAAGCCCGACAAGGCGAAGACGAGGATCTTTATCCATGCTGTCCTGACTCCCACTGCCCGCGCCGCCTCTTCGCTCGAACCGGTGGCCTTGATCCGCGTGCCCAGCGGCGTGAAGGAGAGGAGGATCTGGCCAGCCACCACCACGAGGAGCGTCACTATGACGAGCACCGGGAAGCGGCCAAGATTCCCGGCGATCCAGGCAAAGCCGAACGGGCGCACCGGGTGCACAGCATCAGGGCTGATGTAATTGCCGCCATTGAACAGGAGCGCTATACCGCGGAACCCCCAATACGTCCCGAGGGTCACGATGAACGAGGGCACGCGTACCTTGCTCACCATGAGCCCCGCAAGCGCACCCACTGCCGCGCCCAGCGCAAGCGTGATTAGCATCGACAGCCCGGACGGCACACTGTGGAGAACGAAAAGCGATGCTACAAACATGCCCGAAGCCGCCAGGACGCTCTCCACGCCGAGATCGATGCCACCCACGAGGATCACTAGCGCCTCTCCCGCCGCAAGGACTACCAGGAAGCTCGAGTTAGTGAGGAGGACTCGGATATTGGGTAATCCGTGAAACTCGGGAGAGATGAGGCAGGAAACCGAAGCGGCGAGCACCAGGAATGCTATCGGCCGACGCACACTACCCTGGTTCCCGAGGAGTGTACGCAGTGCACCACGGACTGGCCTTGCCGCCTTATTCACGGGGAGAACTACCCCTCCCGTCGGCGCGAATTTTCTCATGGCCTTCATTCAGAACATTTCGCGGAGCAGATCGTCCAGTTGCAAGTTCACGTTTGCGAGCACCTTTCTGATCCTCCCCTGATAAAAGACGGCTACCCTGTCGCAGACCGAAAGGACGTCCTCTAGGCGATGGCTCACGAAGAGCACCGTCTTGCCCAGCGCCTTGAGGCTGCGGATCAGAGAAAGTACTTCGCCCACCTTATGGACCGAGATGGCGGCAGTCGGCTCGTCCATGATGATGATCGTGCGGTCGAAGAGCAGCGCCCGGCCTATGGCCACTGCCTGGCGCTGGCCACCGGAGAGCTCTCCAACGAGGCTGGACGGGGAGACATCGCTCTCCAGACGACGGAGCGCCTCCTCGGCCCTCCGCGTCATGCCCCGTTTGTCCGAGAACACGCCTAGCACACGCATCTCCTCACCGAGGAAGAGGTTGTCGCGCGCGCTCAGATCGGGGGCGAGTGCCAGGTTCTGGTACACCATCTCGATACCCAGGTGATTTCGCGCAATGCGAGGCGAGGTGATGGCAACGGGCTTCCCTTGGTAGAAGAACGTTCCCGAGTCAGGCCGATGATAGCCCGCCAAGAGGCTGAGAAACGTGGATTTCCCTGCGCCGTTGTCTCCGATGATCCCCAGCACTTCATTCGGTAATACCTCGACGCTCACGCCGTCCACGGCGCGCACGGTCCCGAAGGCTTTCACCAAATCGCGGACTGCCAGCAAGGGTTGCCGGTCCGAGGGAGGCGTCACTTCGAACTCATTTTTGCGGACGCACCGTACGGTAGCGCGGCGATGGTCTGCGGCGTCCCCCAGTCGCTGACGCTGTCAACGTTCTTCTGCGTGACCAGCGTCATGGGGATGATGACGTCCCCGTTGGGGAACTGCGCAACGTTGGGCTTCACGCCCTGCATGAGGTACCTGTGCATGGCCTCAACGGCCCAGTAAGCCTCCACGTATGGGGAATGCGTGACCGTGTCCAGCTGAGTGCCCGCCTTGACCGCCTCCAGACTCTGGGGCTGCGCGTCCGCCCCCACCACGAAGGTCTTGTGGCCGAGCGGGATGCTGGCGTTCTTCAGCGCGTTGATGGCGCCGAGGGCTTCCGCGTCGTTCCCGCACACCACAAGCTGGAGGTTCTTGGTCTTGGCGAGGAGTGTGGAGATCATGGCCTGCGCCGTGTCCGTGGCAAAGTTGGCGGATTGGTTCAGCACGATCCGCACCGAACCGTTCTTCACGAGCGGATCAAGGACGTCCATTGCGCCTTGCAGGCGACCTATGGTGACGCTCGCGCCGAGGGTGCCCTGCAACACGGCCACGTGCCACGGCTTCGCGATCTTTTGGGACGCCAGGTAGTCAACCGCGTACTGCGTCTCTTGTCTTCCAAGTGTGCGGTCGTTGTCGCCAATGAACACAACACGAGCCGTCGGGTCACTCACGTCACGGTCGATCGTGACGACGGGAACGCCCTGTTTCATCGCATCGGAGGCGGCGCTCGTCACCGATTCCTGGATGGTGTTGAGAAGTATTCCTTTGGCACCCGCGCCCACCGCCTCTTTGAGGTCCGTGATTTCAGTGGAGGCGGAGTTGTTGGCATTCACAATGCGCACGTTCATGTCGGGGTATTGCGCGGCGGCCTTTTGCACCGCCTCCGCCATTGGCGCGAAATAAGGATATGCATATCCCGTGAAGATGAAATACACGAGCTTCGCAGGCCCCGTGGTGGACGGGGGCTTGCTGGGCATGGTTTTGCTGGCGGCGAATGCTGACGAACTCAGCAGCAGCGCGGTCGACACTACGAGGACAAGAATCTCTTGCAGTCTACGCATCGAATCTCCCAAGATAGAATAGCTTGCCGGATTGCCAGTCAAAGTCCGCCGGAAAGTCGGCAAAGAATAGCCGCAGCTTACATGCCTCAGGCTCGAAGGCGGACCGTCAACCGCCCAGTTCGTGTTCGCGCACGGGCGCCCGTTCTCGCGGCCGGCCGCCTTCCGCTAACACCTCCTCCTCAACGCCGTGCCCTCTCGACGCGGTACACCTGCACTGCGCCCACACCTATATTGTTCACTCTGGACATTGCGTGCACTGCCTGCGGCGGCAGGCACAGGGCCCACCCTGGAAAGGACTTTGTCTGCGTCCACGCCAGCGCCCGCGCCGATTCTTGCCAGGCGACGAGGTGGCCGGGGCCCTGCCGGAGAAGGCGGCGCCCCCTGGCTTGCGACCTGTCGGCGGAGGGCAGGTGCGTCTCGGCCAGGGCCACATGGCGTGATCGGGGCGGCGGAAGTGGGCGACGAGGTGGGCGTGCTCGGTGACACCTCCGGGAAACGGTAGAGCGCCGCGTACCGAGAGCGGCTGCCGCCCTCGGATCGCAACGCTCGATGGCGAACAGTTCGGGTCGTTGCAGTCAGGATGGACGGGCTGGTGGGCGTGGGTCAACTCACCGTGTGCGATGTGGAATTCCTTGTAGAGAGTGGAGAAGGCCTCGGGACACCTCATTCGAAGACGACGATCGCGGTGCGCGCTTAGAAGGCGCTTTCGAGGTCACCCATCCTCGTCAGGCCCACTCACGTCGAGTATGCCCCGTCTCAAGAGGACCCGAGCCGATTCTCCCATCGACGCCGTGGTCATCCCAAACGGGCGTCGGGGGATTGAGGTTCCCTGACCTCCATTGGGACCGGCTGAATCGGAAACGGGATTCACGATCATTCCCACTCCGCGTCCCTATGAGAGGATCGTCTCTCAGATCCATAGGCTCATTCGTGACGGGGACCTCAAGGCCCGCGACAGGTTGCCCCCCGAGCGCGAGCTCAGTCAGCGATTCCAGGTCGGGCGCAGCTCGATCCGCGACGCCGTCCGTGTGGCTGGAAGCATGGGAGTGGCCAGGGTACGTCAGGGAGGTAGCACCATCGTGCAGGACCTGTCGCCACGCTCTCTCGTGACGCCGCTCGCGAGCATGCTGAGCGCCAGCAATCCATGATCGAGGAGCTCATGGACCTGCGGACCATGCTCGAGCCCCCACTCGCCGCTCGCGCGGCGAGGAAGGCCGCGCCTGGTGGAGACCTCGAGCCCCACTGTCGCATCAGTCTTCACCCCTTGCGGTTCACGAGCTGTCCTTGCAGCCCAGTGGTTCGGCCATCTTTCGGCTGCCGTAGAAGGGGTATTTCAGGTACGTCTCGTCGATGAGGCGCATGAGCGATAGCTCTTCATCGCATACCGGCTGCGGCTGGTAGTAGAAGGTGGAGCGTGGCAGGGCGAGGGCTGCGCACTGCCGACTGATCGACAGGCGGCAGCCCTCTCGCTGCACACGAGGCCCCGGCGCGTGGTCAGCCCAGGCGGCGCATCCCCTGGGCCAAGAAGTCGCGCTCGACCGTGGGCTCGCCGATCTTCTTCAGCAGCTCGTCGCGGCTGGGTCCGCTGTCGTGGGTTTTGACCGCTTCCTCCAAGAAGGCCGCCGTCGCGCGCTCGATCAGCTGCCGCTTCCACCTGAAGACCAGCGTAGGGTGGATCCGTAACGCTTCGCGAGCTCGGGGACGATCTCGTCGTCCCGCACCGCTGCAATGCCCGCGCCACTGTAGATCGCGCAGTCACTTCGGTGCTGGAGCACTCCAGCGCAAAGCCGCCGGGCAAGGCGGTCCTCTCACGCTCAGCTCGAACTGTGGGCAGGCGAGCGTCAGGGCCTTCCGTCTCCTGGCTGAGAAGGGTAGGTGGATTCGAAGGACCGGAATGCGTTTGCCCGCTCCTAACAGAGGAGGGGGGCCGGTCAAGGACTCTATCCTGAGTAACTGCGGCGCTGGACCCACCCCAAAGGTACGTTGGGCTTGCAGGCCATCGTGCTCCAGGACGGCTGCGGACGTTCGCTCACGAGATGGTTCGCGCTTGCCTGGTCGCCGTGAGATGGTGCGTTTCGGCCACCGGAGCTTCCGCGCGACGCTCGAGCGGCACATATTCAAATTAGCAATGGCGTCCAGCTGTTTCTCCTGGCGCGAGCGCGCGCTGCTCGCAGCCCTCGCCTTCCTCGGTCTCGCGGTTTCGCTCTATCTGGCCGCCAACCAAGTCGGGATGATCACCTCGCCCTGGGACCCGGTGTTCGGGCCCATGAGTAGCCTGCGCGTCTTGCACTCATCCCTCAGCCGAGCGCTCCCTGTCCCAGACGCGCTCCTCGGCGCGTTCGCCTATGCCCTGGAGATCGTGCTCGACCTCGCCGGGGGTGCCGAGCGATCTCGCACCCACCCACGGCTGGTCCTCGCCTTCGCAGCTGTGGCCTTCGCGCTCGGGGCAACCGGTGTCGGCTTGGTACTCGTGCAAGCCCTTGTCGTCCGTGCGGGTTGCAGCCTGTGCCTCGTGTCCGCGGTGGTCTCGGTGACGATCGCCATCGCGGTTGCTGTCAGCCGCGAGCTCCCAGCGGCGGTCAGGACCGTGTTCCGGACGGGTCACCACGGAGAGGCCTGAATGTCGATCATCATTCACGAAGGCTCGAGCTTCCTCGTCAGTGACGAGCTCGGCGATGTCACGCCCGGGCAGGGAGGTGGCTTCTTCCACCTCGACACCCGCTTCCTTTCGGAGCACACGCTGCGTATGGGAGGCGAGCGCCTCATCTTGCTCCAGGCCTGGACGCCCCGAGCCCACGAGGCGTTTCATCACCTGACCAATCCCGAGCTCGAAGGGGTCCCCGCCTCGACGCTGGCGGTCCTAGTGCACCGCGAACTCGGAGGCGGCGGGCTCCGGGAGAGCATCGAGGTGAAGAACTTCACACGGGCTGTGCGAGTCGAGTTCCAGCTTTCCCTCGCCTGCGACTTCGAATACATCCTCACCGTGAAGGCTGGCGGGGGAAGCCGGCCCGGAGCCCGGCGCGTCCGTAGCTCGGTTCGGCAGGGGCGAACCGTCGAGTTCGCGCTCGATGAGGAGGGCTCGGTCCATCGCGCGCTCGTCGAGTTCGAGCCCCGACCGGAGCGGCTCGAGACCGAAAAGGCGCGGTTCACGGTTGCACTCGAACCTCACGCGCGGTGGTGCGCAACCCTGAAGCTCTCGCCCGAGATCGAGGGTCGACGCGGGAGGGCCGCGCCTCCCTCGCGGTCTCGTGTCGAGCAGATGGAGGGCCGGCAGCGCGATCTGCGCTGCGCCTGGCCAAGCCTTTCCTCCGACCATCCCGTGCTCGGGCCCGCTCTCGCGCAGGCCTCGCGTGACCTGGCTGCCCTACGGATCAAGGCTGAGGGCGAGACGGGGGAAGAGGGTGGCGGAGGTCGATATGCCATTGCGGCGGGCATCCCCAGGTACATGGATCTCTTCGGTCGCGACAGCCTCATCGCGTCCTACGCCTCGATGCTGCACGATCCGGCCCTGGCGCGAGGAACGCTCGACGCCCTCGCACGCTTGCAGGGGCGGAACCTCAACCCGGTCTCCGAGGAAGAGCCGGGGAAGATCCTGCACGAATACCGTCGCGGGCCGCTCACGCCCGCCGCGCGCCACGTCATTCCGGCCTACCCGTATTACGGCACCATCGACGCGACGCCGCTCTTCCTCGTCACCCTCTCCGAGTACGTCCGGGTCACGGGAGATCTCGGGTACGCGGACGCGCAGTGGGAGGTGGTGCGCGCAGCCGTCGATTGGATGCGCCGGTACGGCGACCGGGACGGCGACGGGCTCCTTGAGTACCAGCGCCACTCGGGGTCTGGGCTCATCAATCAGGGATGGAAGGATTCCACGGATTCGGTGCGTTTTCGCGACGGTCGCGTGGCCGCACCGCCCATCGCACTCGTCGAAGTGCAGGGCTACGCCTACGACGCCCGGCGCAGGGTCGCCGAGCTCGCACGCCGCCTGAACCGCGGGGGGGAGGCGGATCGGCTGGAGGACGAGGCCGCTGCGCTCCGAGGCGCCATCCACGAGCGCTATTGGCTGGATGAGCGCCGGTATTACGCGGAGGCGCTCGACGGCGAGAAACGACCCGTCGACGCGCTGACCTCCAACCCGGGTCACCTGCTCTGGTCCGGCGCGGTCAGCCAGGAGGGCGCGAGAGCCATCGCGAGGGTGCTGCTGAGCGGAGAGATGTTCTCTGGCTTTGGCGTCCGCACCATGGGCTCAGGCGAGGGCGGGTTCAACCCGGTGAGCTACCACGACGGGAGCGTCTGGCCGCACGACAACGCGCTCATCCTCGCGGGTCTCGTGCGCTATGGGCTTCGCGAGGAGGCGACGCGGCTTGCGTCAGGGCTGCTCGCGGCTCTAAATGCCTTCCCGCATTTCCAGCCCCCCGAGCTCTTCTGCGGCTTCGCACGCAGCGAGTTCGACAAGCCCATACGGTACCCCACCGCGTGCCGACCCCAGGCGTGGGCCTCGGGGGCGGTGGTGCTACTCGTGCGCTCCACCCTGGGTCTCGTGGTGGACGGGCTACGGCAAAAGATCGTGCTCGCTCCTCTCGCACTGCCCGAAATGAGCAGGCTGTCACTCGAGGGGGTACCGGCCGGTGCAGCACGGTTCGATGTCGAGGTGCGGGTAAGGGACGGCAAGGCGAGCGCCGAGGTGACGCGTCTGCCCGCGGGATGGAGCCTCGAGCACGGGGGTATTTCAGAAGGAACGGAGGATGATCGATGAGTGCCGTGAAGCGAAGGGATCGGGTGGTGGTGGTGACCGGGGCCTCGGCCGGAGTGGGCCGCGCGGTGGCGCGTGCCTTCGGCCAGCAGGGTGCAAAGGTGGGGCTTGTCGCGAGGACGCGTGAAGCGTTGGAGGACGCTTCTCGCGAGATCGAGGCCGCCGGAGGGGAGGCGTTGGTCCTGCCGCTCGATGTCGCCGACGCCGCCGCCGTCGAAGCCGCGGCCGACCAGCTGGTGCAGCGCTGGGGTCGGATCGACGTCTGGGTGAACGATGCCATGGTGAGCGTCTTCTCTCCCGTGAAGGAGATGGAGCCCGGCGAATACCGGCGCGTCACCGAGGTGGACTACCTTGGATTCGTCCACGGCACCCGCACGGCGCTGAAGCACATGCTGCCGCGCGACGAGGGCCACGTCATCCAGATCGGGTCGGCTCTGGCCTACCGGTCCATCCCGCTGCAGAGCGCGTACTGTGCGAGCAAAGCAGCCACGCGCGCCTTCACCGACTCCTTGCGCAGTGAGCTCATCCACGACGGAAGCCACGTGAGGCTTTCCATGGCCCATCTGCCGGCCGTCAACACCCCTCAGTTCGACGTCGTGCGATCGCGCCTGCCGAATCACCCGCAGCCCGTGCCGCCCATCTACCAACCCGAGGTCATCGCGCGCGCGGTGCTTTGGGTGGCCGACCATCCCATCCGCGAGCTCTGGGTGGGCTGGAGTACGGTGAAGGCCATCCTCGGTCAGAGGGTTATTCCTGGCCTGCTCGATAGGTACCTCG
>Ga0335079_10002382_pt1 | contig 21733 bp, 19 predicted proteins | sample Lox_Sample_33_FD_206719 | JGI IMG/M metagenome (GOLD analysis project Ga0335079, IMG submission 206719) | Soil microbial communities from Loxahatchee National Wildlife Refuge, Florida, United States - Lox_Sample_3.3 | ecosystem: Environmental > Terrestrial > Soil > Wetlands | place: USA... | reverse complement strand
GCAAAATGGCCTGGGCGAGTCCCACCCGCTGCAGCATCCCCTTCGAATATTTTCGCAACTGAATTTTCCCAGCCGTCTCGAGCCCGACGCGCTTCAACATCTGTGCAACCCGCTCACGGCGCAGGGCCGGCGGTAATTCGTGAATTCTTGCGAAGTAGTCCAGCAGTTCTGCGGCGGTCAGATAATCGTAGAAATACGGCTGCTCGGGAAGGTATCCGATGCCTCCGTGCATCCCGATATCGCTGATTGGCTTCCCCAAAATGCGCGCCGATCCGGCCGTGGGAAAAATAATCCTCATCAGCAGTTTGATCGTGGTGGATTTTCCCGCGCCATTGGGCCCTAGAAAACCGAAAACTTCCCCCGGTTGCACCTGCATCGTCAAGCCGTCCAGGGAGCGCACTTTCTTTGTCTCCAGAAAACCGCTGGGATAATCCTTTGTGAGATTTTCGATCTCAATGGCAGGTCCGGGCATGGGATCATTCTTGTAAAATCATCTCTGAAGGTCAATTCGGCGGAAGCAGGCCTGTTCGTGAAGTGAAACGAAACCTTCCAAGAACCAATGACGAATCAGTGGGACTCAGGAAGAATTGCGCGAATTCCCGATTTGCACGAGGTCCGGAGCAACTGCAGGAGCTGACATCGGTGTCGGCTTCAGCGTTTGCGGGCTTCTCCAATTGTCCAGAATCCCCACCTGTTGCACGCAGGAAACCGTGCAACGTGGCGCGCAGAATTTCTCAGTAAGGAATTCCCTGTGGCGCATCTCCTGGGTGTACTGCGCGAGGGGAATTCCCGGGTAACCGCGTTGTTGCGAGCACCAGTGCACCATCCCATCCTCGCAGATATAAAGGTAGCGGGAACCCGAGCGGCATCGCCAGCTGTGCTCGCGGCCGCGCGCCACGTTATGTTGGAAATTGTTGAACCGCGAGAACGATCTTTTCCCGAGCTTCATGATCTCTTCGAAAATTTCGATCTGCCTCGGGTTCAGTGGCTTGAGCTGCCCGTTGTGATCGTGAATGATCCCCACAGTGCTCGTGAAGCCCAATTCCACTGCTCGGTGGGCGATGTTCAGTGCATCCTCCGGATTCTTCACTCCGCTTCCCAGCACGGAATTGATGTTCACCTGAAACTCCGCGTGCTGTGCCAGCATCTCCAGGCGGCTGTCCAGCGTCTTCAGGCTCTTCAGAGAAACTTCATCTGGCGTCAAATTGTCTATGCTGATCTGCAAATGTTCGAGGCCAGCATCGTTCAAGCTCTGGATGCGCTTCACGCTCAGCAGGAACCCGTTTGTGATCATCCCTGCGATCATGCCGCGCTTCCGCATGTGGCGAATCACCTCTTCCAAATCCGGATGCATTAATGGCTCGCCGCCGCTGATGGTTATGATGGAAGTTCCCATGTCTGCCAAAAGATCCAGCCGGTTCTTCATCTCTTCGATGGGCACAGGCTTCGAAACATCGTCGAATTCGTTGCAGTAGGCGCATGCCAGATTGCAGCGGCGCATGGGAATGATGTGCACGAGAAAGGGGTGCTTAGTTGAACGCAGCGCTTTTCCAATCGCGCGCAGTTCGCGCACGCGCGTCCGCAGAGAACGCATTCTTCTCCGCATGCGGACCTTCGAGCTGGCGCGCACCGGCTTCAGCCTATCGGGCATAAAAGTATGGAATTCCCCTCTTGGAATTATACATGACCACTCGCCGCAGCCGGGAAGGCCAACTCCCTGAGCGCCTTACGGTAACGATTCGCCCCGGAACGCGCCCTGGCCTCTCCTGGGCGTGCGGACTCCATTTTTCTTTCGTGATTGCTTGGCAGCGTTCCGCTGGCTTGTTAGATTCAAAGTGTCCATCCCCGCCCCGTTTCTGCGAAGATATGAGTTTCAGACTTGGAAAGGTTAGGCCTCATGGGTGACGACAAAAAGTCCGCTGTGCGCGCCGTCGAAACCGGCGAGCGGAAGGACCGTGTCTTGATTGTGGAAGACGAAGAGAACGCCCGCAGAGGATACGAGCAGCTTCTGCAGCGCTGGGGTTGCGAGGTTCTGGGCGTGGGATCTGCGGAAGAAGCGCTCGCTAAGTTCGCAACCTTCCAGCCGGACAGCCTCATCGCGGATGTCGAACTTCCGGGCATGAACGGTCTGGACCTATTGAAGCAGCTTGGCCCTGATCTTGCGGATGTTCCTGCGATCATCATCACCGGTAAGGGCAGCGAAGAGCGCGCCGTAGCCGCGATCGAATGCGGCGCCTTCTGGTACATCGAAAAACCCCTGAAAGGCCCCGTCCTTCGCGCGTTGCTGGACCGCGCCCTGGGCAAAGCGCGCGACGCGCGTCAGCTCGCTGTTCTGCAGCGCCAATTGCGCGAGACCGGCCGCCTCGGCGATCTTGTGGGCGCCTCGAAACCCATGCAGGAAGTGATGCGCATCGTGGAAATGGCTGCTCCCAGCTCGGCCTCTGTTTTGATTACCGGCGAAACAGGTTCCGGCAAGGAAATCGTCGCGCGGACCGTTCACAAGCTTTCGCCGCGCGCGGGTGGCCCCTTCGTCGCCATCAACTGCTCCGCCATTCCCGAAACGCTCATGGAGAGCGAAATCTTCGGCCACGAACGTGGCGCTTTTACGGGCGCTGCGGAGCGCCGCATCGGCTGCTTTGAGCTGGCCGATGGCGGGACGCTTCTTTTGGACGAAATCGGGGAGATGCCTGCTCCCACCCAAGCTAAGCTTTTGCGCGTGCTCGAAGATCGCAAGGTTCGCAGGCTGGGGAGCAAAACCGAAACGCCCGTGGACGTGCGTGTCCTCGCGGCAACCAACAAAGATCCGGAACAAGCCGTATCCGGCGGCCACTTGCGGCAAGATCTCTACTTCCGGTTAAATGTGTTTCACATTCACCTGCCTCCCTTGCGCGAGCACAAAGACGACTTGCCGTTGCTCGTCGAGCATATTCTGCGCGACGTCAACGCCAAGCACAGCAAAAATGTGAAGGGCGTCGGCACAGAAGTCATGGACATTTTCTTGAGCCACACCTGGCCGGGCAATATCCGCGAACTTCGCAATATCCTCGAGCGGTCCTCCATCATGTGCGAAAAGGATCTGATTACCCGCGCGTGCCTGCCCGGAGAGTTCGGAAAAACGCAGCCAAAGGGGCCTGGCGACCTTGGCGGCATCAAATTCCCCGTGGGAACAACAGTGGACGCGATGGAGCGCGAACTGATCGTTCAAACCCTGAGCGCCACGGGTAATAACAAAACCCGTGCTGCCGAACTTTTGGGCATCAGTTTGAAGACGCTTCACAACAAACTTAAAGAATACGGAACCGCGCACGCTGAAACGGAGTAGGAAAGCGTCATGCACCTGCGGCTGCGGCTGCGGACGAAACTCACTTTGATCATGACGGGACTTGTTTTTCTCGTCGTAGCCGTGTTGTCTCTTGTTTTTCTCTCGCGCCTGATGGACGAAGTCTTGCGCGAGGCGAACCAACGGGCGGCTGAGTTCGCTCAGCAGATGTTTCTTCAGGCCCAGCACGCCATCTCCGACGCAAAAGCGGAGGGCATCCTGCCCGCCTCGCGGGATCCCCAGGAAATCCATGATTATGTGCGGCATGCGTTTGAGATCGGCGATGGATTGAAGTCCGAACTCGAGGCAGCACGGGGGAACATGCCCTACATCTACGATGTCAGCATCGTGGATCATGACGGCGTGGCGCTGGTTTCGAGTGATTCAAATGACGTGGGAAGCTTCATGCCCCGGCAGTTGCAAATTTCTGCTCTGGTGCAGGGAAATATCCTGAGTCAAATGCGAGCTCTATATGGTCCTGGAAGGGTTTACGAGTTTGATTACCCCTTCGTCATGAGCGGCCATCCCTTCGGCGAGGTCCGTGTCGGAATTCATACCGCCTTTCTCCGCGATCAGATTGCTCCCACGTTACGCACCTCGGGTACGATCGTCCTCGTCGCCCTTTTGATCTCAACAGGTCTCACCATGGTGGTCATCGGCACGACTCTCTCCCCCTTGCAGGATATCGCCGCCCAACTCGATCGCATCTCCGCTGGGCAGTACGACGTACCCCTCCCGGCGCCCAAGGGCATTGCGGGCGGGAGCGACGAATTCGGCCAGGTCAGCCGCAAAATCTCCCAGGTCGGCCAGCACTTGCGGGGGGTCCACGAAATTTTCAGCACCTTGAGGGAAAATCTGAATTCCGTCATGGCCGGTCTCGAAGACGGCTTGTTGCTCTTCACCAGAGACGCTCGCGCCGTTATGGTCAGCCCCGCCGCGGAGAAATTCCTCGGCGCGCCGGCGGGACATTTCCTCGGGCGTCGCGTCACGGAAATATTTCCTTCCGACCACCCATTGCGTCAGACTCTGCATTTTGAGGGCGATGAACTCGGGGAGATCACCTCGGAGACAGAGTTGGAGACACCCCAGGGCTCTCGTCGGGTGGGCGTCAGCGTCCAAGTCATTCAGGAGGACGGTGAGCGTATCGGTGCTCTCGTGACTCTGCGGGATCTGGACTCCCTTGAGAGCATCAATACACAACTTCAGGTGAGCGAACGTCTGGCCGCTCTTGGACGCATTACCGCTGGCGTCGCTCACGAAGTGAAAAATCCGTTGAATTCGATGCGACTGTGGCTCGAAAACCTGAAGGAATCCCTTCCGCGCGACGGCGATACCGGAGCTCGTCAGGCCGTTCAGGTTCTGGACAGCGAGATTGATCGCCTGGACGCCGTGGTAAAGCGATTTCTCGATTTCACGCGCCCCATGGAAATCCGGTTGGAGGCCACCAACCTGGCGTTCCTACTGCGCGATGTTCTCGCAGTCGCTTTGCCCCAGCTGCAACAGGCCAACGTTGAAGTCTCCCAAAATCTGATCGCAGATGTTCCGGAGGTTTTCGCCGACCGCGGCCTTCTGCGTCAAGCGGTCCTGAATCTTGTCCTGAACGCGGTGGACGCCATGCCGAACGGAGGTCAGTTGCGTCTGATGCTCAATCGCAAGGGAGACATGGCGGAGATTTCCGTTGCCGATACGGGGAAAGGCATTCCGGCGGAAAATCAGCAAAAGATCTTCCAACTTTTCTTCACCACCCGGCCGGGCGGTAGCGGCATCGGCTTGGCCAGCACCTTCCGGATTGTTCAGCTCCATAACGGTTCGATAGACTTTACCTCGGAGGTGGGCCGCGGCACGACCTTCCGTATCGAGCTGCCGCTCGCGGCCTAGACATGACCCGGTCTCTTTATCACCCCAATCGCCGTCGCCTTTCGAATTTGCGGTGGCGGGCATTCGGCATTCTATGCGTACCGGTGCTGGCCCTCTCAGGCTGTGCGGCAAGCAGGTCTCGCGCATTTCCGTGGGCCACCGCCATTCAGGTTCGGCCCGTCCTGGCCGGCAACCTCCCTCCTGCCCCGCTAACGCCGGATTTGGCTCCCGATCTCAGGTTAGAGCTTCCATCACCGCCGACACCTCTCGAAGGCCCCCGGCGTGAGCCATCGCGTCCTCGCACGATTTCCCAGACCGCCGATTCGGATCTCGATCGCAGCGACCGTACTCCCCTTCTGGTCCCTCAATTCACGCCCGAGGAGCTTGCCGAAGCGCAACAGCAGACCAGCGAGAGCCTCGGCATCGCCGAACGAAACTTGCAGACGGCCCGCAGACGCGCTCTCAGTGCAGCGCAATCCGACATCGCTTCCAAGGTCAGCAGCTTCATTGCGCAATCGCGCGACGCCGCCAGCGAGCGCGATTGGACTCGCGCGAGCAATCTCGCGAAAAAAGCGAAACTCCTTTCCCAGGAACTCCTCAATTCCCGGTAACTTCCCTTTGCATCGCTCACTTCTCGTCCTGCTCGGACGCGCCCCTAAGCTCCCTCACATCGGTTAGAATGAGCGCATGCGAACGTTTGATGTGGCCATCGCCGGAGCCGGTCTGATCGGCGGAGCCATTGCCCTGGAGCTGGCCCGCGCAGGCCTCGACGTCGGACTTTTCGACCGACAGGAGCCCGGCAAAGAAGCTTCTGGAGCCAGCGCCGGAATACTCTCTCCCGCTCCGGAAAGTCCCGCTATGCTTCCGCTTGTCCCCCTGGGAAAGGCCAGCATGGCGTTATATCCCTCCTTCATCGAAACGGTGGAGGAACTCTCTGGGCGCGGCACGGGATTCCGCCCGAAGGGCACTCTGCAGGCAATCGTCTCTCGCACCGCCCGCGAAGAATTGAATACGATTATCGCTTTGCATCATGGGCTGGGACTTCAAGCAGAGCCCATCAGCGGCTCCGAAGCCCGTGAATTGGAACCGGCTTTGAGCCCGGACGTCGAAGCCGCTGTTCTCCGGCCTGCGGAAGCGTCTGTGGACAATCGTTGTTTGACCCAGGCGGTGCTTGAGTGCGCGCAACGCTCCGGCGTCAAAATTCTTTCCGGGACTCGCGTGGACGCGATCTGGCGCGAGGGCCAGCGCTGCTTCGGGCTAGTCGCCGGCGCCGAGAAATTTGCTGCGCGGTTTACGGTAGTTGCTTCGGGCAGTTTCTCCGCGGGAATCGCTGGGGTTTCAAAATACGCGCCGGTTCGCCCGGCAAAAGGGCAGATGCTATCGCTACGCTGTGAAGGGGTGCCGATCGAGCGGGTTCTTTGGTCCGAAAATATCTACCTCGTCCCGAGAAATGACGGCCGCATTCTGGCGGGAGCCACGGTTGAATATGTCGGTTTTGAGAAGACGGTTACTCTCGGAGGTGTCTCGAAGCTCAGCGCAGCCGCGACGGAACTTGCACCCGCACTCAAGGACGCGCGAATCGAGGAATCCTGGGCTGGGCTGCGGCCGGACTCCCCGGATCATCTGCCGATTCTCGGACCGGTTGATGTGGAAGGCCTTTTCTTCGCCACCGGCCATTTTCGCAGCGGTGTTCTGCTGACGCCCATCACGGCAAAATTGATTCGTGAGTGGATCACAGAAAAAAGTACGACTCTCGATTGCCAGCGCTTCAGCCCTCTTCGTTTTCAGGGAATCGCGTCGGCTCATGCTGGCGCATCAGCTTCATCGGATTAGGGTGCAAACCCGATTGCTTCCCGCCGAGCCATCACTGAGGCCGCATAGGCGGCGTGATTGGCTGCTCCTGGCCAGTGTTCGTAAACTGTACCATGCTCGCATCAAGCGGCAGGTCCCTCTCGAGCACGATATCGAGAGTGCTTCCGCGCGGCAATTCCGCCTCCGGACCGCGAGTCAACAGGATAGCGCCAAGACCTATGAGCCCCCCGATTCCTGCTCCAATTCCAGCGCCTTTACCGCCTCCCGCAATCGCTCCTATCCCCGCCCCGGTCGCGGTCGTTGTGGCCACTGTGCCAACGTCCTTTCCCTTCCCTCCGGCCCCGGTGACTTTCCCTTCCGAATCGGTCGTTTCCTTCCCTCCGGTATCCGCGCTTCTCGGCACCGCCAGAAGATTCACGGTGTAGCCGTTTGGAAAGATCAGCGTTTCCAGCCTGAGCCTGAATTCTCCTTTGCCCTTCACCCGTCCCGGCCGCTTGCTCTCCAGCAGCGAGCCGCGTAAATACGATCCGACAGGAATCACGATCCGGTTGTTCTCCGTCACCGGAAACGCCGTATGAAAGTACAGCGAATCTCCCACCTTCGCGCTTCGCGTCGAAATCCCATTTTCCAAAACAACCGCAAGCCGTGTTCCCGCAGGAACCAGGATGTGCTGGTGCGGCGCCTCTGATGCAGCCTTTTGCAGGGGCGCAACCGGAGGAGGCGCCGAGGTTTGCGGTCCCACTGGCTCTTGCGCCAGAACTCCGCTCGCCATCAGTAATCCCCCCAGCAGGCAAATATTGCGTGTTAGAATTCCGCCGCGCGCATCAAGCATTGTTGTCCTCCGCCCTGCCCTGTGATGCGGTCTGTGGCTCGTCCGGATGCATGAGTATAGCGCCGGGAGCCTTTTCCCGTGCGGTGCTTCCTCGGGACGAAGGACAAATTTCTGTTCGCGTTTGGCGGCTTTGACTACTGGATGCACGCAGCTGAAAAAGCATCGGAAACCTTGGGGGGTGCAAAATGGCGAAACTCGCGCTCGTCTACGGCATGCGATTGTTGCCGGAAGAAGACCTCGGAGAGGTACGGGATGCAACCGTGGTCCTCAAGAACGGCAAATCCGCCCGCGTCACCATGCACCTAATCGAAGGCTCGAAGGAAGAAATCGAAAAGACCTTTCAGCAATCAGTCGAAGCTTTCTTTGACATGTACCCGGAAATCTAGGTGAGAAACCGGTTGTGCATCCCCGGCGCCTATTACCGGTTGCCAAAATTTTCTGGATCGACGTTGCGATCCCCTAACGCGTCGTTGATGAGCACCGTGGATTGCCCGGTCAGTTCGATTCGCTTCCGGCACTTATGGCACGCCACCAGGTCGTCCAGCCGAACCATGTAGGAAGTCGCCTTCGCAAACTTGGTTCTGTCCTCGCTGCTCGCACCCCGCGGCAGCTCTTTCCGCTTCATGCAAACCTTCCATCGAATCGCGGCGGTAAATTCATTTCGGCAACTTGGGCACACAAGTTTTTGCGGCTTGGATTCTTCTTTTTCCGTATAAAACGCTCGTTGTTCCATGTCTATGAAGCGGCTGCACCCGCCGCTTCTGAAATTGTAGCAAATTCCAGGCCCAGCTCGCTCCAACGGGGCAGCCAGTATTCAAGGGCCTCGAGAGTTCGTGTCCGATCGGCATTCAATCCGCGATAACCGCCGTCGTGCAGGCAAAGCACATCTCCTGTGCCGGTCTTCACGCTCTGATTTTCCACCTTTCGCTTCGCAATCGGTTCCATGCGGCGAATCAGCCATTCCGCGGGCTTCTCGCGCCAGTCTCCGGGGATCAGCGTCCACATCACCGTCTTCATCCCGAGCCTTCTCGCCTTCGGCACCACCCACGGATTCCGAAAGCCGTACGGCGGCCGGAACCATTCGGGTCTTTTACCCAGCGTTTCACCGATGGTTTCGCTGCACCGGGAAAATTCGCTCTCGATCTGTTTCGGCGGACACCAGAACAAATTCGGGTGCGTGTGCGTGTGATTTCCCACTTCATGCCCGCGCGCCGCAATTTCTCGCGCCAGTTCCGGGCACGCTTTCGCAAATCGCCCGATCAAAAAGAACGTGGCTCGCGCCTGATGCCTGTCCAGCAGATCAAGCAGCCTCGGCGTGATCGCGGGATTAGGTCCATCATCAAACGTGATCGCCAGTTTCCTCGCCGCATTCGTCCGGCAAATTGTGCTCCCGAATAATTGCGCGCGAGGATAAGCCGCGCCATAGGCGGCTACTCCGGCGGCGGCAGCGATCAGCGCGGGCGCCTCAATCAGCCAGGGACTCGTATCCATTCCTATTCCGGCTTTCGCAGCGATTGCAGGTCAATTCCCAGTTGCTGGCACTTTTTGTAGAGATGGCTTCGTTCCAGGCCCAATGACCGCGCCACGTTGGTCATATGAAAATTCTGGCGGCGAATTTCCTCAAGCAACACCTGCTTCTCAAATGCCTCCGTGCGTTCCGCAAGCGTACCGGAACTTTCCGCCCCTCCGGCAAGTCTTGTGGCCCCTCCCGTTCCCCCATCGTCCACGGGCAACGCCAGCCGCACCTCATCCGCGGTAATCATCTCATCGCCCGCCAGCAGCACAAGCCGTTCCACCACGTTCCTCAGTTCCCGGAGGTTCCCGGGCCACGAGTAGCGCTTTAATGCTTCCACGGCGTCGCTCTCAAAAACCTTTTCCTTCCACCCATTCTGCGCTGCCACTTGTCCGGCAAAATGCCCCACCAATTCGGAAAAATCTTCCTGCCGCTCCCGCAGCGGCGGCAAAACGAGAGGAAATACGAAAATGCGATGGAAAAGATCGCGCCGGAACGCATTCTGCTTCACCAGATCTTCCAGATTCCGGTGCGTCGCCACCAATACCCGCACGTTCACTTTCACCGGCTTGTCCCCGCCCACGCGTTCCACCTCGTTCTCTTCCAGCACGCGCAACAGTTTTGCCTGCATCGCCACCGGCATATCCCCAATTTCATCCAAAAAAAGCGTGCCGCCATCCGCCTGCTCGAATTTTCCCAGGTGCCGCGCTCCCGCCCCGGTGAACGCGCCTTTTTCGTGCCCGAAAAGCTCCGATTCGATCAGCTCCGCGGGAACTGCGGCGCAGTTCAACGTGATGAACGCCGCCTCGTGCCGCGGGGATTTCTCGTGAATCGCCCGCGCCACAAGCTCTTTTCCTGTTCCCGTCTCTCCAAAAATGCACACGCGCGTCTCGCTCGCCGCCACGCGTTCGATCTGCGCCAGAAGTTTCGCCATGGCGGGTCCGGACCCGACCAGCTTGTTCTTCCCCAGCCGCCGCTTCAACTCGCGGTTTTCGTCTTCGAGGCGCGATATTCGCAGCGCATTTTCCACCGTCACCAGCAATTTGTCTGTTGAAAGTGGTTTTTCCAGAAAGTCCAGCGCACCCAGCTTCGTCGCGCGTACCGCCATCTCGATGTTCGCTTGTCCGGAAATCAGGATGACCGGCGTTCTGACCCCTGCGTTTCTCAATTCCTCAAGAAATTCAATCCCGCTCTTTCCCGGCATCACTACGTCCGAAAAAATGAGGTCGAAGCTCTCGCTGCGCAGCAGTTCGCTGGCGCGCGTGGCATTGTCGCAAACCGTAGCTTCATGGCCCGCCAGCCGGAAGGCGCGAGAAAGCGAAGCCAGTGTGTTGGCTTCGTCGTCCACGAGCAAAAGATGCGCTTTCTTTGGCAAGGGATTTTCGCCTCTCGCGGTTCAGTCGGTAGCAGCCGCAGCGGCGGCTTGCGAGGCCTTTTTTTCTTCGGGTGTCCCACTGGCCGGTTTCACCGCTCCGCCGCTCTGGCGCTGCGGAAGTTCGATGCGGAATGTCGTGCCTTGTTCCTGTTCGCTTTTCACGGAGATGGTGCCGTGATGGTCGCTGACCACGGACTGCACGATCGCTAGCCCCAGCCCGGTGCCCAGTTGTTTTGTCGTGTAGTACGGCGTAAAAAGTCTGGAGCATTCCTCGGGAGTCAGCCCTTTGCCCGTATCGGTAACTTCAATCCCCACCGCTCCGGGCAGCGCCGACGTCCGCAAGGTCAATGTGCCTCCGGCGGGCATCGCATCCAGCGCATTCAGCACCAGGTTCTGAAACGCTTTGTGCAGCAGGTCGGGATCGGCGTCAATTTCCGGCAAATCCTCAGCCAGAAAAAGTTCAGGCGTGATCGTAGGTTTCCCTACTTCGTGGAATTGCGGTTCGAACAGTCGGATCGCGTTTCGAATCGCTTCGTTCAGGTTCACCCGTGAAAATTGCGGCGCCGGCATTTTTGAAAAATCGCTGAATCTTCCGACGATGGAGTTTAGATTCGCAAGTTCCGCCTTCAGCGTCGCCGTGGACTCGTTGAAAACTTCCAGGAACTGTTCCGCTCCCAGCTTCTTCGCGCGCTGCATGTTTTCCACGGTGATCTGCAGCGGGAATAACGGATTTCGCAGTTCGTGCGCCAGCCGCCTTGCGAGTTCTCTCCACGCGGCCACCCGCTCCGTCTGGACGAGACGCTCCTTCTGCGCCGCGAGCGTCTGCGTCATGTTGTTGAACGCCGAAGCGAGCTGCCCCACCTCGTCGCGGCCCTTCAGATCGATTCGCGTATCCCAGTGGCCGCCCGCCACGTCCCGCGCCCCTTCGGCCAGTTCCTCGATCGGTTTCGTGATGCGCGCGGAAATCCACATTGTGAGCAGCAATCCGATCAGCAGCGCCGCTCCCGCCACGGCCGCGGAAGTCCAGACAATGTGCCGCATCAGGAGCACTAGTTCACGCCGCGAACTGCCCACCAGCAGTACACCGAGTAGATCGTTCTTCCGGCTCAGTAGCGGAATCGTGTGAAACGTCTCCGCGCTTGCCGGATCGCTCGACCACTGGATGGTCTTCACCAGCGGCCTCGGATCCTTCTGCATCTGTTCGATGAGCGGCTCGAATCGTTCCGCCGTTGCCAGGGGCCCGTCTTTGTCCGAGAGCGACGCCGGGTTGTAGCCGGGGTCAAGATTGCGGTATAGCAGCGCTCGCATCCCGTCCGGCAAAACAAGCGATTGCAGAAATTCCTGGTCCAGCCGCTTCCCTCCGATCACGTACAGGTTCTTGTCCGTCACGGGGAGAGTTCGCACCACCGTGAGCGAAAGCTCGACTCGGTCGGGCAGTTCTTCGCGCATCAGGAAAGCCGGAGTGGCATGCCAATCCGTTTGGGCCGTCACCCACTCGTTTTTGTAACCCACGCGCGCCGGATACTGCGCCGAAGAAACGATGGTCCCATCAGAACTCACGAACTCGACGTAGTCGAGTCCATGATCCTGCGCCGCTCCCGTTGCATCGTGCACATACAGCGATTGATCCGCGTTTGGCCGCGCCAGATCGAGTGCCATCCGCAGAGTCGCCTCGGAGTTCGCGATGTTCTCCACCTGCCGCGCCACTTCTTTCCCCTGTTGTTCGAACTCCTTCTTGAACTGCGCCACAAGCGCGTTCGTCCGCTGCTGGTCCATCTCCTCGAACGCCGTTCGCGTGTAATACGTCACGCCGTATGCCACCACCGAGACCGACGCAATCACCGTGATCACGACAATCATCAAAACCTTTGTTCGGAAGCTCATGGATGTGCTCCGGAAAAATTGTTCGTGGCCATGGCCTGCGGAGGATTCGTCACGGTTTTCTCTCCCCGTTCGAGCCACACGTCCGCCAGGTTCCATTCGCCCCACGAAGTCGGCAGCCAGTCCCGCACCGCCGGACTCAGGGCAACGTAATCGGGCAGGCAGACCAACGGAATAATCTCCTTTTCCTCAAGCAACGCTCGCTCTTGCCCATAAAGCTGTCCGGCGCCCTTCCCGGCTTCGGGAGCTGCGCCGCTTTCGAGATGCAATGAATCTATCATCGCATCCAATTCAATGCGTGGCGAAAGCAAGCTGTACCTCCACGCGAGCAAGCGCACGGATACATCGTCCTCGGTTGATTTTTCATTTGCGCTGGCTGGATGTCCTTCGTCGCTCAGCGGGCGCATCGCCAGTTGCATGATCAGCTGCATGGTAAGTCCCGCTTGGCGCGCGTTCACTACCACACGCTCCCCCAAGAGTTTCGCCAGGTCGCCCGGAGTGCTGACCTGGAGCCTCAGCGGCATGGCTGCACCGGCGCTTCCCGCGGGCAGTGCGCTTCGCAACTCGTGCGCTCGTTCCAGATTTGTTTCCATGCCGAAGAGAAAAGCATATCCCGAGAGCCATTGGGGTAGTAGCGCGCCCGCCGGTTCCGCTTGCTTCTGCAGCAATACGCCGGCCATGGTCGCACGGTCGAGAGAAAGCGACACGGCTTCGCGCAGCTTCTCGTCGGAATGTTGCTTTTTCGGCTCCTCGAATTGCAGCGCATACAGCGTCAAAGGGAATGAGCTCCACACCCGCAAATTTGATTGCTGCGCGCGGCGAACAGTGTCCGGTGTGAGCAGCGCGAGATCCGCTTTGCCGAGCTGCACGTCAAACAGTCCGCGAAGGGGCGGCACACCCAGCGTAATCTCAATCGCGTTCACGAACGGCCTTCCCGCCCAGCACTGCTCCGACGCTTGGAAGCGCAGCTTACGCGGTCTTGGCTGTCCTGTTCCGGGCGAATCCTCGGAATCAACGTCACTCGCCGTCCCAGCAAGAGTGAATGGGCCTGTGCCAAGCAGCGTTCCATCCGCTTCCACCCGGTAAACAAAAAATTTCCCGGAAGCGAGGAGCTCCAGCAAATCTGGCATCGGCGACACGGACTGGAACATCACGCTGTCGCCCGCGGCGGTCACTTGCGATTCTCTCGGCAAGAGTGGCTGGAGCGCGGCAGCTACGTCCGCGGGCGCGAGTAGCGATCCATCGGAAAATTTCACGCCGCTCCGGATCGTGAATTGCCAACGCTTGAAGGACGTGTCATGGTTCCAATCCGTCGCCAGCCGCGGTTGAAATCTCCCATAGTTATCCAGCGCAATCAGCCGGTCGTACATGAGCTCCGCGATCGTTTCGCTTTCTCCTGACTGCGTGCTCCCATCTCTCCATTGTCGCGGGTCAAAATTCACTTCACGCGCGCTCAGTTCCACGCGCAGCGTGCCCCCGTACTCCGGCCGCGTGGATGCGGCGGCCATCCAATTGATGGCGCACTCTGCGGCAAGCAGCAGCGCCAGGATTTCAGTTCCTGCAACCCAGCGTGACCCTGTAAACCTCATAATTCCCCGTCGCAAGGTTGAATACCGTTGCCGTAAAAACGTTCGCAGTATTTCCGGTGGCCAACGAGAGCACCGGCCCCGGCACACTCACTCCCGCCACCGGAGTCTGTGTCTCGGGCAGGAGCGGGTTCATCAGCTGGACCCGGTCCAGCTGGCTCCAGTCTCCTCCATCGCTGCCCAAGCCCTCCGATACGCCATCGCAAGTCACAGGCAGAATCTCTCCTCGCCAGGAATCCACGTGGGGTACGCAATCGATGGGGCCACTCGCACCGATGTTGGCTCGGCAAACTCGTCCGGGAAGATTGATTTGGAGCGCGTCGGCATCCCCCTGAACAAGCCTTAACTCTCCTCGTGGATCGCGTTGCGGTTCTCCGCCGCGCGGCAAGGCTAGAACTCGCGTTAAGTTCCAGACACTCGCTTGCGAACGGTAAAACGACACTGCGTCTCGCGTAAGCACAACCAGGCTGCCTCCATCTCCTGTTGAATCCTTGAGTTCGACTGCATCCAGGATGCGTGGCTCTCCCTGCAAAAGAAGTTCTTTCTCCATCTCAATCGGCGCGCCCGTACCGTCAGCCGCGGGCGCCTCCTCTCGAGAAGCTTCCACCAGAAAGACACGATCCCCTGTCCCGGATAGAGTCTGCGCGACAATGACAATCTCCGTGGGTGTGGGCTCAACCGTCACCTTGAGTGCGCACTTCCCCTGGCTTGCGGCGGGTGTAGTCGGCGCAATTCCCGCCTCGGAGAGAAACAAAGCTCGCAGTTGCGCGGACCGCGCGTCCGAAACCGCCGTGTGGTTCTGCCAGTCCACACAATCCGCCGAATCCGCGGACTTCAGAGGTAGCGCCTTCCGCGCCAGAGAACGCACTGCGTTGTCCAATCCATCGGCTTGCGCTTGCTGTGCGGCGGTAAGGAGTAGCGCCGGAAGGGCGGCGAGAAAGATCTTGCCAATTCGTCGGTTAGACACGGGGGCATCCTGATCATAGCATGGCCAGATTCGGAGTCGCGGGGCGCACCGCGCTTCAGCCCTGAATTTGCCGCGGGCGCCCCGGTCCATTCCCCTTCGTACCGGGGAAATTCATTCATGCGCGATGATCTCGGTGCGCGTGGGCACCCACACGATGGCGTCGCGCTTGCCCGCAAGCGGCAACAGCCACGCGAAACGTTCCACCGTGACGCGATAGGTCGCCCGTCCGTCGAGCGGAGTCCACGTGAATACCCGCTTCCTCCCGGATGCCGTTTGCGCCTCGAGCGGCAGAACTACCAGTTCGTTTTGCTCGCTTGAGTAATCAGGCGCAATCCTCCGCAACTGGTCGGAGGCGACCGCGGCCGCGTTCTTGCACCATGCTTCGTGCCCGCTGCTCACCCAGCGCTGCAAATTCTCGATCGCCGCTCGGTCAATAGTCCGGTTCTGCGTGATTCGTTCTTCGTGCGGCGCCCCGCTTAGTTTTGCCGGCACCAAAAAAACCACGAGAACCGCCAGAACGCCGGCCGCAAAAGGAACCATCTTCTTCGGTTCTTCAGCGAGACAGCCGGCTCTTTCACGTCTCATTTTCATTGGTCCTCCGATCTCTGTTTCGATCTGCAGCGCTTGGCGCCGGCCGGGCGGCACATCCGCGGAGCTGGCGGGGGAGCGTGATGCCGTGCAAGCGCTTTCGATGGCGCTCGAAGTTTCCAGCGCCTGCACTTTTCGCGACCCGGCAAAGCGCGGCGGTGCCTGCCGTCGTGTGCTTCACCCTCCCCCGCCAGCCCCGCGCCATGCCGCCCGCAGGGGTTTTGGCTGGCGCCGGTTGGACGGGAATCTCTTCCCGTCTGCCTCTCTTTTCGATTGCAAACTCCTCCGCCGCACGTTTCATCTGTTTTCCCCGCCACTATCGCCGGACTCCCCGTTCTGCGCCGCGCGCCACCAGGATGAGCCGGCGCGGCGGCACGCTCTTTCTCGCTTTGGCGTCGCTGACGGATGCTTTTTTCAAAAGCGATCCATCCAGCAGCCGCCGCAACTGCGCCGAGAGATAAACGTCGTACCCTAGCAAAGCTCCCGTGCTTCCAAAAAGAACCAGTCCTGCCAGAATCAGTAGGCTTCTCAGAGTGAGCATGGTTTTTTCCTCCGCTTTTGTCCCGGCGGTTCTCACATTTTTGGCTGCGGCGTAAAATGCTGCGCCAGCTCCCGTGTGGCGTTCACGATCTCTGAACGGCGCACCAGGGGACGCCTTGCAGTCGCGGGCTTCATTAGATGGAACATCACTTTCAGGAGCAGCCAGTCCATCGCCCCTGCTGCAGCTACGGCAAACACCGTCGTGAACAGCAACCCCGCAAAATGAGCCATCGTCTCCATGTGCCCCTCCTGTCGTGCGGTGAACCGGGTGGCACCTCGCATTCCATTCCTAAGGCATTGAATTTACTTGGGTTAGTTGCGTACGGCACCCGTCAGTTTGTGGTCGGTTGGCCACGCCGTGTTCCGGGGGACGCGCCCGTGCGGTCGCATGCTGGCCCGCCAGGTGCCGCGTAAATGGTTGAGATAACTGGTGTTTAATGGTGACCGGAAGTCAGATATGACCCGCGGTCATATATGACCGTTGGTCATAATTCTGCAAGGAAAAGTCCTCGACCCCCTCTTTGCCTGCCGTAGTCTCCGCCAGCCGGAAGCCGCCGATTCTGCCAATCTTCAGAAAATGCGTTTCTCGAAACTCGGAACTTCTTGAATCGCCCTCGATTGCGCGCGAACTTCAGGGTCTTGGCATTGGCGCGCCGCATGATTTCACGGTAGTGTAGAAGTGGGTGAAGATCAGAGCTATGGTGAGCAGAAGCGGACTTCGCATCGGCAAAATTATTGGGATTCCCATCTTTCTGCATCCCAGTTGGGTGATTATTTTTGCTCTCTTCACTTTTACGCTGGGCATGCAGTTCACCGCGCTGCATCCGCATTGGTCAACTGTGCAGCAGTGGGTCGTCGGCATCCTGACCAGCCTGCTTTTTTTCGGCTCCGTCGTTTTCCACGAACTATCCCACAGCGTCGTCGCCCAGCATTACAAAATCCGCGTCGTTTCCATCACACTTTTCATCTTCGGCGGCGTCGCTCATATCGAACGTGAACCTTCAAAAGCAATTCAGGAATTCAACATCGCGGTGGCCGGCCCCATCGCGAGCGGTTTTCTTGCCGGCGTTTTCTTTGTCCTCACGCTCTTCTTTTCGCCGGAAACCACAGTGGGAGCTTTCGCGATCTTGTTGTGGCAAGCCAATGGACTCTTGGCCGTTTTCAATCTTCTGCCGGGTTTCCCTTTGGACGGCGGGCGAATTTTTCGTGCCATTGTCTGGGGTTACACAAAAAGCTACGTCAAGGCCACGCATGTTGCCGGTACGAGCGGACGCCTCGTCGCCTACGGCATGATCCTCCTCGGGGCGTTTATGGCTTTCACCATGAAGGGTTATCTGATCACCGGCATTTGGACCGCATTCATAGGCTGGTTTCTCTTGAACGCCGCGCAGGAAAGCGTGGCGCAGGTGGCCATCCGTGAAACGCTCTCCGGGCTCCGAGCGTTCGACGTGATGAGCCATGAAGTTCCAACCGTTTCCGGCAGCAACACGCTCGAAGACTACGCTTCCGATGTGCTTCGCACGGGGCGCCGCTGTCATCTGGTGCTCACGGATGATCGCCTTGTTGGCATGATGAACGTTCACGCGCTCAATTCGGTTCCGAAAGAAGAATGGGCGCATACCTCGGTGCAAGCGGTGATGATTCCGCGCGACAAAATACTTTGGGCGCATCCGGAGGAACCGCTCCTGGGACTCCTCGAACGCCTGCTCTCCGCGGACGTCAATCAAATGCCCGTGGTCAGCGGCAGCGGCGATGGTTCCGCGCAAATCGTTGGCATGATCACGCGCGACTCGATTCTCCGCGTCATTCAGACTCGCAGCGAACTCGGCCAGCTCCAAGCCAACCGCTAGCGATTCAATTGTTCGTCTTCAAAACTCCAAGCTATTTGCGCGACTGCAGAGTGACGCGGATTCCATTTCGCGGCCGAAGCGTGATGGAAGCAAGCGGAGTCACTTGATGTCCGGGAACAAGCCGGAACTGAAATCGCTGCGCGATTGTCGCCAGAATCAGCGAAGCCTCCATCAGCGCAAAAGTGTTTCCGATACACTGACGCGGCCCTCCTCCAAATGGAAAATACGCGAAGCGAGGAATTCTTTTGGCCAGCCCGTCTGCCCAGCGCTCAGGACGAAATTCCTCGGGCGCGTCGTACCATCTCAGATCGCGGTGGACCACCCATTGCACAAAGGCGACTCCCATTCCGGGATGAAGAGGATAGCCCGCGATTTCGTGTTCTTCGATCGTCAGCCTCGCCATTCCCCACGCCGGAGGATAAAGGCGCAAGGATTCGGTGAGCAAATTGTTCATGTACTCGAGTCTCGGAAGATCTTCCAGCCCGGGCGCCCTGCCTCCGAGTATGCCGTCCAACTCCTCATGAAGTTTCTTCTCGACCGCGGGATTTTGGGCTAATAGCCGCCAGGTCCAGGAAAGCAGGTTTGCCGTGGTTTCGTGTCCGGCGAGGAAAATGGTGATGGATTCGTCGCGCAATTGTTGATCCGTCATGCGAGAGCCATCCTCATCCTGGGCGGCAAGCATCATGGAGAGCAGATCACCGGCGTCGCGGCCGCTCTCGCGGCGTTCGGAAATGATTCTGAAAATGATTTTTTCGAGACGCCGAATTCCCAATGTTGCGCGAATGTTTCTCGGCGTCGGCAGCCACAAAGGCACAAGGATGCTGCGTCCGAAGTTTGCGCCGAGCCGCATCAGCACATCCAGCGTGCGTCCCACTTCCCGCGCGTCACCCGCCACGTCCGCGTCGAATAATGTTTTGCCGACGACTTGCAGCGTCAACTGCATCATCTCCTCGTGAATATCCCGCGTGTCCCCGGATCGCCAATCTTTCATTGCGCGCTCCGCGTACCGCACCATGGTCTCTGCATAAGCAGCGATTCGAACACGGTGAAACGCGGGTTGCGCCAGCCGTCGCTGCCGAAGCCAGAAGTTTCCTTCGCTGGTTAGCAGGCCTTCGCCAAAAAGCCGCTTGTTGGCCTTGAGCACGCGTCCCTTGTGGAATTTTCTCGCGTGATTCACAAGGACATCTTCAATGAAGTCCGGATGATTGATGAAAATCGTCCGAAACTTCATCAGGCGGAGTCCGGCGACGTCTCCGTAGTCCTTCGCTACTTCCATGAAGAACTCGAGAGGAGATTTCTGCATCCTGCCGTAGAGCCCTCCCCGAAGAGCGGGCGGCGGCCCTGGAGGAAACTTGTCTGAACCAGCGGAGGGCATGCTCTGATCGTAAGCCGCAGCTTTCGGCAGGGTCAACGAGCGCCACGTAGACAACGGTCAGGCTTCGAGCGTGCGATGCACAAACACGAATTCCACCGCACCGGAAATCCGCGACAAAGCGCTTTTCGAAAGCGACAGGACGAGCTAAGGCAAGAGCCCGCGGATTTTCTTGAGAGCCGCCGCAAATTGGTCGGCGTTGTAAGAGGAAGGATTCTCCAACTGCTGGAACAGCGCGTTGATCGCACCGCGCATTTCTTCCGCGTTCGCGGGATGAGCACTCTTGCTGTACGCGATGTACAGCGAATCGAGAGCCATGGCCGCTTGTTCCGCTGCGCGCTCGTCCGCAAGCGAAATGTTTTCCGCGTCATCTGCGATCTTTTGCATCATGCCCAGAGAGATCGCCTGGTCATAAGGCATCGCTGCAAGACGCTCCGCAATCTTCTCCGCGACCGGCGCTGCTGCTTCTGCCGCCGTTGCCACAGTATTGCGATCGGGATTCAGCTTGCTCATTTCGCGGGAAACAATTTGCATCTGCATCTCCAAATTCTGTGAGGCCGACGGATCAATTTGTTTGGCCAGCAGCCTAAAAATTGCGTAACGCGAATCGTTCCACGCAGGATCACCAGGACGTCTGTCATCGTAACCGTGTTCCTGCCTCCAACTATCTTTCGCCGGGCCCAGCGCGTGATGGCAAGCAAAACAGGAAAGTTCGGAATATTCCGGCCAGACGTCTTTTTTGTCTCCGCGCTCGCCTTTGGCTCGCCAGACAAGACGCTGCATTGCGGCACTCAGTTGCACGGCTTGCCCGACGCTCCAATCGCGAACGCCAGCCCACTCTCCATTTTCGACGGGCACACTGGGCGCCGATTCACGCGGCTCATTCCAGTGTCTCGGCATCACCGCCGAGAACGAATCCAGCTCAAAGTAAAGATCGGGATGGCCGGCGGCGATCATTTCGTGATCCACGAATTTTTCCCGCGTGCCGAGATGGCACTCGAGACATTTCTTCGCGCGGACGATGATGTTTCGAGTATCCGTCATCCCGGCCGCAACCGATTTCTCGTGTGTCCACTCGCGCGTTGTGTGCGGGCCAAGCCACGCGGAAGCCGGACCGTGGCAGTTCTCGCAGGACACGCCTTCGGAAATTTCGAACGGCCGGCCGCGTTGTTCGGGATTTGTATAGAGAGCATGGCACATCAGACATTTCGGAGCGTTTTCGGCTTTGCTTCCGAGCTTCAGGATGCGCGCCATGCGCTCTCCGACCTCGCTCGTGAGCACTTGATACGCACGGCTATGCTTGTCCTGCAAAATCCAGGTGGAATATTCGTTTTGAAGGATGCGGCTTCCCGGGACCGGTTTCACGCTTCCATGGCAGCTCGTCGCCGCACACGACCCCGGTCCAATGTATTTGCTCGGAGCGACTTGCCCCGCGTTCATTAATACGGGCGCGGCCAGCAGCGCGCAAAGGGTTCCGCTTACGCCGCACAGTGTGGAAGTTTTTGCCATGAAATCTGTTTTCGGCCCACGCCCAAGCCGCTTGGCGCGCATTTTATCGCGCGAATCTGTTTCGCTTATAGCTTCTGCGCCCGCGCCAAGTCAACGCTTCTCCATTGCCTTTTTCGCTCCATGCCGCCAAAAGCGTAAGAGCTTCCCATTTACTTGCCCGCGCGCCCAATTTAGTATTCGGATGTGTTTATCCGGCCGCCCGGCGGCCGTATCGCTACAGGCTTGAATTCCACTTTGCGCCGCTCGGTCCTTTCTCTCTCCGTCCGGCGCTTTTTTGTGCAAGGCGAGGCGCCGTGATCTTCGACGACCTGCGGGCCATCCAGCTTCGCCACGGATTTCTTCCCCGTGCGGAGCTTGAATCCCTTTCCAGCCGTACCCATACGCCTCTTTACCAGATTCATGGTGTGGCCAGTTTCTATCCCCACTTTCGTCTGGCGCCTCCGCCGGGCGCCGATGTTCGCGTTTGCGCAGACATGAGCTGCCACTTGAACGGCGCGTGTGAATTGCGAGCGGACCTCGAACGACGATTTGCGGCAGCGCGCCCGGCAGAGGTGCAGATTCGTGAAGTCTCCTGCCTGGGCCGCTGCGATAGCGCTCCCGCCGTATCGATCAACGATGTGATCTATTCGAATGTTGGTGCTTCGCAGGTAGAGACTCTCGCCCGCGCGGCCATGCGTGGGGAAGAATTGAAGGAACCGCATATCCAGCAGCCTCGCGCGAGGTGCGCTTCCG